>Ga0182231_1000233_pt1 | contig 13352 bp, 5 predicted proteins | sample G6R1MG_29_FD_129667 | JGI IMG/M metagenome (GOLD analysis project Ga0182231, IMG submission 129667) | Miscanthus phyllosphere microbial communities from Michigan, USA - G6R2_NF_07NOV2016_LD1 MG | ecosystem: Host-associated > Plants > Phyllosphere > Phylloplane/Leaf | place: USA: Michigan...
CACGATCTTACCGATGTGACCCGATTGCTGCATCAGCCGGAAGGCATCCGAGGTCTCGGCGGCCGTGAACGGCTGGTAGGGCAGGGGCTTCAGGCCGCCGTCGTTGAACAGCGCCATCACCTCACGGAACATCCGCGCACCGTCGTCGCCCTGATGCTGAAGCACCTGGTCGAGGTCGACGCCGAAGTAGCTGGGGTTCCGCCGGAACGGACGCAGGCCGATATGGGTGTTGGCGACGTAGTCACGCTTGCCCAGTTCGACGAAGCGGCCGAAGGGCCGCAAGGCGTTGAGCGAGCGCTCCATCGCCTCGCCGAACAGGCTGTTCAGGACGATATCGACGCCGTCACCGGTGATGGCCCGGACCTCATCCACGAAGGCGAGGGAGCGGGAATCGAGCACGTGCTCGGCGCCCAGGGCCTTCACCAGGGCCCGCTTCTCGCGGGAACCGGCGGTGGCGATGACCCGCGCGCCCTTCAGCTTGGCGATCTGCAGCGCGGCGAGTCCGACGCCGCCCGCGCCGCCATGGACCAGAACCCACTCGCCGCGCCGCATCCGGGCGCAGGAGACGAGGCCGTAATAGGCGGTGAGGAAGGCCACCGGGACGGTCGCCGCGGCCATCGGGTCGAGACCCTGCGGCATCGGCGCGACCACGAGCTCGGGCACCACGATATGGGTGGCGAAGCCCGACTGGGCGAAGGCGACGACGGGGTCGCCGACCTTGAAGCCCTTGATGCCCGCACCGACGGCCGTGACCCGGCCGGCGCATTCGAGGCCCAGGCGCGGGCCGGCGAAGCCGTCCTCCAGGATCTCCTCGGGCAGCATCGAGAGCGCCCACAGAACGTCGCGGAAGTTGAGGCCGGTCGCCTCGACCGCGATCTCGATCTCGCCCTTGCCGGGGGTGCGGCGCGCGGCCGGCCCCCAGACCATCTCGTTGAGGCCGCCGGTGTTGCTGCGCTCCAGGCGCGCGGCCTCGGCCGGGACGGCATCGGCCGGATCCCGGTGCTTCGGCCGGCCGGCATGGAAGCGCACGACCTGCGTCCGCTCGTCGTCGAGCACGATCTCGGTCTCCGGCGTGCCGGAGAGGATGAGGTCGCGCAGGCGCTCGGAGGCGCGCTTCGACGACATCTCGGGCGAGAGGTCGATGCGGCGCACGTCGAGATTGGGCGCCTCGTTGGCGAGGGTGCGGGAGAAAGCCCACACGCCGGCCTCGATGTTGGTGGTCTGGCCGCCGCGGTCGCGGGTGGCACCCGGCGCCACGACCCACAGGCGGGTCTGGCGGGCGCCGAGATGCTCGGTGCAGCGCTTCAGGCTGAGGCAGCGGTCGCGCAGACGCTCGGCCGCCTCGCCGCCGCGGGTGAAGGCACCGGCCAGGAACACCACCGTGTCAGGGGTCTCCTTCTCCAGTTCCATCAGCGAGGTCTCGGAGTCGAGGATGATCGAGACATGCACGCCGCCCGCTACCAGCAAGGTCGCCAGGGAGGAGGCGGTCTCGGCCGCGAACTCGTCGTCCGAACCGATCACGAAGGCGAAGCTCTGGGCCGGGGCGGGGCCCGGACGCACCGGGGCCTCGGCGACCAGCAGCAGGTCGTCGCCGTTGGCCGAAGCCGCGCGCTCGACCGCGACCTTGACCAGACCGTGGGCGCTGAGCGTCCGCTGCCAACCTTCGATATCCTCAAGGCGCCCGACCGGCATGCCGCCGACCGCTTCCTCGAACCAACCGTTGGTGAGGCCGAACACGAGGTCGCGGAACAGGGACGCGCCCGGCTCCACGGCGACCAGCAGACCGCCGGTGGCGAGCGCCCCGGCGAGCTGGCCCGGGAGGGCGCGCTCGCCGCGATGCAGGCTGCCGGAGGCCAGGATCAGGTCGAAGCTACCGGGGGTGAGCTCATCGGCCGCCTCGACGACCGCGGCGCCGTGGGTGAGCGACAGGCGGGCACGCTCGGCGAGCCGGCGATCGGTCTCGAACACGGTCAGCCGGGCCTCGGCAGCCGCGGCGAAGGCCGCGGCCTGGGCCGAGAGCGGGCCGAACCCGACCTGCAGGACCCGCAGGGCCCGCTCCTTCGGGAGCTGCCCGCGGCTCGTCTCGATCAGGTCGGCGACCACGTCGGCGGTGTGGCGCGCGGTGGCCGAGCGCATCACGAAGGCGTCGATGGCGCCCTGCGGCAGGGCCGGGGCCTCGGTCAGCTTGCCCGCGAGCAGGCGGTCGACCATGGCGCCGACATCAGCGATCAGCACCAGCTCGGCGGAGAGATCGGGATGGTCGCCGGCGATCCAGCGCATGATCTCGTCCGGAGCCGGCAGCGCGGAGCCGTCGCCCAGGGTCCAGTTCTGGCCGGCACGCTCGGCGAGCCCGCTGCTCTCCAGGGCGTAGAGGGCGTTGAGCAGCCAGGGGCGCAGGGCCTCCGGCACGCGCCGGTCGGTGACCGAGACGGTCTCGCCCTCCGCCAGCCCGGAGGCGAGGCGGTAGGCCAGCGAGGTCGCCCAGCCCTCCAGGAGGAGGTGCCCCGGCGACAGGGCGGCATCGGCCGGACCCTTGGCCTCGGCGGTGAGCGGACGCAGGCGCGCGGCCACGCTCGGCCGGCGCTCCATCGGGATTGCGGTCGGCTCGGTGGCGAGTTCCGGCACCTGCGAGATCGCGTAGGCTGCGAGGTCGCCGCCGCCCTTGGCGCGCAGGGCCTGGAAACGGCCCTCGCGGATGGTCGCGACCACCGCGCCGTCGGCGTCGAGCAGGGTGAAGTCCGCCAGGATCGAGCGCTCGTTGCAGCGCCGGGTCCGGATGATCGAGCGGGCGATCACCGCGCCGGGGCGCAGCAGCCGGACCTCGCCGAAGCGGACCGGGATATAGGCCTTGCCGGCATTCTCGCCGAGCAGGTCCGCGAACAGCAGGATCAGCCCGTGGAAGCAGGCGTCGAGCCGGGCCGGGACCAGCGTGAAGCGGGTATCGGGCTCAGCCGGAGTCAGGTCCGACACGATGGTGGCGTCATCGAGCCGGGCGCTCATGGCGACCTGCCGGAAGCTCGGGCCGAAGCCCAAGCCGGAGGCGCGGGCGCGGGCATAGAGCGCCTCGCCGGTCAGAACCTGCTCGCCGGCGCTGTCGAAGTCGAACCCGTTCAGGTCGGGCGCCTTCGGGGCCGTGAACGTGCCATCGACGATCTTGGCCTGGGCGTGGAGCTGCCAGGGGGTCTGGGTCAGGCGCGGGCGGCTGAGGACCTGGATGCCATTGCCGGTCCCCGACAGGCGTACCGCGACTTCGCGCAGGGCCTCCTCGGCGAACACCATCGGCGACAGGATCTCGAAATCCGCAAGGACCACCTCGTCGTGGCGCGTCGCCTCGCGGACGCAGGCCAGCGCCATCTCGACGAAGCCGGCGCCCGGCATGATCACCTGGCCTTCGACGCTGTGATCCTCGAGCTCCGGCAGGGTCGCGGGATCGACGAAGCCGTTCCACTCCAGACCGTCGAAGGTGGTCCGCGAACCGATCAGCGGGTGATAGGGGCGGGCGCTCATGGCGCCGACGCTCTCGGGGGTGTCGGCCAGGCGGAACGGGCGCCGCTGCCACGGATAGGTCGGCAGGCGCACGTCGCCCCGGGGCGCGTCGCCGAAGAGCAGGGCCTCGTCGACCTGGGCCCCCTGAACCAGGGCGGCGCTGACCGCCTTGGCGATCGGGTCGCCGCCGGACGCCTTGCGATGCATGACGCCGACCGTAGCGGTCTCGATGCCGAGCGGCTCGACCGCATCGCCGACATGGGACATCAGGGTCGCACGCGGGCCGACCTCGACGAAGACGCGGGCGCCGCGACGGGTGGCATCCTGCACGGCCTCGCTGAAGCGCACCGGCTCGCGGATGTTGCGCCACCAGTAGCTGGCACCGAAATTGTCGCCCTCCAGCACGCTGCCGGTGACGGTGGAGACCATCGCGGTGATACCGGCGTTGGCCTTCAGCCCGGCGAGGTCGCGCAGCAGCGGCTTCTCGGTCGGGTCCATCAGCCTTCCGTGGAAGGCGTAGGCGAGGTCGAGCTTGCGGCCGCGGCGGCGCTTGCGCGACAGGGCCTTGAGGGCGGCCTCGATATCGGCCACCGGCCCGGCGACCGTGACGGCCTTGGGGCTGTTGTAGGCGGCGATGTCGAGGGAGGGGTAATCCTTGAGGAAGGACTCGACCTCCTCGGCCGGCATCAGCAGCACCGCCATGGTGCCCTGGCCGTGCGTGGTCTCCTGGTGATGGCTGCGGTAGTAGATGACGCGGACGGCGTCCTCGAGGGTGAGGATACCGGCGGCCTCTGCAGCGGCGATCTCGCCGACGCTGTGGCCGAGCACGTAGGAGGGGATGAGCCCCTTGGCCTTGAGGGCCGCCGTCGAGGCGCTCTCGATGGCAAAGATCAGCGGCTGCGAGATGCTGGTGAGCGCCAGGCGCTCGTCCAAGTCCTCGGCGTAGAGGGCCTGCTTCAGCGACCAGTCGGCATAGGTCTGGAACAGCGTGTCGACCCGGTCGAAGGCAGCCCGGAAGGTCGGGTTCTCCTCATAGGCCTCGCGGCCCATGCCGGCCCACTGGCTGCCGTTGCCGGAATAGACGAACGCCACCTCGGCGGCGCGGTCCACCGCAGTGCCGGTGAAGGCGTCCTGGGCATCCTCGCCCTCGCCGACGGCGCGCAGGGCGGCGGCCACGTCGGTCTTGCCGTCCAGCGCGATCGCCAGGCGGGCGGGCAGGCGCTCGCGCCGATGGGCGACCGCGGCGGCCACCGTGGCGACCCGGTTTGGCTCGGCCTCGAGGCGCTCGGCGTAGTCGAGGGCGAGCTCGTTCAGAGCGGCGCGGGTCTGGGCCGAGAGCAGCAGAACCTGGGCGGACGGCGCCGGGGTAACGGCGTCCGACTGGGAACCCGAATTGCCATCGGTGATCACGACGTGCGCGTTGGTGCCGCCGAAGCCGAAGGAATTCACGCCCGCATAGCGCTCGCGCGCGCCGCGGGTGATCGGCAGGGCTTCGCGGACGACGCGCAGATTGAGCTCGTCGAACGGGATGTCGGGGTTCAGCTCGGCCGCGTGCAGGGATGGCGGCACGAGGTCGTGCTCCAACGCCAGCGTCGCCTTCATCAGACCGGCCAGGCCCGAGACCGGCTCGGTATGGCCGATGTTGGTCTTGATCGAGCCGATCGGCAGCGGCGCCTGGCGGCCGCGCCCAAGCTTGGTCCCGATGGCCGAGGCTTCGATCGGGTCGCCGACCGGGGTGCCGGTGCCGTGCGCCTCCATGAACGCGAGATCGTCGAGGCGGATCTCCGCGTCGCGGTACACCCGCTCCAGCAGGGCGCCCTGGGCGTAGCCGGAGGGCAGCGAGATACCGGTGGTGCGGCCGTCGGAATTGATGCCCGAGGCCACGATCCGGGCGCGCACGGTGGCGCCGTTGCGCCGCGCAGCCTCAGCCGATTGCAGCACGAACACCACGCCGCCCTCCGAGCGCACGTAGCCATCGGCGTTCTTCGAGAACGCCTGGCACAGGCCGGTGCGCGAGAGCATCTGCGCGGTGGAGAAGCAGATGAAGTTGAACGGGCTCGCCAGCACGTTGACGCCGGCCACGACCGCGGTGTCCACGCGGCCGGACTGGATCGCCTGCACGGCGTTGTCGAAGGCGACGAGCGAGGACGAGCAGGCGGTGTCGACCGTGAAGCTCGGACCCTTCAGATCGAAGATGTACGAGATGCGGTTCGAGATGATCGAGAGCGTGTTGCCGGTGGCCGCGTAGGCATCGCCCGAGGCCGCGTCGAGAATGCGCAGGTTGCCGTAATCGAGCGAGGAGGCGCCGACGAACACGCCGATGTTGCTGCCGGCCACGCTCGATGGGCGCAGGCCCGCATCCTCGAGGGCTTCCCAGGTCAGCTCCAGCAGCATCCGCTGCTGCGGATCCATCTGCTCGGCCTCGCGCGGCGAGATGCCGAACACGGCGGGGTCGAACGACCAGATGTCGTCGATGATGCCGGCGGCCCAGGTGTAGCTCTTCCCGCGCTCCTGGGCGCGCGGATGCGCGAACCGGTCGAGGGAGAAGCGGTCACTGGGGACCTTGCTGACGGCGCAGCGGCCCTCGGAGAGGAGTTGCCAGAGCCCGTCGACGCTGGGGGCCCCGGGCAGTCGGCATGCGCGTCCGACGATCGCAATATCTGTACGTTGTGTCACGTTCGGTTCGCACACGCTCGTTATCGGAAGTCGGCTCGGCTCGCGACGAGTGAGTAACCTCTCACCCCTTACTGTGGCACCATTGCGGTGTCCAACCTGCCCCCAGGCAAGGTCATCCCTGCCCAGCCAGATTGCGCTGGGCTGTGACATGTATTCATCAGACTGCAGTCTAGTGCCAACAGCCGAAATGCCAAGTTTGCACCATTTGACCGCCTGTTGAGACGGTCCCACGACCATCGAAATGCCACAGTTGCGGACTCGCGGACGGAGCCCGTCTAGCGGTATCGCCAGGGTTTTCCAAAGAGATCTTTGCCGCAGCCTGCAGATCTAAGACCGCAAAGCGACGACCCGACGCCGTCCGGCCAACGGTCAAGACGCGGCCGGACCGGCCTTATCCTTGGTGCTATCCTTCGATCGTCCGACGCCGCGATAGATGAAACCGTGACGCTCGGCGGTCTCCGGATCATAGATGTTGCGCAGATCGATCAGCACGGGCGCCGGCCCCACGGACGCCATGGTCTGGCGCACCCGGTCGAGGTCCAGCGCGCGGAACGCGTTCCATTCGGTGACGATCACCAGGGCGTCCGCCCCCTCCGCGCAGGCATAGGCGTTCGCAGCGTAGTCCACATCCGGCATCAGCGCGCGCGCCTGCTCCATCCCCTCCGGGTCGTAGGCGCGCACCTTCGCACCCGCGTCCTGGAGTCCGGCCACGATCGACAGGGACGGCGCCTCGCGCATGTCGTCGGTGTCGGGTTTGAAGGTCAGGCCGAGCAGCGCCACGGTCTTGCCGCGGACGCTGCCGCCGCAGGCCTTGATCACCTTGCGGGCCATGGCACGCTTGCGCTGGTCGTTGACGGCCACCACGGTCTCGACCAGCCGAAGCGGCGTCCCGGCATCCTGCGCCGTCTTGACGAGCGCCAGCGTGTCCTTGGGAAAGCACGAGCCGCCGTAGCCGGGGCCGGCATGGAGGAACTTGCTGCCGATCCGGTTGTCGAGGCCGATACCCCGGGCGACCTGCTGGACGTCGGCGCCGACCTCCTCGCAGAGATCTGCCATCTCGTTGATGAAGGTGATCTTGGCGGCCAGGAACGCATTGGCGGCGTACTTGGTCAGCTCGGCGGTCCGGCGGCTCGTGACCACGATCGGCGCGGCGTTCAGGTAGAGCGGCCGGTAGACCTCGCGCATCACCGCCTCGGCGCGGGGATCCTCGCTGCCGACCACGATCCGGTCTGGGCGCTTGAAGTCGGAGATCGCCGCACCCTCGCGCAGGAATTCAGGGTTCGAGGCCACGGCGACATCTGCCTCGGGCCGAAGTTCGCGGATGATCCGTTCGACCTCGTCGCCGGTGCCCACCGGCACGGTCGACTTGGTCACGACCACGGTGAAGCCCGAGAGCGCCCCGGCGATCTCCCGGGCGGCGTCGAACACGAAGGACAGGTCGGCGAAGCCGTCGCCGCGCCGCGAGGGGGTACCCACCGCGATGAACACCGCATCCGCTTCGCCCACCGCGTCCCCAAGGCTCGTCCCGAAGGCGAGCCGGCCCTGGCGGACGTTCTCGGCCACCAGCGCATCGAGGCCGGGCTCGTAGATCGGCATGCGGCCGGCGTTCAGGCTGGCGATCTTGTCCGGGTCGCGGTCGATACAGACCACGCTGTGGCCGAAATCGGCCAGGCACGCCCCGGACACCAGGCCGACATACCCGGCCCCAATCATCGCAATCCGCATCCGGCCCTCCCGGCAGCCGGCCGCGCGGCTTGTTGCGACGCAGCATGGTCCGGGACCGGCAGCGATGCAACCCGGGCCGCTCGGCCGCGTCCGATTCTGTCGCGACGATGCAACACCGCGGAATCACGACTGTTTTTTGACACTGCGCCCGGGGCCGCGGTGACGTCGGCCGGAGCTTGTTGCCGGCGCGAGACCGGAACGTGCACGTTCGCGGCTTCGCAGCGCCGTCGGCTTCCTGTAGAAGCGCGGCCGCCGGCCTGGCGAGGCCGGGCGCCGCCAAGCCCATCGAAAAATCGGCGAAGGACCGCGATGACCGAATTGCCGAACGTGCACGTGCGCGCCGAAGTCCTGGCCCAAGCGCTGCCCCATATGCAGCGCTACGACCAGGAGATCGTGGTCATCAAGTATGGTGGCCACGCCATGGGTGACCGCGCCGCGGCCGAGGATTTCGCCGAAGACATCGTGCTGCTCGAGCAATCCGGCCTGAAGCCGATCGTCGTGCATGGCGGCGGCCCGCAGATCGGCAAGATGCTCGACCGGCTCGGCATCCAGTCCGAGTTCCGCGGCGGCCTGCGGGTGACCGACGAGGCCACCGTCGAGGTGGTCGAGATGGTCTTGGCCGGCTCGATCAACAAGCAGATCGTCGGCTGGATCTCGGCCGAGGGCGGCCGGGCCATCGGCCTGTGCGGCAAGGACGGCAACATGGTCCGCGCCAAGCGGGCGATGAAGACCGTGGTCGATCCCGAGAATCACACCGAGCAGGCGATCGATCTCGGCCTGGTCGGCGAGCCGGAGCATGTCGAGCGCGGCGTCCTCGACGCGGTGCTGAAGGCAGAGCTGATCCCGGTGCTGGCCCCGGTGGCCTACGGGGCGGACGGGCAGACCTACAACGTCAACGCCGACACCTTCGCGGGTGCCATCGCGGGGGCGCTCCGGGCCAAGCGCCTGCTGCTGCTCACCGACGTTCCGGGCGTGCTCGACAAGGACAAGAAGCTGATCCCCGAGCTGACCGTGGAGGATTGCCGGCGCCTGATCGCCGACGGCACCATCACGGGCGGGATGATCCCCAAGATCGAGACCTGCATGTACGCGATCGAGCGCGGCGTGGAGGCGGTCGTCATCCTGAACGGGAAGGTCAATCACGCGGTGCTGCTGGAGCTGTTCACCGATTACGGTGCCGGCACCCTGATCCGGCGGGGCTGATCCCCGGCAAGGCGGGACGACGGTGGGTGGATTGGACGCGGCAACGACGACGCCGCTACCGCATTATCGTCGTCCCGGCTCAGCCTCGCGCAAGCCTGCGCTGCAAGCCTGACCGTTCGAGGTCGCCGTTTCCGAAGGGACCGACGGCCGGGGCCGCGTCGCACCGCGGGTCTTAGGATTGCGCACGATTGCAACGCGATCGAGCCTGGTTCTAGAATCCCGTGGGATCAGGATCTCAAAGGGACACGGTGCACCACCCGGAGAAAGCCCAGTTCACCACCCCCGCGTCCCGAGGGTTTGCCGATGTCGACACCTGGGTGTTCGACCTCGACAACACGCTTTATCCGAGCGACGCCCAGGTCTGGCCGCAGGTGGACGAGCGCATCACCCTCTACGTCATGCGGCTCTACGGGCTCGACGGCATCTCGGCCCGCGCCTTGCAGAAGTATTTCTACCACCGCTACGGCACGACCCTGTCGGCACTGCTGACCGAGACGGAAGTCGACCCGCACGAGTTCCTCGATTTCGCCCACGACATCGACCATTCGACGATCAAGCTGGACCCCGATCTCGGCGACGCGATTGAGCGGCTGCCCGGACGTAAGCTGATCCTGACCAACGGATCGCGCCGGCACGCGGAGAATGTCGCGGCCAAGCTCGGAATCCTCGACCATTTCGAGGACGTGTTCGACATCGCCGCCGCCAACTTCATCCCCAAGCCCGAGCGCTCGACCTACGAGCGGTTCCTGGAGACCCACGGGGTCGAGCCGACCCGGGCTGTCCTGTTCGAGGACATTGCCCGCAACCTCGCGGTGCCGCACGATCTCGGCATGGCCACGGTGCTGGTCGTGCCCAAGATCGTCGACCCCTATCGCGAGGCCTTCGAGCAGGAGGCGGTGCGCGAGCCGCATATCGACCACATCACAGACGATCTCGCCACCTTCCTGTCCGCCTGCGTGCTGCCCGAGGTGACACGGGGCGCCCTGGGGGCGACGCGCCCCTGAGGCGGCGACGCGCATCCCCAATCGACAAGCCAGCAACGATCCTGTAGAGAGCCGCCCAACTCACAACAGGATCGCCGAAATCCTGGTGCCGGACGCCCATGAGGGGCGACACGGCGCAACGGCTGGAGCTATGCCATGAACATCATCGAGCAGCTGGAGCGCGAGGAAGTCGCGCGCCTTGCCAAGACCATTCCCGATTTCGAGCCGGGCGACACGCTCATCGTCAACGTCCGCGTCAAGGAAGGCGAGCGCACCCGCGTCCAGGCCTACGAGGGCGTCTGCATCGGCCGCCAGGGCGGTGGCCTCAACGAGAGCTTCACGGTCCGCAAGATCTCTTACGGCGAGGGCGTCGAGCGCGTCTTCCCGGTGCATTCGCCGATGATCGATTCGATCAAGGTCGTCCGCCGGGGCAAGGTGCGCCGGGCCAAGCTGTACTACCTGCGCGACCGCCGCGGGAAGTCGGCCCGCATCGTCGAGCGGACCGATCGCTACAAGGCCAAGGATGCCCCGAAGGCGGCCCCCGCCGCCGAGTAACGGGTTTCGGACGCCCCTGGCGCATCGCCGGGGGATCCATGGTTCTCGACCGGTCCGGCTCAGCCGGACCGGTTTTTTCATGCCTTGGGGGTCACGCGGCCCGGACCCGGTCGAGGAACTGGGTGATCTCGGCGGAGAGCCGTCCGGATTTCTGCGACAGGTCCGCCGCGGCGCCGAGCACCTGTTCGGCCACCGCGCCGGATTCTTGAGCGGCGATCGAGACCTCGGTGATGTTGCCCGTCACCGCGCTGGTGCCGTCCGCCGCCTGCGCGACGCTGCGCACAATTTCCCCGGTGGTCGCCTCCTGCTCCTCGATCGCAGCCGCGACGCTGGTCGCGAGCGTGTTGACCTCGTCGATGGTGCGGCCGATCTCCTGGATCGCCTCGACGGCCTGTCGGGTCGAGGCCTGCACGGCCCCGACGCGTGTCGCGATCTCCGCCGTCGCCTGCGCGGTCTGGTCGGCGAGTTCCTTGACCTCGGACGCGACCACCGCGAAGCCGCGCCCGGCCTCGCCCGCCCGGGCCGCCTCGATCGTGGCGTTGAGTGCGAGCAGGTTCGTCTGGCTGGCGATCGCAGCGATCATGCTGGCCACGGCGCCGATCTTCTCCGCGCCCTCGGCGAGATCCCGCACGATCACGTCGGTGCGCTGGGCTTCCGTCGCGGCCTGCGCCGTCATGGCGGAGGAGCGCGCCATCTGGCCGGAGATTTCCCGAATCGTCGTCGACATCTCTTCGGTCGCCGCGGCCACGGTCTGCACGCTGGCCGAGGTCTCCTGAGCGGCATCGGCGACCTGACCGGAGCGCGCGCTGGTCCGTGCCGCGCTCTGCGCCATGGTGGCCGCATTGGCTTGCATCTCCGTGGCGGCGGAGGTCAGGCCCTGCATCAGGGTCCCGGCGCTGCCCTCGAACTGACGGGTGAGGGTGTCCAGAGCTTGGGCGCGCTCGATCTTGGCCTGGGCGTCCCGGGCGGCGGCGACATCCATCTCACCCTTGGCGACCAGGGCCTGGCGAAACACCTCCACGGCCTCGGCCATCCGACCGATCTCGTCGCGCCGCTCCGTATCGGAAATCAGGCTCGCGATATCGCCCTCCGCCAGCGCCTGCATCCGCCGATGCAGGCGGCCGAGCGGGCGGGTGATGCTGCGCCCGATCAGCAGCGAGCCCAACACCGAGACGCCGACGATGCCCACGAGCAGGACCAGCACGATGATCGCCGCCGACCGGAACGATGCATGGATATCGTCGATGTAGGCACCGGTGACGATGAAGATGTCCCAGGGCGCGAAGCGGGTCGCGAAGGAAACCTTCGGATAGACACCCTCCCGACCGGGCCGGAGATACGCGTATTCCAGCAACGCCGTGTCGGACGATTTGAGGCCATCGAGGAATGCGCGGATGATCGGTATGCCGTTGACGGTGAGGTCCAGCTGATTCTTGCCGATATCCTGACGGTTCGGCACGGCCACGGCGACGCCGTCCATCGTGTAGATCGCGATGTAGTTGGTTCCGCCGCTGTAGCGCATCGCCATGGTCGACTCGGCCAGCTCGAACAGGGCCGCCTGTCTGGTCAGGACGCCAGCCTTGACGCGTTCGTCGAGAACCTGGGCGTGCGACTGAATGAGCTCGACGATCGTGCGCAGAGATTGGACGCGCTCATTGACCATCTCGCGTTGGTAGAACTTCAAACCAACGCCACCCATCAGCGCAATAATTAAACACGTCAAAAGCGTTTGTAGCGAAAGCTTGTGAGAAAGCGATAAGTTCTTCAACGAAATGCGCATATCGATCTGAGCTCAACGCGTTGCTTGATCGATATATATTAACGCGTGCGCTGAACTCAAGATTTGGTTCTGCGGTAAAATTTTCGCAACTCAATATTTTTAGCGGCTAAATTGTCGAGATCGGAAATTGATACCATTGCATTGTCGTTCTACTGAACTGCACCAGCTCTCATGAAAGAGTTTGTATTGAAATCACATTCGCGAATATGACATTCTGAATAAAAAGACACAGATCCCTCCCATTGTTGCATGGCAGATCCGCGATTGGGCGTAGATGAAACGTCCGCACAGGCATGTCTGCGCCGCGGTGCGACCATCGCCGTCATGCGCGCCGCTCACGAGGATGCAAGGGGTCCGAGGAGGAATGCTCGGACGGAAGCGGCGATCGGGATCCGCTCCCCGGGATTGATGTCGGCGGACGGCCGCCTTCCCCGACCCGAGGGACGCCCGAATTCCGCGCAGGGGCCGACCTCAGCTCCCGCGCAGGGCCTCCAGGACCTTGCCGCCGGGGCGGCCGGTGGGGGTCATGCCGAGCTTGCGCTCGACATCCTTGATCGCGTCGCGGGTCTTCTGGCCGACCTTGCCATCCGGCTCGCCGACATCGTAGCCGCGGGCGGCCAGCCGGGTCTGGAGGTCACGCCGCTCGGCTCGGGACAGGGGCGGATCGTCGGTGGGCCAGGCGGCCTGGACACCGGCCTTGCCACGCAAGCGATCGGACAGGACCGCGATGGCGAGCCCGTAGGATTCGGCCGCGTTGTACGAATAGATCGCATCGAAGTTCTTGGTCACGAGGAAGGCCGGCCCGTCGATGCCGGCAGGCGCGATGATACCGGCCGGTCCCTCGCCCGAGAGCGGGCGTCCATCCACGCGGGTCACGCCGAGGGAAGCCCAATGGGCGATCGGCTTCTTGTTCTTGCGGCCGGCGGCGCCAACGCTGAAGCTGC
>Ga0182231_1000234_pt1 | contig 13342 bp, 10 predicted proteins | sample G6R1MG_29_FD_129667 | JGI IMG/M metagenome (GOLD analysis project Ga0182231, IMG submission 129667) | Miscanthus phyllosphere microbial communities from Michigan, USA - G6R2_NF_07NOV2016_LD1 MG | ecosystem: Host-associated > Plants > Phyllosphere > Phylloplane/Leaf | place: USA: Michigan...
CCCGTCGCGCCCGGCCCGCCGTCGGCACCGCGTCCCGGTGCGACGGGTTTGTCCGCCGCGCGACTGTCCATCCATCAGGATCCGTCGTCGGTTCTCATGAGGTCGCATAGGACTTCACCGCCTCGCCGCCCTGGCCCGCCGCGCGGTCGAACAGGCGGTTGAGGTAGCCGCGCATCGGTCGCTCGATCAGGAACAGGCTGGCGATGCCCATGGCGATGGCCGGCACGACGAGGGCCTTGCTGATCCGTCCGCCCATCCTCTCGTGCAGCACATAAAAGGGCTGTTGCCAGAGATAGATCGAGTAGGACCAGGCTCCGAACAGCAGGAGCGGCGTCGCGGCCAGGTTCTCCCGCACGGCGGCCGGCGCCCGCGGGATCGCCGCGACCGCCACAGCGAGCAGCGCGGTACCGAGGCTGTACTTGATCGGGTCCGGGACGGCCTCGACGTTCAGCATCAGGCCGAGGAGCAGCAGGAGGACGGGCCTCCAGGAGGGCGTCTCATCCGTCGGGTCGTCGCGGCCGAACTTCAGATAGGCGGCGGCCCCGAGCAGGATCGACGCGCCCCGGACATCGCTGCGCCAGTACACTTCCGTGTAGGTGCCGCCGATCAGCGTCGAGACCAGCCCGTTCACGCAGGCCAGGGCCGCCAGCGCCGCGAGGACCGGGAGCAGCGGGAACCCGAATCTGTGCCAGAGGAGCGCGATGACGCCCAGCAGGATGTAGCTGTGCTCCTCGACGCAGAGCGACCAGATGTGGTCGACATTGGGGACCTCGCCGAACCACAGGTGATAGTAGTTGTAGGTCAGGGTCACGGCCGCGAGGCAGCCGTAGAGCTGCCGATGATGGCCGGTGGCGAGGACGAGAAGGCTCATCGCCAGCACGAAACAGATCAGCGCCGGATAGATCCGGGACGCCCGACGGACGAAAAACCGCGTCAGCGGCGTGGCGCGCACGAACAGGATCTCGGCCATCAGCCGGCCGCTGAGCACGAAGAACAGCTCCACCCCGAAACGGCCGAGATTGATCCCGCGGCTCGTCGCGAAATGGCCGACGAGCACCAGCAGGATCGCGCAGCCGCGCCAGCCGTCGAGCACGGGAAGGTGACGCGGCGGCATGGGGGGCCTGTCGGGCTGATCTTTAGCAAGGTTCTAAAGAGGCCGGCTTCCGAGGCGGCGCCCAGATGGTCTTAAGCGGTAGACGGTGTTCACGGGGCAAGCCGGCGCGCCGAAAGACGTATCGGGTCCCGCAAACCCCCGGCGCCGGCATCGTCAGAGGGCGACGATGCCGGCGCGGTCTTGCGGTCGGTCAGAACACCGAGATCAGCACAATACCGGCCGCCATCAGCACGCCGCCGATCAGGCGGCCGATCCCGGCGCGGACGCGCTTCATCCCGAGCCAGCCGAAATGGTCGATGGCGATGGAGGTGAACAGGTTCGCGGTGATCAGGAGCCCGTTGAAGGCACCGGCGCCGACCTTGTCGACGAACAGCAGGCCGGCGAACACCGCCACCGCCCCGGCGATGCCGCCCAGCGCGCCCCACCACGGCACCCGGGCCACGTCCGCCCGGGTCGGCAGCGGCGTCGGGCGGAGCAGAAACACGAACAGGAAGACGAGCGCCACCGGGATGAACGACACGGTGGCGGCGAGCCAGGGGTTCACAAGGGCGCCGCGCAGCTGCGCGTTGAGCACCACGCCGACCGCCTGAAGCGAGCCCGCGACCAGGATGAACGGGTAGAGCAGCCGGGCCATCAGGCCGCCTTCGCTGCCTTCAGCCTTCTCGTCCTCCGATTTCGGGCCGGTGGCGCGGGCGATGAACACGATCCCGACCACCATCAGCAGGCCGCCGAGCCAGGGCATCGCCTTGAAGCCCCCGGCCTTGAGGCCGAACAGCCCGAGGCTGTCCAGTGCCAGCGACGTGAGGATGTTGGCCGTGATGGTCAGGCCGTTGAACGGGCCGGCCCCGACCTTGTCGACGAAGGCGAGGCCGCCGAACACCGCCACCGCCCCGGCGACGCCGCCGAGCGGCGCGTACCAAGGCATCGCGCCCAGGGTCTGCAGCGTCGGCAGCGGCGTCGGCATGGTGAAGAACAGGATCGTGAACACGATCACGATCGGCATGAACGAGTAGGTCGCGGCCAGCCACGGATTGACCAGCGCGTCGCGCAGGCGCGCGTTCATGGAGTTGCCGAGCGCTTGGAGCGCACCCGCGACCAGGATGAAGGGATAGAGCAGGGCGGCGTTCAACGGCATGGTCTCCGGTCGTGGAAGGGCGAGGCGGTTTGCAAAGGCGTCGTCCTGGGAACCGGAGACCGGGCTCTCAGACGAGCAGCAGGGCGCCCAGGGCGAGCACGAGGGCCGGCGGCATCACCAGCAGGCCGAGCTTGAGGAACTGCCAGGCCGACACGTCCTCGCCCTCGCGGCGGATCGCGGTCAGCCACAGGATCGTGGCCAACGAGCCGGTCACCGAAAGGTTCGGCCCGAGATCGACGCCGATCAGGATCGCCCCCGCGACCTTGTGCGAGACGTCCGCGGCCTGGACCGCGGCGCCGGCCAGCAGGCCCGCGGGCAGATTGTTCACGAAATTGGTGCCGAACGCGACCAGAGCGCCGCCGGCCCAGGCGGTGGCGGTGGGATCCCCCTGTGCGTAACCTTTCAGGGTATCGGCCAGCAGGGTGAGGATTCCGGTCTTCTCCAGCGCCTCGACCAGCACGAACAGCCCGGCCACCAGCGGAAGCACCGCCCAGGATACGTCCTTGACCACCTCCACCAGGCCGCCGCGGTTCAACGCCACCACCAGCAGGGTCGTGGCGAGGCCGGCCACGAAGGTCGGCAGGCCGAGCTCGATGCCGGCGGCCGAGGCCCCGATCAGCGCGCCCGCGGTGGCGATGATGCCGAGCCCGGCGACCTTGCCGCCGAGGCCGAGGCTCACGGTCTCGACGTCGGTCTTGATCGTCTGGCCCTTCAGCCGGGCGTTCTGGGTGATCCGCAGCACCGCGTAGGTGGCGACGATCGCCAGGACCGACGGCAGCGCGAAGGTGGCGAGCCACTGGCCGAGGGGCGGCATGTCGGTGGCGAACACGACCAGGTTGGCGGGGTTCGAGATCGGCAGCACGAAGCTCGCCGCGTTGGCGATGAAGGCGCAGATGAACAGGTAGGGCAGGGGCTCGGCGTCTGCCGCCTTGGCGGCGGCGTAGACTGCGGGCGTCAGCACGACCGCGCAGGCGTCGTTGGAGAGGAACACCGTGACCACGGTGCCGACGATGTAGATCAGCAGGAACAGCCGGGTCGGCGAGCCCTTTGCGGCACGCACCGCCAGGCCGGCGAGCCAGTCGAACAGCCCTTCCTTGCGAGCGATCTCTGCGAGCAGCATCATGCCGACGAGGAACAGATAGACGTCGGTACCCTTCGCGACGCCGTCGAGGGCGACCTGCCAGGGCAGCAGGCCGAGCACGACCAGAAGGGCCGCGCCGAGCACCGCCCAGATCGCCTCCGGCCACGAGAACGGGCGCACGATGACGCCCAGGGTGGCGAGCGCAGCGATGCCCCAGGTCGCCAAATTCGGTGTGAGGGTCAGTCCAGCGATCACGTCTTACAATCTCCCCCCGGAGTCGTGGTGAGGATCACCACTTGCGGCCGTAGCGGTTGGGCCCGAGCTGGTCGCCGCGCACGCCCTTGCCGACCCAGGACGGGATCCGGCCCGCGTCGCTACCCGGTTTCTGCGGCATTGGCGGTGGCGCCGCGCTGTCCGAGGCGGCCATCACAGGCTCGATCACGTCGGTATCGACGTAGTCCGGGCCGTGGCCGGGCCAGCGCCCGTCCACCGCCTCGACCTGGATGCTGCGCCCGCTGCCGTCCCAGGCCAGGGCCGCCTCGTAGCAGCGCGAATCCGGGCGCCGCTCCATCCGCAGCCAGGGTCCGGTATCGACCCGGCAATGAACGTAGTCCGGCGGCGCGTCGGACAGGACGACGGCCCGGACGCTGATCCGCCCCTCTGCGTCGAGTTCCATGCCGCTGCTGGCGGGCGTGATCGGCCGCGTCGCGACGCGCCGGTCCGCCGGGCTGGTGATCAGCACAAAGGGCGTGGTCCGGTCGAGGGCTCGGAAGCGCCAGCTTGTCACCGGGCCATCGATCGCCGCGACCGCGTAGCCGACCGAGCCGTCCTCGTTCTGCCCGACCGAGCGCGCGGCGGCGTAGAGGGTCCGGCCGTCCGGGGCGAGCTCGTTGTAATGGGTGTGGCCCATCTCAACGAGGCGGACCCGGGTCCCCCAGAACAGGCCGCCGATATCGAGGCGCTCGTCCGGCTCGCGCAGGTCGTCCGGATAGGCGTGCATGAACACGGCGCAGGGGATTTTCCGCGCGCCGGCGTCGGTGATCTGCGCGCTCAGCCACTGTGTCTGCGGGCGCCCCAGCCGGAAATCGAGCCCGATCGCCTTCCGGCCGAAGCCGGGACTGATCATGTCGACGAACAGGCAGCGCACGCCCTGGATATCGGCGCTGGCGCAGTAATGCGGGATCGGCAGGATCGGCCAAGTCTCCGGGCAGCCGGAGGGCGGCTGCTCCAAGTCCCAGACCATCGGCGCCGACAGCCGGGCGCCCAGGCTCGCCGCGAAGGCATGGAAATCATCCATCCGGCCGTGCTGGCGGTCGTGATCGCCGGGGATCAATTGCACCGGCAGGTCCGGGTGACGGTCCAGCGCGGCCTTCAGGATCTGGTATTCCGCGGCGTAGCCGTTCTCGGCGAGATCGCCCGGCAGGTACACGAAGTCGAAGAGGCCGTGCGGGGCCAGGGTGGCGATCTGGTCGAGGATCGCATTCAGGTCGCGGGCATTCTGAGCCTCGGCATCCTGCAGGTGCAGATCGCCGACATGCAGAAAGACGAGCGGGTCGCGCCGGTGGGCGGCGGTGTCGGACATTGGGCGCTCCCCTCCGCCTCTCAGGCGCTGGCCGGTACGGCCGGGGGCAGGCTGCTGCCGCTACCGGGGGTGCCGGTCGCAGTTTCCCCGCCCCGGGTCTCGGGCATCAGCGTCAGGTAGAGGATGAAGCCGAGCCCGGCGATCGCCGCCAGCGCCAGGAACGCCGTCGAATACCCGGCCGACACGATGATCAGACCGGCCAAGGTGGCGCTGACCGAGGCGCCGACTCCCTGGGCCGTGGCGACGGCCCCCTGGGCGACGTTGAAGCGGCCGCCGCCGCGGGTCAGGTCGGCCACGACGATCGGGAACAGGGCGCCGTAGATGCCGGCTCCCACCCCGTCGAGGAGCTGGACGCCCACCAGCCAGAACGGGTTGTCCGATAGGGTATAGAGCACGCCGCGCAGGGCCAGCACGGCGAAGGCCGCCAGGAAAATCGGCTTGCGCCCGATGATGTCGGCCCGGGCGCCGACGAAGACCGCCACCGGCACCATCACGCATTGCGCCGCGACGATGCACAGGGCGATCAGCGAGGTCGCGTGGTCCTTGCCGGAGAGATGGGTGAGGAGCTGCCCGACCGAGGTCAGCATCGCGGCGTTGGACAGGTGGAAGATCGCGCAGAGCACGGCGAACAGCATCAACGGCTTGTTCTGCAGCAACGTCGCGAGGCCCGAGGGCTTCTCGTCCGCCTTGGCCTCCGCCTCGGTCATGCCTCGGGCGAGGTCGTCGTCGATGGCATCCGCCGGGACCAGCAGCATGGCGCCGATCGAGAGCGCGGCCAGCACGCCCATCAGCCAGAAGACCACGATCGGCCCGAAGAAATAGGCCAGGCCGCCGGCAATGGCCGCGGACACCGCGTTGCCGGCGTGGTTGAAGCCCTCGTTGCGACCGATCCGCTTGGCAAACAGTTTCGGGCCGACCACGCCGAGGGTGATCGCGGCCAGGGCCGGCGGGAAGATCGTCCCGGCCACGCCCGCGATCGATTGCGTCGCGGTGACGAGATAGAAGTTCGCGATGAACGGCAGGATCAGGCAGCTCGCCGTCACCGCGATGGCGCCGCCGATCACCACGGCGCGCTTGTGGTTGGTGGCGTCGATCAACGCGCCGGCGGGCGTCTGCGCCACGAGGCCGAGGATGCCCGCGATGGTCATGACCAGGCCGGTGGTGGCCTCGTTCCAGCCCTGGTCCGGGCCCCGGACGGCGATCAGGTAGATGGCCAGATAGGGCCCGAGCCCGTCGCGCACGTCGGCGAGGAAGAAGTTGAGGGCGTCGAGGCCGCGCAGGGCTTTGGTGGAGGGAGTCCGGACGATCGCGCCGCGCGCCGCCGCTCCGGTATCGGTCCTGTCCATCCTGCCCTTGCCTCCACGCGACTGCCGTCGCAGCCGAACCCGATCCGGGCCGGCACGTGACGAGCTTGACGCCCGCTTAATCCATCGGTTCCCTGGAATTGTTCGAGGAGACCCGTCCCGGCACGATTATCAAGGGTGTGAGTGGTTTAACCCACGTCCGATTCGTCCGATGCGTCGGGATTTGCGACATCCACCGTCGGTTCTGCGGACAGGTCCGTGCCAGACGCTCCGAGGCCGTAGCGCTCGATCTTGGCGTAGAGAAGTTGCCGCTGAATGCCGAGGCAGCGGGCCGCCCGGGCACGGTTGCCGTCCGCCTCCCGCAGGGCGACGGCGATCATGGTCCGCTCCAGGCGGGCGACGGCGCCGGGCAGGTCGCCGGCCAGCCAGTCCGCCGGCAAGCCGGCCTCCTCGGACCGCGAGGCCGGCCGGCCGGTGGGCAGGTCAACGGCATCGGCCGCGATCACCGCACAACGCACCAGCACGGCGGCGCGCTCGACGGTGTTGCGCAATTCGCGGACATTGCCCGGCCAGCCATAGGCCAGCAGGCGGGAGGCGGCGCCCGCGCTCAACCGCTTGCCCGAGGGCCCGAGGAAATGCTCGGCCAGGGGCACGATGTCGGCCAGGCGCTCGCGCAGGGGCGGCAGCAGGATCGGCACGACGTTGAGGCGGTAATACAGATCGGCGCGGAACCGGCCCTGGTCCACCAGCACCGGCAGATCGCGGTGGGTGGCGGCGATGAGACGGACATCGACCCGGGCCGAGCGGCCGCCGAGCGGCGTGACCATCCGGTCCTGGATCACCCGCAGGATCTTGGCCTGCATGGGCGGCGGCATGTCGCCGATCTCGTCGAGGAACAGCGTGCCGCCTTCGGCCTGGTGGAACGCGCCGGCCCGGTCGCCGACGGCCCCCGTGAAGGCGCCGCGGACATGGCCGAACAGCTCGCTCTCCAAGAGGTCGGGCGGGATCGCCGCGCAGTTGACCGGCACGAACGGCCGGCCCCGGCGGGCGGAATAGGCGTGCAGCGCGCGGGCGACCTCTTCCTTGCCGGTGCCGGTCTCGCCCTGGATCAGCACGGTGGAGTCCGTGTCGGCCACGAGTCCGATGGTCTTCTGGACCCGACGCATGCCGGCGCTCGACCCGATCAGCCCGCCCTCAGGGACCGTATCCCCCGGGTCCGGCCGCGCGCTCGCGAGCATCGCGTCGAGGACCGCGGCGAGGTCGGAGCGGCCGACCGGCTTGGTCAGGTGGTCATGCGCCCCCAGGCGCATCGCCTCGATGGTGTTGGCCGGGCTCGCGAAGGCGGTGAGCACCGTGACGGGGGGGCGATCCGGCAGGGCGCAGATCCGCGCCAGCGTCGCCATGCCGTCGAGGTCGCCAGGCATCCGCAGGTCGAGGAATATCGCGGCCACCGGACCCTCGCGCAGACGCGCCAGGGCCTCGACGCCGGAGGCGGCCGGCAGGGGCGTGTGGCCGAGATCGGCCACGGTCTCGGCCAGCCCCTCCCGCAGGGCGGAATCGTCGTCGACGATCAGGATGGTCGCCATGGCAGGTCCAGCACGAAGGTGGTCTCAGGCACGTCGTCGATGAGCCCGACCGTACCGCGATGCGCCAGCGCGATCTCGCGCACAATCGCGAGACCGAGCCCGGTCCCGTCCGGCCGGCCGGTCACGAACGGCTCGAACAGCCCGGCGCGGATCGCGGGATCGATCCCCGGGCCGGAATCCGTGACCCGCAGGTGCAGGCGCACCATTCCGTCGACCGTCACCCGCTCGGCGCCGAGACGGACCGTCCCGCCCGGGGGCGTGTGCTGAAGGGCGTTGAGCAGCAGGTTGTCCAACGCGCGGGCGACCTGGACGCCGTCGATCTGCGGACGCTCGGCCCCGGGCAATCCGTCCGCCTCGATCGCGACCCGAACGGCGCGGGCCTTGGCCAGATCCTCGTGCAGATGCGCGCAGTCGGCGAGCAGCGCGGCGATGTCGGTGGGGGTACGCGCGAGCGTGCGGGCCTGGGTGAGGTTCAGGAGGTCACGCAGCAGGTGATCGACCCGGGCGATCTGGCCGAGGACGCTCTCCAGCGCCACGGTGGCGCGGGCCGGATCGCCGCTGACCAGGGCATTCTCCGCCTTGAGCCGCATCGCCGCGATCGGGTTGCGAATCTCGTGGGCGATGCTGGCTGCGAGCCGGCCGACCGCGGCCAGGCGCTCCGCGGCGACCACCCGGGCGCGGGCCTCCCGCAGGCGTCCGCCCGCGGCGTTGAGGGCGTCGACCAGACGGTCGAGTTCGCGCTCTCCGGTCGGGGCGAGGCGGGGCAGGTCTTCGCCGTCCGGCCGCGGCGCCGCCAGGGCGGCCTCGACCCGGGCGATCCGGCCCGAGAATCCGTACAGGAACCACCCGAGGAAGGCCGCCGAGCCCAGCACGGTCACGGCCAGGAATCCGAGGCCGGCCAGGAAGCGGGTATAGGCCGGGCCGTCGTTGACGTGGGCGCGGCCCATGGTCCAGGCGGTCAGCCCGGCTTCGGGACCGTGCAGGGGGCAGCCCTGGACCAGCAGCACCTGCGTCCGGCTCGGTCGGCGGATCGCCACGGCGTGGTCGACCCGCAGGGCCTGGGCGTTCACGGCGGCGATGCTGTCGCGCTCCGCCTCGGGGAGGTCGGTCTTCGGCCCGGTGCCCTCGTAGGTGGGATACGCGTAGGCGAGCGACCCGTCCGTGGCGCTCCAGACACCGCCCTCGATGCCGGGATAGGCGTCGAGCGCCGCCGCGACGGTGGGACCGAGGTCGGCGCGCGCGATGCCGCCCACGCTGCGGCGGCCCAGGGCGGCATAGCGGTCGATGATCTCCCGGCAGGCGCGCCCGACCGCGACCTCGGCCTGGGCGACCTGGACCGCGGTGGACTGGCTGTAGAAGCCGAACATCAGGTAGGCGGTGGCCGCCGCCGAGGCCAGCAGCAGGACCCACAGGGCGAGCAGTCGGGCGCGCAGGCTGTAGGCCGTCACGGTGCAGGTTCCTCCGAGGGCTGAGCGCGGCGCGGCCCCGGCTCAGCGGATATCCGGGTGGGCACCCTGTGGAAACGGTGGCAGAGTCCATCGGGATCGGAAACGTCGGCTGGACCGCGCGGCGATTGCGCGCTTCTGTCGAAGCGTTCTGCGTATCCGCTGCCGGAGACGGATGGTGTCACAGTCTCTCGTCGATCGGGCGACGCTCGACGAACTCGAAGGTGTCATCGGCACCGACAAGCTCACGCGCTTGGTCGATCGCTTCACGGCGAGCCTCGCCACGGCCTTCGACGGCGCGGACAGGGCCGAGGCCGATTACGCCCGCGAGGCCCATACCCTGGTGTCGATGTCCGGCATGCTGGGCTGCGCAGATCTGTCCCAGGCCTGTCGGGACTTCGAGCAGGCGGTGAAGGGCGGCGGCACCGACCTCGCGGCTCGGCTCGCGGCGCTTCGAAGCCTGCGTGACGCCACCGTCGCGGCCCTGCGGGATCTTCGCGAGGACACGCCGGCCGTCCGATAGGGCTCAGCCGGCGATGACGGCGGCCAGCGGGGCTTCGAAGGTCAGCACGGCGCCGGTGGTCGGATAGCTCAGCTGCGCCGTTCCGCCGAAGCTGTGGGCGAGGCTGCGGGCGATCAGGCGCGTCCCGAACCCGGTGCGGGTGGGCGGGCTGACCGGCGGGCCGCCGACCTCCTCCCAGCGGAACCGCAGGGTGGCGCCGTCATCCGTCTCAGCCACGGTCCAGGTGATCATCACCTGCCCGTCGGGCACCGAGAGCGCGCCGTATTTCGCGGCGTTGGTGCCGAGTTCGTGCAGCATCAGCGCCAGGACCATGCCGTGGCGCGGGCCCAGCGTCACATCGGCGCCCTCGACCCGGAACCGGCCCGAGACGCCATCGCCGTGGAGCGACACCGCCCCCTCGACCAGCCCGACCAGGGAGGCCGCCGCGAAGGAGCCCTGAAGCAGCACGTCGTGGGCCTGGGCCAAAGCCAGCAGCCGGGCGGCGAGGGCCTCGCCGGCGGCCTCCAGGGAGCCGGCGTTGCGCAGGGTCTGCGCCGCCACCGCCTGAACCATGGCCAGGGTGTTCTTCATCCGGTGGGACAGCTCCTGCATCAGCAGGGTCTGGCGCGCCTCGGTGAGCTTGAGTTCGGTGATATCCCGGGATGCCGCCAGGACACGTTCCGGGTGGCCGTGCTGCCCGCCGACCGGCGTCACCGCGATGTCCCACCAGGTCGCCGACCGACCGGTCTCGAGCTTCGCCTGGAAGCGGCTCGCCCCACCGAGCCGCGCCTTGGCGAGCGCAGCGGCGACCGCGTCGCGATCCTCGTCGCGGCTCCAGATCTCGATCCAGGGGAGGCCGATCGTGCCGGCAGGATGACGGCCGCAGAGGCCCGCCGGGCCGTTCTCGCCCGCGGTGATGAGGATTCCGTCGCGATCCAGAACCTCCAGGACGTCGGCGGCCACCTGCAGCATGCCGGGGGCGATCAGCTCGCCGGCCCAGGACGGCGCGGACCAGGTCTCGACGCGGCCGGATTCCGGATGGTGGAGCGCGTGCGATGCGTGTGCCGGCGAGGGCCCGCGCCCGAGGCGGCCGGCTTCCACGCGGCTCGCGGCCTCGATGATGCGGCCGAGCCGCCGGCTGCGCTGCCGTTCCGTATCCGCTTGCCCGGTCGCCTGCATCAGCAGGGCCCGCAGGCGCATATTCTCGGCTTCGAGCGCGGCGAGGCGTCGGTCCGTCCCGTCCGCGCGCGGCACCACGAGGCCCGCATCCATCCCCAGCCCCCTTCCTAGCAACCCTCTTCCGCGGCGCCCGCGCGCGACGAAAGACCCACCGAAGACGAGGTGCGGCGACGCGCTGTCGAGGCTCGGAGGCGCCGGCGGATCGAACCGCTTCTGGTGGCGCACTCCGCTCGCAACCTCGCGAATCGAAGGGTGTCCGAGGCTAGCACGATATCTGCGGTAATCAAATGAACTGTGTATTCGTCATCGCCCGGCAACTAGAACGGCTGATCCAGGCGAATACGAAATACGTCACTTGTTTCGCATCAGCAGCACGAGCCAGCCGATGCCGAGGATGAAGATCACCAGCCCGATCGAGATGAAGACCGGCGTGCCCATGTCGATCAGCCGCGGCGCCAGCTGGGTGGCGAAGGCCGCCACCACCAGGGCGACCGCGACCCGGGCGGCGGCCCGCTCGATGCCGCGGGTCACCTTGTCGAGGCCCTTGATCTCGATCTCGACGGTGACGCGGCCCTGCTTGAGGCGCACCAGCATCAGGTGGATCAGGGTCGGCAATTCGGAGGCCGCGCCGTAGAGGCCGACGCCGAGCGCCTCGGCCTTCTGCTTGAGGGCGCCCAGCGAGAACTGCGTCTGCATGCTCGCCTTGACGGTCGGACCGGCCGCCGCGAACAGATCGAAATCGGGATCGAGGTGGCGCATCACGCCGTCGGCGGTCACCAGGCCCTTGAACAGGATCGCGAGATCGGTGGGCATGGCGAGATCGTTCTCGCGGGCCATGTTCATGAAGTCGGTGAGCACCAGTCCGAGATTCAGCGGAATCGAGGAATGACTCTCCACGAAGGACGTGGCCGAGACCTGAAGCTTGGTCAGGTCCGGGTTGCTGGTGCCGGTCCAGTCGAGCAGCACGGCCATCAGGCCATCCGCATCCTGCTTGAGCATGGCGCCGATCAGCACCAGCAGTTGCGAGCGCCGCCGCTGCGACAGCCGGCCGATGATGCCGAAATCGATGAAGCCGATCTTGTTGCCCGGCAGGGCCAGCATGTTGCCCGGGTGCGGATCGGCGTGGAACACGCCCTCGATCAGCGCCATCTGCAGGAAGGCGTCGGTGCCCTTCTGGGCGAGCAGCTTCTTGTCGAGCCCGGCCGCGCGGAGCGCCGCATCGTCGTTGGGCGGAATGCCGTGGATGAAGTCCTGCACCAGCACCCGCTCGGAGCAATATTCCCAGTGGATCTTCGGGAAGACGATGTCGTCGCGGTCTACGAAGATCTGCGCCAGGAGCTCGCAATTGCGCGCCTCGTTCAGCAGGTCGAGCTCGCCGTTCAGGCCGTCGGCGAGGTGGCGCATCTGCTCGCGCGGCTGGTAGCGGGCCATGTCCGGCCACTCGTTCTCGACGATCCGGGCGCCATGGGCCATCAGGCGCAGATCCGCCTCGATGATCTTGCGCAGGTTCGGCCGCAGGACCTTGACGATCACGTCCTCGCCCGAGTGCAGGCGGGCCCGGTAGACCTGGGCGATCGACGCGGAGGCGATCGGGTTGGTGTCGAACTCGGCGAACACCTCGTTGGGCGGGGCGCCGATATCCTGCTCGAGCTGCGGGCCGATCTGCTCCCACGACACCGGTACGACTTGGCTGTGGAGCTTCTGCAGCTCCTCGGTCCAGGCCGGGGACAGCAGGTCCGGCCGGCTCGCCAGGACCTGCCCGAACTTGATGAAGGTCGGGCCCAGAGCCTCGATCGCCCGGCGCAGGCGCTCGGGCTCGGACAGGCGGGTGACGTCGACCCGGGGCCGCCGCCGCGGCAGCAGGGGCAGATAGCGCAGCCCGAGGCGGTCCACGACGCGGGTGACGCCGAAGCCGATCAGGATCGACGCGATCTCTGACAGCCTCTGACGGTCGCGGGCGGCAACGAAGGCTGTCTTCAGCATGAAGGGGGCGATCCGTTCGGACACGATTGGGCGTCCGGACAGCACGAGCATAAGGACTTTTTTGCGGTCGCGAAGCGCGGGACACCCCCGACGGCGACAATAGACCCCGCGCTGAGGAAGGCCCATCGCCATTCGGCCGGAGCACGTCGCGCCGCAGCTTACAGGCATCAGGTTCGTTGCGACGGCCGCCGAACCGCTTCTAGGACAGGGCGCGCTCCCAATCCTGCCGGCCATGCAGGACGCGAACGATCAGGATAGCCGCTCCGTCCTCGATGTAGACGATCATATGCGCCTGATAGGGATGAAGTCGCACGGGCGGCTCGAATTCGGGCCGCTCGCGCGCCATACGAGGATTCGCAGCAAGCGTCCGGAATGTGTCGAACAGACCGTTCTGATAGCGTTCGGCTTGAGGCACGCCAAAGTGCAGCGCG
>Ga0182231_1000238_pt1 | contig 13216 bp, 9 predicted proteins | sample G6R1MG_29_FD_129667 | JGI IMG/M metagenome (GOLD analysis project Ga0182231, IMG submission 129667) | Miscanthus phyllosphere microbial communities from Michigan, USA - G6R2_NF_07NOV2016_LD1 MG | ecosystem: Host-associated > Plants > Phyllosphere > Phylloplane/Leaf | place: USA: Michigan...
GACATCGACCTCGTGATCTGCGCCACCTCGACGCCGGACCACACCTTTCCCTCGACGGCGACGCAGATCCAGGCCGGCCTCGGCATGACCGGCGGCGTCGCCTTCGATCTCCAGGCCGTCTGCGCCGGCTTCGTCTACGCCGTCACCACCGCCGACAAGTTCCTCACCACCGGTTCGGCCCGGCGCGCCCTCGTGGTCGGCGCAGAGACCTTTTCGCGCCTGCTCGACTGGGAGGACCGCACCACCTGCGTGCTGTTCGGCGACGGCGCCGGCGCCGTCGTGCTCGAAGCCCGCGAAGGCGCTGGCACCAGCGCAGACCGCGGCGTGCTGACGGCGAGCCTGCGCTCGGACGGGCGCCACCGCGAAAAACTCTACGTCGATGGCGGCCCCGGCTCGACGGGCACCACCGGGCATCTGCGCATGACCGGCAAGGAGGTGTTCCGCTTCGCCGTCGGCTCGGTGACGGACGTCATCGACGACGCCTTTCGGGCGTCCGGCACCACGGCCGACGACCTCGACTGGTTCGTGCCGCACCAGGCCAACCGGCGGATCATCGAGGCGTCCGCCGACAAGCTCGGCATCGCCCGGGACAAGGTCGTGCTCACCGTCGATCGCCACGGCAACACCTCCGCCGCCTCGATCCCCCTGGCCCTCGACGTCGCCCGCAAGGACGGTCGGATCCAGCAAGGCGACCTCGTGATGATCGAGGCCATCGGCGGCGGCTTCACCTGGGGCGCGGCCCTGATCCGGTGGTGACGCCCCCGCACGGTTGACCCCGGCGGCGACGCCGATTAGCGTGCCCTCTCAGACAGATAACCAATAAAACACGAATCGGTGCCGGGGGTATACGTATGGCGGGAAAGACGGTCACACGCGCCGATTTGAGCGAGGCCGTCTACCAGCAGGTCGGCCTCTCGCGCACGGAATCCTCCGCCCTCGTCGAGACGGTTCTGTCTGAGATCTGCGCCTGCCTCGCCAGTGGCGAGACGGTGAAGCTGTCCTCGTTCGGCTCGTTCGTGGTGCGCAGCAAGGGCCGGCGCGTCGGCCGCAACCCGAAGACCGGCGTCGAGGTGGCCATCGAGCCGCGCCAGGTCATGGTGTTCAAGCCGTCGAACGTGCTGAAAGCCCGCATCAACGGCCTGAACGGCGCCGGCGATCACGACGACGACGAATGAGGGCTCCGATGTCGCTGGCCGCCGCCGACCCCCGCGACACCCCGGATCGGGCCACCCAGGAGAAGAGCGCGACCGCCTTCCGCACCATCAAGGAGGCGGCCGACGACCTCGACGTGCCCCAGCACGTCCTGCGCTTCTGGGAAACCCGCTTCGCGCAGGTGCGTCCCGTCAAGCGCGCGGGCGGGCGGCGCTACTACCGTCCCGACGACATCGACCTCTTGAAGGGTATCCGCAGCCTGCTCCACGGGCAGGGCTATACCATCAAGGGCGCGCAGGGCGTCCTGCGGGAGAAGGGTGTGCGCTTCGTCCAGAGCGTCGGACGGGGCGAGGCAGAGATTCCTGCGGCGTCCCCACGCGAGGACGACCCGCCCGAGGGGCAGGAGGGCCCGGAGATCGACGGCATGGCCGGCGAGGCGCGTCCGGTCCTCGTCGCCGTCCTCGAAGACCTCTACGCCTGCCGGGCGATCCTGAACGACCTGCGGCGCTTGCCCGACACGCGAGAACCGAACCGCGCGGAGCCGGCCGGCCCCTGACGGCCGGCCGCGGTCCGCGACCGGGGGCGCCGACGACCGCTCGCCGGCCCTCGACGCGTCGCCTCCGCATCCCCACATCGACCGGACGCGTTCACCCGATGCTGCCGCACGGGGTCACGCACCGCTCCGGAGTGTTCTCGATGCTGCCTGTCCGTTCGACCGCCGTCCTCGCCGCCGGTCTGTTCCTCACCGCGCCCGCCTTCGCGCAGACGACCGTGACCCGCAGCGAGACCGCCGCGCCCGGCAAGTCCGTGCGCCTCGCCATCGTGCCGAACCTGAAGAAGGACTGCACCTTGGGGCCGATGCCCGAGATCCGGGTCAGCGGCGCGCCGAAGAACGGCTCGCTCATCACCAAGGTCGGCAAGCTCAAGACCCCGGCCAAGTACCGGTGCCCCGGCAAGGAGGCCGCCGTGCAGGCGCTCTTCTATCAGAGCAAGGACGGCTACACCGGCACCGACGAGGTTACGGTGGACGTCAAGGATTCCGACGGCAACGTCCAGACCCAGAACATCCGCATCACCGTCGATGCGTCCAAGAAGGACGCTCCGGCCAAGGACGCGGGCAAGGGCGGCACCGACCTCTGAGACCGCCGCCATCGACACGCCGAAGGGCGTCCGCGTCCTTCGGGACCCCAGTGTGGCCCGCAATCCACGCTCGACCCATGCGTAGACCGCACTGCGACAAAACTGGGCCTGTCAGTTGCATCCCAGCCGAGACAGGATGAAGCTGTCGCTGTCGTGAGGGGATCGGAATGCCTATGCCGTCGACAAACGACCTGTTCCAGAGCTTCGCCCGTGGTTACGAGGCGCGCCGCGATACGGAGATGAGCCTCTCCGAGTTCCTCGAAGCGTGCCGCGACGAACCGCTGATGTACGCCACCGCGGCCGAGCGCATCCTCGATGCGATCGGCAAGCCGGAATTCGTTGACACCGCCAAGGACGCGCGCCTCGGCCGGGTGTTCATGAACCGCACGATCCGGATCTACCCGGCCTTCTCCGAATTCTACGGCATGGAGGAGACCATCGAGCGGATCGTCTCGTTCTTCCGCCATGCCGCGCAGGGATTGGAGGAGCGCAAGCAGATCCTCTACCTCCTCGGCCCCGTCGGCGGCGGCAAGTCCTCCCTGGCCGAGCGCCTCAAGGCCCTGATGGAGGTCCATCCCATCTACGTCCTCAAGGCCGGCGACGAGGTCTCGCCGGTGTTCGAGAGCCCGCTCGGCCTGTTCGACCCGGAGACCATGGGGCCTGAGATTCAGGAGCGCTACGGCATCCCGCGCCGCCGCCTCACCGGCCTCATGAGCCCCTGGGCCCTGAAGCGGCTCGACGAGTTCAACGGCGACATCTCGAAGTTCAAGGTCATCAAGGTCCGGCCCTCGCGCCTGCGCCAGATCGGCATCGCCAAGACCGAGCCCGGCGACGAGAACAACCAGGACATCTCCAGCCTCGTCGGCAAGGTCGATATCCGCCGTCTCGAGACCCTGTCTCAGGCCGACCCCGACGCGTATTCCTATTCGGGCGGCCTGAACCGGGCCAACCAGGGCGTCCTCGAATTCGTCGAGATGTTCAAGGCGCCGATCAAGATGCTCCATCCCCTGCTCACCGCCACGCAGGAGGGCAACTACGTCGGCACCGAGAACATCGGCGCGATCCCGTTCACCGGCGTGATCCTCGCGCACTCGAACGAGTCCGAGTGGCAGACCTTCAAGACCAACAAGAACAACGAAGCGTTCATAGACCGTATCTACGTCATCAAGGTACCGTACTGCCTGCGGGTGACGGAAGAACAGCGCATCTACGAGAAGCTGGTCTCCGGCTCCGAGCTGTCGCAGGCGTCCTGCGCGCCCGGCACCCTGGAGATGCTGGCCCGCTTCTCGGTGCTCTCGCGCCTGCGCGAGCACGCCAATTCCAACGCGTTCTCCAAGATGCGGGTCTACGACGGCGAGTCCCTGCGCGAGGTCGATCCCCGCGCCCGCTCCATGCAGGAGTACAAGGATTCGGCCGGCGTCGACGAGGGCATGGACGGGATCTCGACCCGGTTCGCCTTCAAGGTGATGGCCGCGACCTTCAACCACGACACCACGGAGGTGTCGGCCGACCCCGTACACCTCATGTACGTGCTGGAGCAGGCCCTGCGCCGGGAGCAACTCCCGCCCGAGACCGAGAAGCGCTACCTCGAATTCATCAAGACCGAGCTGGCGCCGCGCTACGCCGAGTTCATCGGCCACGAGATCCAGAAGGCCTACCTCGAATCGTATCACGATTACGGCCAGAACCTGTTCGACCGCTACATCGACTACGCCGATGCTTGGATCGAGGATCAGGACTTCAAGGATTCCGAGACCGGCCAACTGCTCAACCGCGAGCTCCTGAATCAGGAGTTGACGAAGATCGAGAAGCCGGCCGGCATCGCCAATCCGAAGGATTTTCGCAACGAGGTCGTCAAGTTCGCCCTGCGCTCGCGGGCGCAGCACGGTGGTCGCAACCCGTCGTGGACGTCCTACGAAAAACTCCGCGAGGTCATCGAGCGGCGGATGTTCTCCCAGGTCGAGGAGCTGCTGCCGGTGATCTCCTTCGGTTCGAAGAAGGACGGCGAGACCGAGAAGAAGCACGGCGAGTTCGTCGATCGGATGGTGGCGCGCGGCTACACCGAGCGGCAGGTCCGCCGCCTGGTGGAGTGGTACATGCGGGTGAAGCAGGCCGGATGACGTGATCCCCTGACGAAGGCGGCCGCCGCGCGCGGCGGCCGCCACCGGACCGTCGAAACCCGAGAGACTCTTGAGGGCGAAGGCACACACACCGGATGCACATCGTCGACCGTCGTTTGAATCCCGGGGGCAAGAGCCTCGCCAACCGCCAGCGCTTCCTGCGCCGCGTGAAGGACATGGCCCAGCGCGCCGTGCGGGAATCCGCCCGCGAAAAGGACATCAAGGATCTGGGCAAGGACGGGCGCGTGTCGGTGCCCCTGGACGGCGTTCGCGAGCCGCGCTTCGCCCGCCAGTCCGGCACGGGGCTGCACGATCACATCCTGCCCGGCAACAAGACCTACGTGGAGGGCGACCGCATCGAGCGCCCGCCCGGCGGCGGAGGCGGCCGGGGCTCCGGCGAGGGCGGGGAGGGCCAGGAGAACAGCGAGGACGCGTTCCGCTTCGTCCTCACCCGCGACGAGTTCCTGGAGCTGTTCCTCGAAGACCTCGAATTGCCCGATCTCGCCAAGCGCCGCCTCTCGGTGGTGGAGACGGAAGGGCTGCGGCGCGCCGGCTACACCGTGTCGGGCTCGCCCGCCAATCTCGCGCTCACCCGCACCCTGCGCAATTCCATGTCCCGGCGCATCGCCCTGAGGCGCCCGAAGCCCGACGAGGTCGCGGCCCTGGAGGCCCGGATCGCCGAGACGCCGTCGAGCCACCCCGATCTGCCAGACCTGCTCCTGGCGCTGGCGGCCCTGCGCGAGCGCACCAAGCGCATTCCCTACGTCGATCCCATCGACCTGCGCTACCGCCGCTTCGAGGCGTATCCGCGCCCCGTGGCGCAGGCGGTGATGTTCTGCCTCATGGACGTCTCGGGCTCCATGACCGAGCACATGAAGGATCTGGCCAAGCGCTTCTACATCCTGCTGCACATCTTCCTCACCCGGCGCTACCGGCACGTCGAGATCGTCTTCATCCGCCACACCGACAAGGCGACGGAGGTGGACGAGGAGACGTTCTTCGGCTCGCGCGAGACCGGCGGGACGCTCGTCTCCTCCGCACTGGTCGAGATGAAGCGCGTCATCACCGAGCGCTACGATCCCAACGACTGGAACATCTACGCGGCGCAGGCGTCGGATGGTGACAACGTCTCGTCGGACGGACCGACCTCGACCGAATTGCTGCGCGCCCACATCCTGCCCGCCTGTCAGCACTTCGCCTATCTCGAGGTCGGGGACGAGAACGGCCCCCGCGCCGGCTTCGTCGAGCACCGCACCACCCTGTGGCGCACCTACGAGGGGCTGGCGAAATCCGGCGGCGCCATCGCCATGCGCAAGGTCAATCACCGGCGCGACATCTATCCGGTGTTTCGGGAATTGTTCGGCCGCAAGGACGCGCGGGCCGAAGCCCAGGCTTGAGACGCGTCGGTGCCGCCCTCCCGCGCAGGGGAGGGGGCGAAACGGATCGCTTGGGAGACAGGACGACCATGGTCGGCAGCATCATCCGCCCCAACCCCGAAACGGTCTCGGGCGGCCCGAAACCTCTCTTCACCGGCAACGATTGGGACTTCGACACGATCAAGCGCATCCACGACGCCTGCGAGGCCATCGCGGGCGGGGAACTCGGCCTGTCGTGGTACCCGAACCAGATCGAGATCATCACCGCCGAGCAGATGCTCGACGCCTACGCCTCCATCGGCATGCCGCTGTTCTACAAGCACTGGTCCTTCGGCAAGCACTTCGCCCAGCACGAGGCCAGCTACCGCCGGGGCATGATGAGCCTCGCCTACGAGATCGTCATCAATTCGAACCCGTGCATCTCCTACGTGATGGAGGAAAACACGGCGACGATGCAGACCCTGGTGATCGCCCACGCCGCCTTCGGTCACAACCACTTCTTCAAGAACAACTACCTGTTCAAGCAGTGGACCGATGCCGACGGCATCCTCGACTACCTCGATTTCGCCAAGGCCTACATCACCCGCTGCGAGGAACGCTACGGCCACGGCGCCGTCGAGCAGGTGCTGGACGCCGCCCACGCCCTGATGAACCAGGGCGTCCACCGCTACCCGCGCAAGAAGCGCCCCGACCTCGCCTCCGAGCAGCGGCGGGAGCGCGAGCGGGCCGAGCACGGCGAGCAGGTCTACAACGACCTCTGGCGCACCCTGCCGCAGAAGATCGCCGGCGTGCGCCCGGATCTCGCCGTCGAGCGCCGCAAGGCGCTCCTCGAACTGCCCCAGGAGAACCTGCTCTACTTCCTCGAGAAGGCCGCCCCGCGCCTGCGGCCGTGGCAGCGCGAGATCCTGCGCATCGTGCGCCTCGTGGCACAGTACTTCTACCCGCAGCGCCAGACCAAGGTGATGAACGAGGGCTGCGCCACCTACTGCCACTACCGGATCATGAATTCCCTGTCCCGGAAGGGTCTCATCGGCGAGGCGGCCTACCTCGAATTCCTGACCTCGCACACCAACGTCGTCCGTCAGCCGAACTACAACGAGCGCGGCTACAACGGCCACAATCCCTACGCCATCGGGTTCGCCATGATGCAGGACATCGCCCGCATCGTGGAGCAGCCCACCGACGAGGACCGCGCTTGGTTCCCCGACATCGCCGGGACGGGCGATGCCATGGCGACCCTGCGCGACATCTGGGCGAATTACCGCGACGAGAGCTTCATCGCCCAGTTCCTCTCGCCGAAGCTCATGCGCGACATGCGCCTGTTCCACGTGGTCGACGACCCCGACGAGGCGGAACTGCGGGTCGAGGCGATCCACGACGAGCGCGGCTACCGCAAGATGCGCCGCTCCTTCGCCCGCCAGTACGACGTCGCCTGGCTCGATCCGGATATCGAGGTGATGGATGTCGATCTGGAGGGCGACCGCCGCCTCGTCGTCCACCACAAGGCGCTCAACCGCATCACCCTGCAGAAGGACGACGCCAGGCGCGTGCTGCAGCATCTGGCCGACCTCTGGGGCTACGACGCGGTCCTCAAGGAGATCGATCCGGCGACGGAGGACGTGCTGGCCGAGCACCACGCCACGGCCCGGCCGATCTTTTTCTGATCGGCTCGGCTGCCCTCGCCCCGGCCCCGGGGGCGGCGATCACGGGAGGCGCAACGCGAAAGAGGCCGAGGTGCGATGCACCTCGGCCTCTTCTCGGAGCGGTGGAACCGGCTTTCGAACCGATTCCATGGCGTGATTGGTCGGAGTAGCAGGACTTGAACCTGCGACCCCCTGTCCCCCAGACAGGTGCGCTACCGGGCTGCGCTATACTCCGTCAGGTCGCTCCGAAGTCCGCCGTTCCCATCTCCGGACCCGTAACACGCATCCCTGGGGGAGGTGCGATCGACCGGGTTGGTGGAGGGCGCGACACCCCTTGGCGGGGTGGAGGCGTCTTAGCTTTCCGCCTCCCGGGACGCAACCCCTAAGGTGGCTTCGAACACCGGATCCCTGTGATCGAAGCCACGCGTGTTTCAGGCGTGCGACGGGGTGGCGTGCGGATCGTGCCGGTCCGGCGTGGTGTCGTCGGGGGACTTGCCGCGCTTCTTCGCGATCCAGATCAGCAACTTCCGGATCACCACGTAGAAGACCGGGGTGAGGAACAGGCCGAACAGGGTCGCGCCGATCATCCCGAAGCACACGGCCGTGCCGAGCGCCTGGCGCATCTCCGCGCCCGGACCCGTGGCGATGACCAGGGGCACGGTGCCGAGGATGAAGGCGAAGGCCGTCATGAGGATCGGGCGCAGGCGAAGGCGGCACGCCTCGACGGCGGCGGCCACCGGCCCCTTGTGCTCCGTCTCCTCGAGCTGGTGGGCGAACTCGACGATGAGGATGGCGTTCTTGGCCGCCAGGCCCACGAGCACGATGAGTCCGATCTGCGTCAGGATGTTGTTGTCCTGTCCCCGGAACTGCACCGCCGCGAGGGCCGCGAGCACGCCGGTGGGCACCACCAGGATGATGGCGAGGGGCAACGCCCAGGACTCGTACTGCGCGGCGAGCACGAGGAACACGAGGAGCACGCCGAGGGCGAAGACGTAGACGGCGGTGTTGCCCGTGGCCTTCTGCTGGAACGCGATCTCGGTCCAATCGTACGAGAAGCCCTCCGGCATGGTCTGGGCTATCTTCTCCATGGCCTCCAGGGCCTGTCCGGTGGAGATGCCCGGCTTGGCATCGCCCTGAATCGGCACGGAGTAGAAGAGGTTGAAGCGCTGGACGATCTGCGGACCGCTGATCTCGCGGATGGACGCGAGGGTTCCCATGGGCACCAGGGCGCCCGTGGAGGAGCGGACCTTCAGCTGTTCGATGTCGCGCTTCTCCAGGCGGAACGGCGCGTCGGCCTGGGTCCGGACCTGATAGATGCGGCCGAAGGCGTTGAAGTCATTGACGTAGGCGCCGCCGAGGTTGGTCTGTAGGGTGGAGAATACGGACGCCAGCGGTACGTTGAGCATCCGCGCCATGGTCCGGTCGATGTCGATGAAGAGCTGCGGCGTATCGTTGCCGAAGGTGGTGAAGACGCGCTGCACCTCCTTGCTCTGGTTGGCCTGCCCCAGCACCTCGTTGGCGGCCGCCAGCAACGGGGCGATGGCCGAGCTCTGGCGGCTCTCGATCTGCATCTTGAAGCCGCCGCCGTTGCCGAGGCCACGCACGGGGGGCGGCGGGATGAACAGGACGCGGGCTTCCTGGATTCCGGCCGTGGCCTTGAACACGTCGCCGGTGATGACGGCGGCGGTGCGTCCCGCCGCCGCCCGCTCCTTGGCCCCCTTGAGGGTGAGGAACATCACCGCGCCGTTGGTGGTGTTGGTGAAGGTGGCGCCGTCGAAGCCGGAGATGATGACGGCATTGGCCACCCCGTCGACCGTACGGGCGAGTTCGGCCGCGTGTCGCACCACCGCCGTGGTCCGCTCCAGGGCCGAGCCGGCGGGAAGCTGAACGACGCCGATGAGATAGCCCTGGTCCTGCTGCGGGATGAAGCCCGTGGGCACCGTGGTGACGAGGTGGAGCGTGCCGGCGAGGACGCAGCCGTAGACGACGAGCATGCCGATGAGGCCGATGACCCGCCCGGTCAGGAACTGGATGATCCGGGCGTAGCCGTTCGAGAGCGCATCGAAGGCGCGGTTGAAGGTGTTGGCGCACCACGCGATGAAGCGCGTCACGAAGAACTTCGGCGGCTTGTGCTCGTGGTGGGGCTTCAGGAGCAGCTTGCAGAGGGCCGGCGACAGCGTCAGCGAGTTGAACATCGAGATGATGGTCGAGGCCGCGATCGTGAGGGCGAACTGCTTGTAGAACTGGCCCGAGATGCCGGGAATGAAGGCGGTGGGAATGAACACCGCCGCCAGCACCAGGGCGATGGCGATGACCGCCCCGCCCACCTCGTCCATGGTCTTGTGGGCCGCGTCTCCCGCCGACAGGCCCTCGGCCATGTTGCGCTCGACGTTCTCCACCACGACGATGGCGTCGTCCACCACGATGCCGATGGCGAGCACCAGCCCGAACAGGGTGAGGTTGTTCAGCGAGAAGCCGAAGGCCGCCATCGCCGCGAAGGTGCCGATGAGCGACACGGGGATGGCGATGACCGGGATCAGCGCCGTGCGCCAGCTCTGGAGGAAGACCAGCACCACGATGACCACGAGGCCCACCGCCTCGTAGAGGGTCTTGTAGACCTCCTGGATCGATTCCTCGATGAACTCGGTCGGGTTGTAGGCGATGCGGTACTCGACGTCCGGCGGGAAGTTCTTCTTGACCTGCTCCATCACCTTCTTGACCGACGCGGCGGCGTCGAGGGCGTTGGTGCCCGGCCGCTGGAAGGCGCCGATGCCCACGGCCGGCGTGTCGTTCAGGAACGAGTTGGTCGTGTAGTCCTTCTGGCCCATCTCGACGCGGGCGATGTCCTTCACCCGCACGAGGCGCCCGTTCTGCGCCTTGATGATGACGTCCGCGAACTCCTCCGGCGTCTTGAAGCGCGCCTGCGATTGCACGACGAGCTGGAAGGCGGCCGACGACGCGGCCGGCGGCGAGTTGAGCGCGCCCGCCGCGACCTGGACGTTCTGCTCCTGCAGGGCGGTCGTCACGTCGGTGACGGAGAGGCCGTAGGCGGAGAGCTTGTTCGGATCGACCCAGATGCGCTCGGCGTACTCGTTACCGCCGAAGATCGTGATGTCGCCCACGCCGTCGAGGCGCAGCAGCTCGTCGCGGATGTTCAGGTAGATGTAGTTGGCGAGGTAGTTCTGGTCGTAGGTCTTGTTCGGCGAGAGCAGGTGCACGACCAGCATCAGGTCGGGGGAGGCCTTGCGCACGGTGACGCCGAGGTTGCGCACGTCCGGCGGCAGGCGCGGCTGGGCGACCGAAAGGCGGTTCTGCACCAGCACGTTGGCGATATCGAGGTTGGTGCCGACCTTGAAGGTGACGGTCAGCAGCATGTTGCCGTCGTTGGTCGACAGCGACGTCATGTACAACATGTTGTCGACGCCGTTGACCTCCTGCTCGATCGGCGTCGCGATGGTGGCGGCCACCGTCTCGGCGTTGGCGCCCGGATAGGAGGCGCGCACCGTCACCGTCGGCGGCACGATCTCGGGATATTGCGACACCGGCAGCGTCTCGTAGGCGACGAAGCCGAGGATCAGGAAGACGATCGACGTGACGGACGCGAAGATCGGTCGGTCGACGAAGAAGTGGGCGAAACGCATCGGTCGAACCTCATGGAGGAGCGTCGGCCTGCGGTGGCCGGGTGCGCCTCGTCAGTCTCTGCCTGCGCTCCCCGGCGGCGGATCGGCATCCGCGCCCTGGGGACCGCTCGGGGGCTCGAAGGGGGGTCCATTCCCCGGCCTTCGCCCCGCATCGTCCGTGCGGCGCCGCCCGGTGCGGCGCGCGGTCTCGTCCCGCCTCAGGTCTTGCTCGGCGGAAGTTCGATCGTCTCGGGCGTGACCTTGGCCCCGGGCCGGATCCGGCTGATGCCGTTGACCACCACGGTCTCGTCCCCCTTCAGCCCGTCCTGGATCACCCGGTAGCCATCCACCTTGGGCCCGAGCTTCACGTCGCGCTGCTGGATCGTGTTCTCCGGCCCCACGAGGTAGACGATGCGCTTGTCCTGGTTGGCCGCCACCGCCTCGTCCGGCAGCAGCACCCCCTGGTAGGGCTTGGTGGCCGGCATCGAGACGATGCCGAAGAGGCCGGGCTTGATGAACTTGTCCGGGTTCTCGACGGTGGCGCGCAGGAGGACGGTGCCGGTGTTCGTGTCGACGCGGTTGTCCACGAAGTCGAGGGTGCCCTTGCGGGTCGGCTTGGTCTCGCCGGAGAGGGCGATGAAGATCGGCACGCCCTTGCCCCGCTGGGTCTGCCCCATGCCGATGCCCAGGGAGCTTTGGTACTTCAGGAAAGCCCTCTCATCGACGAAGAAGGTGAAATAGATCGGATCGAGGGAGACGATCGTCGTCAGCAGCGTCTGGTCGGTGATGACGATGTTGCCCTCGGTGACGTTGCGCTGGCTGATCCGCCCGTCGATCGGCGACTTCACCTCCGTGAAGTTGTAGTTGAGCTGGGCGTTGTCGAGGGCGGCCTGGGCGCTGTCCACGTCGGCCTGGGCGGTCTGCGAGGCCTGCCGCCGCTGGTCGGTGACCTGCTCCGAGATGTTGCCGCTCTTCGACAGCGTCTGGGCGCGCTCCAGGTCAGTGACGGAGAAGCTCTGCCGGGCCTTGGCCGAGGAGACGGCGGCCTGGGCCTGCTCCAGCGCCGCCTTGTACGGCCGCCGGTCGATCACGAAGAGCAGGTCGCCCTTCTTCACCGTCTGGCCGTCGACGAAGTTAATCTTCTCGAGGTAGCCCGTCACCCGGGCGCGGACCTCGACGAACTCCACCGGATCGAACCGGCCGGTATACTGGTCCTGCTCCACGATCTGCCGGACGACGGGCTTGGCGACCGTGACCTTCGGCGGCGGCCCCCCCGGCGCCTGGGCGTGGGCGGAAGTCGCCGCCACGCCGAAGCCGACGAGAAGCGAGAGAGTGCGTGCAAGTCGGCTGCGCATCGTTGTTGTTTCGGTCCCTTGGCTACCGCGCGCTACTCCCCAAAAGGAGGAAACGCTTGTGCGCGGGCACACATGACAGTGATCGAACCGGCGCGACGCATGGGATTAACGGGCGATGTCCTCGCCGGCCCCATACCAATCCTTGAACCCGCCCCGGTAATGCTCGCTCAGGTCGAGTCCGGCCCGTTGTGCCGCGACGAGGGCGTTGGCCGAGCGCACGCCGGCGGCGCAGGAGAGGACCGGCCGCCGTCCATCCGCCCGCACCAGTTCGGCCAGCGCCGCCGGATCGAACTCGGACAGGGGGTGCGAGACCGAGCCGGGGATATGGCCCGCCTCGAATTCGTAGGCCTCGCGCACGTCGATGACCAGCAACGCCCCCTCGGCGAGGCCCTCCTTGATTGCATTGCGATCGAGGTCGACGATTGTCATCCGGCATCGCTCCTGTGGGGAGGCAGCCCGAGGGCTGACGCTTTTTCATATTCGTCAGGGGTACGAGACGCAACTCGCTCGATGGCCGGCCCTGGCGGACCTCACAGGGCGGCGAGGGTCGGCCCGACCGCCGCGAAGTGCCCCGGCCAGTCCGGCGGGGCGTAGCCGTCGAGGCGGGCGACGAGGTCGGCGCGCAGGGGAGAGCCCTCCGCCGCGAGGGCTTCGATGGCCGCGCGCCAGCCCGGCCCGTCGAGGGGATCGCGCAGGAGGGCGCGGCCGCCCGCGATCTCCCGGTGGGCCGGGATGTCGGAGGCGACCACCGGCAGGCCCGAGGCCATCGCCTCGACGACGGGGATGCCGTAGCCCTCCGTGAAGGAGGGC
>Ga0182231_1000239_pt1 | contig 13204 bp, 9 predicted proteins | sample G6R1MG_29_FD_129667 | JGI IMG/M metagenome (GOLD analysis project Ga0182231, IMG submission 129667) | Miscanthus phyllosphere microbial communities from Michigan, USA - G6R2_NF_07NOV2016_LD1 MG | ecosystem: Host-associated > Plants > Phyllosphere > Phylloplane/Leaf | place: USA: Michigan...
GCCGGACTGGTCCTCGATGGCCTCCCAGGTGGTGGCGTCCACCACGGCGCGATAGGCTATGAGGCCGTCGGTGTGGTGGGCGAGGAACGCGCGGTCGAGGACGGAGGGCCTGCCGGCGGCGAGCGCCGCGTCGTCGGCGGCGAACACCGCCTTGGCGATGCCGCGGAAGGCCGCCATGTCGCCGCCGAGGCGCGGCTGATAGTAGTGGCTCGCCACCGGGGCGCTCGACCCGCGCAGCATCTCGACGGTGTTCTGCGGATCGGCGAAGCGTTCGAGGCCGCGCTCGCGCACGGGGTTGAACACCACCACGCGGGCACCGCGCGTCGCGGCCTTGCGCAGGTCGCCGAGCATGCGCGGATGGTTGGTGCCGGGGTTCTGGCCCACGACGAAGATGGCGTCGGCCTTCTCGAAATCCTCGAGCAGCACCGTGCCCTTGCCGATGCCGATGGCCGCCTGGAGGGCGACGCCGCTGGCCTCGTGGCACATGTTCGAGCAGTCGGGGAAGTTGTTGGTGCCGTAGTGCCGGGCGAACAGCTGATAGATGTAGGCCGCTTCGTTGGAGGCGCGGCCCGAGGTGTAGAACTCGGCCTGATCGGGGGAGGCGAGGGCCCGCAAGGCGGCGCCGATGGCCGCGAAGGCGTCCGCCCAGGTCGTCGGCACGTAGCGGTCGGAGGCCGCATCGTAGCGCATGGGGTGGGTGAGCCGGCCCTCGCCCTCCAGGGCGTAGTCGGTCCAGCCGCGCAGTTCGCTCACCGTGTGCTTGGCGAAGAACTTCGGCGGCGTGCGCTTGTCGGTGGCCTCCCACGAGACCGCCTTCACGCCGTTCTCGCAGAACTCGAACGACGAGCCGTGGGCGGGATCGCCCCAGGCGCAGCCCGGACAATCGAAGCCATCCGGCTGGTTGGCCTTCAGCATGGCACGCGCGCCCGAGAGCGGCGCGCGGCTCCCGAGCAGATGCTTGCCACAGCTCTTCAGCGCACCCCAGCCGCCGGCGGCGGACGAACGCTTCGGGGTGGCGACCGGGTGATCCATGGACGATCCTGATTGGAAGGCTTCTGAGGTCGTGGCGACCCGCTTGCGCGAAGGGTTATCGCACCGCACAGCGGCGCCTCAATCGCGTGAAAACGCAGGCCAGTCATGCGCTTGCACACGGATGCTTCTGGCCGGGCAGCATTTCCGACGGGTTAAGGCACTGCGCTGCCGCACGCAGATGGGGTATGCGTGGGGGAGGGGGCCGGAGCCGGCCCGGGACGGGCGAGGACACCCCGAGAATGCGGACTCCCATACGGGTGAGCGCGGCCGTCGTCGTCGGAATCGCCGTGGCGCTCGCGATGATGGCGCACGATCGCCAGAGGGATGCCGAATGGGCGATCTCCCCGGCGCAGATCGCCGACGCGCAAGGGGCGGGCAAGCCCGGCGTCGAGACCGCCCCGGGCCGGTTCGCGCGCCGGCCCGTGGCGAGCGAGGGCGCGGACCTCCTGCCGGTCAAATGGGGGCTGATCGGCCTGTTCGCCGCCTGCGTGGTCCTGGCCGGAACCGGCCGGCGGCGCGCGCCCTAATCCGGCATCGCCGCGAGGGACGCGGCCTCCCGGCCGACGAAGCCGGACAGGTCGGCCGCCCCCTCGGCCGCCATCCGGGCGACGAGCCCGTCCTTGATGGCGTCGATCAGGCCCGGCCCCCGATAGACCAGGGCGGAATAGAGTTGCAGCAGGCTCGCACCCGCGAGGATCTTGGTCCAGGCGGCCTCGGCCGAATCGATCCCGCCGACGCCGACGAGGGGAATCCTGTCGCCCACCCGCAGGTAGGCCTGCGCGAGCAGCCGCGTCGCGGGCTTGAACAGGGGCCGGCCCGAGAGGCCGCCGGTTTCCCGGGCGACCGCCGCCTCGGCGAGGGTCGCGGGCCGCGCGATGGTGGTGTTGGAGACGACGAGCGCCTGGACGCCGCGCTTCAGGGCGGTGGCCGCCATGGCGTCGAGGGCCGCGAGCGTGATGTCGGGCGCGATCTTGAGCAGGATCGCCGTGCCGGGATGGACCGCGTCCCGCGCCTCCACCACCCGTGCCAGGAGGTCGTCGAGGAAGGCCTCGCCCTGGAGGTCGCGCAGGCCCGGGGTGTTGGGCGAGGATACGTTGACGGTGACGAAATCGACGAGCGGCGCGAGCGCCCGGGTGCAGGCGACGTAATCGGCGAGGCGGTCCGTCGCCTCCTTGTTGGCGCCGATGTTGACGCCGATCCGGCCGGGCCGGCCCTGGCGGGCGCCGAGGCGGCGGCGGACCACGTCGAGCCCCTCGCTGTTGAGGCCGAACCGGTTGATGACGGCCCCGTCACGGGGAAGCCGGAAGACGCGGGGAGCGGGATTGCCGGGCTGCGGCTTCGGCACCACCCCGCCGACCTCGACGAAGCCGAAACCGAGGCCGAGGAGGGCGTCCGGCACCTCGGCGCCCTTGTCGTAGCCCGCCGCCAGGCCGAGGGGATTGGGGAAGCGGCGGCCCAGGGCCTCGACGGCGAGGCGCGGATCGTCGGGCGGCGGCCGGCGCGCCGGCAGCAGGGACAGGCCCCGGATCGTGAGAGTGTGGGCGGTCTCGGCGTCGAGGCTGTGCAGCAGGGGCCTGACGAGGGGAAACAGCGCACCGATCATGACGCATCCCCGAACGTCTCGCGGGAGCCGTTGTCGAGGACGACATCCTCGGGGAAGAGATGGCGCCCGTCCGGCCCGACCGGCAGGGCGTGGACCGCCCGCACGGCGTCGAGGGGCAGGTCTCCGTAGAGGTGCGGAAAGAGGTCGCCGCCGCGCGAGGGCTCGAAGCGCAGCGCCGCCCCGAGGGCCTCGGCGTCGACGGCGACGAGGAGAAGGTCGCGCTGGCCGGAGAAATGCCGGGCCGCCGTCTCGGCCGCCTGGGACGCGGTGGAGAAATGGATGAAGCCGTCGGCGGCATCCACGGGCGCACCGGTGAAGCGCCCCTGCGCTTGCGCCGTCGCCCAGAGATCGCGCGGGCAGATCTTGTAGACGAGGGGCATCGGGTCTCCGTGATGGGGATCGCTCGGGCGGGAATCGGTTGCGGCAGGCGATAGAGCGCGCGCCCGCCGGCCGCAACCGGCTCGCGCCGCGCCGGCCCTGTCCGCCCGTGTCCCGCGAGCGGCGCGAAATCCGCAGGGGACCGCACCGTTGCTTTCCCGGTATTTTAGTTCTACTTTCCTACACGTAGGCTGAGCGTCTTACACACTTCCCGCCGCGAGCCTGTCATGCTGTCGCACGAGCAGATCTGGACCGCCATCGATCGGCTGGCCGAGCGCCACGGCTTCTCGGCGTCCGGACTCGCGCGCCGGGCCGGCCTCGACGCGACGAGCTTCAACCGTTCGAAGCGCATCGGCCCCGACGGGCGCAAGCGCTGGCCCTCCACCGAATCCATCGCCAAGGTCCTGGCCGCCACGGGCGCCAGCCTCGACGAGTTCCTGCGCCTCATCGAGGTCCGGACCGGCCCCGCCCGCACGATGATCCCCCTCGTGGGCATGACCCAGGCGGGGTCGGGGCGGCTGTTCACCGACGAAGGGATGCCGACCGGTGGTCCGGGCTGGGAGGAGATCGAGTTTCCCGATCTCGCCGACGACCGCGCCTTCGCCCTGGAGGTGCAGGGCGATTCCATGGCGCCGCTCTACCGGGACGGCGACGTGCTCATCGTCTCGCCCTCGGCCAGCGTGCGCAAGGGCGACCGCGTCGTGGTGCGCCTCAGCGTGGGCGAGGTGCTCGCCAAGGAACTGAAACGCCGCACGGCCCGGACCATCGAACTCGCTTCGCTCAATCCGGACCATCCCGACCGGGTCGTCAACGTCGCCGAGATCGCCTGGATCGGCCGGGTGATGTGGGTGCGTCAGTAGCGGCCCCGTCGAAGCTTTGCCGCTCGGCCGGTTCGGTCTATGCCTGAGCTTCCGAGGGCGAAGGTTCCTCCCGAGACGCAAGCTTCCGGTTCGCGCTCCGAACCCGGAACCGCGGCGGGCGTTTCGTGGAGAGACACCGAGACGCCTCGCACGCGCGGACAGGCCATGGCATCGCCCCAACCGGACGATCAGGCACCGGACGACCGGTCCGACGCGGGCCCCCGGGCCTATCTGGCGGCATCGCGGGTGCCCACGCTCCTCATCGAGGCCGGCCCGGACGGGGAGCGGATCGTCTTCGCCAATCCGGCCTTCCTCGCCCTGACCGGGTACGGCGCCGAGGCGGTGACGGGCCGCAGCGCCCATCTCCTCCTCGGCCCCGATACGGACCGCGCGGCGCGGATCGCCCTGGCGTCGGCCCTGGAAGATGCTCCGCCCGAGGGCGTCGAACTCCTAGCCTACACCCGTGCCGGGGCGGCGTTCTGGGCGCAGATCCTGGTGGCGCCGGTGGCCGATACCGAACGGCGGATCGTGCAGGTGATCGACGTGTCTCGGCGCAGGGACGCGGAAGGGGCACTCATCCTGTCGCGCCAACGGGAGGCGCTCGGCCTCCTCACCAACAGCGTCGCGCACGAGTTCAACAACTTCCTCCAGATCCTCATCGGCTACATCGACGGACTGAAACGTCGTCTGAGCGACCGCGACGAACCGTTCATCCAGCGCGCCATCCTGCGCTCCACGGATGCGGCCGAGCGGGCGACGATCCTCACCCGCCAGCTCCTCGCGTTCTCAAGGCGGATCGCACCGGATGTCCGGCCCGTGGACCTCAACGACCTGATCGTGGATTTCGGGGCGCGCACCCACCCGAGCCTGCCGGTGCGGATCGACCTCGCCATCCGCACCACCCCCGGCCTCGCCTGCGGCCTGAGCAACCCGCGCCAGGTGGAACTCGCCCTCAACCTCATCGTCACCAATGCGTGCGAGGCGATGCCGGGCACCGGCCACATCACCATCGCGACCTTCGCGGTGCCGGCGGGCGACCGTGGCCTTCAGCGTCCCGGGGACGGGGCCGTCGGCATCACGGTGACGGATACGGGCCACGGCATGTCACCCGAGATGGCGGCACGCGCCCTCGCCCCGTTCATCACCAGCCGGGAGGCCGGGCGCGGCACGGGTCTCGCCATCGTCCACGGCCTGGTCAAGCGCCAGAACGGCACGGTGAACCTGGAGAGCAAGCCCGGCGAGGGCACCGTGGTCCGCCTCGTCTTCCCCGCTGCGACCTGAAGCGACGAAAAAAACGCGAGGCCAGACGGACTAAAACCGCGCCTCGTCCGTCACCATATAGTGACTGGCGCTTCCGCCAGACTCTCATCGTACCGCATCAGGGGCGAATCCATGCTCACCACCCCCACGCGCCGCAGGCGCGCGGCCACCATCCTCACGCTCGCCGCCGCCTTGGTGCTGGCGGCGCCCATGGCGGAGGCGCGTCCGGGCGGCAGCAGCGGCGGCATGGGTTCGCGCGGCTCGCGCACCCATGATGCTCCGTCGGCCACCACCACGGCGCCTTCCACGGCCGCGCCGATCCAGCGCACGCAGACCCAGCCCGGCCCGGCCATGGGCAATCCCGGCATGAATCCGGCCGCGGCCCAGCGTCCGCGCTTCGGCGGCGGCTTCATGGCCGGCCTCCTCGGCGCGGGCCTGCTCGGTGCGCTCCTGGGCAGCGGCTTCTCCGGCGGGCTCGGCGGCATCGCCTCGTTCATCGGCCTCCTGCTTCAGGTCGGCCTCCTCGTCCTCCTCGTCTCCTTCGCCGTACGCTGGTTCCGCCGGCGCCAGGGTACCCCGGCGGCGGCCGGTCATGCCCGTTCGGACCTGAGCGGCAACGGCATGAACGGGAGCGGCCTGGGCGGTGGCTTGAGCGGCAATGGCGGCGCCCTTGGCGGCATGGGTCGCGGTCCCGCGCCCGTGCAGCCGGTGCAATCCCGTCCGGTCCAGATCGGCCCCGGCGACTTCGAGAGTTTCGAGATCGCCCTGAACGGCGTGCAGGACGCCTACGGCCGGGAGGACGTGCAGGCCCTGCGCAACCTCGCGACCCCGGAGATGGCCGGCTACTTCGTCGAGGAACTGCGCGCCAACGAGGCCAAGGGCGTCGTCAACCGCATCTCCGACGTGAAACTCCTGCAGGGCGACCTCTCGGAATCGTGGGGCGAGGGCAACGCCGAGTATGCGACCGTGGCCATGCGCTACGCCATCAAGGACGTCACCCTCGATCGCCGTACCAACCGCGTCGTCGAGACCGGCGCTCCCGAGGCCGTCGAACTCTGGACCTTCGTGCGCGAGCGCGGAGGGCGCTGGGTCCTTTCGGCGATCCAGCAGGGTCGCTGAGAACGTCCACCACACACGGGAGGGAGGGCCGTCCGGAAAACCGGGCGGCCTTTTTCGTTGGCGTAAGCGGTCGAGAGCCCTCTCTGGTCCGATGACCGGCGGGCTCCACGCGTGGACAGCCCGGTTCCATCAGGATCCGTTCACCATGCTCCACGCCCACGCGATCGTGAGCATGGTTCCCTCCGAATCGGAAATATTTAACGTAGATCAAGACAGGGTCACGCTGACGCTTCGCCGGTACGAGCCATGTCCAAGATCGTAAGTTGCATCGTGTTCGAGCACGATTACCGCCTCGTGGCGCTCTCGGCTGCCATCTGCGTCCTGGGCTGTTTCGCCGTCACGACGTCGATGGCCCAGTCGGAACTGTCGGGAAAGCGGAGCTTCTCACTCTGGATGCTGGCCTCGGCCTGCATCTACGGCTGCAGCGTCTGGTCGCTGCATTTCGTTGCGATGCTGGCGTTCCTCCCGGCGGCGCACATCGCCTACGAACTCGACGTGACGGGGGCGTCGATCGTGGTGTCCGTTCTCGGCACCCTACTGTCGCTGCGCCTGTGGCACCTCCTGCCCAGAACACCGATCGCCGCTGTGCTTCCCGGAACGATCCTGGGCCTCAGCGTCGCCGGCATGCACTATCTCGGCGTGGTGGCGATGCAGGCCTCCAGCATGGTCGCGTTCGATCCCTCCTACGTCGTCGCCTCGATCGTGCTCAGCACCGGGTTCGGCATCCTCGCCCTCGCCCGGGCCCGGACGCTGCTGAGCCTCGGGCGGCGCATCGAGGTCACCATCTGGCTCGCCCTGGCGATCTGCGGCCTGCATTTCACCGGCATGGCCGCCGTGTCGATCACGCCCCTGGCCTCGCGCGACGGGTCCGATCTCCTCCTGGGATCGACCCAACTCGGCTTCGCGGTCGGGTCCATCAGCCTGCTGGTGCTCGTCACGGGTTTGACGGCCCTGTTGCTGCAGCAGCACCTCTCGCGACGCAGTCTCAACGAGATCAACCGAATGCGCCTGCTGAGCAACCTCAGCCACGAAGTGCTGCTCATCCATCGCGACGGACGGGTGCTGGAGGTCAACAACGCGGGGACGCGCCTGTTCGGGATGCCCATCGAGGAGATCATCGGCATGCCGATCCTCGACCTGTTCGCGCAGGCCGATGCCCCGGCCCTGATCCGGCGCGCGACCCGGCGCTCCGAGGAGCTGCATCCGGAGGAGTTCGAGGTTCGTACGGGGGCGGGCGTGCTCGTTCCCGTGGAACTGTCGTGCCGCCCGATCGAGTTCGGCGGCAAGCCCGCCACGGCGGTGGCCCTGCGCGATCTCACGGCGCTCCGGCGCGACGAAGCGCGCATCCGGCACCTCGCCCTCCACGATGCCCTGACCGATCTGCCCAACCGCTACCTCATGGAACAGCGCATCAACCACGCGCTCGCCGCCGCGGCCGAGGTGGGGAACGGTCTGGCGGTGATCTATCTCGACCTCGATCGGTTCAAACCGGTCAACGACCGATACGGCCACGCGGCGGGTGACGAACTCCTGGCGGAGGTGGCCAAGCGCCTGCGGCGCGAGCTGCGCCCGACCGACACCCTGGCGCGGATCGGCGGAGACGAGTTCGTCGCCGTTCTGAGCCAGGCGGTGACGCCGGCGTATGTCTCCGAAGTCGCGACCCGTCTGCTCGCCGAACTCACACGCCCGTTCCGGGTCGATACCCGTACCATCGAGATCGGCGCCTCGGCGGGCATCGCGCTCTACCCGGACGACGGCAGCACGGTGGACAGCCTGCTGCGTGCCGCCGACACCGCCCTCTACCGGGTCAAGGACGAGGGCCGCGGCGGCCTGCGGTTCTTCGAGGCGTCCATGGACGCCCACTTCCATGCCCGCCGCCAGCTCGAGCACGAGTTGAGCGGCGCGCTCGCCCGCGACGAATTGCGGCTGTTCTATCAACCCATCGTCAACGCGCGCACCGGCGAGATCGAGACCTTCGAAGCCCTGATTCGATGGCAGCACCCGGAACGGGGTCTGGTCTCGCCCGCCGAGTTCATCCCGCTGGCGGAGCAGACCGATCTCATCGCGTCGATCGGGCGATGGGTGATCGACACGGCCTGCGCCACCGCCGCCACATGGCCCAAGGCGTGGCGGGTCTCCGTCAACGTCTCCCCGACCCAGTTCCGGCAATCCGACGTGCCGGCCATCGCCGCCGCGGCCCTCGCCCGGAATGCCCTCGATGCGAGCCGCCTCGTGGTCGAGATCACCGAGAGCGTGTTCATTCAGGACGCGACGAACGCGGTGGACGTCCTCTCGCGCCTGCGCGCGCAGGGCATCCGGCTGGCGCTCGACGATTTCGGATCGGGCTATTCCAGCCTGAACTACCTGCAGCGGTTCAAGTTCGACAAGATCAAGATCGATCAGTCCTTCGTGCGTCGGCTCGGGCAGGACGCCGACACGCTGACGATCATCCGCGCGATCGTGAATCTCGGTCACAATCTCGGCCTCCACGTCACCGTCGAGGGCGTCGAGACGGCCGAACAGCTGGCGATCCTGCGCAGGCTCGGCTGCGACCAGATGCAGGGCTACCTGTTCGCGAGGCCGTCGCCCATGATGAACACCTGGGAGCTGGAGCAGGCCCGCCTGCATACGATGTTCGCAGACACCTTCATCAGGGCGCGCGCCTGAACGATCCGGGGGCGGCGGGGCGGATGCCCGGAGCGGGTCTATGCGCCCGATGCCAGGGCCCGCGCCATGGCGACGAACGCCGCCACCGGCACTTCCTCGGCGCGCGCGGTCTCGGGAATGCCCGCCGCGGCGAGCAGGTGCAGGGGATCGGGCGTCGCCGCCTTCAGGCTCTGGCGCAGCATCTTCCGGCGCTGGCCGAAGGCCGCGCGGGTGACGCGTTCCAGGGTCTCGACGGCGCAGGGCAGGGGGACGGGACGGGGCGTGAGGCGCACCACGCTCGACGTCACTTTCGGGGGCGGCACGAAGGCGGACGGGGCGACGTCTAACAGGATGTGGGCGTCCGTCCGCCAACCGCACAGGACGCCCAGGCGGCCGTAATTCGCGCGGTCGGACTCGTCCGCGACGATGCGCTCGGCCACCTCGCGCTGGAACATCAGGGTGAGGCTGTCCCACCACGGCGGCCAGGCCGGGGCGGTGAGCCAGCCCGTGAGCAGCGGCGTGCCGATGTTGTAGGGCAGGTTGGCGACGATCCGCACGGGGCCCGAGCCGACGAGCGGCACGGGATCGAAGGTGAGCGCATCGGCATCCACCACCTCAAGGCGGCCCGGGTGATGCGCAGCGATTTCGGCCAGCGCCGGCAGGGCGCGCGGATCGCGCTCGACGGCGATCACCCGGGCGGCCCCGGCACTCAGGAGGGCACGGGTGAGGCCGCCGGGGCCGGGGCCGATCTCCACCACGGTGACCCCTTCGAGGGGGCCGGCCGAGCGGGCGATGCGGCCCGTGAGGTTGAGGTCGAACAGGAAGTTCTGGCCGAGCGCCTTCTTCGGCTCCAGGCCGTGCGCGCGCACGACGTCGCGCAGGGGCGGCAGGCCGTCTTCGGCAAGGGGGGCGATGTCGCTCACGGCGTCGGGCCTTTCGCGAGGCGCGCGGCGAGGCGCAGGGCCGCCATGAGGCTGTCGGGACGGGCGATGCCCCGGCCGGCGATGTCGAAGGCGGTGCCGTGGTCCGGCGAGGTCCGGATGAAGGGCAGGCCGAGGGTCACGTTGACCCCGTCATCGAACGCGATGGTCTTGATGGGGATGAGCGCCTGGTCGTGGGTCGGGGTGAGCGCCACGTCGTAACCCGCCCGGGCGCGCGGGTGGAACAGGGTGTCGGCTGGCAGCGGCCCCCGGATGTCGATGCCCTCGCCCTGAAGCTGCGCCACCGCCGGCTCGAGCACCTCGCGATCCTCCAGCCCCATGGTGGCGTTCTCGCCGGCATGCGGGTTCAGGCCCGACAGGACGAGGCGGGGATGGGCGAGGCCGAAACGGTGGCGCAGGTCGTGGGCGACGATGCGGGCCGTGGCGACGACGAGGTCCCGCGTCAGCAGCTCGGGCACCCGGCGCAAGGCGACGTGGATCGTCACCGGCACCACCGCGAGGGTCTCGCTCCACAGCATCATCACGGGGAGGGGCGGGGCCGCGCCCGGCTCGACGCTCAGGGCCGCGAGGAACTCCGTATGCCCCGGATGGGCGAAGCCGACCTCGGTCAGCACGTATTTGGCGATGGGGTTGGTGACGAGCGCCGTGGCGGTGCCGTCCCGCACCAGGGCGACGCCGGTGGTGATGGATTCGAGGGTCGCCCCGGCGTTGGCGGAATCGGGCCGCCCCGCCACGGCGCCGATGCGCGCGCCGCTCGGCAGGGGCATCACCGGGAGTGCGCGGGGGAACACCTCCGTCGCGTAGTCCGGACCGACCTCGGCGATGGGGATCGAGAACCCGAGTTCGCTCGCGCGGCGCTCGACGAAATCCGGGTCGCCGATGAGGAAGAACGGCGGCAGGCCGGGGCCCTCGTCGCGGTCCCGCCACGCCATCAGGGCGAGTTCCGGCCCGATCCCGGCCGGATCGCCGAGGGTGAGGGCGATCGGTCTGTGATCGGTCACGCTGCGGCCCGTCCTCGTGTTGTCATGCCGACCCGCGTCGCAGGTCGGGGCCGACAAGGCAAGGCGGCAACGCTCACCGGATGGTGGCGATGCCGTCGGAGGTGGTGGCGGTACCGAGATTCTGGCGCAGATCCGCCTCGCCGAGGGTCTTCAGCTCGATGCGCAGCAGCACCGTGCGGTTGCGCTCCGCCGTGCCCAGCGCCGTGGCGATGGGCGAGACGATGTAGTTCAGGGACACCGTCGTGCACTCGTCCTGGTACCCGGCCCCGAGGCTGATGCCGGAGAGGTAGGACTTGCCGGGATTCACGTAGATGGGCGAGGGGCCGACGGGGTTGGCCAGATAGGCGGTGTAGGCGTCGGCGAAGTTGTCGCGCACGTCGAGATAGTGGCTCAGATCCACCAGGGCCGAGCCGGTGACGAACCAATTCGGCGTGACGTGGTAGGTGGCGGAGGCGGTCACGCCCTCGCGCCGGTGCACGAAGCCGAGGGCCGGCTGCGCCTCGTAGAACGAATAGAACACCGACATGTCGAGGGGCAGGAACGGGGCGAAACGCGCCGTCACGCCCGTCTCGAACCGGTTGACGGCGAAATCGCGCTGGTCGAACCGCGCCCGCGAGATGAAGCTGATGTTCTGGTTCGGCGAGAGCTGGAACCGCCCCACGAAGTCGGACCGGCGGTTCTCCAGCCCCGAATCGAGGCCCACATTGGCGATGTCGCCGCGCCGGAACGAGTTGACCCCGGCGATCTGGACGGACTCGCCGAACAGCACGTTCGCGTACCAGCCGGAGGGCGTGACCACAGAATACTGCCCGCCGAGATTGGCGCGCAGGCCACCCTCCACGCGGTCGTAGCCCGAGAACTTGTCCCACTGGAACAGGGAGGTGTCGTCGAAGACGAGGCTCTGGGCGTCCTCGTTCGGCAGGCGGCCGATGCGGGTCTCGCTCGGGCGGGCGATCACCTGGGCGATGGGCTCCAGGGTGTGGACGCCGAGCGGCCCGAAATTGGAGACGAAGGGATAGCGGTAGTCGAGGCCGATGGCCGGCATTACCCGGCCGGACAGGTCGGAATCCTGGGTCGTCAGGTTCTGCGCCAGCGCGTTCTGGTAGCCGGAATTGCGCGGATCGACGAAGAACGCGTCCGTGCGCAGGTAGGCGAACGGCGTGAACACCTGGCCCGCGTCGTCGATGAAGGTCCGGCGCCAGGAAATCTGCGCCGAGGCACGGGTGTTGGCGCCGGCCAGCCCCCGGATGAGGCAGGTGCTGCGGGTGAAGGTGAGGCAGGTCTCGTAGAGGGGATAGCTCTGGCCGTTGGCGCTCGGGCTCAGGAGGTAGGCGCCCGTGCGGGGCACGCCCTGGAAATCCGTGGCCTCGCGGGTCAGGCTCGTGATGTTGGCCTCGAACCGGACTTCGCCGCCCAGCGGCGCCGGGCCGTTGATGCGCTTGTCGTAGTCGATGACCGGCGCGACGATGGGCTGTTCCTTCTGCCAGTCGAAGCTCGACAGGCCCTTGAAGTAGTAGCCCCGCGCCTCGAACCACGAGCGGTCGCCCTGCCCGATGAGGTAGGCCGTCGAGACCGCCTCACGGAAATAGTCCGTGGTGATGCTCTGGTTGCGGATGCGGTAATTGTCGAGGAACCACTTGTCGGTCACGCCGACGAGATCCCAGCCCGTGCGCCAGCGGTCGTTGATGTAGAACTGGCCCTTCGACTCGACGGCGCCGCGAAAGTCGCGGTCGCCCGCCCCCAGGGGGCCGGGCAGGAACGCGCTCGGCGTCGTCTGGAAGATGCCCGACAGGCGCAGGTTGTACGAGCCCGTCTCGAGGCGCTGGCGGAACTCGGCCTGGCCGAGCACGCCCTGATTGCTCAGGAAGGCCGGCGACAGGGTGAGGTCGTAATCCGGTGCGAGATTGAAGAAGTACGGTGTCGCCAGGCCGCTGCCGAGCGCCGTCGACGAGATGAAGCGCGGCGTGAGGAAGCCGGATTTCCGCTTCACGCTCGGGTCGGCCGTCTCGAAATACGGCAGGTAGGCCAGCGGGATACCGGCGATTTCGAGGGTCGATTCCTCGAACGCGATGGTATGGGTCTCGTTATTGTGGATGATCTTGGTGGCGCGGATCTGCCAGAGGGGCGGCGTCTCCGGGTTGTTCTTGCACGGCTCGCAGGCCGTGTAGGTGCCGTACTCGAAACTCGTGCGGTCGCCCTCGATGCGCTCGGCGCGCGGCGCGGAGAACCGGGTGCGGACGGGCTGCCCCTTCACCTCGATGGTCTGCTGGATGCGCAGGGCGTCGATGAAGCCGTTCTTGAAGTCGTCCGTCAGCTCCATCTTGGCGCCGGTCAGCACCGCGCCGGTCTCGTCGGTGAGGCGGA
>Ga0182231_1000242_pt1 | contig 13175 bp, 12 predicted proteins | sample G6R1MG_29_FD_129667 | JGI IMG/M metagenome (GOLD analysis project Ga0182231, IMG submission 129667) | Miscanthus phyllosphere microbial communities from Michigan, USA - G6R2_NF_07NOV2016_LD1 MG | ecosystem: Host-associated > Plants > Phyllosphere > Phylloplane/Leaf | place: USA: Michigan...
TTCCATGAGCCAGGACCGGCTGCTGCCGGGCTTCTTCTCGAAGATCCACCCGACCTGGAAGACGCCCTACCGCTCGAACCTGTTCTTCATGGTGTTCACGAGCGCGCTCGGCGGCTTCCTGCCCATCTCCCAGCTCGGCCACATGACCAGCATCGGCACCCTGCTGGCCTTCATGCTGGTGTGTGCCGGCGTGATCATCCTGCGCCGGACCCAGCCCGAGGCGCGGCGCGACTACCGCACCCCCCTGGTGCCCCTGGTGCCGATCCTCGGCATCGTGAGCTGCTTTGCCATGATGGTGTCGCTGGATGGCGAGACCTGGCTGCGCCTGCTGATCTGGCTCGCCCTCGGCTTCGTGATCTATTTCAGCTGGAGCCGGCGCCACAGCCGCATCGGGCGTGAGGAAGCCGGCGCCTGAGGGGCATCCCGCCGGACCCGTCGCTTCGAAGCTCGCCGCGCCGCCAAGATCCCACGTGGCGGGTCGGCGCCCCAGGACATCCGATGGCCAATCTGCGGTACTACGACGATGCGGGCCTGAGCGCGGCGTTCTACGACGTCGTCTCGAATGCCTATCCGTTCCGGGGGGATGTCGCGTTCTACGCCGATCTCGTGGGTCCTGCCGGCTCGTCGGTTCTGGAACTCGGCTGCGGCACGGGGCGGATCGTCATCGCCCTGGCGGAACGGGGCTACGGCGTGTTCGGCGTCGATCTGGCGCCCGCGATGATCCAGCGCGCGGCGCTGAAATGCGAGCGCCTGCCGCCGGAGGTGGGCGGCCGCATCGCCCTGATGCAGGGCGACATGACCCGTATCGCGCTGGGACGCGCGTTCGACGGCGTGATCATCCCGTTCTACGGATACGCGCACCTGGCCGATCCCACGGCCCGGGCCGACGCCCTCGCGGTGGTCGCCCGGCACCTGAGACCCGGCGGAAAGGCAGCGATCCACCTTCCCGCCCCCGCCATGCTGCGGCAGCCGCTCGGCGACGAGGAACTGTCCGGCCCATACAACGCGGCCGGGGACGGCGTCCGCATCCGCGTCGTCGCGCGGAGCTTCGACGAAGCGACCGGCCGCTTCTGCCAAGTCATGGACTACACCCTGATCGATCCGGCCGGGACGGTCACGCGCCGTTCGCGGGAGGAACTCGTCTACCACGCCGTCGGCCGTGACGAGCTCGTCGCGGGCGCGGAGACATGCGGCCTGACCCTTTCGCGGGTGCTCGGAGACTTCGACGGCTCGCAGGCGGGCCGCGAAGCCATCTACGTATTCACACGCTGAGGAAGATCCGGACTGGACGGCGTCCCGATGGACGGGCGCGCGCCGATCATACCGTAGGGTGCGGTCACCGACGACCGAACCGATGGGCGTCCCGGATCGTTGTGGTGCTTGGTTGAGGAGAAGACGCGCGATGAAAATCCTTTTCGCAGTGGCGGCCGTCGGGATGGGCCTGCTGGCTCCGATGGAGTTGGCCCAGGCCCAATATTATGGCGGCCGGGACGGCTACGACCGACGGGACTCGGGATATGGCGACCGGGATTACGGCCAGCGTGACTACGGCCGGAGGAGCCGGGACCGTGACGACGATTACGACGACCGCGGCCGGGGCTCCCGCGGGCGTGATTCCGGGTACGCCGATCGGGGCGGCGGGTTCGACGAGCGTGCCTATGTCCGCTGCAATCCCGATGTCGCCCAGGCCCTGCGCGCGGGCCAGCTCACCTCGGCCCTGGCGCATTACCAGAAGTTCGGCCGTCGCGAGGGCCGGCGCCTCAGCTGCTGACCGGCAAGGCGGAAGGGCGGTCGTGGGATGCCTCGAACCGGTCGCGCCGCATGGCGGATCGGTTCGCCCGCGCGGTCTCCCCGAGGACCGCACACGAGACGCACGCCGTCCCGCCGGGCGAAAAGCGAGAACCGGTCGTGACCCGGCGTTTCGCGAGGTCGTTCGCGGGATGGGACCAATCGGGTCCTTGTTCGTTGACTCCGTGAGCAACCCCAGCCGGCGCCCCGCGCCCCTGGGCCTTCCCGTCACACGATCAAGGAACGCATCATGAAGACTTTCATTCTCGCGACCACCCTCGTCCTCGCCCCCCTGGCCGTTTCGGCCACGGCTCAGGCACAGGGAACCGTGCGCGGCGCCGAACGCGGTGCCGAAGACGGCAACCGTGCGGCCGGACCGGTCGGCGGGATCGTCGGTGGCGCTGTCGGTGCCGCGACGGGAACGGTCGGCGGTGTCCTTGGCGTCGATCCGGATCGCCGTGAAGAGCGTCTGGAGCGCCGCGAAGAGCGCAACACCGTGCGCGAGCGTCGCGACCGCTAAGCGAGATCGCCGGCTTCCTTCGGGTAGCGACGGATAGGTCGACGGCCGGATCGGGTGGATGAATATCCCCCGTCCGGCCGTCGGCGTTTCAGAAGCAGTGTCAGTCGATCACTTCCACGATCCGGCGCGTTGCCGGATCGACCAGAACCGGGTGATCATTGACGATGGTGTAGTTGAGGCCTTTCAGAGCGAACTCGGGCGGCACGTCGTAGTAGACGACGCCGTTCACGGGCAGCACCGTTCCAACCCCGATCGGCCCCGCATGCGCGAAGGAGGGCCGCCGCTCCCCCCGCGCGTAGATGCGGAAGCGCTCGCGCCGGTCGATCCCGAGAATCTCGTTGGCCGTCCCCACGGCGCCGCCGATGGCGCTGCCCACGGCCGCTCCGAGGGGGCCGGCGATATTTCCACCCCGTTCGGCGCCGTCCTGTGCCCCGCGTGCCAGCCCCTGCGCGTGGAGCGCGGATCCGGCGCCGAGGGCGAAGCCGACGGCCGTGACGATTCTGATCAGCATCCGGTTCCGATTCTCCATGGGTGGCCGGTGAAGGGGCGTTCATCCCCTGCACCTGCGCGACGTGTGCCCGCGACACGGTCAGGGTCGGCCGATCCCCGGGGAATCGACCGCAGCGGTTCGATGCCCTCGGGAAACGCGCGCGATCAGTACTCGATCACGTCCTCGAGGGCATAGTGCTTCACGGTCTTGCGGTTGGCGATGAGTTCGTCGATGGACGGCTCGCCCCGCACGGCACGGCCGATGGCGAGCTTTGTCGCCTCGTAGTTCGTGCGGTACAGATCCTTGTGGTCGAGGTTCGGGTCCTCGGCGCAGCGCGGATCGAGCCAGATCATGATGATCATGCACAGGTCGTCGAGGCCGTCCTTCGGCAGCACGCCCTCAATGACACAGTCGATGATGGCGTCGCCCGTGGCGGCCTGGACCACGCCGCCGAGAAGTTCGACGTACTCGGCCGTGTGGATCGTGGCCTTGGTGGTCATCATCGTCGCCGGGCGCACGAGCTGATTGAGGTCGCGCACCACGAACATGCGGGTGTGGCCCTGGACCTGACCCATCATGCCGGCGAAGGCGTGGCCGGCGGGTCCCCGGGTGGACCCGATGAGCACCTCCGGCATGGCATCGGTATACTGCCCCTCGGCGGCGAGCACGGTGGCCTCGCCGGTTCGGAACCAGATCTCGGACATGGGCATCTTTCCTAACGTGAAGTCCCGGCGACGGGCCGGAGGGGTCGGGGCGCACAAACACCACCGGGCGGCGCGCCGTCAATCGCTGGTCCGCGCTGGCCTCGCCGGGCGGGATCGGTCATGCAGCAGGGGCGGAACGTCACCGCGAGAAGGGTCACGAACCGATGAGCGCAGGGTCACAGGATCGGGACTGGAGCCTGTCGGTCGCGGCGGCGGAGCAGGGCGTCCGGGTCGAGATCGGCTTGCCCGATGTCGCGGGCCAACCGTTCACGGCGATCCTCACCCTCGACCGGGACGAAGCACGCATGCTCGCCCGCGCGCTTCTCGCCGCCTCGGGCGACGCCATCGAGCGGACGTTCTCGAGCCCGCCCGGGGCGTGAAGTCTACAGCCCGACGCGGTTGCGGCCCGGCAGACGGGGAACCTTGGTCCCGCGCGGTTCGATGGGGCCCGCGCAGGTATAGGCGAACTCGGTCTGGAGATCGGTGAAAACCGTCTCGCCGGTGATGCGGCAATCCTCCCGCACGGTCTCGTCGAGGTAGGTGCGCGCCGCCTCCCGGAACCGCCTGACCCGGGTGAGTGCCGGATCACCTCCATCGAGGCGATCGTCGATCCCGCAACCGGTGATCTCCCGCAGGGAATTGGAGACGATGAGCATCTTGCGGATGCGGCGCTGGTCGTAGACCTCGTAGGGGTCCTTGCAGCCGATGGTGACCACCTGGGGCGTCAGGCTGACGTAGGTCTTCGAGAGGTAGGCGAAGCCGGTGCAGCCCGAGGCCAGGAGACCGAGGGCGGCGACGGCCAGGATCACGGGTATCTTGGAGACGGGCATCTTGGAGACAGGCATGGGGCTGGTCGGCCGGTACACGATCGGGGCGCCCCTAAGCTCAGGTCTCTCGGACCATCGGATCCGCAGGGCATTGAAGCGCAGGTGCCGCCACGGTCAAGCCTTGCCGGGCCACACTCCCGCGCGTTTCGGCGGCGTCGGCCTCGAGCCGGGGCGCGCAGGCTCGTGCGAAGCTCGTCCGCCCCTCGACGGTCCATCACCTCGTCGAAGTGTCGCGCCAGGACCCCGTTGGTGCGCTACGCGTGGAGGCGCAGGCAGGCGTCGCACACCATCAAGGTGGTGGCGAACGGCACCGGCGATATGGCTCCAGACTTCGACATGGCAGATCCGTGTTGATTTCTCCATGATTGTCGAGGCGAATCGCGGCGCTTCCGGCCGCGTTGATTGCACGCCGCCGGCGGCGGGCTCCACGGCACCCGGCCATGTCGGCTGGCGCGAGCTCCATGCTGGCAACCGCGAAACGGCGTTCGCGTTCTATGCCGGCCTGTTCGGCTGGACGCCGAAGGAGGCCATCGATCTCGGGCCGATGGGCACCTATCAGCTCTTCGCAACGGGGGACGGCCCGGCGACCGGCGGCCTGATGACGAAGCCGCCGCAGATGCCGGGGCCACCGGCCTGGCTCTACTACGTCACGGTTTCGGAGATCGACGCCGCCGCCGCGCGCATCGCGCATGCCGGCGGATAGGTGCTCAACGGCCCCCATCAGGTGCCGGGCGGCGCCGGGATTCTGCACGGGCTCGATCCACAGGGTGCGGTCTTCGCCCTGACGGCTGCGGAGCGGTGATGGGCGGGCGCCAAACGGGGGCGAAGGCGAGCCCGCCCCCGCCTCATCAGGTCCGACAAGAACTACTCGGCCGCCACCGCGAGGTAGCGGGCCGGATCGTAGTTGAGGATCGGCCCGAGCCAGCGCTCGACTTCGCGTAGGTCCATACCCTTGCGAAGGGCATAATCCTCCACTTGGTCACGCTCGACCTTGGCGACGCCGAAATAGTGCGCCTCCGGATGGGCGATGTAGAGGCCCGAGACCGAAGACCCCGGCCACATGGCGTAGGATTCGGTGAGCTTCACGCCGATGCGCGGCTCGGCTTTCAGCAGGTCGAACAGCGTCACCTTTTCGGTATGGTCGGGCTGTGACGGGTAGCCTGGCGCCGGGCGGATCCCGGCGTATTCCTCGCGCACGAGATCTTCGGGCGCGGTGGTCTCGTTGGCGGCATAGCCCCAGAACTCGCGGCGCACGCGCTCGTGCATGCGCTCGGCGAGCGCTTCGGCGATGCGGTCGGCGAGCGCCTTGACCAGGATCGAGCGGTAATCGTCGTTGGCCCGCTCGAAGCGCTCGGCGATGCGGACTTCTTCCAGGCCCGCCGTGACCACGAACCCGCCGACGTAATCGGCGACCCCGGAATCCACCGGCGCCACGAAATCGGAGAGGCACGTGTTGGCGCGCCCGTCGCGCTTCGACAGCTGCTGACGCAGGCCGTGGAAGGTTGCAAGCTTCTCCGACCGGCTCTCCCCCGTGTAGAGGGCGATGTCGTCACCGATGGAATTCGCCGGCCAGAAGCCGATGATCGCCTTCGGATTGAACCAGCGCTCGGCCACGATCTGCGCCAGCATCTCTTGGGCGTCGTCGAACAGGGCTTTCGCCGCCGGCCCCTGATTCGGGTCCTCGAAGATCGCCGGGTAGCGGCCCTTGAACTCGTAGGTCTGCAGGAACGGCGTCCAATCGATGTAGGGTACGAGGTCGGCGACCTCGTAGGACGCGAAGACGCGCGCACCCGTGAAGGTGGGCTTCGTCGGCGCGTAGCCCGACCAGTCGATCCGGAACGGATTGGCGCGGGCCTTGGCGAGCGGCAGGCGCTGCTTGTCGAGTTCCGAGCGGACGTGGGCGTCGGAGACCTTTCGGTACTCGGCGCGAATGGTCTCGATGGTCGAATCCCGTGTGTCTTTCGACAGCAGGCTCGACACCACGCCAACGGCGCGGCTCGCATCGGTGACGTAGACGGTCTGGCCCCGGTTGTAGGACGGATGGATCTTCACCGCCGTGTGGACACGGCTCGTCGTCGCGCCACCGATGAGCAGCGGCACCGAAAAACCCTCGCGCTCCATCTCGGCCGCCACATGCACCATCTCGTCGAGCGACGGGGTGATGAGGCCGGACAGGCCGACGATATCGACGTTCTCACGCTTGGCGACGTCGAGGATCTTGGCCGCCGGCACCATCACGCCGAGGTCGATGATCTCGTAATTGTTGCAGGCGAGCACCACGCCGACGATGTTCTTGCCGATGTCGTGGACGTCGCCCTTCACCGTCGCCATGAGGATCTTGCCGGCGGCCTGACGCTTGCCGTCGCCGCCATTGGCGAGCTTCTCCGCCTCCATGAAGGGTTCGAGATAGGCGACCGCCTGCTTCATCACGCGGGCGGACTTCACCACCTGCGGCAGGAACATCTTGCCCGAGCCGAAGAGATCCCCGACCACGTTCATGCCGGCCATGAGAGGGCCCTCGATGACATGGAGCGGGCGGGCGACGCCGAGGCGCGCCTCCTCGGTATCGGCGAGGATGTACTCGGTGATCCCGTTGACCAACGCGTGTTCGATGCGCTTGGCAACGGGCGCCTCGCGCCAGGACAGGTCGGCGGTCTTGGCTTGCACGCCGCCGCCGGACTTGAAGCGCTCGGCCGCCTCCAGCAGGCGGTCGGTGGAATCGTCGCGGCGGTTGAGGACCACGTCCTCGCACAGCTCGCGCAGTTCGGCGGGCAGCTCGTCGTAGATCGCGAGCTGGCCCGCGTTGACGATGCCCATGTCCATACCGACCTGGATGGCGTGGTACAGGAACACCGCGTGCATGGCCTCGCGCACGGGCTCGTTGCCGCGGAAGGCGAAGGAGAGGTTCGAGATGCCGCCCGAGATATGGGCGTGGGGCAGGGTCTCGCGGATGGTCTTCGTCGCCTCGATGAAGGCGACGCCGTATCCGTTGTGCTCCTCGATGCCGGTGGCGACGGCGAACACGTTCGGGTCGAAGATGATGTCCTCGGGCGGGAAGCCGACGTCCTCGGTGAGAACCCGGTAGGCCTTGGTACAGATCTCGACCTTGCGCTCGTAGGAATCGGCCTGGCCCTGCTCGTCGAAGGCCATGACCACGACCGCCGCGCCGTAGGAGCGGCAGACCTTCGCGTCGGCGATGAATTTGTCCACGCCCTCCTTCATCGAGATCGAGTTCACGATGGCCTTGCCCTGGACGCACTTCAGGCCGGCCTCGATGACGTGGAATTTCGAGGAATCGATCATCACCGGCACGCGGGCGATGTCGGGCTCGGCGGCGACGAGGTTGAGGAACTCGACCATGGCTTTTTCGGAGTCGAGCAGACCTTCGTCCATGTTGATGTCGATGATGCTGGCGCCCGCCGCCACCTGATCGCGGGCCACATCCAGGGCCGCCGCATAGTCGCCGGCGGTCACGAGCTTCCTGAACTTGGCCGAGCCGGTGACGTTGGTGCGCTCACCCACGTTCACGAAAGGGATCTCCTTCGTCAGCGTGAACGGCTCCAGGCCCGACAGGCGCATCAGGCGAGGCACCTCGGGGATGGCGCGGGGCTTCACACCCTCGACGGCCTGCGCGATGGCGCGGATGTGGTCCGGCGTGGTGCCGCAGCAGCCGCCGACCATGTTGACGAGGCCGGAGGTGGCGAACTCGCCCACCAGCTTGCCCATGGCCTCGGGGCTCTCATCGTAGAGGCCGAACTCGTTGGGCAGGCCCGCATTCGGATAGGCGCAGACCAGGGTATCTGCGATGCGCGACAGTTCGGAGATGTGCCCGCGCATCTCCTTGGCACCGAGCGCACAGTTGAGGCCGATGGTGAGCGGGGCGGCGTGGCGAAGGGCGTTCCAGAACGCTTCCGGCGTCTGACCCGACAGGGTGCGGCCGGACAGATCCGTGATGGTACCCGAAATCATGATCGGCAGGACCATGCCGCGCTCGTCGAACACCGCCCAGGCCGCCGCCACCGCTGCCTTGGCGTTGAGGGTGTCGAAGATCGTCTCGATGAGGATGAGTTCGGCGCCGCCATCCATGAGGCCGCGCACCTGCTCGACATAGGCCTGTTTGACTTCGTCGAAGGTCACGGCCCGGTAGCCCGGATTGTTGACGTCGGGTGAGATCGACAGGGTGCGGTTCGTCGGGCCGATGGCGCCGGCGACGAAGCGGCGGCGGCCGTCCTGCTCTTCCGCCAGCTTGGCGGCCTCGCGGGCGAGGCGGGCACCCTCGGCGTTCAGCTCATGGATGATCGATTCCATGCCGTAATCGGCCTGGGCGATGGTTGTGCCGGAAAACGTGTTCGTCTCGCAGACGTCGGCGCCGGCGAGGAAGTAGTCGAGGTGGATCTGCCGGATCGCGTCGGGCTGGGTCAGGATCAGAAGGTCGTTGTTGCCCTTCTGATCGTGGCCGTGATCTAGGAAGCGCGAGCCGCGAAAATCCGCTTCGCCATAGCCGAGGCGCTGGATCACGGTGCCCATCGCCCCGTCGAGGACGAGGATTTTTTCCGCCGCCCGCTGGCGCAGGGCGGCTTCGATCTCTTTTCCGTCGACGGGGCGAAGGTCGGTCATGGGTTTCTCACGCGTCAATCCGGGTCCGCGGAGCGGAACCCGGAATCCGGAACCGCGACGGGTCCGGAATGGGAATTTCGACAGGGTTGGCGTGTCCGGATCCCAGGCTCGTCCTCGACGCCCGGGAAGGACGGGCGATCATGCCGCCTTGGCCGCTTCCACCTTCGGGGCCTGCGAGCGCAAGCCCAGCAGATGGCATATGGCGTAGACGAGGTCGGACCGGTTCATCGAGTAGAAGTGGAAGTCGTTGATGCCCTGATCCACCAGATCGAGCACCTGTTCGGCCGCCACCGCCGCCGCGACGAGGCGCCGGGTATCGGGGTCGTTCTCGAGGCCCTCGAAACGGGCGGCGAGCCAGTACGGCACCGAGGCGCCGGTGCGGCGGGCGAAATTGGCCGACTGCTTGAAGTTCTGCACCGGCAGGATGCCGGGAATGATCGGGATGTCGATGCCCGCCGCCCGCACCTTGTCGACGTAGCGCAGGTAGATGTCGTTCTCGAAGAAGAACTGCGTGATCGCCTGATCGGCGCCGGCATCGACCTTGGCCTTCAGGGCGTCGATGTCGGCGTCGAGGGAGGCGGCCTCCGGATGCTTCTCGGGATAGGCCGAGACCGAGACCTTGAAGTCGCCGATGCGCTTGATGCCGGCCACGAGGTCCGCTGTCTGGGCGTAGCCGCCCGGATGCGGGCGATAGGTCGTGCCGACCCCATCCTGCGGGTCGCCGCGCAGGGCCACAATGTGACGCACGCCCGCATCCCAGTAGGATTGCACGACCGCGTCGATCTCCTCGCGGGTGGCGTCCACGCAGGTAAGGTGCGCGGCGGGCTTGAGGCCGGTCTCCCGGACCATGCGGGCGACGGTGTTGTGGGTGCGCTCACGGGTCGAGCCGCCAGCGCCGTAGGTCACCGAAACGAATTTTGGCTGGAGCGGCGCGAGGCGCTCGATGGAGCGCCACAGGATCTGCTCCATCTCGTCGGTCTTCGGCGGGAAGAACTCGATGGAGACGCGGATGGGGCGGTAACCGTCGCGGCTGGCGCGGTGTTGGGAAGCGGTGGGCATCGGGGACGTCCTCAATGTCGGTCGGTTCAGACGGATCGCGAAAACGGATGGGCTGGTCAGGCGACGGCCAGTTCCAGCCCGGCGTCGGCGGCATCCGCCGCGAGCCAGAGGGTGACGGTGAGCTGGTGATCGGCCTCGGCCGCCGGCGGGGCCAGGTCGCGGGTGGTGACGGTGGCGAGGCCCGCGTCGTTGAGCCAGCCCGTCACTTGCTCGGGCGCGAAACCGAGACGGCGATGGGCCTGGGTCTCGCGCAGGAATTCGAGGCCATGGGGCGCGAAATCCACGACGAGGAGGCGCCCGCCCGGCGCCACGAGGCGGGCGGCCTCGCGCAGGGCCCGGGCCGGATCGTCGAGGTAGTGAAGAACCTGATGCACCAGCACGAGGTCGAAGGTGCCCCGGCCGAAGGGCGGCGCGTGGATGTCGCCCTGGCGCAGGTCCACCCGCGACAGCCCGGCCCGCTCAAGGTTGGCCCGGGCCACGGAGAGCATGGCATGGTTGGAATCGAGTCCCGTCGCCCGGGTGACGCGGCCGGCGAGCAGCCCCAGCATTCGGCCCGTACCGGTGCCGAGATCGATGAGGTTGTGGATCGGGCGGTTGCCGAGCGCATCGAGGACGGCGGCCTCGACGGTGGCCTCGGGCACATGGAGCGAGCGCAGATGGTCCCATTTCGGGGCGAGCCGGGCAAAGAAGGTCTGGGCGGCCTCGGCGCGCTGGGTCCGCACGGCCTCGCGCCGCGCCCGGTCCTCGGAGAGCGGCGGGCTGCCGGCATCGAGCCCAGCGATGAGTGGGTCGACGAGTCCGACGCGACCATCGACGAGACGGAAGAACGCCCAAGCCCCCTCGCGGTGGCGCTCGACGAGGCCGGCTTCGACGAGGAGTTTGAGGTGGCGGGAGATGCGCGGCTGAGACTGGCCCAAGATGTCGGTGAGGTCGGAGACCGAAAGCTCACCGTCCGCCAGCAGGGCCAGGATGCGCAGGCGCGTCTCCTCGGCCGCCGCGCGCAGCACGCCGAGGGCGTGCGCGAACGGCACCGACGAATCTGTTTGGACACCCGCGATAGACATAAAGATATGTTTATGTGCAATCTCAACCCGTGACAAGGGGGCTCGGGGCGGAACTCAGGTGGCGTCCGCGCCGCCCCACAGCCACGCCGCGCCCCTGACCCCCGAGGCGTCGCCGTGCAGGCTCGGACGGATCGGTGTGTCGAAGCGGTCCGAGAACACGTGCGGGGCAGCGAGGTCCGTCAGGCCCTCGAACAGCTCGGGCAGGCGCGACAGGCCGCCGCCGATCACGATGACGTCGGGATCGAGGATGTTGACCACGTGGGCGAGCGCGCGGCCGAGGCGGTCACGGTAGCGCGCGAAGGTTTCTCGCGCGATCGGCTCGCCCATTCGCATCGCCGCCACGACACCCTCGGCGGTGAGGGAGCCTCCGGTCCGGCGGGCGTGGTCGGCGGCGAGTCCGGGTCCGGAGAGCCACGTCTCGATACAGCCGGTGCGGCCGCAGTAGCAGGCCGGGCCAGGGCGCTCGTCGTCGCGCGGACTGGGCAGCGGATTGTGCCCCCATTCCCCGGCGATGCGGCCCCGGCCCGACAGGGCGCGACCGTCCAGCGCGATGCCGGAGCCGACGCCCGTGCCGAGGATGATCGCCCAGACCACGCAGGCCCCGGCGCCCGCCCCGTCGACGGCCTCCGACACGGCGAGGCAGTTGGCGTCGTTCTCGACGCGCACGGGGCGGCCGAGGGCATGGGCGAGGTCGTCGGCGAAGGGGCGGCCGTTCAGCCAGGTCGAGTTGGCGTTCTTGACGAGGCCCGTCTCCGGCGCGATGGCGCCCGGCATGCCCACGCCGACGCTGTGGACGGGCCCGGCGCGGGATTCGAGGCCCTCGACCAGGGCGGCGATGGCCGCGAGGGTGCCGGCGTAATCGTCGCGCGGGGTGGCGACACGGGCCTCGGCCCGAATCGCTCCGCCCCCGTCGAGGACGACCCCGGCGATCTTGGTGCCGCCGAGGTCGATCCCGAGGCGCAAGGCGTACGATCAGCGGGCGGGGGCTGGGATGGGCGCGGCGGCGGCCGAGGGCGTGGCGACCGGGTCCATGTTGGGCGCGTGATCCGAGATGTCCGTGCCGATGGCGATGGGGTTGTCCATCACCTGGCGCAGCTTCTCTCGGTCGAGTTCGCCCTCCCAGCGGCTGACCACGACGGTGGCGACGCCGTTGCCGATGAGGTTCGTAATGGCCCGGCACTCGGACATGAACTTGTCGACGCCGAGGATCAGGGTCATGGCGGCCACCGGCACCGGGTTGTTGGGGATCGCCGAGAGCGTCGCCGCGAGGGTGATGAAGCCCGCGCCCGTCACGCCGGAGGCGCCCTTCGAGGTCAGCATCGCCACGAGGATGATGGTGGCGTACTGGCCGAACGACAGGTCCGCCCCCACCGCCTGGGCCAGGAACAGCGACGCGAGCGTCATGTAGATGTTGGTGCCGTCGAGATTGAACGAGTAGCCCGTCGGGATCACGAGGCCGACGACGGAGTCCGAGGCGCCCAGCCGACGCATCTTCGTCATCATGTGCGGCAGCACCGTCTCGGAGGACGAGGTGCCGAGCACGATGAGGAGCTCGTCCTTGATGTAGGCGAGGAACTTGAAGATCGAGAAGCCGGCCACCCGGGCGATGCCGCCGAGCACGATCACCACGAACAGGAAGGCGGTGACGTAGAACGTGCCCACCAGCCAGGCGAGGTCGACCACCTTGCCGATGCCGTACTGGCCGATGGTGAAGGCCATGGCGCCGAAGGCGCCGATGGGGGCGAGCTTCACCACCAAGCCGATGATGCGAAAGAAGATCTGCCCCATCGTGTCGATGGCGTGGGTGATGGCCTCGCCCCGCTGGCCCATGCCGGTGACGACGACGCCGGTGAGGATCGAGATCACCAGCACCTGAAGCAGGTCGCCGGTGGCGAAGGCGTCGAAGAAGCTCTTCGGGATCAGGGCCATGATGTGGCCGGTCACCGTATCGTCCTGCGCCATCTTGGCATACTTCTCGACGGCCTTGCCGTCGAGCTTGGTCACGTCGGCATTGAAGCCGGCGCCTGGCTTGACCACCTCGCCGACGAGGACGCCGATGAGGAGCGCGATGGTGGAGACCACCTCGAAGTAGACGAGCGCCTTCAA
>Ga0182231_1000248_pt1 | contig 12899 bp, 10 predicted proteins | sample G6R1MG_29_FD_129667 | JGI IMG/M metagenome (GOLD analysis project Ga0182231, IMG submission 129667) | Miscanthus phyllosphere microbial communities from Michigan, USA - G6R2_NF_07NOV2016_LD1 MG | ecosystem: Host-associated > Plants > Phyllosphere > Phylloplane/Leaf | place: USA: Michigan...
ACCCAGCATCTCAACACTGTCATGGCTGTCCCGCGCGGCGTCGCACAGCTCGGCGCAAAAGCGTTCCAGGCAGGCGGTGTCATAGAGAAACGCCTGAACATCGGCAGGCAGGCAGTCGATCACTTCTTCAAGCAGGTACTCGCGAATCAGCACCTCACTGCCACGCAGCGCCTGGGGCAAGGCGCTTTCGTCGCCGGCTTCGGATGCCGCCAGCAACCAGAAGCGTAGCCCGGCGACCCAGCCTTCGCTGCGCTGAATCAGGCTTTGCAACGCCTCGCTGTCGAGCGACCCGCAGTGCCGCTCCAGCACTGCCATGGATTCGGCGTGCGTGAGGCGCAGGTCCTGTTCGTTGATTTCCAGCAACTGCCGCGTCAGACGCAAGCGTGCCAGATGCCAGTCCGGGCGCTGTCGGCTGGTCACCATCACCACCAGCCCGGCCGGCAGATGATTGAGAAGGAACTGCAGGCAGCGATCGAGTACCGGTCCCTGGGCCAGATGATAGTCATCGAGCACCAGCAGCAGCGGCTTGCTCAGTATCAGGTGCATGGCCAATTCGTCGAGCAGGCCGTCGAGCCACTCCTCGAAGGCAAACGGCTGGTGGCGCTGGCGCATCTTCAGCAGGCTCATCGCCTGCACGCCCAGTTGCGGGAAGAACTGTTGAAGGCTGGCCAGCAAACGCTCGAGAAAACGGCCCGGGTCGCTGTCCCGCGCGCTCAGACCCAGCCATACGTTTTGCCAGTTGTCCGGCAACCCCTGACAGAACTCGACAGCCAGCGAGCTCTTGCCGAACCCGGCCGGGGCGCAGATCAGCAGCAGTCGGCCGCCAAGCCCCGCATCGAGACGCTGACACAGGCGCGCACGGGGAACATAACCCTCAGGCAGAGGTGGACGGAAAAATCGTCCTTCCAACGCAGGAATCGCGCCGTCTGCAAACCCTTGCATTCGGGACAGATCAGTCATGGCCGGCTCGTGTAGGAATCGTTGTTTCGGCATCGCGGTGTTCGGAGACTAGCGGGTAAATCGCTACTTTTGAAAGGCCATCACCGAAAAGACTGTAACAAAATTCCTACAGCTTATAAGGCCGCTTTCCACAACTGAAAAAGCCCCGATCAAGGGGCTTTTCAGGCGTACAAGGCAGGCGCTGCGCTACAGCGTGTATCGATCAGGTATCAACGAACCCCTTCCTGACGCAGCGCGTTGGGGGTGAAGTCGCTGGTGCCGGCCGTGAAGCCGAACTCGTAGGCTTTCTTCTCTTCGTTCTTCATGCCCAGCGCCACGTAGCGACCCGATTGCAGGTCGTACAGTGTTTCTACCGCGTACCACGGCACTTGCTTGTCGTAGTAGTTTTCCGAGTGTGCCTCGGCCACGCGCCACAACTGACCACGCCCGTCGTAATGGTCGATGACGGCAGCCTGCCAGGTGTCTTCATCAATGAAGAAGTCACGCTTGGCATAGATATGACGCTGCCCTTCCTTGAGGGTAGCGGTCACGTGCCAGACGCGGCGCAGTTCGTAGCGGGTCAGGTCCTGGTTGATATGGCCGGCCTTGATGATGTCGGCGTACTTGAGCGTCGGATCGTCCAGCTTGTGGCTGTTGGCGGCGATGTACATTTCCTGCTTGCCGATCAGTTTCCAGTCATAGCGATCCGGCGCGCCATTGTACATGTCGAGGTTGTCGGAGGTGCGCAGCCCGTCGGACGCGGTGCCCGGCCCGTCATAGGACACCTGCGGCGCACGCCGGACGCGGCGTTGACCGGCGTTGTACAGCCAGGCCGAACGCGGCTCCTTCACCTGATCGAGGGTTTCATGCACCAGCAGCACGCCACCGGCCAGACGCGCCGGGGCGGTGACTTCCTGCTTGAAATAGAACAGCACGTTGCCCGGATTTTTCGGGTCGAAATCCCTCATCTTGTCGCGAAACACGAACTGATCGGAGAAATACACCAGGCTGTAGGAGCCGTTGGGCTGTGGCGTGGCCTGGGTGACCAGACGCTTGACGCTGCCGCCCCGGTAGCGGGTGATGTGGTTCCAGATGACCTCGACGCCACTGGCCGGGATCGGGAACGGGATTGCCGTGTCGAAGTTTTCCAGACCACTGCCGCCGCCGACCAGCTTGGTGGTGGTGGCATTCTTTTTGATAGCGACGAACACGTCATCCGGCACGGTGGCACCGCGATGGGTCGGGTACACCGGAATCCTGTAGCTGTCCGGGTAACGCTTGAACATCGCGTATTGGCCCGGCGCCAGCTTGTCCTTGTACTGCTCGACATTGGCCGCAGTGATGATGAACAGCGGTTTTTCACTGGCGTAGGGGTTGGCAAGGAAACCCTTGCTGTCCACCGCCCCGGCGTTTTTCGGCATCGGGCTCCAGGCCGGAATGGTGTTGGCCGCATTACCGGCCTTTTCCGCGCCCATCGGCGTCAGCGAGGTGCCCAGCTTTGCCGCTTCGGACTCGGATACCGCAGCCATCACCCCTGTCGCCAGCAGCGACAGACCCAGAACCCCGGCTTGCAACAGACTTTTTGTTATTTTCATGTTCATCGTCATCCTGAAAACCATGTTCTTAGAAGTTCATGCCGAAGCTGAGCGCCACGAAGTCCCGATCATCGACCGTGGTGTACTTGCCATCAAAGAAGTTGGTGTAGGAAAGGTTTGCGGTGTAGGTGTTCTGGTACTCGGCATCGAGCCCCAGGCTGACGGCCTTGCGCCCTTCTTCGAAGTTGCCGCCAGGGCCGGGTGAATAGCCTTTGACGTCATGCGACCAGGCCACGCTCGGCTTGAGGTTGACCCCGGCAAACACGCTGTTGTAATCCCAGATGGCGCGGGCGCGGTAGCCCCAGGAGTTGGCAGTGGTAAAGCCGTCGTCTTCGCAATAGCGGGTCAGGTTGTTCTGCTCGGCACCGGTCAGCGTGCCGGCGTTCAGCGTTGCGCATTGACCGCCAGGCAGCGGCCCAGGGCCATACACCGGATCGCGTCCGTAACGGATTTTGGAGGTGCTTTCGAGCCCGCCCACGTGCGTCCAGCCCACTTCACCGACCACCGTCAGACGCTCTGCGCCCATGACCTGATCGAAGAACTGGGTAAATGTGGTCTGCATCTGGGTGATTTCTTTGCGGCGATAACCGGCTTGATCCGTATTCGGCTGACCGCTGAGCAGCGACACGTTGGGGTTGAGCGGCGAAATGCCCGAATAGAGGATGTCGGTGGTGTTGACCTGAATCGGTGCGTTGGGGCGGTAGCTGATCTCACCGCTCCACGCCGTGCCGGTGGGCAGCGTGGTCGAGAAGCTCAGGCCGTACAGGCGAATGTCTTCGGGGTACTCAACGTAGTAACTGGAGTTGCCCGCCACCACCACCGGCAGCAGGCTGGGGGCCAGCGCGGCGGCAGTGCTGGCAGGAATGCCGTTGCGAACCAGCGAACCGACCAGCCCTTGCGGACTGAACGAAGCGGCCGAGCCGCCGCGCCCGCTGAAAATCGGTGCACGGCTGTGGTAATTCATCATGTACGCGCCGAACTCGGTGTCCAGCGGTTCGAAGTTGTAACGCAAGGCGAAACCGAACTGGCCGCTGTCGCGCGCATCGCGGTCAGGGCCTCGACGCACCACCGCGCCCTCATCCGGGTTGCCGAACACCACGCCCTGCTGCGACAGCGAATTGAACACCGCACCGCGCGCGCCGGCTGGCAAACCGGCCGCCGTCAGCGAACTGTTCAGGCCGCTGCGGCTGCGCAAGACCGCCAGGTTGTTGTTGCAGCCATCGGCAATCACATCGGGTTGCGAGAAGAAGGTGCCGCAGTTGTCGACGACCGTCTGATCCCATTCCAGCTGGTAGAAACCTTCGGCAGACAGGTTGTCGGTCAGGCTCTGGGACAGGTAGAACATGTTGACCGGAATCAGGCCTTCCTTGATTTCCGAACCGGGTCGCCGGAACGCCGAGACATCGATCGGGTTGACGCTGTTGATGCCGCCCTGAATGAAGGTACTTTCACCCCAACTGATGACCTGCTTGCCGAAGCGCACCGCGCCGGGCTGATCGGCAATCGAATAGTTGTGATAGACGAAGGCGTCGAGCAGCTGGAACCCGGACGACTTGGCGCCCTCTTTGCGGCCCGAGTCGCTGATGTCCTTGAACTCGCGGTTTTCATCCTTGAGTTCGAAGTCGTACCAGTATTTGCCGCGCAGGAAAACGCCGGTGTCGCCGTATTTCAATTCCAGATCATGAATGCCCTTGAAGATCTTCGAAAACGTCTCCCCACGCTTGAAGTTCAAGTGACCGTCATCGGACGTCTGCGACAGACCACGCCCACCGTTGTTGGCGCCGATCAGGTTCTTGTTGGGATTGGCCGTCGACCAGCTCGCGCCCACCGACAGCGAGGAGTCGAAACTGCCTTCGATCTCGCCAACGTTGAAGGTCACGGCAAAGGCCGGGCTGGCGAGCGATGAGGCAAGGCTGACAGCCAGAGGCAGCCTGGCCCGACGCCAGAAGGGGGATGTGCTTGTCATCGACGCTACTCCTTGTGTTTTATTGTTATGGCGGTGGGGAAATCCAGAAACGAATCAGTCATCGAATCAACACACACGCCAGGTCCGCTCTTGCCATTCCCGGTGCTGACTATAGCCAGCACACTCTGACGCTAGATCCCTCTAAAGTGTGATTTGCACGACCAACGCCTCTGGACCGCCCGTTTCCGGGAGGCCGCCAAAAAACATGTGGCGGGGAGGATGGCGTAATTTGCAAATTTGGCAAGTCACAGAGCAGGACCTGCAGCGCAGACACGTGCCGTCGCCGACGGATACGGCACGCCCGAGGTGTCAGAGGGTCGACAGAAAGGCACTGTTGCTGCTTTGCCACTCCACGATGTCCAGGCGCATGCGTTTCTTGTCCAGCTTGCCGACGCTGGTCTTGGGAATTTCGGTAACAAGCGCGATCTGGCTGGGAATGGCCCACTTATTGATATGACCTTGCTCGACAAACGGCTTTAGGTGTTCCTTCAAACCCTTGGCATCGAGCTGATGGCCATCACGAATCACCAGCAAGGCAAACGGCCGTTCACCCCATTGCGGATCGGCGATGCCGACCACTGCCACTTCGCGCACTGCCGGGTGGCGACTGCACAAGTCTTCGAGTTCCAGCGAGGAAACCCATTCGCCACCGGTCTTGATCACGTCCTTGATACGGTCGCGAATGTCGATGAACCCCATGCCGTCCAGCGTCGCTACATCGCCGGTGTGCAACCAGCCGCCCGCCCACAACTCGGCGCCTTTTTCGGGCTCGCGAAAGTAGCTTCCGGTCAGCCAGGGCGCACGCAAAACCAGCTCGCCTTGGGTTTCGCCGTCGGCCGGGAGGAAGTTGCCCTGTTGATCGATGATGGCGGCCTCCACCAGCATCCCCGGCACGCCGGCCTTGATCCGGTAGGTGATGCGCTCGTCTTCACTGCCCGCTTTCAACTCCTCGTTGATGTGCGCTACGGATATGAGCGGTCCGGTTTCGGACATGCCGTACGCGGCAGTGAGCTGGATACCCTTGGATTTGGCGGCCTGATACAGGCTGCGGGTCAGGGAGCTGCCGCCAATGATGATCTTCCAGCCGCGGAAATCGACATCCTGGGCAGACTTGGCGTTCAGGAGCATTTGCAGGATGGTCGGCACGCAATGGGAGAAGGTGACTTTCTCCCTGCGCCAGAGCTCTACCAGCAACTCGGGATCGTAGCGGCCGGGGTACACCTGCTTCAGACCAAGCATGGTTGCGGCATAGGGAATGCCCCAGGCGTGCACGTGAAACATCGGCGTGATCGGCATGTAGACGTCATCGCTGCCGAGCAGCCGGGTGCTGTCGATACAGCCCATGATGGTCGCCACGCCCATGGTGTGCAGCACCAGTTGGCGGTGGGTGAAATACACCCCCTTGGGGTTGCCGGTGGTGCCGGTGGTGTAAAACGTGGTGGCGACCGAGTTTTCGTCGAAATCCTCGAACACGTATTCGGGGCTGGCCGCCGCCAGCAGGGTCTCGTACTCGCCCACGAGGTTGGGCAGCTCGGCGGTCTTGTCTGGCAAATCGGTCAGCAGCAGGGTCTTTTCGACCGTATTCAGATGTTCGGACATCGCCTGATACAGCCCGGTGAACTCGCTGTTCACCAGCACCAGACGGTCATCGGCGTGATTGATGGTGTAGGCGATCTGCTCGGGAGAAAGCCGCACATTGACGGTGTGGATGACCGCGCCAATCATTGGGATGGCGAACATGCACTCCAGGTAGCGGTGGCTGTCCCAGTCCATCACCGCCACGGTGTCGCCGGCTTTCACGCCCGCCGCGGTCAGTACGTTGGCCAGGCGGCAGATGCGTTCGTTGAGGGTGGCGTAGGTGTAGCGGACCGAATCACGGTAGATGATTTCGCGCGTCTTTTCATAACGACTGCCGGACAGCAGCAGGCGCTTGATCAACAGAGGGCACTGATAAGCGCCATCGGCGGGCGGAAGAACGCGAGTCTGTAACATATGAAGCCCTTTTCAAAGTCCACAGGCGTGGCTGGAAATATGGACTCTAGGGCCTCGGGCTGCCAGTGAAATCAGTAAAAGGGATGATTTGGCGAGACGCCCCGTGCTGTCTGCAAGGGGCGTCCGGGTTGCTGCATATGCTCGGTGTTAGGCGTCCTGAATTCAGGTTTCAGCGGACCTCGGTCAGCGCCAGCTTGATGCCCAGCGCGATCAGCACGCCGCCCATGGCCCGATCGAACCAGTGCCCCATGCGCGCGAATCCTGCGCGTACTCGGGCCTGGCTGAACAGTCGCGCCACCAGACAGAACCACGCCGCCGTCGCCACCGCGAGATACACGCCGTAACCGCCCTGCACCAGCAATGGCGTATGCGGATTGATCACCACGGTGAACAGCGAGAGGAAGAACAGCGTCGCCTTGGGGTTCAGGCCATTGGTGACGAAACCGCTGATGTAGGCACCGCGCGCCGTGCGCTCGCCGGGAGTGGCCTTGATGGCGGCATCGCCCGTCGCAGAGGCCGGTTTGGCGCGCAACGCCTTGATGCCGATGTACAGCAGATAGGCAGCGGCTGCCCATTTCAGCGCGTTGAACAGCACGATGGACTGGGAAACGATAATCCCGATCCCCAGCAGCGAATAGCCCACATGCAGAAAGATCGCCGAGCCGACGCCCAACGCCGCCCAGGTCCCGGCCTTGCGCCCATGAGTCACGCTTTCACGCACCACCACCGCGAAATCCGGGCCGGGACTGGCAACCGCCAGCAAGTGAATCAGCGCAACGGTAAGAAACTCTGCCCAGTACATGTGGGACCTCCTGGAGGATTGACGTCTGACCCGGCAGATTACGCTGTCTGGTGTGTCCGCAACAGGTGCCCGCATTGATGCGACGCAGGGCTTGCTCTAACTATCGTGCGACGCTGGAGCCTGGGGAACGATCATCGCAACTATCGTGCGACGCTCTGCGTCGCATGCCGTTCTGGACGCTCCGCATCCTGCTGGCCCATATCCTGTTAGACTGCGCGCTTTTTCAGGAGCCATTCCATGGACCCGCGCAGCGAAGTGTTACTCCGTCAGGCCGAGCTGTTTCAGGGCTCGCTGTTGTTGGTCGGGCTGCCCGCCGATGACCTGCTCGGAAAACTGCCGGATGCCCGTGGATGGTGCTGGCACGCCGGTGATCAGGCGGCGCTGGACGCACGTTTTGAAGGGCGCGTGGATTTCGGCGTCGAAGCGCCACAGACTGCTTTTGAAGCCGCCGTGCTGTTCCTGCCCAAGGCACGTGACCTGACCGACTACCTGCTCAATGCGCTGGCCTCGCGACTGGCCGGGCGCGAGCTGTTTCTGGTCGGCGAGAAACGTGGCGGTATCGAAGCGGCTGCCAAGCAACTGAGCCCGTTCGGTCGCGCACGCAAGCTGGACAGCGCCCGCCACTGCCAGCTGTGGCAGGTGACGGTCGAGCACGCACCGCAAGCCGTCAGCCTGGAAAGCCTCGCCAAGCCCTACCAGATCGAATTGCAGGACGGCCCGCTTACCGTCGTCAGCCTGCCCGGCGTGTTCAGCCATGGCCGCCTCGACCGTGGTTCAGCCCTGTTGCTGGAAAACATCGACAAGCTGCCCAGCGGCAACCTGCTCGACTTCGGTTGTGGCGCCGGAGTGCTGGGGGCGGCGATCAAGCGTCGTTACCCGCACAACGAAGTCATCATGCTCGATGTCGATGCCTTCGCCACCGCCAGCTCGCGCCTGACCCTGGCCGCCAATGGCCTGCAAGCCCAAGTGCTGACCGGTGACGGCATCGACGCAGCACCGATGGGGTTGAACACGATTCTGAGCAACCCGCCGTTCCATGTCGGCGTTCATACCGATTACATGGCAACGGAAAACCTGCTGAGAAAAGCCCGCCAACATCTTAAATCAGGCGGCGAACTGCGCTTGGTGGCGAATAACTTCCTGCGTTATCAGCCGTTGATCGAAGAGCACGTCGGGCAGTGCGAAGTCCGGGCGCAAGGCAACGGTTTCAAAATCTACAGCGCCAAACGCCCCTGAAATAAGCACTTGCCGAAACGTTTTCGCGGAGGCAGAATCCGCTCCGTCCTAGGGGAGTAGTCTCCCACGAGCGCCATGCTCGTCCGGCACGTATCAACATACTTGGTCCTCAGACCATGGTACGTGCGACCCGGAATCCGCTCAGACGGATCGGTGGTTTGACAAGACCTATGACACGAACACCTTACCCGGGGCGGGGAGGTCGTACGTGTCATAGCCGTGTCGGCCCGCCCCTTAGGAAACCTGATGCTGGAATCATTCTTAATCCCTACCGCAGTGGTCGCACTCGCCGAAATCGGTGACAAGACGCAGTTGCTCGCGCTCATTCTCGCTGCGCGCTTTCGCAAGCCCTGGCCGATCATCGCAGGCATCGTTGCCGCAACGCTGGCCAACCATGCAGCAGCCGGCGCTGTAGGTGCCTGGTTCAGCAGTTATCTGTCAGACGCAGTGCTGCACTGGATACTCGCCGCCAGCTTTACCGCCACGGCGCTGTGGACACTGGTTCCGGACAAGATGGACGATGACGAAGCCAGCACGGCACGCAAGTTCGGCCCGTTCATGACCACGCTGATTACGTTCTTCATCGCTGAAATCGGTGACAAGACGCAGATCGCCACGGTGATGCTGGCGGCGCAGTATTCCTATCTGTGGCTGGTCATTCTGGGCACCACGGTGGGCATGCTGCTGGCCAACGTGCCGGTGGTACTGGCGGGCAATTTCGCCGCCGAGAAACTGCCACTGACCCTGATCCGCCGACTGGCTGCCTGCGCGTTCTTCGTGCTGGCGCTGGTGGCGGTTTACAAGGCAATGCAAGTCAGCGGCTGGGTGTAATGCTGGCCCGTAGCGTTGCAAAGACACGCGCAACGCTACGGGCGACTCATTCACTCAGGATTTGGGGGCAGCCTGATACAGCGGCATGACTTTCGGAATCGCAGCCTGCAACGAAGCGATGCGACTTTCCGAGGCCGGGTGAGTGCTCATGAACTCAGGCTGCGAACCACCGGAGTTCTGGGTCATCTTCTGCCACAGGGTGATCGCCGCATTCGGGTTGTAACCGGCACGTGCGGCCAGCTCCAGACCGAGCAGATCGGCTTCGTTCTCGTTACTGCGGCTGTTGGGCAGTGTCAGGCTGTAGTTGACCACGGTATCTGCCAACGCCAGGCTGTCCTGTCCCAGTCCCAGCAAGGCACCTGCGCCCTGCTTGGCCATTGAAACGCCGTATGCCTTGGACATCGCTTCACGCCCATGCTCGCGCAGGGCATGGGCGATCTCGTGGCCCATGACCGCAGCGATTTCATCGTCGGTCAGCTTGAGGGTATCAATCAGACCGGTGTAAACGAAAATCTTGCCGCCAGGACCACAATTGGCGTTCAGCTCGTCGCTCTTGATCAGGTTGACTTCCCACTGCCACTGCGCCGAATCAGGCCGCAATTTGGGCGCCTGGGCAATCAGTCGATTGGCGATTGCATGAACCCGCTTGGCATTGGCGCTGGTGGTGTCCAGCACCCCTTTGCTGGTCGCCTCGCCAACGGTCTGCTGGTAGGACTGGGCGTACATTTTGTTGACTTCATCCGTGGAGAGCATGCTGAACATGTACTGTTTGCGCTCCACACCGACCGAGTCGCCACTCGTGGTATTGACTGCCTGACACCCGCCGAGCAGCAACGCAGCGCTCAAGGCACAGAAGGCAAATGAAGGACGCATGGTGTATCTCCTTGTGTGTAAAACGGTCAGTCCCGGGGCAGACCTCTGCGCCAGATACCGGCCAACTGGCATCTTGGTCTTTGACAGGGGTGGATGGTTCCCGCAGGTGTGTCCAGTTTGTATCAGATGTACTTCAACGCGGATATCGGATTTGTCCGATTCGGTGTTTTTTGCCGTCCCCGCCTAGCTTAATGGCGTGAGGCACTCGGGCGCATTCAGCTTGGGATCGTTGACCAGATTGGCCAGAGGCCGTTCGCGCAGCGCCGTCTGCGGGGCAGCCAGTAACGCTTGCAACGTCGGCAGCGGCGTGTCGGCGGCCAGCCAGTCTTTCTGGCCCTTGGCATCCAGAATCAATGGCCGACGCTGGGTCGCAGCCGCCTGGGTGACCACCGCGACGCTCAGGTACGTATGCCCCTGCACCGGGTAGGCTTCCCAGATGGCGGCGAAAAACAGCGCGGCGCCCTCCCCCGGCGTCAGCCAGAACGGACGCTTGCGCACCGTGCCGCGCCACTCGTAAAAGCCGTTGGCGGGGAGCAGGCAGCGGCGATGGGTAAAGGCGTCACGAAACATGGGTTGCTCGGCCACGGTTTCGGCGCGGGCATGGGCGGGTGTTTTCGACAGATCGGTGAGCCAGGCCGGGGTCAGGCCCCAGCGCGCGCGCACCAGCTCGATACCGTCAGCGTTTTCGGCGGCGCGCATGATCAACACCCAGTCGGCTGGCGAAATGTTCCATTGCGCCTGCTGATCGGCAGGAAAACCGGGCAAGGCGGCAAAGGCAGGGGTCCAGCGAAACAGGGCGTAGCGTCCACACATGGGGGCTAATCAGACTCTTTTAAGGTGCTCAGCACACCAGTACATCGGGGAAGTCGTCCGGCTCATCGCCAGACAGAGGCGAGGCGCTATTGTACGCAGTGATCAACGCTCGTGCGCGAGCGACCTGCGCATCTTCGACCTTGAGTGCCAGCAGCCCCAGCCCCGGCAGCTCGCCCATCGCCCCGAGCAGATCGCGACCGGCCAGATGCGCCTTGATGCCTTCACTGGCGAGCATTGCCAGCAGCAACTCGGCCTCCATCAGGTTCTCGGGCTCGTAGATCTTCTGCATCACTCGTTCTCGCTGCGAACGTCCAGATTCCAGTCTTCGCCGTCGGTCTGCAGGTCGAAAATGATCGGGCGGCAACAGACCGGACAGTCTTCAATGTACTGTTGATCGCCACCGGAAAGGTCCAGTACGGCTTCGACAGGTTCGCCGCAATAAGGGCAGTCGTAACTCTGTAATTCCTGCATCACGGTCTCCGGGATCAGTTATGCGTATAATTGACCCATTCTTCAGAAGACAGTTTTAACAAATCCGTCTTCTTTTTACCCTATTCGATTCAAACAAGAGAGCATGATGGGCGAATTTGATGCCATCCGACCTTACAACGATGCAGAAGTCCCCGCCGTCTTGGCACGTCTGCTGAGCGACAAAGCCTTTCTCGCCATTCTGACCCGATTCCGCTTTCCCCGCCTCGCGGGCGCATTCGGCTGGCTACTGCAGCCTACCCTGGCGCGCAAGCTGCGCCGCGAGTTTGCCGGTATCGACTCGGTCGCCACGCTGCAGGACAAGGTCGAATATTACGTCGACCACACGATCGAACGCGCCACGGACGGGGTCACCTACACCGGCGTCGAACAGCTGAAGTCCGGTTGCGCCTACCTGTTTCTGGCCAACCATCGCGATATCGTCATGGACCCGGCGTTCGTCAACTACGCCGTGTACCACGCAGGCCTGCCCACTCCGCGCATCGCGATTGGCGACAACCTGCTGCAAAAGCCATTCGTCAGCGACCTGATGCGCCTGAACAAAAGCTTCATCGTGCATCGCTCGATCATCGGGCGACGCGAGAAAATGGCGGCTTATCAATTGCTGTCGGCGTACATCAATCACTCGATCACCAAGGACTGCCAGTCGATCTGGATCGCTCAGGCCGAGGGCCGCGCCAAGGACGGTGACGACCGTACCGAGTCGGCGATCCTCAAGATGTTCCACATGAGCCGCAAGGATGAGCCGTTTGGCGACGTGATCCGTTCGCTGAACCTGATTCCGGTGTCGATCAGCTACGAATATGATCCGTGCGACAGCGCCAAGGCCCGCGAGCTGTACATTCGTGCGACAACCGGCGTCTACACCAAGACGCCGGGCGAAGACGACGTGAGCATTGCCCTCGGCATCACCGGCTATAAAGGCCGTGTCCACGTGAACTTCGCACCGCCGATCACCGAGTATTTCGAGGACACCAAGCAACTGGCCATCGAGATGGACCGGCAGATTCTCGGCGGCTATCGGCTGTTCCCGGTGCATTACCTGGCTTACGCGCAGTGGAGCGATGCCGATCCGGCGCTGGAAGTGCCGAAGGCTGACGCACTGTTCCCGGCCGATGAACTCGAACGCGCCAGGGAGGAGTGGGAAAGTCGCCTGGCTGGCACGCCGATCGAGCACCGCCCTTACATGATTCAGCAATACGCGACACCGGTGCGCAACCAATACCGCGTCAAGGCAGGGCTGGCGCTTTAAGAGTCGGAACGTCTATCGCGCCCATGCTCCGCGTGGGTACGCCGTTCTGGATGCTCTGCGTCCGGTCTTGAGCGCTTCAGCGCGCCGTGACGCAGAGCGTCACCCAAGGCA
>Ga0182231_1000249_pt1 | contig 12893 bp, 7 predicted proteins | sample G6R1MG_29_FD_129667 | JGI IMG/M metagenome (GOLD analysis project Ga0182231, IMG submission 129667) | Miscanthus phyllosphere microbial communities from Michigan, USA - G6R2_NF_07NOV2016_LD1 MG | ecosystem: Host-associated > Plants > Phyllosphere > Phylloplane/Leaf | place: USA: Michigan...
CCGATCAGCGTGTCCGGTGCCAGCCCGGTGCGGTTGCGCAGGTAGTTGAGGACGATACCGAACAGCAGGCAATAGCCGAACAGCGCGCCATAAGGCCCGGTGTACGGTTCGCCGAGCAGAATGCCGATCGCTACTCCGGTCAGTGCCGCATGGCCCACGGCTTCGGAGAAAAACGCGAAGCGCTTGACCACCACCAGTGTTCCCAGCCCGCCCAGCACCGGGCCGATCAACAGGCCGGCGAGCAGGGCGTTGACCACGAAACCGTAGGCCAGCGCCTCGGGCAGATAACCGGAAGAGGCGAGGCCCTGAATGAACAGGCGAAAGGTTTCGTAATCCATTACGCGATCCTCCCGGCGCTGCTATCCATCGTGCGTGGGTGTGCGGAAAACAGTGTCAGCAGCCGTTCCGGGGTCAGCGCGGTGGCGGCCGGCTCGTCGAACAGGATGCGTCGGTTAAGCCCCGTGACCTGATCGGCCAGACGCCTGACGGCATCCAGGTCATGCTCGATCCACAGGACCGTGACTCCGCTTCGGCGCCAGTCGCCCAACAACCGCTCAAACACCTGAATACCCGCCTCATCCAGCGCCGACATCGGCTCATCCAGCACCAGCAATTGCGGGGCAGGAATCAGCCCCTGCGCCAGCAATACGCGCTGTCGTTCGCCACCGGAAAGCGCGCCCATGCGCCGTTTGCGCTTGTCCTGCATGCCGACCCGTTCCAGTGCCTCGCCAATCGCTGCCGCGTAGTGCTTCGACAAGCCCAGAAACGCCGGGCGTCGCTGACACATCGCAGCCATGAAATCGTCGACGGTCATCGGCAGGCCACGGTCGAACTCCAGCGCCTGCGGTACATAGCCAATCAGTCCTGGAGCAGCAGGCCACAGCAGGCTCAATTGGCCCTGATGCGGTGTCTGCCCAAGCAGGGTCTTGATCAGCGAGCTTTTGCCACCGCCGTTCGGGCCGACCAGTGCGTGTACGCTGCCGGCGCGCACATTGAAGTGAACCTGATCGAGAATCGTGGTGCGCCCGAGGGTCAGGCTGACCTGATTGAATTCGATGCCCGGCCCCTGGCTGGCGATGTCGAGGTGCTGTGCAGCCGTCATGCGCCCGACTCCTGAATGGCCCGTACCACCGTGTCCAGGTTGCCGGCCATCTCCTTTTCGTATTTGTCGGCGGTGTATTCGCCATAGGAAATATGCGACAGCGGGTACAGCTTGACCCCGGATTCACGCTGAATGGTCTCGACGTAGGTGGATGGGAAATCCATCTCCGAGAAGATCACCTTCACGTCCAGTTCGCGCAGTTGGTCGATGGTTTTTTTCAACTGGCTTGGGCTGGGCTCGATGCCATGCGCCGGTTCAACCACGGCGGTGACTTCCAGGCCGAATTCGCGCAGCAGGTAGTCGTAGGCGGCATGTACCGTGGCCACGCGCAGGTCGGCGTTGGGTGCCTTGGTCAGTTTGGCGAGCGCCTCGGCGCGCATCTGACGCAGGCGCTTGCCGTAGGCGCGGGCGTTGGCGGTGTAGGTTTTGGCATTGTCCGGGTCCAGCTTGCCCAACTCGCGGGCGATATTGTTGACCTGCGCAATGGATGCACTGATCGACAGGAAGGTGTGCGGGTTGACCACTTTGCCGGCACCTCGCGCCGCCACCCCGGTGGCCGCCAGCAACGGCACATCGGCATTGGCCTCGATGGTCTTGATGTTCGGCGTTTCACTGGCGGCGATCATGCGGTCGGCAAAGTCGTCGTGGCCGACACCGTTGAGCACGATCACGTCCAGTGAACCGATGCGCTTTATGTCCTCGGCGCGCGGCTCATAGGCATGCGGGTTGAAGCCCGCCGGGATCAGCGGCACAACGTCGGCCTTGTCGCCGACAATATTGCTCACGTAGCTGTAGTAAGGGTGCAGGGTAATGCCGATGCGCAGGCGTTTGGCCGGTTCGGCGGCAAAGCTGGACGGCGCCAGCAGGGCGACCATCAGCCCCGTCAGCAGGACGCGCAGCAAGGGACGGCGTTTGAATGAAATAGGCATGGGCAAGCGGTCTTCTTTCAAAGGAATGCGGAGTTTCAGTGCGGGTGCTGACGGGTCACGCCAGCATCGAATTGCGCGACGACCTGCTTCCAGCCTGAATCGATCAAGGCCCGGTCACTGAGGTCGCTGACCGCCGCCGGCGAGGCGTTGCGGTTGATCCAGATGTCCGGCTGCTCGCCGGAATCGACACGCATCAGAAACGAACCGGCCACGCTCGGCGTCCGGCTCAGTCCCAGGTAGGACTGCTCGATCATCTGCCAGGCATGGTCGCCACGGCTCACCGAACTGGCATCCGTGGCGAACGGCGCAAAGCCTTCGTCGCCCAGTTGCTGCGGGGTGATCGGTGTCTGCTGCTCGCTGGCCAGTAGGCGGATTTCGTCGAGGGTCACGCGCAGGTCGGCGTAAATGCCTTGTTCCGCAGCGCTCAGGTCGCGTCGTGCGTCCAGTTGGTAGATGGCAATGCTGTGCGTTTCCCGGGTATCACGGTGCAGGCTGATCACGCCGGCAGCGCAGCCAAGGATCAACAGGCACAGCACCAGCACATACAGGGTTTCATGCCCGGCGCCTGCCGGACGGACGATGTGTCGGGTTGGTGTGCTCATGGGGCCTGGATATCCGCCTGATCGATTTCCACCACGTGACCGGGACCGGCGTCGAACAGCACGTAGAACTCGGAGGCGGGGCGTTTGAAGGTCACCGTCGAGTCTTCGCCGAGCTTGCCGGGCACCAGAATGGTTTCGTCGTAGCCGATCACGTCCAGGGTCACACCCGGCGCACCACTGCCGTCGGAAAAACCGCCAGTGCAGCGGATCTGCTCGGTGTCGATCTGTTTGCATTCGCACATCGGGTTATGCGCCAGGGCGTTGCCGCTCAGGCCAAGCAGGCACAGGGCACTGACCGTCAGCCAGCGCAGGGAAGGGCGGGCACTCATGGTTGGGCTCCTTGTTTTTTCAGCCACGCCACGGTGCTGGGCGAAGCCTGTTGCAGGGGGATGGAAGTCTGATGCACGGCGCCGTCCCAGCCTTCCATGGTGATCCACAGCTGGGCGTCGGGATCGGTGTTTTGCGCGATCTGCATGAAGGCGCTCATGCGGTAGCCGCCACCGAAGAAAATCACCCCGGCGGTGCGCAGGCTGCGCGGTTTGCCGATGCGCAGATAAGTGGCCTTCACCCGGTCGATGCAGGCGTTGCACAGCGCTGCGTTGAAACTTTTCATGTAGCCCGAAGGGCCGGACAGTCGCGGCGCTTCGTTGCGGTCCTCTGCCAGACGCAGGCTCCACGGGCCGACCTGAATTTCGCCGACCTCGCGCTGGCCGAGGCCCTGATCACCGCGGTCCAGCGCGTTGTCGGAGAAGTACTTGGGCATGAAACCCAGCGGGATCAGCACCAGCAGCACGTTGATGTGGAAGCGCCACTTATGCCAGAAACGGCTCAGTGACGATGCAGGTTGTGCAACAGCGGCGGCCTTGCTCACAGACTGTTCTCCGGGGTGCGGGTCGCCAGCGGCGAGGGCGTGGTGTTTCGTGGGGGTGCAGCGGCCGTTGCCGGGCGGGTTCGGGCTTCACGCTTGAGGGCGTTGAGCGTCGCCAGGGCAGTACGTTTGCTCCAGATCAACAGGCCGCTGAGCACCATCATGCTCAGCAGCAGGCCGAAGAATGCCCAGATCAGCTTGATCCAGATGCCGCCGAAATCGCCGGTGTGCAGGGGGCGCATGGACTCGGTGACGAACTCCAGCTTGTTGCGGTCCGACAGCAGGTGTGACGCGGCAATCTCGCCGCTGTACGGGTTGATTTCGGCGGTCTGGAACATCAATGGATACCAGCTGCGTCCACCCACCTGCATGTTGCTGTAGGCATTGAACGGCGGCGTGATGAAGCTGGCTTCCAGGCCCGGAATCCGCTCCTTGGCGATTTCCACGGCGCGCTCCAGGCTGATGGTTGGCGCAGGACTGCCGTCGGCAGTCAGCGGCACGGCGCTGTGCGGAATGATCGACGCGACCTGGGATTTGCTGGAAATACTGATCTGGTTGTCGCCCAGAATCGCCTGGATCAGAAACCATGTGCCGGTAATGGAAATCACCGCAATGAACCAGATCGACCAGACGCCGCTGAGGCGATGCAGGTCGCCCCAGAAAATCCGTGGACCCTGGCTGAAACGCACGGGTTTGAAAAAGCCGCGCCAGAATTTCTTGTAGACCACCAGCCCGGTCACCAGCGACGCCAGCAATGGCAGGCCGAGAATCGACACCAGATACCAGCCCCACGAATAACCGTTGGTAAACGGCACCAGCCACCAGCCGTGCAGCGCGCGGGTGAAGCGGCGGAAGTCGAATGACGGGGTAATGCCCTGAATCACCCCGGTGTAAGGGTTGACGTAAGCCGGGACCGAACGCCCGTCGGGGTAGATGATGAACACGCTCAAGGCGAAGTAGTCGCCGTCCGGCTGCATGATGGTGCCGACGATCAGGTCCGGTTCGTTGCGTTCGATGGTGGCGCGAATCTGTTCGAAGTTCAGGCGCGGGGCATCGTCGGAAGGGCGGTTGTCACGCATCTCCGGGTTGGCCAGCCACATGATTTCCTTGCTGACCACGGCCAGTGTGCCGGTCACACAGACGATCAGCACGAAGAACCAGATCGGCAGGGCCAGCCAGCTGTGGACGAGAAACCAGATTTTTGAACGGGACTTCTTCGACATGGATAAACAATCTCGATTCGCGATGTGGCGCGGACGTCAGGTGAGCGCTCTTTTTAGTACGCGCGGGCGTATAAGGCCTCGCATTCAGTTAAAGACGAATGAGGGCCAGATTCCTGTAAGAGCTTTTTGCGTTTTAAATGCAAAAAAATGTTTCAGCGCGGGCGAACGCCTTCGCATGCCCCGTGAATGGGGTGGTACGGCTAATTTTTCAGCGGCGCAGTACGTTCAATCTGGACATTGGTGTTGCGCCAGGCCGCAGGGGCTCGGGCGCTTTTGCCATCAAGGGAGAGACATCATGAGTCATGCGTTGAGTTTGGATATCCGGCCGCTGCTGGCAGGGGCGGGCAGCTTGCCGATGCTGGTACAGGCACCCGAGCCCGGTCTGGACTTGATGGAAGCGCTGGGCGAACTCAAGCCTCTGGTCGCCGGGCACTTGTACAGCGCTGGCGGGATTCTGTTTCGCGGCTTCGAGGTGGGCGGCGCAGAGGCATTTCGCGAGTTCGCCGCCGGTTTCGGCGATCCGCTGCTCAATTACGAGTTCGGCTCTACGCCGCGCAGCAACGTCACCAAAGGCGTGTACACCTCGACCGAGTACCCGGCGCACCAGAGCATACCGCTGCACAACGAGCAGGCCTACACGCTGGAATGGCCGATGAAGATCTGGTTCTACAGCATGATCGCGGCGCAGACAGGTGGCGAAACACCGATCGCCGACAGCCGCGAAATCTACCGACGCATTCCGGCGCGCATTCGCGAGCGCTTTGTCGAAAAGAAACTGATGTACGTGCGTAACTACGGCAACGGGCTCGATGTGGAATGGAGTCAGGTATTCAATACCGAAGATGAGTCCGTGGTCGAAGCCTACTGCCGGGCGCACAACATCGAGTGCGAATGGAAAGACGACGGCGAACTGCGCACCCGCCAGATCTGCCGGGCAATATCGCGCCACCCGGTGACCCACGACACCGTCTGGTTCAACCAGGCGCACCTGTTCCACATCTCCAACCTGCAGCCGGAAGTGCGCGAAACCCTGCTCGACGTAGTGGACGAAGAAGACCTGCCGCGCAACGTCTATTACGGCGACGGCTCGCCCCTCGAAGAAACCCTGCTGGACGAAATTCGCGGCGTACTCGACGAATGCACCGTCAGCTTCCCATGGCTGGAAAACGACGTACTGATGCTCGACAACATGCTCACCGCCCATTCCCGCGCACCCTTCACCGGCAAACGCAAAGTGGTGGTGGCCATGGCACAGGGGCATTCGGATAAGTAAACGCCTTTGCCTGCTTTGGCCCCATCAAAGTAGGTCGCCGAGGGGCGAAAAGGTGACCTGAGTCGAACCTCAGTCTACCTGAGGTCACAGAGCCGCTGTGTGATGCAGAGCGTGGGGACGATAGTCACAGAGTGCGCAATGGCCTCTTCGCGAGCCAGCTCGCTCCCACAACATGGCATGTGGCATTACCACGCGTGAGCGTGCATAACGATGGTTGTCCGGCTTGTGATTATCATGCCTGCGCTCCGCGTAGGCATGCAGTTCTGGACGCTCTGCGTCCTCTCTTCAGTGCGCGGTGCAATGCAGAGCCTCACCCCCGAGAAACCTTTCTAAATATTTCCTCGCCAATTCGTTCTTGTTGATACGACCCCGCCCGACGGTCAGCCCCACTCAGCAAGGATCGACCCATGAACCCCGAACACGCCCAGAAACTCGCTCGCCGCTTTGTCGAGTTACCCCTTGAAAAACGCCGCCTGTTCCTCGATGGCATGCGCAAGGAGAACATGGATTTCTCGCTGTTCCCGATCCCTTCCTGTGCCGGGCTGGCCGAGCGTGACGGTCTGTCCTATGCCCAGCAACGTATGTGGTTTCTCTGGCAACTGGACCCGCACAGCGCGGCCTACAACCTGCCGATGTCGGTATGCCTGAACGGTCCTTTGGAGCTGCCTTTGCTGGAGCGGGCCTTCAGTGCGCTGGTCGAGCGACATGAAAGCCTGCGCACCACCTTCGGCCAGGAGGGCGACCGGGCGTTTCAGCGTGTCGCGCCGCCATCGCCAGTGAGCATCCGCCTGACCGACCTGAGCGCTTTGCCGCCCGGGCAGGGCTGGGCCAGTGCGCGTCAGGCCATCGCCGAACAGGCCGCGCAAACCTTCGATCTGCAGCGCGGGCCGCTGTTCACCGTGCAGGTGCTGCGTCTGGCCGAACAGGAGCACCTGCTGCTGCTCAACCTGCACCACATGATCACCGATGGCTGGTCGATGAACGTGCTGATCGACGAATGGCTGCGCGGCTACGACGCGCTGCTGGCCGGTAAACCGCTACCTTTTCAGCCGCTGCTTGTGCAGTACCGCGATTACGCGGTCTGGCAACGCAGCTGGCTGGAAGCCGGTGAGCAGGAGCGTCAGCTGGACTACTGGCGCAGCCACCTGGGCGACGAGCATCCGCTGCTGGAGCTGCCCACCGACCGTCCCTATCCGGCCTTGCCCAGCCACGACGGCGCTCGCCTGGAGCTGGCACTGGAGCCCGAGCTGCTGCGCAACCTGAAAAGCCTCGCGCAACGCCAGGGCGTGACCCTGTTCGTGGTGCTGCTGGCGACCTTCAAAAGCCTGCTGCATCGCTACAGCGGGCAGACCGATATCCGTGTCGGCGGCCTGATCGCCAACCGCACCCGTAGCGAAACCGAAGGGCTGGTCGGCTGCTTCATCAATACTCAGGTACTGCGCAGTGCAGTGACGGCGCAGACCCGCTTCGTCGACCTGTTGAATATCGTCCGCGATGCCTCGACCGGTGCCCAGGCGCATCAGGAGTTGCCATTCGACGCCATCATCGACGCCCTGCAGCCGGAGCGCAGTCAGAGCCATAACCCTTTATTTCAGGTGATGTTCAATCACCAGCCGGTGGTGGCTGACCTGCTCGACAAGCAGTTGAGCGGCGGCCTGCGCGTGGCCAATCTGCCTGCCGAACAACAGGCACTGGCGCAACGCTCGCACGCCGCCGCCAGCGACCTGATGCTGGCCACCAGCGGTGAAGGCGAGCAACTGCATGCCGCCTTCACCTACGCCACCGACATTTTTGACGAGTCGACCATCGCTCGTCTGGCCGGGCACTGGCGCAACCTGTTGGCCTCGGTGTGTGCCGATCCGCTGCAGACCATCGCCGAACTGTCGATGCTCTCGGCCGACGAGTGCACGCAACTGCTGGATGTCGACAGCGCCACCAAAGCCGACACCACAACCCCCGCGCATCGCCAGTTCGAAGCACAAGTGCAGCGCACGCCGCGGGCCCCGGCATTGATCCTCGCCGGTGAAGGCCAAGCGCCCAGCCTGAGTTACACCGAACTGAATGAGCGCAGCAACCGTCTGGCCTGGCAACTGCGTGAGCAAGGTGTCGGCGCAGACGTGCTGGTCGGCGTGGCGCTGGGTCGTTCGCTGGACATGCCCGTGGCGCTGCTCGCCGTGCTCAAGGCTGGCGGCGCTTATGTACCGCTGGACCTGAATGCGCCGAGCGAACGCTTGCGTCATGTGTTGGCGGACAGTGGCGTGAAACTGCTGCTGACCCACAGCGATCAGCTGACCAGGCTGCCTGAGCCGGCTGACATTCAATGCCTGTGCATCGATCGGATGAGCAGCGAAGCCGCCAGCGTGCAAAACCTCGACGGCCCGATCGATCCGGCCAGTCTGGCCTACGTGATTTACACCTCGGGGTCGACCGGGCGGCCCAAAGGCGTGGCGATCAGTCATGCGGCGCTGGCCGAGTTCGTCACCCTGGGGGCGGACTACAGTGACCTGCGCGAAAGCGACCGGGTCCTGCAATTCGCCACCCACAGCTTCGATGGCTTCGTCGAGCAGTTCTACCCACCGTTGTGTCGCGGTGCGGCCGTTGTCCTGCGTGACGAACGCCTGTGGGACAGTGCCACCTTCCATCAGACCATCGTCGAGCACGGCGTGACCCTCGCCGACTTGCCAGCGGCCTACTGGCTGACGCTGGTTCAGGACTTCGCCGCCAGCCCGCCCGCGCATTACGGCGCGCTACGCCAGGTGCATGTCGGCGGCGAAGCCATGGCCGTGGAAGGTCTGCGCCTGTGGCACAAGGCAGGGCTGGGGCATGTACGCCTGCTCAATACCTACGGCCCGACCGAAGCCACCGTGGTGTCGAGCATTCATGATTGCAGCACGCTGACCCCGCCGCAGGTGTCCTGGCGCGGCGTGCCGATCGGTCAGGCGCTGGCAGGACGACGCCTGTACGTTCTCGACGATCAAATGAACCTGCTGCCGCAAGGTGCGGTGGGCGAGCTGTACATCGGCGGTCCTGGCCTGGCGCGGGGTTATCACGCCCAGCCCGGCCTGAGCGCCGAACGTTTCGTCGCCGATCCGTTTGTCAGCGGTGAGCGCCTGTACCGTACCGGCGACCGCGCCCGACTGCGCGCCGATGGCGCTGTCGAGTACATTGGCCGGGTCGATCATCAAGTGAAAGTTCGCGGTTTCCGTATCGAGCTGGGCGAGGTCGAATCGCGCCTGCAGCAATGCACGGGCGTGCGCGAGGCTGTGGTGCTGGCCGTCGAACTGGCGGGCGGCACGCAGCTGGTCGCCTACGCCGTGCCGGACGTTGCCGCCACCACAGAGGCCAAACAGTCGGCCCTGCGCCAAAGCATCCGCATCCAGCTGCAAGCCTGCCTGCCGGATTACATGGTGCCGACGCACATGCTGCTGTTGCCCGAATTGCCCCTGACGCCCAGCGGCAAGCTGGACCGCAAGGCATTGCCAGCCCCCGACGCAAGCCAGTTGCAGGCGCGTTATCGTGCGCCGCGCAGCGAGGTGGAAATCTGCCTGGCGGCCATCTGGCAGGACGTCCTGCATGCGCCTCAGGTGGGTCTGGACGATCACTTTTTCGAACTGGGCGGGCATTCGCTGCTCGCCGCGCAAGTCATCGCCCGGATCAAGACGCAGTTGGGCATCAGCCTGCCGCTGCGCACTCTGTTTGAAAAGCCGCTGCTCAGTGAACTCGCCGTCGAAGTGGCAGCGCTGACCGACAACAGCACGGACAACGACTGGAGCGACATGGACCAGTTCATGGATTCACTGGAGGAATTCGGCGCATGACCGGGACCACTGCTGCACGCATCGCGAAACGTTTTGTCGGCCTGTCGCTGGAGCAACGCCAGCAGTTCCTCGCCCGGTTGCGCCAGGAAGGCAAGGATTTCAGCCTGTTGCCGGTGCCGGTCAGTCGGCATGATGTCAGCGCCATTCCGCTGTCCTTCGCTCAGCAACGCCTGCTGTTCCTCTGGCAGCTCGATCCCTCGAGCGACGCCTACAAGATGACCACCGGCCTGCGTCTGCACGGCACGTTGAATGAGTCGGCGTTGCGTCGTGCGTTCGATCACCTGATCGAGCGCCACGAGGTGCTGCGCACGGTGTTTCACACTGATAGCGATCAGGCGCAGCAAGTACTGTTGCACGACCAGACAATCGCGTTGGAGTGTATCGATCTGGCCGGTTTGACCGATGTCGAACTGCGCGATGCCGAGCTGGCGCTGCGAGTGGCCACCGTCACGGGCCAACCGTTTGATCTGCGCACGGGGCCGCTGTTGCGCGCGCACCTGTTTCGCCTCGCGGACGATGAACATGTGCTGGTCGTGAGCATGCACCACATCGTCTCCGACGGCTGGTCGATGGACGTGATGATTCAGGAGTTCGTGCACTGCTATCAGGCGTACTGCGAAGGCCGTGAGCCCACGCTGCCCGAACTACCGCTGCAATACGCCGATTATGCGATCTGGCAGCGCAGCTGGCTGGAGGCGGGCGAGGGCTCACGTCAGCTGGACTACTGGCGTAAGCAGTTGGGCGAAGAGCAACCGCTGCTGGACGCCGCACCGGATTTCCCGCGTCCGGCCACGCAGAGCTACCAGGGTGAGCACCTGCGCTTCGATTTCGGTGCTGACCTGTCGCAGCGGCTCAACGCCTTTGCGCGCACGCAGTGCATGACCCTGTTCATGCTGGTGCTGGCCGGCTTTTCGCTGTTTCTGTCGCGCAAGGCCGGGCAGCGCGATATCCGCATCGGCGTGCCGAATGCCAACCGCGGTCGTGCGGAAACCGAAGGGTTGATCGGCTTCTTCATCAATACTCAGGTTTTGCGCTGCCAAGTGGACGAACGCCTGAGCTACCTTGACCTGCTGGCGCAGATTCGCGACACCTCGTTCGGTGCGCAGGCGCATCAGGACGTGCCCTTTGAGCAACTGGTCGATCAACTGGCGCCCGAGCGCAGCCTGGGTCACAACCCGCTGTTCCAGGCCAAGTTCAACCAGAACGTGGTCCTCAAGCAGAAAACTGCGCTGAGGCTGGCCGGGCTTGAGGTCAGCGAGTATGCCTTCGACAAACAGGGCGCGCATTTCGATTTGGCGCTGGACATCACTGACGACGGCACACTGATCCACGGCGACATGGCCTACGCCAGCGACCTGTATAGACGCTCGACCGTCGAAGGCTTTATTCCTGAACTGCTCGCGCTGTTCGAAACCCTGCTCGACGCGCCGCAGGCACCGCTGTTCAGCCTGGGAGCACTCGCGGTCGAGCCAAGGCGCGACGCTCGCGAACCCGCACCGCACATGCTGCAACTCTGGGACCGACAGGTCGAACGGCAACCTCATGCCCAGGCAGCCCGCTGCCTGGAGCGCACGCTGACCACGCTGCAACTGGAGCAGGCCGCCAATCAGCTGGCTCATCATCTGATCCGCATGGGCATCAGCGAGGGCAAGCCGGTCGCAGTATTGATGGAGCGTTCGCTGGACTGGCTGACGGCCGTGCTGGCGATTTTCAAGGCCGGCGGCGTGTACATGCCGCTGGACGTCAAAGCCCCCGATGCGCGACTGCAACAGCTGCTGGTCAATGCGCAGGCCGGGGTGCTGCTGTGTGCCGAGGGTGATGTGCGGCAGACGTCACTGGGTGTTGCCGGTTGTCAGGGCCTGACCTGGACGCCTGCGCTGTGGCAGGACCTGCCTGTCAGTCGCCCTGACACCCGGCCTTCAGCCGATTCGGCGGCCTACGTGATTCATACCTCCGGCTCGACCGGCCAGCCAAAAGGGGTGCTGGTCAGCCAGGGTGCGCTGGCCAGTTACCTGCGCGGCTTGCTGGAACAGCTGCAACTGGCACCCGAGGCAAGCATGGCGCTGGTCTCGACCATCGCCGCCGACCTCGGCCATACCGTGCTGTTCGGCGCGCTGTGTTCGGGACGCACGCTGCACGTGCTGACCGAGGCGCTGGGTTTCGATCCGGATGCCTTCGCGGCCTACATGGCCGAGCATCAGGTGGGCGTGCTGAAAATCGTCCCCGGTCATTTGGCCGCGCTGTTGCAGGCCGGCCAGCCAGCCGACGTACTGCCGCAGCATGCGCTGATTGTCGGCGGCGAAGCCTGCTCGCCCGTGCTGATCGAGCAGGTGCGTCAGCTCAAGCCGGGTTGCCGGGTGATCAACCACTACGGGCCGAGCGAAACCACCGTTGGTGTGCTGACTTATGAGGTGCTGATGTCGCTCCCACAGGATGCATGTGTATCCACTGGGGTGAACGTTGGCGACCCTCTGCGCAGCGTGCCAGTCGGCACATCGTTGCCAGGGGCCAGTGCTTATGTGCTGGACGACGTGTTGAACCCTGTGGGCACTCAGGTTGCCGGCGAGCTGTACATCGGCGGCGACAGCGTGGCGCTGGGCTATATCGGCCAGCCCGCGCTGACCGCCGAGCGCTTCGTGCCGGACCCGTTCGCGAAGGATGGCACGCGCGTCTACCGCAGCGGCGACCGCATGCGCCGCACTCATCAGGGCCTGCTGGAATTCATCGGCCGGGCTGACGATCAGGTCAAAGTGCGCGGCTATCGCGTCGAGCCGGCAGAGGTCGCGCGGGTATTGCTGGGCCTGGCTTCGGTGGCGCAGGTCAGCGTACTGGCGTTGCCCATCGATGACGATGATACCCGGCTGCAATTGGTGGCCTACTGCGTGGCGGCAGGCGGGGCTGACCTGAGTGTCGACAGCTTGCGCGAGCAACTGGCTGCGCGCTTGCCGGACTACATGGTGCCCGCGCAGATCATGCTGCTGGACAGTCTGCCACTGACCGCCAACGGCAAGCTCGACAAGCGCGCCTTGCCCAAGCCTGGCATGGTCAAACAGCGCTACACCGCGCCAGTCGGCGAGA
>Ga0182231_1000250_pt1 | contig 12874 bp, 11 predicted proteins | sample G6R1MG_29_FD_129667 | JGI IMG/M metagenome (GOLD analysis project Ga0182231, IMG submission 129667) | Miscanthus phyllosphere microbial communities from Michigan, USA - G6R2_NF_07NOV2016_LD1 MG | ecosystem: Host-associated > Plants > Phyllosphere > Phylloplane/Leaf | place: USA: Michigan...
AGGGGGGCCACCTGCTTCACCGCCTCCTGGCGGTTGGTGGTGGCGTAGCAGATGTCGTCCTTGTGCGGCCCGGTGATGGTCGGGAACTTCTTCTTCAGGGCCTCGACGATGTGGTGGGTGTCGTCCACCGACAGGGTGGTCTGCGTCACCCAGGCGAGGTTGTCGCGGCTCGCGGGCTCGAGGGCGGCGATCTGCTCCAGATCCTCCACCAGGGTGATCGAGCCCGCGGGCAGCTGGCCCATGGTGCCGACGACTTCCGGGTGGCCGGAATGGCCCACCAGGAGAACGTGCCGGCCGCGCTTGTGATGGATCTCGGCCTCGCGGTGGACCTTGGTCACCAGGGGGCAGGTGGCGTCGATGGTGGTGAGCCCGCGCGAATCGGCGTTGTTCGGCACGGTCTTGGCGACGCCGTGAGCGGAGAAGATGACCGGGGCCGAACCGTCCGGCACCTCGTCGAGCTCGCGCACGAAGACGGCGCCTTTGCGCTTCAGGCTCTCGACCACGTATTTGTTGTGGACGATCTCGTGGCGCACGTAGACCGGCGGTCCGTAGATCGCGAGCGCGCGCTCCACCACGTCGATGGCCCGCACCACGCCGGCGCAGAAGCCGCGCGGGGCGCAGAGGAGAATTTCCAGGGGGGGCTTCTCCGAGGAAGCGGAGGCGGTCTGGGTCGTCGAGAGGGCGTCGCTCATGATAACCGGGATGTGGCGAGGCTGGGCCGCCCCTGTCAACCGCTCTTAGCCGAAAACCGCCCGAGAGGCACGGGCCGGCGTATCAAACTCTTGGTGCGTGTCATGCGAGCCCACTCGCAGGTCCCCCATGCATCGCCCTTTCCAACACCGAAAAGATGCGCGGCTCGGCGCAATGGGCGACGTTGAAGCGCAGGAAGCGCGTGCCGGCGCCCGAGGTGCTGAAGGCCGCGCCCGGCGCCATCACCACCCCCTCCGCCAGGGCCCGGCGGGCGACGTCGCCCGAATCGAGGCCCTCGGGCAGGCTCGCCCACAGGAACAGGCCGCCCCGCGGCTCGGTCCAGAGCTGGAGCCCGCTCGCCTCCAGGCGCCGGGCCGCGAGCCCCCGGTCGCGGGCGAGCTTTTCGCGAATCTCGCCGAGGTGCCGACGGTAGGTGCCGTCGGTGATGAGGCGGTGCATGAGCACGGCGGCCAGATGCCCATTGCCGAGGCTCATGGCGAGCTTGAGATCGATGAGCGGTTCGATCCAGTCCGGCCGTACGGCCAGGAAGCCGCAGCGCACGGACGCCGACAGGGTCTTCGAGAAGCTGCCGACCTGGATCACCCGCTGGAGCCCGTCGAAGCCGGCGAGGCGGGGAGCCGGCTCCGGTTCGAGGTCGCCGAAGATGTCGTCCTCGATGATCAGGGTGTCGTGGGCCTCCGCGAGCTTGAGCACCCGGTGGACCGTCGCCGGGGCCAGGGTCGCGCCGGTGGGATTATGGAGGGCCGAATTGGTCAGATAGAGCCGGGGGCGATGCAGGGCGAGGGCCGCCTCGAGGGCGGCGAGATCCGGCCCCGTGGGGGTGAACGGCACGCCGACCACGGCGACCCGGTGGGCCCGCAGCAGCGCGTGGTAGTTGAAGTAGCAGGGGTCATCCACCACCACCGTGTCGCCCGGCGCCAGGAGGAAGCGGCACAGGAGATCGACGGCCTGCGTCGCCGAATCGACGAGCAGGATCTGGTCGGCCTGCGCCATCACGCCCTTCTCCTCCATGCGCCGCGCGATGAGGGCGCGCAGGGCGGCGAGTCCGAGGGGCTGGTCGTAGCAGACGAGATCGCGGGTCCCCTCGCGGGAGAGGTGGCGCAGGCCCCGGCGGATCGCGTCGCCCGGCATCCAGGCCGACGGCAGCCAGCCCGAGCCGGGCTTGAGCAGGTCCGGCCCGGACTGCATGGACTGGCGGGTGATCCAAAGGGGGTCCACGGCCCGGTCGAGTTCCGGCCCCACGGTCTTGAGGCAGAGGGGCCGGGTCTTGCCGGCGACGTAGAAGCCCGAGCCCCGGCGCGCGACGATGGCCCCCTCGGCGCCGAGCCGGTCGTAGGCCTCCACCACGGTGGATTTCGACACGCCCATGGCTTCGGCGAAGCTGCGCACCGACGGCAGGCGGGCCCCGGGGGCGAGCCTGCGGTTGGCGATGCGCTCCTCGATGGCGCGGCTCACGGTCTCGACCAGGGTCGGGGTCGCCGGCATGCGCGCCTTCATGGTCCGTGTCCTCGCCTCGGCACCGTTCGCACGTGGGTGCCGTCCCCGTGACTGTACGGCACGCTCGTCCGGACAATTCGGCGAAACCGTACGGCACTGTCCCTGTCGAGGCCAGTCCCGTCCGGCGATGGTCGCCGCCATCGAAACCGAGGGAGCACGGCGATGACCGGCACCACCTTCCGCGACACCGGGCGGCGCGCCGCGCCGCTCTTCCCCTCCGCCCTCCTCCGCCGCGCACGCGAGGCCGTGGCGTCCTTCCTCGCGCCCATGGCCACCGGCCTGTCGCGCGGCGCCATCAATGCCCGGGTCCTACGCCAGCTCGGGGCCATGTCGGAGCGCGAACTGAAGGATATCGGCCTCGTGCGCCAGGACCTGTTCGACGCCGCCGCCCTGCGGCGCGACGGCGACCCCACGAACCTCCTCCTCGCCCGCCGGGAGGAGCGCAAGGCCGCGCGGCGCGGTTGAACCTCCGCGCGGCCCCGCCGAGGATCGCGGGGCGCCGGTAATCCTCGGACGCGCGTGCCGATTCGCACGGACCGGCCCGGATCGCCGTCCAGCGGCGGCGCCCGAATGGCGATCCCGGGCGAGGTGGTCTAAGAGATGCCGGACCTCGACGTCGGCGACCGCTTAGACCGCCGGGATCGGGACCGGCCATCCGCCACCCAGGATTTCCGCACCCGGGATTCCTGTACCCAGGATTCGCATGGCGAGCGCCGCGACCCACGTCAGCTTCCTGCCGCCCGTGTTGACCTTCCTGTCGGCGGCGGTGATCGGCGTGCCGATCTTCCGTCTCATCGGCCAGAGCGCCGTACTCGGCTACCTCGTGGCCGGCGTCGTGATCGGCCCATTCGGCTTCTCCCTCATCGCCGAGCCGGCGACGGCGGCGAGCGTCGCCGAACTCGGCGTGGTGCTGCTGCTATTCATCGTCGGACTCGAACTCCAGATCTCGCGCCTCGTCTCCATGCGGCGCGACATCTTCGGCCTCGGGACGGCGCAGCTTCTCGTCTGCACCCTGGTGCTCGCCGGCATCGGCTTCGTGTTCGGACTCAAACCCTCGGCCGCCTTCGTCATCGGCATCGCCCTCGCGCTCTCGGCCACCGCCGTCGCCCTGCAACTTTTGGAGGAGCGCGGCGACCTCGGCACGCCCTATGGCGGGCGCGCCTTCGCGGTGCTGCTGTTCCAGGACATCTGCGTCGTGGCGATCCTGGCGCTGATGCCGCTCCTCGCCTCCAGCGGCATCGGCGGCGGCGACGGCTGGCTGCTCACCGCCCTGCAATCGACGGGCACCGTGGGCGCCGCCATCCTCGCCGTGGTGATCGTGGGGCGCTACGGCCTCAATCCGTTCTTCGGCCTGCTGGCCGCCAGCGGCGCCCGCGAGGTGATGACGGCCGCCGCCCTCCTCGTCGTTCTCGGCACCGCGATGCTGATGGAGCATGTCGGCCTGTCCATGGCCATGGGGGCCTTCCTCGCCGGCGTGCTGCTCGCCGAATCGAACTTCCGCCACCAGCTCGAGGCCGACATCGAGCCGTTCCGCGGCATGCTGCTCGGCCTGTTCTTCATGAGCGTCGGCATGTCCATCGACGGCGGACTGCTCAAGGCCGAATGGCCGTGGCTCCTCGGCGCCACCGCCGGGGCCATCCTGATCAAGGTCGGTCTCGTCGCCGGCCTGTTCCGCCTGTTCGGCTCGACCTGGCTCGACGCCGTACGCGGCGGCGCCATCCTGGCCCCGGCCGGCGAGTTCGCCTTCGTGCTCCTGCCGGTCGGCGGCGAACTCGGCCTCATCGACGGGCCGAGCGGGCGCTTCGCCATCGCCCTCGCGGCCCTCACCATGCTGGTCGGCCCGGTGGCGGCCAAGGCCCTCGACAGCGCGCTCGCGCGCCGCCGCGCCGAGCCCGACCTCGCCCCGGACACCATCGAGAACACGGAAGCCCGCGTCCTCGTCGTGGGCTTCGGCCGCTTCGGCCAGATCCTGACCCAGGTGCTGCTCGCCAAGGGCATCGGCGTCACGGTCATCGACAAGGACGTGGAACAGATCCGCTCCGCCTCGCGCTTCGGCTTCCGCATCTTCTACGGCGACGGCACCCGCCTCGACGTCCTGCGCGCCGCCGGCATCGGCCGGGCCGAACTCCTCTGCGTCTGCGTCGACGACGCGGAGGCCGCCCTGAAGATCGTCGACATCGTCCACGAGGAATTCGCGAGCGTGCGAACCTACGTGCGCGCCTACGACCGCATGCACGCCGTAGAACTCATGAACCGCGACGTGGATTTCCAGCTGCGCGAGACGGTGGACTCCGCCCTCGGCTTCGGCCGCGCCACCCTGGAGGGGCTGGGCGTCGCACCCGCCGCCGCCGCCGCCGTGGCGGAGGACGTGCGCAAGCGCGACGTCGCCCGCCTCGTCCTGCAGCAGGCCGGCGCCCTGCCGGATGCCGCGGCCTGGATGCGCGGCGCCGCGCAGATCAAGCCCGAACCGCTCACCGAACCGCAGAGCCCGTCGCGCGCCCTGAACGCCGAGACCCGCGACATCATCGGCACGAAGGCCCGCGAGGCCGCCGCCCACACCCTCGAAATCCGGGACGTTCCCTCCGATGCCTGAGCGTTCCCCGCGACACGACGGCATCCTCGAGGCCGAGCGAGAACGTCCGCCGGGCGAGGGGCTCGCGGGGGGCATCGCCGCGAATCCGGCGGCGGCGCGCTTCGTGACCGGTTCGATCCTGCGCCACGTCGTGGTGATGAGCGCCACCGGCTCCATCGGCTTGATGGCGCTGTTCGTCGTCGACCTGCTGTCGCTCCTCTACGTGTCGAAGCTCGGCGATCCGACGCTGACGGCGGCGGTGGGCTTCGCCACCATCGTCCAGTTCTTCGCCATCGCCATCAACATCGGCCTCATGATCGCCGCGGGCGCCCTGGTCTCGCGGGCCATCGGGGCGGGCGACACGGCGCAGGCCCGGCGCTTGGCCACCTCCGGCACCATCCACGGCATCCTCGTCTCGGGCATCCTCGTCGTGGCGATGCTGCCGTTCCTGCCGGTCTTCCTCACGGCCATCGGCGCCGATGCCGAGACCGGGCCGGTGGCGACGCGCTTCCTCTGGATCACCCTGCCGTCGAACCTCCTCATGGGGCCCGGCATGATGTTCTCGGGGCTGCTGCGCGCCGTGGGAGCCGCGCGCCAGGCCATGCTGGTGACGCTCGCCGGCGCCCTCGTCACCGCCGGGCTCGATCCGCTCCTCATCTTCGGCGCCGGCCTCGGGGTCGACGGCGCGGCCATCACCACCTGCGTGGCGCGGGGCACCTTCGCCCTCGTCGGCCTGTGGGGGGTGCGGCGCCATCGCATGCTCGCCCGGCCGCGCGTGGCCGACATCGTGTCGGACGCGCCCATCGTATTCCGCATCGCCCTGCCGGCGGTGCTCACCAACCTCGCCCCTTCCGTCGCCAGCGCCTTCGTCGCCTACGCGCTCGCGAAGTTCGGCGCCGTCGCCATCGCGGGCAACGTGGTCGTGGACCGCCTCACCCCCGTGGCCTTCGGCGGGCTGTTCGCCCTGTCGGGCTCCATCGGGCCGATCCTCGGGCAGAACTGGGGGGCGGGCCGGTTCGACCGCATGCGCGGCGTCCTGCGCGACGGGGCCCTGGTGACGGGGGCCTACGTCCTCGTGGTCTGGGCGGTCCTGTTCCTCGCCCGCGAGCCCCTGACGCGGCTGTTCGAACTCCAGGGCGTGGCCGCGGACCTGTTCGGGTTCTTCTGCCTCGTCAGCGGCGGGGTGTGGTTCTTCACCGGGCTGCTGTTCCTGTCGAACGCCTCGTTCAACAACCTCGGCTTCCCGTTCTACTCGACGGTGCTGAACTGGGGCCGGGCCACCCTCGGCACCGTGCCGCCCGCCCTGCTCGGCGCCCATCTCTACGGCCCCCGGGGCGTCATCGCCGGCGTCGGACTCGGCTCGGTGATCTTCGGCCTCGCCGGCATCACCCTCGCCTTCCGCACGGTCGCGACTCTGGAAGCCCAGGCGGCCGCCCTCCCCTCCCCGGCCCCGGAGGAAGCGCGGGCCACGGCGGACGCGTCCCTCGCCGCCGGCCCGGCCCAGTCCGGCGTCCTCGTCTGAGGATCGGGCGACCCTGTTGAAAAACCGCCGCATTCCGGCGCCCCCCGGAAACAAAACCCTTCGGATGACGTTCAGACTCCGATCTCCGACGAGACACGGAGCCAGTTCTTCCATCCTCAGGGTTTGACCATGATCGCCGACCAGATCTCCGCCAAGTCCGCCCAGAAGACCCATCTCGACATCTACGACACCCACGCACGCTCCAGCATGGCCGCCCGCCTCGGCGTGTCCGAGGATCGCTTGCGCAAGGCGGTCCATATCGTCGGGTCCCGCATCTCGACGCTGACGAGCTACTTCCACAAGTAGTCCGGCTTAAACGGCGATCGGGGACACCGGGTCGACGTCTCCGATCGCCAGGAGTGGCGGTGCGACCGCCCCTGCCCTAGGTCGATCCGGCACCGCTCCCCCCAGCGCATCCGGACCGCCATGACCGAACCGACCCCCATCACCGCCGCCATCCTGGTGATCGGCGACGAGATCCTGTCCGGCCGCACCAAGGACAGGAACATCGGCACCATCGCCGATTACTGCACGGCCGTCGGAATCGACTTGCGCGAGGTCCGCATCGTCCCCGACGAGCAGGACCGGATCGTCGCCGCCGTCAACGCCCTGCGGACGGCCCACACCTACCTCTTCACCACCGGCGGCATCGGCCCGACCCACGACGACATCACCGCCGACAGCGTGGCGGCGGCCTTCGGCGTGTCCATCGACGTCGATCCCCGCGCGCGCGCGATGCTGCTCGAGCGGCACAGGCCGGAAGACCTCAACGAGGCCCGCCTGCGCATGGCCCGCATCCCCGCGGGGGCCGATCTCATCGCCAATCCGGTCTCGAAGGCACCGGGCTTTCGCCTCGGCAATGTCTTCGTCATGGCCGGCGTGCCGACGATCATGCAGGCGATGCTCGATGCCATCGGCCCGACCCTGGAGACCGGCGCCCGCGTCCTGTCCCACACCATCGAGGCCGGGCTGCCCGAAGGCACCTATGCGGGCGCCCTCGGAGATCTCGCCAAGACCCACGCGGGCGTGTCCATCGGCTCCTATCCGTCGATGACCGCGACGGGTTTCACCAACCGGATCGTCGTGCGCGGCCGGGACGCCGCGACCCTGGAAGTGGCCAGAGCCGATGTGGAGGCCCTGGTCGCGCGTCTGCGGGAAGACGCGGCCTCCTGAAGCGGGGTGCCCTAGGCCCGCAGCGCCGGCTTCGCCTTCACGGCCGCCGCCAGGGCCTTGAGGTGGCGGTTGAGATCGGCGATCTCGTTCAGGGCGATCGTCTTGTGCCCGTCCTTGACCGCCCGCTCGATATCGCTGACCTGCTCGATCGCGATGCGCTTCAGTTCGGCGGCGAGTTTGTCCCGTGTCATCGTCGCTCCTGTCACGGCTCGGGGTGTACGGCGGTGATAGCGCCGCGTGCTTAACCGGCCGTTGTCGTGGCGCGCGACGGCGAATCGGCGATGCCGGTTTCGTGATCGGCGCGCGGGGCTTACGGTGGGGCGGGCGGCATTCCGACCGCGGGTGTTGCGCCGCGGTCATAGGCGGGTCGGGCATCCCAGCGCTAAGCTCGTCGCAGACTTCAGCCCTTCGCCGAGAACCCATCCCATGTTCGCCAAGCTCCTCCTGGCCGGCACCGCCGCGATCCTCGCCGTTTCGAGCGCGTCCGCCGCCGATCTGCCGCGCCGCGTCGCGCCGCCGCCCGTGTTCACCGCCGTGCCGGTGTTCACTTGGACCGGGTTCTACATCGGCACCCACAGCTCGTACGCGTTCAGCGATCGCCAGAACATCCGCACCACGGGCAACAACGACGCCTCGGGCGGCCTCACCAACACCCGCCTGAACGTCGCCCAGGAGCGTCGCCCGTCGAACTTCCGGTCCGAGCAGGACGGCATCGGCAACATCGGCGGCGGCATCGGCTACAACTATCAGTTCACCCCGGGCTCGGGCTTCGTCGTCGGCGCCGCCGCCGAAGTGACCTGGACTGACATCAGCAAGAGCTACGCCTATTTCGGCCCGGTCATCCCCGGCGTGAACACCGCGCCCGATCCGAGCAACCTGCGCCAGCGCCTCGATTACCTCGGCACCGTCACGGGCCGCCTCGGCTACGCCTTCGACCGCGTCCTCGTCTACGGGACCGGCGGTTTCGCCTACGGCAACGTCAACTACAGCGCCGGCTTCTTCAATCCGGCCGGTACGCTCGCCTATGCGGGCAAGTACAACGACATGGAGACGGGTTACGTCTACGGCGGCGGCATCGAGTGGGCGATCCCCACCGACAACTTCCTGAACCGGTTCAACTTCGTCGGCGGCCTCATCGGCGCCAGCGCCCTGACCCTGAAGGTCGAGTACCTCCACTACGACCTCGGCAGCCGCAACGTGCTCGTGAACGCCACCGGCTTCGCTCCGGTGACGGGCTCCTACACCTCGCGCTTCTCCACCGAAGGCAACATCGTCAAGGCCGGCTTCAACTACAAGTTCGGCAGCCTCTGAGGCGCATTACCCGGTGGTCCGATCGACCACCGGGCCCGATGATCTCAAGAAAAAGGCCCTGCTCTCGCGAGCAGGGCCTTTTTCTTCGTGCGGTATCGCCTGACTCTTCAGGTCCGCCAGGGGTGGGCAGGCAGCTCCGTCGCGCCGATGGTGCTGGCGCCGGCAAGCGCGACGGCGTGGTCGTTCTCCACCGTGGAGCCGCTGACACCGATGGCGCCGGACATCTCGCCGTCCTTGTCGACGATGGGAATGCCGCCCGGGAACGTGATGAGCCCGTCGTTGGAATGCTCGATGCCGTAGAGCGGCCCGCCGGGCTGCGACAGGCTTCCGATCTGGCCCGTCGTCATGCCGAAGAACACCGACGTCTTGGCCTTCTTCTGCGCGATGTCGATGGAGCCGACCCAAGCCCCGTCCATCCGGTAGAACGCCTTCAGGTTGCCGCCGGAATCCACGACGGCGATGCACATCTGGGTGCCGAGTTCGACGGCCTTCACGCGGGCCGCCTCGATGGCCTTGTGCGCGTCTTCGATGGTCACGTGCATGGGTTTTCACCTTTCAGAAGAAGACTGCGGGAGATGAAGTCTCCACCGCACGGCTGCATCAACTGGCCAAGATAGGGTAGAGATCGATCCAATCGGGATTGGCCTCCTCGATCAAAACGACCTTCCAGTCACGGCGCCATTTCTTGAGCGCCTTCTCGCGTGCGATCGCCTCGTCAACCCGCTCATAGATCTCATACCAGATTAGGCGCTTGACGCCGTACCGCGCCGTGAACCCTATGTGCGCCTCGATTTTGTGCTCGTACACCCTGCGAGATAGATCGTTCGTGATGCCGATATACAATGTCCCATGGCGGCGATTGCTCAGCATGTAGACGAAGTAGGGCATCGGCACACAAACTGAGCCGCGTCATTCCGGGGCGCCGCAGGCGAACCCGGAATCCAGAACCACAGATCTGCGTGAAGTCAGCACGGTCCGCGGCTCTGGTTTCCGGGTTCCGCTCCGCGGCCCCGGAATGACGATGCGGGAGGATGGGTCGCCGGACGAAAGAGGAGATCGCTCCGGCTTGTGAAATTCGAAGCGATCTCCATCGTGGTTCTTTAATTCGCGCTCATGGCGTTGGCCTTCTCGATGAGCGCCTCGGCCATGCGGATCGAGGCGATGTCGATGAGACGACCGTCGAGGGAGACGGCGCCGCGGCCGGCCTTAGCGGCCTCTTCCATCGCGACGAGGATACGGCGGGCCTTGGTGACCTCGGCCTCGGACGGGGTGAACACGTCGTTGGCGAGATCGATCTGCGACGGGTGGATCGCCCACTTGCCCTCGAAGCCCAGCGCCGCGCAGCGCTTGGCCGCCGAGACGTAGCCGTCGGGATCGGAGAAGTCGCCGAACGGACCGTCGATGGGGCGCAGGCCGTAGGCGCGGCAGGCGACGAGCATGCGGTTCTGGGCGAACAGCCACGGGTCCTGCCAATGGGTCTGGCGGTTGCCGGCCTCGTCCTTGTCGGTGAGCACGGAGAAGTCCGGGTTCACGCCGCCGATGACCTGGGCGCGGGCGCGGGTGGACGCCGCGTAGTCGGCGACACCGAACGACATGGCCTCCAGGCGCGGCGAGGACTGGGCGATGGCCTCGACGTTGGCCATGCCGAGGGCGGTCTCGATGAGGACCTCGAAGCCGATCTTCTTCTCGCGCTTCTTGGCCTGCTCGATCTGCGTGGTGAGCACGTCGATGGCGTAGACGTCCGCCGCGACGCCGACCTTCGGGATGAGGATCATGTCGAGGCGCGGACAGGCCTCAACGATGTCGACGACGTCGCGGTACATGTAGTGGGTGTCGAGACCGTTGATGCGGATCATCATGGTCTTGGTGCCCCAGTCGATCTCGTTGAGCGCCTGGATGATGTTCTTGCGGGCCTGCTCCTTGTCGTCGGGCGCCACCGCGTCCTCGAGGTCGAGGAAGATCACGTCGGCCTTGGAGGAGGCCGACTTCTCCATGAAGGTCGGGTTGGAGCCGGGAACGGCGAGTTCCGAGCGGTGGAGACGCGGCGTCGCCTGCTGGATGAGGGTGAAGCTCATGGGTGTTCCCTTCGTTTCGGTTGGTGTGCTGGCCGATGATGCAACGCTGGAACGCGCGGCGCCATACGGAGCGGGGTGCGCCTTCGCGCGGTCCGGCGGCCGTCTCCGGCCCCCGGTGTTCTGTCAGCCCGTCGCGCCGAAGCCGACGGCGATGCAATTGATGGACAGCAGCAGGGCGGATTTCACCGCCTCGCGCTTGTCCTCGTCCTCCTCCGAGCGGAAGCGGCGCAGGAGCTCCACCTGCTCGCGGCTGACCTGATTGATGGTCGGCAGGCGGCCGTTGAGGCGGTCACGGAACAGGGGAAAGCGCTCGGCGAGTTCGGAATCGCCGCTGACGCGCAGGCACATCGCGCGGGTGAGCGCGTATTCGGCCTCGATGAGCGGGAAGATGTTTTCGCGAGCCTGCACGTCGGGCACGAGGCCGGCGTAGTCGCGGGCGATCTCGAGATCGACCATCAGCAGGGTCTTCTCCACCTCGTCGAGGATGAGGCGGAACGGCTTCGATTCGGCGAACAGGCGCTTCAGCTGCGCCTCACCTTGCGCGCCGCGCACGTCGAGGAAGCTCTTCAGGCCCGAGCCGACGCCGTACCAGCCGGTGATGACGTGCCGGTTCTGCGACCAGGCGAACACCCACGGAATGGCGCGCAGATCCGAGAGCGAGCGCGCACCGAAGCGCCGGGCCGGGCGCGAGCCGATGTTGAGGAGCGCGATTTCGTCCAGCGGGCTGGCCGCCCCGAAATAGGTGACGAGGTCGGGGTGCTGGATGAGGTTGACGTAGGCCGCGCGCGAGGCGCCCGACAGGGCCTCCAGGCAGTCGTCGAACTCGTTGCGGGGCAGTCCGGCCGCCTCGCGCTCGGATTTCAGGGCGTGCTCGAACACGGAGGAGGCGAGCAGCTCCATCTGGTAGGCGGCCGTGCCCCGGTTGGCGTACTTGAACGAGACGACCTCGCCCTGCTCCGTGGTGCGGAAGCGCCCGTTGATGGAGCCCGGCGGCTGGGCCGCGATGGCCCGCGCGGTGGGCGCCCCGCCCCGGCTGACCGAGCCGCCGCGGCCGTGGAAGAACGCGATGGGCACGCCCGACGCCTTGCCGAGGTCGGTGAGTTTCCCTTGAGCCTTGTACAGCTCCCAGTTCGAGGCGACGAAGCCGCCGTCCTTGTTCGAATCCGAGTAGCCGATCATCACCTCCTGCACCCCGCCCTGCCAGCGGGTGGAGCGGCGCACGACGGGAATCCCGAACAGCTCCTTCATGATCGCGGGCGCGGCGCGCAGGTCGTCGATGGTCTCGAACAGCGGCACGATGGGCAGGCAGCAGATCTCGGTGCCGGTGGCGTCGAGGAAGTTGCCGGCCTCCTTGGCGAGGAGGTAGGCGCCCAGGATGTCCTGCACCGAGCGGGTCATCGACAGGACGAAGGAGCCGAAGGCCTCGCGGTCGAGCTGCTCGCGCATCTCGCCGACCAGCGCGAAGGTCTCTAGGGTCTCGCGGGCGTCGTCGGGCAGACCCTCGAAACTGCGCTCGCCCTTGCGGGGTTTGGCCAGCTCGTCGAGGAGCCACTTCTTCCACTCGGGCGAGTCGAGGTCCGGAGGCGTGCGGTTCGCTCCGTTCGCTTCCTGCCACAGGGCATGCAGCGTCTTCGTCGTGCGCGTGGTGTTCTCGCGCAGATCCAGGCGCACGGTGGAGAAGCGGAAGATCTCGACCATGCGGCGCACGGGACGCACGAGGTCGGTGGCGAGCGACGGGCATTTCGCGTCGGCCAGGCCCTGCTCCAGGGTGCGCAGGTCGTTGATGAGATTGTCCGCGCTCGGATAGTCCGGCCCGATGGGGCGCTGGCCCTCGTTGCGCCGGATGGTGGCCTCCAGCTTGCGCAGGATACAGGTGAGGAACTGGCGGTAGGCCTCGCCCGGGTTGCGGCTGGCGATGGCGCGGCCGTCACCGCTCTCAGCGAGCAGCTGCGCGAGTTCGGCCTTGACCGCCGCCGGCACCGCCAGGGACCGCTCCGTGAGCGACAGGGTGCG
>Ga0182231_1000251_pt1 | contig 12800 bp, 13 predicted proteins | sample G6R1MG_29_FD_129667 | JGI IMG/M metagenome (GOLD analysis project Ga0182231, IMG submission 129667) | Miscanthus phyllosphere microbial communities from Michigan, USA - G6R2_NF_07NOV2016_LD1 MG | ecosystem: Host-associated > Plants > Phyllosphere > Phylloplane/Leaf | place: USA: Michigan...
CCCGCCAAGGTCGCCATCGTCGCCACCGGCCGGCGCCTCGTCGTCCTCGCCAACGCGTTGGTCAAGGACGACAAAACCTTCGCCGAAAGCCACCTCTTGGCTTGACCCGTAATACAGTCGCCGCTTGCTCCGTTCGATGACGCGGTGGAACGCGGGTCCCCTCTCCTGGAAGGAGAGGGACAGGGTGAGGTGTGGGACCTTTTCGGAGAGACCTCTCACCTCACCACAACCCTCTCCTTTCAGGAGAGGGAGCCTGCCGGGCCCGCTCGGCCCGAAGGGATCAACCAAAAATGGTATCAGACGAACATCGTTCGATCCCTGCGGGATGGCGGAATTCGGCTTCGCTCAGGCGGCGGCCCGGGCCACGGCCTCCACCACCGTGTCGACCACGTCCGACACCAGGGCGTGATCGTCGCCCTCGGCCATCACGCGGATCACCGGCTCGGTGCCGGACGCGCGGATGACGAGGCGGCCGTCGTCGCCGAGGCGCGCGCGCGCCTGGGCGATGGCGGTGACGACCGCCTCCGCCCGCAGGGGCTCGCCGGAGCGGTAGCGGACGTTGCGCAGGATCTGCGGCAGGGGATCGAAGCAGTGGCAGACCTCGCTCACGGGTCGGTCCGAGCGCTTGACCACGCTGAGGAGCTGGAGCGCCGCCACCAGGCCGTCGCCCGTGGTGGCGTAGTCCGACATGATGATGTGGCCGGATTGCTCGCCGCCGAGGTTGTAGCCGTGCTCGCGCATGTGTTCGAGCACGTAGCGGTCGCCCACCGCCGTGCGGGCGAGGGTGAGGCCGATGCCGCCGAGGTAGCGCTCCAGGCCGAGGTTGGACATGATCGTCGCCACCAGCCCGGGCTGGGTCAGGCGGTCGTCCTCCTTCCACGAACGGGCGACGACGGCCATGAGCTGGTCGCCGTCGACGGACTGGCCCTTCTCGTCGACGATGAGGACCCGGTCGGCGTCGCCATCGAGCGCGATGCCGATGTCGGCCCGCAGTTCGCGCACCTTGGCGGCGAGCGCCGCCGGCGCCGTCGAGCCGACATCCTGGTTGATGTTGAACCCGTCCGGCTCGACGCCGATGGCGATGACCTCGGCGCCGAGTTCCCACAGGGTCTCGGGTGCGACCCGGTAGGCCGCACCGTTGGCGCAGTCGACGACGATGCGCAGGCCGTCCAGGGTGACGTTGCGCGGCAGCGAACGCTTGGCGAACTCGATGTAGCGGGCATGCACGCTCTCGATGCGTTTCGCCCGGCCGAGATCGCGCGAGCCGGAGAGCCGCTTGTGCATTTCGCCGTCGATGAGCGCCTCGATGGAGCGCTCCACGTCGTCGTTGAGCTTGAACCCGTCCGGCCCGAACAGCTTGATGCCGTTGTCCTCGAAAGGATTGTGTGAGGCCGAGATCATGACGCCGAGATCGGCCCGCATGGAGCGCGTCAGCATGGCCACCGCCGGTGTCGGCATCGGCCCGAGCTGGAGCACGTCCATGCCGACGGAGGTGAAGCCCGCGATGAGGGCCGTCTCGATCATGTAGCCCGACAGACGGGTGTCCTTGCCGATGACCACCCGGTGGCGGTGGTCGCCGCGCTGGAACAGGAGCCCGGCGGCCTGGCCGACCTTGAGGGCTAGTTCGGGCGTGATCACGCCGTTGGCGCGGCCCCGGATGCCGTCGGTGCCGAAATACTTGCGCGACATGGGTTTCGCGATCCGTCTTCTGATGCTGGCGGCCTCGGCGGCGCCGTCTCGGAGTCGTCCGACACGGTTAACGAGGCCCGGACATGCGTGAGCCCGCCGGGGGGCGGGCTCACGGGCGTGTTCGAGGGGGGCCGGACGGTCAGGCCTGGGGCTGCGGCTCCAGGCCACCATCCGTCTCGCGGGGCCGGCCGCGACCGGCGGAGGGAACCGAGGAACCGCGCACGGTGCTCGACGGACCGTCGCCGGAATCCCGCACCGGCGGCTTGCCGGCGATGAGGTTGCGGATCTCGTCGCCCGACAGGGTCTCGTATTCCAGCAAGCCCTGGGCGAGGGCCTCGAGGTCGTCCTTGTGTTCGCCGAGGATACGGCGCGCTTCTTCGAGGCCGGTCTCGACGAGGCGGCGGACCTCCGCGTCGATCTTCTGGGCGGTGGCTTCCGAGACCGTCTGCTGACGGCCCATGGACATGCCCAGGAACACCTCGTCGTTGTTCTCGCCGTAGGCGACGGTGCCGAGCTCGGGGCTGAAGCCCCAGCGGGTCACCATCATACGGGCGAGCCGCGTCGCCTGCTCGATGTCCGACTGGGCGCCCGAGGTCACCTTGTCGGCGCCGAAGGTCATCTCTTCGGCGATGCGGCCGCCCATCATGATGGCGAGACGCGAGGTCATCTGCTCGAAGCTCATGGAGAGCTTGTCGCGCTCGGGCAGCTGCATGACCATGCCGAGGGCCCGGCCGCGGGGGATGATCGTGGCTTTGTGGACGGGGTCGGTTGCCGGCACGTTGAAGGCGACGATGGCGTGGCCGCCCTCGTGGTAGGCGGTGAGGCGCTTCTCGTCCTCGGTCATGACCAGGGTCCGGCGCTCGGCCCCCATCATCACCTTGTCCTTGGCGTCCTCGAACTCGTGCATCGTGACGATGCGCTTGCCACGGCGCGCGGCCAGAAGCGCCGATTCATTGACGAGGTTCATGAGGTCGGCGCCGGAGAAGCCCGGCGTGCCGCGGGCGATCACCTTGAGGTCCACGTCCGGCGCCAGGGGCACCTTGCGGACGTGGACGCGCAGGATGCGCTCGCGGCCGACGACGTCGGGGTTCGGCACCATGATCTGGCGGTCGAACCGGCCCGGACGCAGCAGCGCGGGGTCGAGCACGTCGGGCCGGTTGGTGGCCGCGATGATGATCACGCCCTCGTTGGCCTCGAACCCGTCCATCTCGACGAGGAGCTGGTTGAGGGTCTGCTCGCGCTCGTCGTTGCCGCCGCCGAGGCCCGCGCCGCGATGGCGGCCCACGGCGTCGATCTCGTCGATGAAGATGATGCAGGGGGCGTTCTTCTTGGCCTGCTCGAACATGTCGCGCACGCGGCTGGCGCCGACGCCGACGAACATCTCGACGAAGTCCGAACCCGAGATGGTGAAGAATGGCACGTTGGCCTCGCCGGCGACGGCGCGGGCGATGAGGGTCTTACCCGTGCCGGGGGGGCCGACGAGGAGTACGCCGCGCGGGATGCGGCCGCCGAGGCGCTGGAACTTCTGCGGGTCGCGCAGGAATTCCACGATCTCCTGCAGATCCTCCTTGGCCTCCTCGACGCCGGCGACGTCGTCGAAGCTCACGCGGCCCGAGGCCTCGGTGAGGAGCTTGGCCTTCGACTTGCCGAACCCCATAGCCCGGCCCGCACCCGACTGCATCTGGCGGCTGAGGAAGATCCAGGCGCCGATGAAGACGAGGATCGGCAGCCAGCTGACGAGGAGTTGAATGAACCACGGCGTGTTGTCCGACGGCGGACGCGCGGTGATCTGGACACCCTTGCTCTGGAGCTTCGAGACCAGGTTGGGGTCGTTCGGCGCGTACGAGGTGAAATTGCCGCCGCTGACATAGGAGCCGCTGACGTCCTGCCCGGAGATCACCACCGTCTGAATCTTGCCGGCGTCGGCGTCGTTCAGGAGCTGGCTGTAGGCGATCTCGGAGCCGCCGCCGCGATGTCCCGGATTCTGGAACAGGGTCACGAGGGCGAGCACAAGCAGGAAGATGACGACCCACAAGGCGAAATTGCGGAAGTTCGGGTTCATCGATCAATCCCTGGGGGGCATCCGGGCCCGCGGTGCGAAGGGGCGGATATCAGTCCGGACACTCCGGGCCAATGTAGGCAGCCCCGCCCCCCTTGCCAAGTAAATCGCGTGTTCCTGCGGCAAGGCGGTCCCCAGGCGCCTCGCGGCCGGTGCGTGCCGGGGCCGGCGTCAGGGTGAGCCCCCTCCCCCGCGTCAGGGAAACGAGCATTCCCGCCAGGGTCCGGCGCAGGGGCGCCCGATCCGTGAGGGCCGGTCGCAGGCCATCGAGCACGAGGGATTCGATTCGTTCCAGACGCGCCGGCCCCGCCCCCGTTTCCGCCAGGGCCCGGGCGACGACGCGGATCAGGACCGCGTCCGGCAACGCGGCCAGGGTCGGGCCGTCGAGGCGTACCAGCACGGGGCCCTCGGGCGGGCGGCGGGCGGCGGCGTAGGCGGCGCGGGCGCTCTGCGCCAGAACCGCGTCGTCGCGGGCGCAGCGCGCGGCGAGGCGGACGAGGCGAGCGTCGCTCAGGCCCTCCCGGGCGAGAGCCGGCAGGAGGGCGCGCAGGCGGGCACGGGCGAAGCGCGGATCCGCGTTGGACGGATCCCGGATGGGGACGAGGCCGTCGGCCGCGCAATAGGCGACGAGGCCGGCCTTCGACACGCCGAGGAACGGCCGCCCGAGGCGGACCGTGCCGACGAGGGGGCGCACGGCCCGCATGCCGGCGAGGCCCGCCGGGCCGCTTCCGGCGAGCAGCCGCATGAGCACGGTCTCGGCCTGGTCGTCGCGGGTGTGCCCGGTGAGCACCCAGTCGAGCCCGAGCCGGGTCGCGTGGTCGCCGAGCAGCCCGTAGCGGGCCGCGCGGGCCGCCGCCTGAAGGCCATGGGCGGGTTTCGGGCCGGTCCAGGCGAGGGTGGTGTGCGGCAGCCCGAGGGCGTCGGCCATGGCGGCGACGCCCCGCGCCTCGGCGGCCGAGGCGGCGCGCAGGCCGTGATCGACGGTGGCGACGTGGAGGGGGACCGTCGGCCCGGCCCGCAGGGCGGCCCGCATCAGGGCCGTCGAATCCGGTCCACCCGAGACGGCGAGGAGCACGCCGCCCCGCGTGACCGTGGGGGCGACGAAGGGCGCGAGCGCCGCCTCGATGGCGGCGGGGTCGAAGTCCGGCGCGGTCACGCCGCGCAGCGGGCGCGCTTCTGCTCGCGGGCCACGCCCTGGCGTACGGACGGCGCGGCGCCGGGGAACTTGCGCTCCAGCTCGGCCAGGGTCGCGCAGGCCTGCTCGCGGGCGCCCAGGGCGTTGAGGGAGGTGCCGAGCTTCAGCATCGCGTCCGGCGCCTGGGGCGAGCGGGCGTAGTCCGTCGACACCTTCAGGAACTGCTCGGCCGCCTCGCGATTGCGGTTGCGCTGGAGGTAGCTCTCGCCGAGCCAGTAGGTCGCCGCCGGCACGAGGCCGTCGCGCGGATGGGACTGGATGAACTGGCGCAGGCCCATCTCGGCCTGCTCGTACTGGCGCTGGAGGATGTAGGCGTAGGCCGATTCGTAATCGGCGCGGGCGTCGCCCGTGGCGGTGGCGGCGGCGCCGGGGCGGGCCGGCGGCGCGATGGCGCCCGTGGTCGGCACCCGCGACGGCGGCGTGAGGTCGACGGGGCCGCCGAAACCGGGGGCCGACAGGCCGGGCTCCTCGTCGTCGGCCTCGACCACCGTCGGCGGCACCGAGCGGACGCGGGGCGCCTCGGCCACGGGGGCCGTGGGCACCGTCGTGCCGAGGGGCATCGGCGCGCCCGGCCGGCCGGGATTCTGCTCCGGATCGAAGGCGTCGCTGCGTTTGGCCGGCTTCTGGGGCGCTGGAGTGCCGGCCGGGGCCGGCGCGCCGCGCCCGCCCTTGGCCTCCTGCAGGCGGAACTCGACATCCTCCTGGAACTTGCGGAGCTGTTCCTTGAGCTGGCGGTTCTCGTGCTGGAGCGTCTCGATCTGCCCCGCCTGCTGGCGCGACTGGTTCTCGATGCGGTTCAGGCGCACGACGAAATCGGAGCCGTCCTGGGCCGAGGCCGGCGACAGGGCCGCGACCGCGAGGCAGGAGGCGAGGAGAAGGCGGCGGAGCATGGCGATCGGCACCGGTGAACGTGTCCCGTGAAGGCCATCACTGGCCTTGCGCCCCATAACAGGTGTGCCGCATTGCGGCAAAACACGGGCGCTCCCTTCCCGGGAGCGCCCGCAGGCGACGATCAGGAGCCGGCGCCGCGATCCAGCACCGTGACGGCGCGGCGGTTCTGCGACCAGCACGAGATGTCGTTGCACACGGCGACAGGCCGCTCCTTGCCGTACGACACCGTCCGAATCCGGCCCGCGGCGATGCCGCGCGCGGCGAGGTAGTCGTTCACCGCCTGGGCGCGGCGGGCGCCGAGGGAGAAGTTGTATTCGCGGGTGCCGCGCTCGTCGGCATGGCCTTCGATGAGGAAGGTGTAGCGGGGGTAGCGCTGCAGCCAGCTCGCCTGCTTGTCCAGGGTCGCCGTCGCCGTGGGCGTCAGATCCGTCGAGTCGGATTCGAAGAACACCCGGTCGCCGATGTTGACCACGAAGTCCTGGGCGCTGCCGGGCGTGCCCGCGCCGGCCCCGTAGGCGCCGTTCGCCCCACCGGCGCCGAAGCCGGAGGCGTCGGCCAGATCCTTGTCGTTGCTGCAGGCGGCGACGCTGAGCGCGGCGCAGAAGGCCGCCGCGAGGCTGAACACGCGGGAGCGCGCGATCGTGGTCATGGTCCTGTTCTCCTCGAACGGCGCCGGTTACGCGGCGCGGCCCGATATCCGGGGCTGGCGCGGTGTCTTCGGCCCTGCTGTCTAATCCGGACGGGTTAAGCGAAGGTTCCGTCAACCTTGACAGGGCGTTTCGACCGTCGATCCAAGCGCGGCGGCGTGCGCGGTCGCACCCCCGCCTCCGACGCTCGGATCACGCATCCGTTCCTCGGCCCAGAATGCGGCGCCCCCTGGACCGGTGTGACCCGTCCGGTGTTTCCGGCGGGACCTGTCGCTTCGCCGCAACGGTCCTCTGTCAGGCCGCGTGGGCCTCCGCCGCGCCCGCCTCCATCCGGCAGATCGCCGCGATGGCACCCTCGGCCGCCGCGCGGGCCGCCCTCAGGGGGGCGACCAGATCGGCCCCGAGGAGGCAGGCCTGCTCCATCTCCATGCAGCAGCGCGACAGGTCGAAGAAACCGAGGGATCCACTCACCGACAGGAGGGTGTGCGCATCGTGCCGCAGGGCGAGGCGCTCGGTGACGGGCGCGGCGAGGCGCTGCGCGATCTCCTTCTTCAGGTGGGCGAGGAGATCCATCAGCCGCACCTGCCCGAACACGACTTCCAGCTCGGCCAGGGTCGCCGCGTCGTAGACCGGCAGGGTCCCGACGAAATGCGACATCGCGTTCGGGCTCGACGGCTCGTCGCGGGTCGGAGGATCCAGGGTCTGGGGCACGGATGTCGGCACGGGAACCAACCCCCGATGTTGATGGTAGCTTAACCATTACAGGATATCGCCGTCCCTGCAAAGCGTTGGGATGTGTGATGGATTCCCGCTGCCGGGTTCTGCTCGTCGAGGACAACTACCTACTTCTCGACATGCTCACCCGCATCTTCGAGCGGGACGGCCTGCGCGTCGTCGCCGCCTCCAGCGGCGAGGCGGCGCTCACGGTGATTCGCGAGACCGGCGCTGCCATCGACTGGTTGTTCACCGACATCAACCTACCCGGTCTCGTCGACGGCTGGAGCGTGGCCGATGCGTTCCGTGCCCTGCATCCCGGCCGTCCCGTGGTCTACGCCTCGAGCCACGCGCAGGCCCGGGGGCGGGCCGTCAGCGACAGCCTGTTCGTCGCCAAGCCGTTCCGGATGCAGCCCATCGCCGAACTCGCCCGGGGCATTGCCGCCGCGACGGGCCTGCGCGCCGCGCGCTGAGTCAGGTTCCCCGCGCGAACAGCGCCCGCACCGCCGGGTCCCCGCGCCAGGCCGCGACGCGCGGACAGACGAGGGCCTCCGCCGGATGGCGGGCATAGGCCGCGAAGCTGCCGGCGACGAAGGCCGCGCGGTCGAGGAGCGGGGCGGCCGCGCCGTCCCGCCGCTTCGGCTTGAAGTGGGTGGCGCCCGCGAGGCCGTAGCGCCGCGCGATCTCCGGATAGACCGGCCAGACCGCATCGGCGACGAGATCGTCGGGAAGGTAATCCTCCACCGCGACGTCCAGGGGCGCCAGTCCCGCGTCCCGGGCGAGGCGGCGGGCGAGATCGGCCAGCACGAACAGTTTGGGGTGGTTCAGGACGTGCATGAAGCAGCCCCGTCGCGACCAACGCGCCAGCTCCGCCTCGAGGGGGAAGTCGATGTCGCGGGCGCTGCCGAGGAGGTAGGTGCTCGCCGGCTCCCAGGTGTCGTGGTAGCCGAGCCGCGCGAACACGTCGTCGCGGAACAGCCCGAGGGTCTCCGCCACGCTGCGGCCTTCGAGGTAGGCGCAGAGCGCGATGGCCGAATGGTACGGCCCCATGGGCGAGTGTACGAGGCGCGCGGCCGAGAGCGCGTGGACGTCGCCGACATGGACCATGTCGGGATGGAACGCCGGGAACAGGATCGTGGGAAACAGGCGCAGGCGCGCATCCCCCTCCCCCAGGGCGTGAACGTTGCCGCCGTCCACGAAGCCCTCGGGGAAGAACTGCGAGAAGACGTGGTCGAACGGCGCGAGGTGCCGCTTGAGACGCGCCAGGGTCGCGTGGTCCCGGCGCAGGCCGGCGAGGGGCACGAGGGTGACCCGCGCCTCGGGCAGGAGCAGGCCCAGGGCGGCGGCGATGCCGTCGGCCTGGCAGTTGCCGAGGATGGCGATGCGGGGACCCGTCCGCTGCGGTTCCCCCGGAGGGACGGACCGGCGCCACGGTCCCGCCCAGGATGGCGACCAAGAGCGTGAAGAGACGGATCGCGCGAGGGTCTCGACCCGTGCGAAGGCCCGGTGCGGCCAGCCTGTGAGCGAACGGATGGGAGGTGCCGCCGTGGTGATGAACCCTTACGCCGATCTACCGGCCGAGCGATTCTGGCGCAAGGCCGTGGCCGGGGTGCCGCCCTTCGCCCTGGCGCCGGGGCCGAGCGGCGCGTTCCCCATCCCGCCGGGCGCCCGGGTCGCGACCGCCGGGAGCTGCTTCGCCCAGCACGTGGCCCGCGCCCTGACGGAGGCGGGCCTGGGCCGCTACCTCGCCGAGCCCGCGCCCACCGGCCTGTCCGAGGCGGAGGCGGAGGCACGCCAGTACGGCACCTATTGCGCCCGCTACGGCAACGTCTACACCGCGCGCCAGCTGCTCCAGCTGTTCGACCGGGCCCACGGCAGCTATCGCCCGGATCTCGCCGCCTGGACCCGGCCGGACGGGCGCCTCGTCGATCCGTTCCGCCCCGCCGTCGAGCCCGACGGTTTCGCGGACCTCGCCAGCCTCACGGCCTCCCGCGAAACGCATCTCGCAGCCGTGCGAACGATGTTCGCGGATCTCGATGTGTTCGTGTTCACCCTCGGGCTGACGGAGGGCTGGGAGCACCGGGCCGACGGGGCGATGCTGCCGGTGGCGCCGGGCGTGATCGGCGACGGTTTCGACCCGGCGCGCTACGCCTTCGTCAACGCTCGGGCCGGAGGGGTGCGGGACGACATGCTGGCCTTCCTCGACCGGCTGTTCTCGGTGAACCCGAAGGCGCGCGTGATCCTCACGGTGTCGCCGGTGCCCCTCGTCGCCTCTTACGCCGACCGTCACGTCCTCGTGTCCAACGCCTACAGCAAGGCGGCCCTGCGGGTGGCGGCGGAGGAGGTGGTCGAGGCCGAGCCGCGCGCGGTGTACTTTCCCGCCTACGAGATCGTCACCAGCACCGCCAATGCGGGCCGGTACTACGCCGACGACCTGCGCTCGGTGACGCCCGAGGCCGTCGCCCACGTCATGCGGGTGTTCCTCGCCGCCTTCACGGACGCGGCGCCCGTGGCGCGGGTGCCCCACCCGCTCGGCCTCGAATACGCACGCGCGGCCGGGGTGATCTGCGACGAGGAGGCCATCGAGCGCAGCCTGGTGTGAGCGCCTATTGGAGGTGCTTGAAATAGGTGTCGCCCGCCGCGCGCTTCAGCTCCGCGCCCGCCTCCGCGCCGATGCGCGCCGCGTCGGCGACGGAGCCCGAGCGCTGCACCGCCCAGTGCGCGCTGCCGTCGGGCAGGAACAGCAGGCCGTCGAGGGACAGGGTGTCGCCGTCGATCCGGGCGAGCGCCGCGATGGGGGTGCGGCACGAGCCGTCGAGTTCGGCCAGCAGGCCGCGCTCGGCGGCGAGTTCGGCCGTCGCCGTCGCGCTGACGAGGGGGGCGAGGAGCGCGCGCACCTCCGCGTCGGCCTCTCGGCACTCGATGCCCAGCGCGCCCTGCGCCACGGCGGGCAGCATCTCGTCGACGGCGAGCACGGAGCGGGCCATCCCGGCCATGCCGAGGCGCTCCAGGCCGCAGAGCGCGAGCAGGGTCGCGTCGCAGGTCCCCTCCTCCAGCTTGCGCATGCGGGTGTTGGCGTTGCCGCGCAGGGGCACGATGCGCAGATCCGGCCGGCGCATGAGCACCTGGGCGGCCCGGCGCAGGGACGAGGTGCCGACGCGGGCGCCCGACGGCAGATCGGCGAAGCCGGACGCCCGGGGGGACAGGAAGGCGTCGCGCGGGTCGTCGCGCGCGAGGATGCAGGCGATGACGAGCCCCTCCGGCAGCCAGGTCTCCACGTCCTTCATGGAGTGGACGGCGACATCCACCACGTCGGCGAACAGCGCCTGTTCGAGTTCCTTGGTGAACAGGCCCTTGCCGCCGATCTCGGAGAGCGGCCGGTCGAGGATGCGGTCGGCGACGGTGTTGACCACGACGATCTCGGTCTCGAGCCCCGGATTGGCCGCCACGATCCTGTCGCGCACCATTCCGGTCTGGGCGAGGGCCATCGGGCTGCCGCGCGTGCCGATGCGTAAGGGGCGCTGATTCATGGACGACGATCGCTCGGGGCAGGTTTCCTGACACCGTGGTACGCAGTCCGCGCGTGCCTGTCACCGGGCATCCCGAAACACGGCCCGCCGGATTCGGCGATAGGTTGACGGGTTGTGTTATGCGAAAATTATCGAGTCGTACCGCTCACTGGTTGCATAGCTTGGCAGGGACGCGGGCGGATGGGGCTGAGTAGGCTGGAGCGTTACTATCAGGCCGAGTTCGGCCCGCGCGACGATCCCGACGCCGAGGCTCCGCCACTCGAGCGGCCCCGCCGAGAGGCGCGGACCGCCGAACGGCGTCGCGGTCCTGGACCGTTCAAACTCGTGCTGCTCCTCGGCTCCGTCGGATTCCTCGCGGCCTCCCTGCTCATGCCCTGCGGCTACGGCGCCCGTCCGGGCTTCCTGCCACAGGGGCTCGTCGCGGCGGTCTGCGCGCGCCAGGCGATCACCGGACAGATCTTCGGCTTCGAGGAACGGTTCCGGTCGATCTCGGGAGCCCTGCGATGACGACCGTCCGCGCCATCCCCCGCTCCCGTCACGGGAGGCCGGCATGACCGCGTCTCCGATCCGATCCCCGTCGCCCCGGGGGCTCGCGACGGACGTTCCCGCCCGGTCGGGCGAGGACGGCCCGGCGGCCTTCGCCGAGGAGCGCCGTCGCCTGCGGGCGGCGCAGACGACGGACACCAAGCGGCGCCGGATCGGCTGGCGGTTCGGCCTCGCCGTGGATCTCGCCCTGTTGTCCCTGCCGATTCCGGCGGTGATCGTGATCCCGCCGCTCCTCGAATGCTGGCACCGGGCGAACTTCGTCGGGTTCTTCGCCGGCGATTCGTTTGAGGCCTGCGCGAGGCGCCGGGTCGTCGCCCGTTGGGCCCATCTCGACGCGCGCATCAAGATGATCGTGCGCAACTCCGGGCGGTGAGGGCCTGCGTCGGAACGCCGAGCGGATCAGAACGCCTGGAGCGTCAGTTCCGTGTGCTCGACGCTCGGCGGCGCCTCGAAGAACGGCGAGACCATGGCGCGGTAATCCTGCCAGGCCTGCGAGCCGGTGAAGTCCTTCGTGTGGTTCTCCAGGGTGTCCCACTCGATGAGCAGGCGGTAGCGCTGCGGCCTCTCGACGGAGCGGCGCACGGCGAAGCTGCGGCAGCCCTTGGCGGCGCGGAAGATCTCCGCCGCCTTGGCGATGTTCGCCTCGAAGTCGGGCTCCGTGCCGGGCTTAAGGTCGATCTGGGCGATTTCGAGGATCATGGCGGGTCCTTGGGTCCGAGGATGAGGATCAGCGTAAGGGGCGGCCGAGGGTGCGGGCGAGGATGCGCTGGGGGCTGCGCTCGGGGTCGGCCTGATCGGCGACCCCGAGATAGGCGGTCTGCTCCAGCATGTAGCGGCCGCCCATGGCGCCGTGCATCACCAGATCCGAGAACGTCATCCAGGTCTGGCCGGGGGCGAAGCGCACGTCGGCCTGGGGCGCCTCGGCCTGGTAGGCCATGTCCTGCTTCAGGGCGTCGTGCAGATGCAGCATCAGGTGGTCGTATTCCGAGCGCCGCGCCTTGGTGATTCCGAGGGCCGCGAGCAGCCGCGCCGAGAGGGGCGAGTAGCCGGGGAGCTTCGGCACGAACTTCTGGGCCATGGACGCGAAGTCCTCGCCGACCCGCCACAAGCGCGGCTGACCCTCCGGATTGATGTTGCGGAAGATGCGCAGGATGCGCTTCTCGCCGATGGGGTTCGACGGGAACGCGTCGACGTGCAGGCGGGTGTCATCGCGCCGCCAGCTCAGCTTGCGCCGGTCCACCTCGAACGGCCGGTAGGACGTGCCGGCGAACGACACCTTGCCCAGGTAGGCCGGCAGGTGGCGGGCGACGAGGTCTTCCGCGAAGGTGCGGTAGCGGATGAGGAGCCGGCGCAGGGCCTCCTGCTCCTCGGACGTGCCGGCGGCGCCCCGCAGCTCGGCGCCGGCACCCCGGATGTTGACGTTCTTGGCCTTGCCGTCGGCGAAGGGCCGCTCGACGAAGCGTTCCTCGAACGGGCTGAACGGGAAGTCGAGGTCCGGGAACATCAGGACCGCGCCGCCTTCGAGTGCC
>Ga0182231_1000253_pt1 | contig 12781 bp, 17 predicted proteins | sample G6R1MG_29_FD_129667 | JGI IMG/M metagenome (GOLD analysis project Ga0182231, IMG submission 129667) | Miscanthus phyllosphere microbial communities from Michigan, USA - G6R2_NF_07NOV2016_LD1 MG | ecosystem: Host-associated > Plants > Phyllosphere > Phylloplane/Leaf | place: USA: Michigan...
CAGGCCATGATCGCCAGATCAAGCCGGTCGGACGTGCGCAACCCGGTGCTGGCGCTGCCCGGAGTCGTGGCGCTTCTCGCGCTTGACCCGTCGACCAGAGCAGTCATCGCCGCCGCCCTACGCGAGATCCAGGCCGACGCGCGGGTGCGGGCCGACAAGTGCTGGCGGACGCACAAGGCGCCGATGGCGCTCTACTGGAAAGCGGTCGGTGTCTACGCCGGTCACCTAGCACGCGCCGTGTCGCGACCGAACATCACAACCCCCGAAAGGATCGCAGCATGACCGACAACGCATCCGCCGCCGCGAAGATGATCAAGGGTGCGACGATCGCTATGGGGGATGGGAGCTACTTCGACTTCCTCAATCCCGCAGCCACGACGATGACGATCGAGGACTATGCGTATGCGCTGGCCTATACCGTTCGGTCGCGCGGTCAGATGAAGCACAATGGCCGACGCTGCTTCTATGGCGTCGGGCAGCACTGCGTCCATGGCGCGGAGCAGATGCTACTGGACGGACACGACAGGGCCGACGCGTTCGACTTTCTGATGCACGAGAGCGACGAGATGCCGATCGGCGACATGGTCGGCCCTGCGAAGGGTTTGCCGCAGCTGGTCGGCTACAAGGAACTGGCGAAGCTCGTCGGCGACGGCATCGATGCGCGGTTCCGCGTGGCGATCCGCAACAAACCGCTGATCAAACGATACGACATCCGCATGCTCGCGACCGAGAAGCGCGACATGATGGCGTTCACGAAGGGAGAGGCGTGGACCTGGACAGAGGGGTACGAGCCGTTCGAACGCCCCATCGTTCCGTACAAGCATCCTGACGAAGCCGCGGTGCGCTTCATCGACCTATACCGAGCTCTAGGCGGGATTGATGCGCCGCCGCCCAACCGAGATAGCTGCGTGTCGTGCGGATGCCTCGTCGGCGAGCTTCATCGTATGATGCCCGCTCAGGGAATCATGCCCGCGCGCCCATGCTGGAAGTCGGGTGACACCGTCCTCTTCGGCGGCGCTTGGTGACTCCGTCTCGCATGATCATCGACACCCTCTATCCCAACCTCAGGAGGGATTATGCCTGCCTATCGTAGCAGCGCCGAAGCAGACATCCGGGAGCCCGTAGTCGCGAGATTACGCGAGATCATCCCAGGTTGCCGCATCATCCACGAGATCAACGCGGCGAGCTTCGGCAACAGGATCGACGTTCTGGCGGTCGGGGACGATACCCTTGCGGCCGTCGAGATCAAGTCGGCGAAGGACAAGCTAGATCGGCTGCCGGCGCAGATCGCAGCGATGGCGAACGTATCGAACCTGGTCTTTGCGGCCCTGCACGAGAAGTTCCTGCATGAGATGCATGGCGGGTTTTATCCGCCCAACGAAGCCAACGGCTCGACAGTCTGGACGTGGCCTGTTGCCGATCGGAAAGGCCATACGAACTGCAGCACGGAATGGCAGGACCGAGATCGGTGGAAGAAGCCGCTGCAATGCCTCCCCATCGGCGCGCTGGGCATGCTGTGGCGAGAAGAGGTGCAGCAGGTCTGCCGGGGCTTCGGGATCAAGGCAGCGGGGCAGGTGACTATGGAGCAGGCCCGCGACCATATCATGTGGCGGATGACTGGCGCCGAGATCACGCGGCTGATCTGCACTACGCTCCGGCAGCGGGACTGCGTCGAGGGTGATCAGCCGATTGCGTGCGCGGCATGAGCGAGCTTTCAGTGGACCGCCTACGCGCGATGCTCGGAAGGGAAGGGAATCGCGCGGAAGCTGCCGAGCGCCAGGTGCGCGATCAGGCTGCCGAGATTGCGCGACTGCGGGCGCGCATCGCCGAACTGCAAAGCGATTGCGATCGAGCAGCGCGGAAGCTGGGTGCACGGCGATGAGCGGCCGGAAGCGCTGGACCCACCTCGACCAGATGGTCGGGGAGGGCTCAATCTACCCCGCGCGCGCAATTAACGTGACTTCGGCAAGGGAACGCGCTCAAGTCGCAGCTCTATTACCGTCGGAGCCCTCAATGTTCGTCACGAAAGAAATGGAACTCGCTGAGTGGCCGGCCCTCCACGATCGCTTTGCCGAACTCCAGATGTCGCTCGGGGCGCCCGAAGACCTCGCCCTGTTTCAGCGTAACCACGCAGGATACGCCGTCAGCACGATAGCCGCCTCCGGTATTGATTTGGACCGAGCAAACGCGCTTTCACCCGGCGGCTGGTCGGAGGTTGAGACGTTGGATGGCTCTGGCTGGGCGACGTTGGTCGGTAATGGCGACGTACACACCCGCCTAGGCGTTCACATCGGCCTTTAATCCCCGCCCTGTAGCCTTCCCCCGCCTGATGGCACGCCTCACCAAACCGCCGCACGACCTGTCGGTCCTTCATGTATAAGTAGCGCAATGCCATCTGATCTTAAGCCTACCGACATACTCTATTTCTGCGACGAGACCAGCCAGGTCGACGACCGCTACATGGCCGTTGGCGGTCTAGCTATTGTGCGGGGCAGAATCGCGAATGTTGTCGCTGATCTGCGCGAAATTGATGGCGAGAACGGTATCATTTCCGAAGTAAAATGGACTACCGCGAAGAAAAGAAGGGTCTCCGTTCACTCGCTATACGCTGAGTACCTAGCGAGGCTTATCAGAGCCGGGCACGCTCATCTGCATATTCGCTTTGCACCGTTTAACGAGTACGATCACCGAAACAGCGGTCCGCGGGGGCGTATCGACACTGTGAGCAAGATGTACTACCAACTGCTTCTTCATCGAGCAGCGGCGTTCTATGGCCGCAAATGCGCTGTGTATGTGCACCCTGATAACGGCGACTGCACTTCATACCTGCCGCTGATGCGGGATCAGCTCTGTGCTGCTGCCTATCAGACAAAACGCTGCCTCCCGAACTGCGTTCGTGCGATCGAACCGCGAGACTCGGCAAGAGAACCTATGCTGCAGCTTTTAGACGTTACCCTCGGAGCGTTTGCGGCATTGCGGAACGGTAGGGCCCTGGGCGAAACGAAGCAGCTACTGGCCGAACACGTCCTAGATCTTCACGGCGCTCCCGATATCGCGAAAAGCTCCCCGAAGACTGACCGGCGATTCAATTTATGGAATGTCGAGCCCCGCGCGTAGGCGCGCGGCCCACGGCGCTATCTGCAAGCAGAGCCTTCGGGATACCTCCCAAAACTTCGCGCCGTGGACATGTCAAATATAGGCCTTTCCTGAATTCTGGCAACTGTTGCCAGAACGCCCCCGGTCCGCCACCGGAAAGTCCGCTAGGCTATGCCCCGAACTCCGGCCCTTCCTCATCAGGATAGAACGGGTGATTCGATCGGTACGGATGCGATACGTTAACGACAGGATCCGATAGCGTGCCGGATGACCAGCCTCGATTGTGAAGAACTAATAGATACGCTGCATGCCGATGCCCGTGACCAGGTCGCGCTAGCGCTATTGGCAAACGTCGACGAAGTCGTCGGCATGCATCTGGACCTAGCGGCATTCAACGAGCAGCAGGCTCGAACAGCCGAGGATATATGCGCCGATGCTTAGGCACCGAACTCGGGTCCGTCATCGTCGGGATAGAACGCGTGCGGATCGTACACCGGTCGCTGCGCCGGGCGCATCTGGCGGGGAGGGGTGGGCTTCGGAACATCAGGGACCGGGTCGGGCAGGGTAGGTAACCCGCCTCCGAACCGGATCCGGATATAGGCCCCGCTCCCGTGCATCGCCTGGAAGACCGCGGTCGCCTCGTCTTCCTTCATCCGCTTGCCGATCAGGGGCGCACGCTCGGCGCTGACGTAGCCCAGCTGCGTGCCGCGATCGCTGAATATGGCAACGGCGTTCGCGTCGAACGGGTTGGTTGGCTCGATGCGTAGCTCGACGACGTCACCCGGGGCGCAGAGCATGCACTCCATGCGCCGGTTGCTCTTGCTCGCGTCGTCGTTCGGGAAGTCTATGCCGACAATGGAGGTGGTGAGTTCGTCCATGCGGCCTCGTGGGTATGTGCTGCGGCTTATCCGGAGTTCCACCGGGCCGGCCATCTTCTGAAACCGTTCTTCTCGGGTCACCGCAGCAGGGCCTAGGGCCAAGGCTGAGCTATACGCTCCTACGAATCGGGTTGCAATCGGTCCGTGATGCGCGACGATGGCGTAATGGACTACCCAGCCGTTATGACCGACGCCGACTTGCTTGCGGCGTACCAACGAACTGACGGGGAGCCGCGGAACACGGAAGCTGATGCCCTGCTGGCCGAGATCCAAGCTCGGGACCTGGATATCTGATGCCCGACGCGCCAGGAATGACGAACCGCAGGGTCGACCAGTTCGCAGCCGACCTATACGCACGGACCGCGCGCGGCGAGGCCGAGGCCTTGGGCATCACCGGGGACGATCTCGAATCGTTCCAGCTGGTACCTTGGGAGAAGGCAACGCCAGTGCTCCACGAGATCTTCCGCGCCCGCGCGATCCGGATGCTGAACGGCGACCTATCGGTGCTGCCGCCCACCTGGCCTATTGGGTTGGTGCCGCGGTGACCTCGATCGTCGCGGTCGCGGCTTCCGCCTGCTTGAGCGCGGCGAGTTGCTCGGCTGCCGTGGCGGCGTACCGCGCGGCAAGCAGCCCGCGCTCTGCCAGAGACATCGCCAGGCGCACGCGCGCGGCACGCTCCGGTGAGAGGAACGGCAGCACGATCTCGGACGCTGACGCGATCCGGTCATATGCGGCCTGAGCCCGATCGATTGCGGATCCGATCTGCGTAGCCTGCCCGGGAGTCGGGGTCGGCATCGTCGCGCAGCTGGCGAGCATCATCGACGCCGCGCATAGCGCAGCGGTCAGCAGTCTCTTCATGGTCTGTCCTTTCAGGGGAGACGCGGGGGTGCGTCAGGCAGTCGTCTTGATCGAGATGATGTCGTTGGGGACGCGCGGGTTGGCGCCGACCGCGGCCAGCTGCTTCGCGCGACGCCGGATCTTCCATTGACCCCAGGCGAAGGTTGCGATGCTGACGATGAACGATGCCGCCTGCAAGAACTCGCTCGACTGGACGTAGACGATGAAGCCGGCGAGATCGCGCTTGCTGGCGATCGTCGTAAGGGCGGTGATCACGCTCACGACGAGCAGCACGCTGCGCAGCGCCGAGGCTGCCTGATCCGGCACCGGGGACGCGTTGACCGCGCCCACCTTGGTTTCGACCTGGTCGACCATCACTTGATCCCCTTCAGGCATAGCTCGCGCTCCGCGCGGCGTCGGTTGGTCAGCCCGGCGATCACGCGGCCCCCGGCCTTGTTCCACATCAGGAAGGCGTCGCATGCCCCGCGCCGGTCGCCCGCGTCGAAGCGTCGGTCGACGGTCGACTTGCAGTAGGCACCCGATCCGATGTTGTAAGAAAGCGAAGTCGCGGCCGCCCACTGCTCATCGCGCCCGCGGAGGGACGGCGTGCACGCGGCGACCTGCTGCGCGAATCCGGCGAGGCGCTTGTCCAGCTTGACCGCGCAGCCCTCGGGCGTTTCCTTCGGCGAGGTTGCGGTGACGCCCAAGGTTTCCCCGTCGCACTGCGTCCACACACCGACGATGTCGCGGTAGGGGACGAGGTGCTGCTTGCCCCCGCTCTCCCACCCCGACACGAACGGGGAGAGGATGCCTGCGGCCGCGACGCCCATCGTGACGGCCAGGATGGTGATCGGCTTTGCGCGCGACAATGCGCCCGGCCCCGTGGGGGTCGGCTTCTTCGTATCCATTGATGCTCTCCTGTTAGATGAGGGGCGCGGACTCGGGCGCGTGGGGCTTGATGGCCGGCGCGAGGCGGGCCGCGGCGATCGCGCCCTTCTCGGCGATCTCGTTCGCTTCCTGACGCTCACGCATCTGGCGCACGCGGGCTGCAGAATCTCGGGCGCGTTCCGGATCCAGTTCGATCAGGGCGAGCAACATGGTCAGGCACTGGTCGAGGTTGTTCATGCGATGCCGCATGATCTGAAGCTCGGCCGCATGCTCGCGGCGCTCCTGCTCGATCTTCTGCTCGTGCTGGATCGACTGGCGGTCGAGGCGGGTCTCGAGTTCGGCGATGCGCTTGCCCATGCCCTCGATGTCTGCGCGCCGCTGGGTGCCGGCGATCACTTGCCACGGCCCCCACTGCCGAATGATCAGGGAGACGACGCCGATCCCGGCCAGGACAACGCCCGTCCAGACGCCGGCTCGAATTGATCCGCCCGATGCGGTTTGGAGGATGGGGGCTGCCGCCTCGACCGCAGCGGGTGCGATGCCCGTCATCTCGCCAAGGCCGATAGGTAAATACTCGTGGCTGTCGCGGTCATGCGTCATCCTTTCCCGCCACCGCATGGGCCGCGATACAAAAGTGTTTGCGTTGTGGTTGAGGGTTGAGCGCGACAACGTTACGCCCATTATCGTCAGTCGGTGTAAATCGGCTCGTCTTCTACGCGTTCGACCGGGATGCGCGCCTCTAGATCAGCGGCGATCGCCTTGTTGGTGCTGTCAACGGCCGCGTACCTTTGCTCAAGCATACTCTTTGCCTCGGGGCATTTTTCAGCCTTGATGGCCTTATTTAGTTCTTTGCTGTCCACGCTAGTTTCTCCCATGACGATTGTCTCTTTGCGTGATCCACCACGCCCAAATGTAGTTCACCGCCATCCCACCGATCACGAAGCCGATCGGAAAACCATAGACGCCCATTGCGTTGACCATGCTCTGTCCCCTCACATATCTGCGGAACGGAGGATCTCGACCTTGTCCCCGATCGTGGAGATCGACGCCTGCAACCGCAGACCGAGCTCTGAAGGCACGATTACGTCGACGAGCACGACACCATCCCGGCTAAACGTCAGATGCTTCCCCACCCTGGCCCAACGTTCGATGGTATCGACGTCGTAATTGTAGACTCCGAATTTCTGGGAGTCGTTCGCCATTGAATAGACCGAGGTCTTATCGGGTCGATAGTCGATCAGATGGAAGATGCCGCGGAAGGAAGGCCCGTAGTAATCCGCGATCACGCCGACGAATAGTCGGTTGGCCGGGATCAAGGGGAGCCGATACACGACTTCGAAGTCGCCGACGAAGCGCTCCGTCTGATAGACGGCACTATCCTCGCTCGGGGACGCGCCGGCGTTCTTGGTGAAGATATTTGCTGGGTTCTCGACGACATTGACGAGGTTGCGTGTCCAATCTGCGGGTACCGGGATTTTGCGGGGTATTGGCGTTCCGTCGCGCCAGTTTGCAAACGAGCCGGGACGATAGGACCTGTTGCCTCCGGGGCCGACACCGCCCCCGTTGGCCCGCTGCTCAACACCCCCTGTGTAAACCGGGCCACCAGAGAGCGGAAGGTTCCCCAGGTTCTCTGTTTCGGGAAGCATGTTGCGGAGCAGATGGATTGCCCCACCACGGGTAGTCAAGCTGATCAGGGGTGAGGCACTTGACGATGTCATGAGGAAGTCGTTGTCGTTTACCTCGATCGTCATCGGGAACCCGGTCGGGTCGCCAGCACCGTTCGTCAAAACCGAATACCGCTCGCCAAACCCGTCCGACACGTTTCCGTTACCGACGACCCGAGAACCATTGAAGGTAATATGGTTCATCCGGCCTTGAGCAAAGAGACCGGCCGAGTAACCCTCAAAGTCGCCACCCTCAACGACGATAGAATTGATTATGCTATTACGCCGAGTTTCGGGGTCGGCGGGATCGATAGTTGAAAGCGGAAGATTTGCTTGGATCGTGATCAGATTGACCAAGTTCGTTGAACCGACCGCCCGCCGCGCATAGGGGTTGATGATCTTGCACGTGCCTTCGTCTTCCACGATCTGGTACGGATAGTCGCAATTATGCATCCGGATATTTTCGAAAGTGTTGTCCCGGTTGACCGCGCGCAAGCCGAAGAACGCGTAAGCGGCGTCAACCTTGACGCCGATCGGGTAATCGTAAACGTCGCCTGGATGAATGTGGCTGTCGCGGGTCCCGAGAATACGGAAGGCATAATGATAGGCAAACTGGTCGGTAGGGCGCTCGGTATCGTACCGGAACCTGTAGCGGCTTACTTCGACCTGCGCCGCACCGAATAGAGAAACAGCCGCGCCATTGGTTTTACCTTCGACGTCGTAGATTTGGCCGTTAATCGGGCGAATTACTTCTTGGTTCGGCTGTTTGTCGGGCTCGGCTTGGTGGTGAAGGACATAGAGCCCGGTGGACGTGCGGCCGAACGTCACCTCACGAACACAGAAACCGTCGATCACGTCACGCGTCGCGCCGTTTTTGTGGATGGCAATAACGGCAGGGTTGCCGGACGACCGCCCCTTGGCAATGCCGTCGAGATGCATTTTCTCGACAGTGCAACCGCTTTGCGCCACCTGAATAATGCCGAAGAACCGCTCGAACTCACCACTGTAGTCGAAGCGGGTAGCCTCGGGGCTTACCCCCGACAAAACGACGTTCGGCTTGTCTATGAGCAGCGTCGGATCAACGTTGGCTGGCATCGGCAGGCTGTGCCCTGGTAGCATCCATTTCGAGTTGCCGGGGAACAGCGCGAAAGTCGACTTGAGGAACGGCAGAACGTCGGCAGTATCCGACGTCACACCTGACCACGAATGGTGAAACTCGAAGCCCGGCACGATGCGGACCCAAGCAGCGGTTGTAGCCGGGATGCCGTTCACCTTGGCGAAGAGCGCGCTATATGGGTCGGCCGCGATCTGCGCGGAATAGTCGCCCGCACGAAGCTGCCAAGGACCGTAACGCTCACGTGGCATCAGCAATGCAAGCCGACCAATCGGAGTGTCTGCGGGGACGCCCTTCAGGACTGACAGGTCGCTGGCCTCGATCGCTAGCCGGGTATCGGTCGGCACATCGCCAATCGCCTGTTCGATCGCGTCCAGAGTGGTACCTGCATAGGCCGCAGCCTGTTGGGATACACCGGCCCAACCCTTTGAGCTTCGCTCGCCCCCTGCGGGAACTGGACCCTCGGCCCAGCCCTTGGACGCGTCTCGCGCCGCTTCCGCTGCCGCACGCGCGGTGACAGCTAACCCAGCCTGTGCGGTCGCGCGATCGGCATCAGCCTTGGTACCTGCCAAAAGCGGAATTAGCTGATCGATTGCAGCGATGCTCACTTGGATGACCTGATCGCCGAATGTCAGCGAGCCGCTTCCGGCGCCGCCCGAATAGGTCAGCGCACCGCCGTAGCTGATCGGCCTGCTTGATGGCGCGCTATCGGAACCGAAGGCCGAACTAACGACGATGAAATCTCCGAACAGGCGCGTCTGCGCATCGCCGTTCAGCGTCCACTGCATGGCATAGGCCAGCACCGAGTCTGTGCCTACTTCGCCCATGTACGGGACCTTAGCCGGGTCCGTCATCGTCGACGCATTGATACGCCCTTTGATGATGCTGGTTGGAACGCCGTTCGTCACGGTAACGCTATCAAGCTTCAGCCCCTCGGCTGAAAGCGTATTGACCGTGGCGAGCGAGATCAGCGGAGCGCCAGGCACGTCGCGGCCCAGGCGGATCTGCATTGCCATTGTAACGCCGGTCATATCGATGCCGACGACCATGAACGTGAAGCGTGCGACTTCGTTGCGCCGCGCGGAGATCGCGAGGCGTGCTGCAGTATCTGCCATGGGGGACTCCAAGGATTAGGGGTTTAGGCGCGCGATCCGCAGGGGGATCGTGAAGCTGGCGCCTATGGCGAGCAGCGGGGCAGTGAAGCCGACCGAGATAGATGTCGGGGAAACGGCGACGACGTCGTGGATGGCGTATCCAGCGATAGTAGCGGAGGGCAGGGCCATCAGGGCGTCGCCGGCGACGACGCCCCATCCGGCCGGAATGGTGATTGGAAGGCGACGGGTGCCCGCGCTGATCGCCACGGTCGCCGTCTGCCCCAGGTTGACCGTGCCGAGCAGGGCCGAAGCACTCCTCCCGTCCGACCCGTTCGATCCGTCCTTGCCATCCTTGCCGCCGGCGCCGACGAGCGAGGCTATGAACTGGGCCTTGGTCCCGCTGTATCCGAGCGACTTGGCGATGTCGTAAGCGGACTGCCCATCAATGCCGTTGGTACCGGCCTTGCCGTCGACGCCGTTCTTCCCGTCGACACCGTCCCGGCCGTTCGTGCCGTTGGTGCCATTCGTGCCGTCCTTTCCCCGCAGAGCAGGATCGGCAGAAGGGTCACTGACCAGTTGCACCTCCATCCCGTCGCTCAGGATCGATCCTCGCGACAACAAGGCCACCATCGCACCGCCACTCTCCGGCTTCAGTCGGGAGAAGACCATCCGGACCTTGCCAGCATCGCCGCGCTTCAGCTGCAGATAGATGCGCTGATAGGTCGATAGCGTGGGGTCCATGGTCACACGGCCTCCATGTTGTCGTAGCGCCCGCCACCACCGCCACCGCCATCGCCGCCTGGCGCGGTCGGCGCAGGAGGATAGGTGCCGTCGACGTTCTGCGTCGTGACGTATCGAATGAGCACGTTGTCAGACGACGCCAGAGCGTCGATCGCGGGCGAGAGGACTGCCGAATAGGTCGAGCTCGTCAGGCTCCACAGCACCACGTATTCCGTCCCGCCCGTGAGAGAAGCGACGGTTGCCGGCGGGAACGCAATCGTGCGGCCATCGTCCAAAACCGCCGAGAACGCAGCGATCGAGATGCTGTCGTCGTCACTGGTCACTGGGTAAGGGACGGTCTGGCTGACGATCCGGTGTGCGGCGCGCGACGCGGGGGCTGACACATAATCACCGGGCAAGTCCGGCCGGAAGAACGCCCCGACCGGGGGAAGGTCACCGGTGAGGGCGAACACACGCGCATGCTTGGTCGGGTCTTCAGTTCTCACGGTCAGAGTTACCGCGCCGCTGGCAGGATCAAGCGACCGCTTGATGATAATCAGCTGGACGTCAGCGAGCCCGAGTTCTTCGATTGCGCACGAGATGCAGTCCCCCGAACGATACCCAATCCATCGCAGCTTGAGCGGCAAGGTGATGGGCATGCGCTCGCGTGATAGCTCGACGTCGTACCCCGCCAGCTGCGTCGCTTGCGAGACATCATCACCGGTCTCGACTTGAACCAGTGGGTATTCGATCTCCTGCGTGCGCGTGCCGCCGTCTTCCGTCACATAGGCGCCAATGCGCGCGACGGTTCCAGAGACCTGCTCCCAGAAATGTTCCTCCGAACGATACTTCGGGATGATGCCGTTGATTCGCTCTTTGCGCGGACGCGACCGCGGTACCGACGCCTTGCCGATCAGGTCGCCTGCGCCGATGGTCGCGATCGATACCCGGGGGGCCTGAATAATGCAGGACAGGATGGCGCCGTCGCGGATCGGCTCGCCGCCGCCCGCTTGCAGTATCGCCTTCATCACCTCCCACTTGTCATCGCGCGAGGTCACTTGCCCGCCGAGCGTCCAGCCGTTGATGTCGGCGATGTTCGATGCTTCGACGAAACTGCCGATGTCGATCTGATCAGGACGGAGCCCGACGCCACCACGGCGCTTGCCATTCTGGTGCCAACCCAAGGCCCAGGTAACGCCGACGACATACGGGTTATTCGACCATTGCCATGTCGTCTCGTCGTTCGCGCGCTGTGGACCGGAGCCTCCGGGATACGTGCTATCCTCGCGAGCATCGTACGCGAGGACCCAGTGACCAACGCGGAGCATCTGCGGTTCTGTGGTGAACGTGTTCTTTCCGCTCGCATCATAGAGCATCGTCACCTGATCAGCAGCGAGGCCGGACATCTTGTGCGCGGCGGTCCATCCAGGCTTGTTGCCGACGCCGGTGTTCAGCACGCCGGATTCCGGGCAAGCGCCCAGCTGCTTAACCATCCACAGCCGCTGAGAGTATGGCGCCCCCGACGCAGAAGCGCCGCTGAAGGATACCGGCTTCCGATCGCAGTACAGCGTGTCGATGCTTGCCACCGGCCCAAGAGACAGGACGGTGTTGATCGTCTCGTACTTGTTCTTGTCGCTGTCCCCGCTGCCCTTGCGATAGGTGATGTTGCCGGCGACGCCGGTCCGGCCGAACAGGATCGGGATTGATGCGTTCGGATCTGCCGACCAGTCCGTCTGCGATCCCCCACCGCCACTAGGCTTCTTTGCGAGCAGACCAGCGCCGATGCTGGCCGCAACCGAGAAGCCCGCAGCGATCGCCGAGGCTACGGCAACCGACGTCCCCAGCGCGCCGCTCAGCAGCGTGGTCGCGGTCAACGATGCGCCGCCCGTCGGGATTGCCGCGGCAAGCGATATCGCGATCGCCGCATAGGTTGCGATCTTCGCCATCAGGTGCGCCAGGCCGCGACGGGCGTTACGGTAGGCTCCGCGATCGTCAGCAGGTCCGTTTCGCCGAGGTAGCCCATGATGCGGCCATTCCCCATGACGATCGCCAGCGCACCGAACGTGTCGTCATCGCTCGGCATCTCGACGATGTCGCCGAGGATCGCACGCGACGCCGGGATCGGCTGCACCAAGTCGTCCATCATCTGCGCCAGGGTGGCCCAGCCCTTGGAATGCAGCGCACGCTTCGCTGTCAGCGCACTGCGGAACGCTTTCACCGGGGGAGGCTTATGTCCCATCCCGACCAGCTGCTTGCGCACGAGGTGCACGCAGGTCGCGCCAGAGCGCCAGTCGAAGGGCTTCGACGCGAAGTGGTCGAGGGTGGCCTGCGTCGTATCGCGGCGCTTAAGAAGATCGGTCACCCGGTCTGCACCGCGCTCTGATGGTTCATACCCCAGTAGACCGGCTCGGTTACACCGGTGACGAAGTCCAGCCCGAGCTCACCGGGCCAGTATTCCTTATGGGAGGTGGGCGATAGCGTCATACCTTC
>Ga0182231_1000254_pt1 | contig 12779 bp, 13 predicted proteins | sample G6R1MG_29_FD_129667 | JGI IMG/M metagenome (GOLD analysis project Ga0182231, IMG submission 129667) | Miscanthus phyllosphere microbial communities from Michigan, USA - G6R2_NF_07NOV2016_LD1 MG | ecosystem: Host-associated > Plants > Phyllosphere > Phylloplane/Leaf | place: USA: Michigan...
CGCTCGTTCCTCGTCATCACCCACTACCAGCGCCTGCTCGACTACATCGTGCCGGACGTGGTCCACGTCATGTCGCAGGGCCAGATCGTGAAGTCGGGCGACAAGGATCTGGCCAAGGCTCTCGAAGCCTCCGGCTACGCCGAGTACCGCACGGGCGAGGCCGCCTGACCATGGCCGACATCACCCCCCTCCGCACGGCGGCCGAAACCGGCCTGTCGAAGCTCTTCGAAGCCACGAAGATGAAGTATCCGACGGGCGTGTCCATCGCCCGCGAGGAGGCGTTCCGCTACTTCGAGGCGGTCGGTCTGCCGACCCGCCGGGTCGAGGCGTTCAAGTACACCGATCTCCGTTCGGCGTTCCGCGATGCCGCGCATCCGGCCGAGATGCCGCAGCCTGAGACCGCCAAGGCGGCATCCGCCGAGGCCAAGGGCTTTGCCGGGATCGAGGCCGTGCGCCTCACCTTCGTCAACGGCCATCTCATCGAGGCGGAATCCGATCTCACCCGCATTCCGGCCGGCATCACCGTGACGCCGCTGACCGAGGCTCTCACGGACGGCCATCCGCTCCTCGACCGGCTGACGCCCGTGCGTCAGGCGTCGGAGAACGCCATCTACCAGCTCAACACCGCCTTCCTGGCCGATGGCGCCGTGATCGCCGTCGCGGCCGGTGCCAAGGTCGAGACGCCCTTGCACCTGCGCTTCGTCGGCACGGGGGCGGACGCCTACGCCACCGCCACCCGCGTCCTCGTGGTGCTGGAGGAGGGGGCCGAGGCCCTCGTGCTGGAGAGCCACGAGGGACCGGACGGCATCGCCTACCAGCCCAACGACGCCGTGGACGTGGTGGTGGGCGACCACGCCACCTTCCGGCACGCGCGGCTCAACGCGGAAGGCCGCGAGGCCGTAGCCCTGTCCACGCTTTCGGTGAAGCTTGGCGCGGAAGCGGCGGTCGAGACCGTCAACGTGGTCGTGGGTGCCGTGCTTTCGCGCCATCAGGTCTACCTGAACTTCGCCGGCGCCGACGGCCGCGCGGTGGTGAACGGCGCGGCCATGCTCAACGGCCGGCAGCTCGCCGACACCACCTTCCTCGCCGACCACGCCGCCACCGGCGGGGTCAGCCGCGAGCTGTTCAAGACCGTGGTCGACGGAGCCGCCACGGGCGTGTTCCAGGGCAAGATCATCGTCCAGCAGGCGGCCCAGCAGACCGACGGCAAGATGATGTCGGCCTGCCTCATCCTGTCCGACGAGGGGCAGATGATGAACAAGCCCGAGCTCGAGATCTTCGCCGACGACGTCGCCTGCGGCCACGGCGCCACCTGCGGGGCGCTCGACGACGATCTGCTGTTCTACCTCATGCAGCGCGGTCTGCCGAAGGCGGAAGCCGAGAGCCTGCTGGTTCAGGCCTTCCTGGGGGCCGCCATCGAGTCGGTGGGCCACGAGGGCGCGCGCGAGGCGATGATCGGCACCGTCGAGGCGTGGCTGAAGGCGCGCGCGTAAGAAAACACGGGAGATCGGCCTCGAAAACGATGCCGATCTCCGAATGCCTGCCCCATCCCGCGACCTTCATCCCGCGGTGCCGGAGCGCAGCGGAGGCCTCGCCGAGAGGGGTCCCGTTGGCGCAGCGGGTTCTGGAGCCCTCCTTCGAGGTTGCCTCATGGCACCTCGGGATGAGGAACCGGGTGGGTTCGTCACCCGACTCCTCCTTGGAAAGTCGAGACATGAACGCACCCGTCCCGAACACCCCCTACGACGTCCAGGCGATTCGGGCGGAGTTCCCGATCCTATCGCAAAAAGTCTACGGCAAGCCCCTGGTCTATCTCGACAACGCGGCCTCCTCGCAGAAGCCGCGCGCGGTGATCGACGCGATGGTCGGCTGCATGGAGACGGGCTACGCCAACGTCCATCGCGGGCTGCACTTCATGGCGAACGCCGCGACGGAAGGCTTCGAGGGCGCGCGCGAGACCACGCGGCAGTTCCTCAACGCCGAGTCCACCGACGAGATCATCCTCACCCGCAACGCCACGGAGGCCTACAACCTCGTGGCCTCGTCCATGGGCCTCATGGGCCATATCGGCGAGGGGGACGAGATCATCCTCTCGATCATGGAGCACCATTCCAACATCGTGCCCTGGCACTTTCTGCGGGAGCGGCGCGGTGCGGTGATCAAGTGGGCGCCTGTCGACGACGCGGGCAACTTCCTCGTCGAGGAATACGAAAAACTCTTCACGCCGCGCACGAAGATGGTGGCGATCACCCACATGTCGAACGTGCTCGGCACCGTGACGCCGGCCGCCGAGATCGTGCGCATCGCCCACGCCCACGGGGTGCCGGTGCTCCTCGACGGCGCCCAGAGCGCCGTGCACCAGCCCATCGACGTGAAGGCGCTCGACTGCGACTTCTTCGTCTTCACCGGGCACAAGGTCTACGGCCCGACCGGCATCGGCGTGCTCTACGGCAAGCGGGAGTGGCTGGAGCGCCTGCCCCCCTACCAGGGCGGCGGCGAGATGATCCGGACGGTGAGCCAGGACAGCATCACCTACAACGATCCGCCCCACCGCTTCGAGGCCGGCACCCCGGCCATCGTCGAGGCGGTCGGCCTCGGCGCCGCCCTGGAATTCATGATGACGCTGGGGCGCGAGAACATCGCCGCCCACGAGGCCGCGCTGCTGGCCTACGCGCAGGAGCGGCTGGGGGCGATGAACTCCGTGCGCCTCATCGGCACGGCCGAGGGCAAGGGCGGCGTCATCGCCTTCGAGATGAAGGGCGCGCACGCCCACGACATCGCCACGGTGATCGACCGCTACGGCGTCGCCATCCGGGCCGGGACGCATTGCGCCATGCCGTTGCTGACCCGCTTCGGCGCGACCTCCACCTGTCGCGCGTCGTTCGGACTGTATAACACCAGGCAAGAGGTGGACGCCCTCGCCGAGGCTTTGGCCAAGGCCGAGATGATGTTCGCGTGAAGGATCAACCATGAGCGATTCAGCCATCACCGGCGGGGCCAACACTCCCGCCATCGCCAGCGCCTCGGCGATCCCGCCGGAGGAACTCGACCGCCTGACCGACGACATCGTGGCGGCGTTGAAGAGCGTCTACGATCCGGAGATCCCGGCCGACATCTACGAGCTCGGCCTGATCTACAAGGTCGACATCGCCGACGACCGCACGGTGGCCATCGACATGACGCTCACGGCGCCGGGTTGCCCCGTGGCCGGCGAGATGCCGGGCTGGGTCGAAACGGCGGTGGCCGCCGTGCCGGGCGTCCAGGCCTGCGCCGTCACCATGGTGTTCGATCCCCCGTGGGACCAGAGCCGCATGTCCGACGAGGCCCGGGTCGCCCTCGACATGTGGTAGGGGGCTCAGCCTTCGCTGGCGAGATCCCGGCGGGGTGGGAAGGCGAGGTCGTCGTAGAGATCGGCCATCGCCAGGGTGGCCCCGATGTCGGGCAGGTCGATCACGGCCTCCAGACCCTCGAAGGTCTCGATCTCCCAGCCGGCTCCGCTCCGTCGGTAGAGCAGGGCCTGCGGCTTCAGGGTCTCGACGAGCAGAATGGCCGTGAGCGTCGGGTGGCGCTTGTACTCCTCGACCTTCCGGGTCTGGTCGATGGAGGTCGTCGAGGGCGAGGCGACTTCGGCAACGAGTCTCGGCTCGCGCGCCTCGTAGGTGTCCTGCACCAGGGGCGCGCACTCGACCATCACGTCGGGCCGGCGCAGGCCCCGGATGCTGGTGCGGAGCGCGATGTCGGCCGTGGTGGGCCGGCACGGCTTGCCGCGCAGCTGTGCGTACAGCGAACCGATGATGTTCACCGTGACCCGATCGTGCTGCATGCTGGCCCCGGTCATCATTCGATGCCGCGGCACCGGGTGGCCATCGACGAGTTCGTAGAGTTCGTCCTGATCGCGCTGCCAGATGAAGAAATCCTCGGGCGTCATCGTGGAGCGTGTGGCATCCGCCATGGTGGAGATCCTCCCGTCGTCACCTTATCACGGGTCGCCGCTCCATGCGCGCCGCCCGGATGGACGGGGGCCAGCGCCATCCTTATCTTAACCGGGTGCGTTCACCCTCAACCGCCCGGGCCTTGAACCCGGTTGCCGGAGAGACCCTATGGCTTCGAACTTCAAAGTGCTGTCCCTCACCGACGCGGCGGCGGAGCGCATCAAGGCGATCATCGCCGATGCCGACCGGCCCATCGCGGGCCTGCGGGTCGGCGTGAAGAACGGCGGCTGCGCCGGCATGTCCTACACCATGGAATACGCGGACGGGCAGAAGCCCGGCGAGGACATGGTCGAGGATCGCGGGGTCAAGGTCTTCGTCGACCCGAAGGCGCTGCTGTTCCTCCTCGGCACGCAGATGGATTTCACCTCCACCAAGCTCGCCTCGCAGTTCGTGTTCAACAACCCGAACCAAACCTCGGCCTGCGGCTGCGGCGAGTCCGTGGCGATCACCCCCGTGAACCCCGAGGCCGTCCGCGCCTCCGCCTGAGGCAGGTTCTTGCCCGGCGTCAGGCGACGTCGGGAAGCGACAGGCTCTCGCTGTCGTCGACGGTGCGGTTGCGGCCGTCGCGCTTGGCCCTGAACATGCACTGATCCGCCCGTTCCAGCAGGGACACCGCCGTATCGCTGGAGCGCGCGACGGCGATCCCGAGGGAGATGGTCACCTTGCCGAGGGACTCCCCCGTGGAGCGCTTGACGAGGTCGCGCCCCATCACGCTGGCGCGGACCTTCTCCGCCAGGGCGAACGCTTCGGCCCGGTCCGTTCCCGGCAGGAGGATCCCGAACTCTTCGCCGCCGAAGCGCGCCAGGGTCGCCCGTGCGGTGATGTGCTCGCGCATGACCAGGGCGACGAGGCGCAGCACCTGATCGCCCGTGAGGTGGCCATAGACGTCGTTGAAGCGTTTGAAGAAATCGACATCGATGACGACGAGGCTCGCCGGGACCCGGTCGGCCACGGATTCCTCAACCATGGCGTGCAGGTTTTCCTCGAACTGCTTGCGGTTCGACAGACCGGTGAGGGGGTCGGTGAGGCTCTCGAGGCGGGTCGCCGCGAGGGTCTCGCGCAGGGATTCGATCTCGTTGCGGCTTTCGCGCATGCGCGCCTCGAGGGCGCGATTGTTGGCCGTCACCTCCCGGGTGGTGGCCACCAGGGCGCCGACGATCTCGTGGACCCGGGTGCGGTCCAGGCCCTGGCCGCCGAGATCGTCCGAGAGGAGGCGGAGGGATTCGCCGTACTGCGCCGTGGAGCCCAGCGACAGATCGAGCACTTCCATGACCCCCTCGATCTCGGAGAGCACGGTGCTGCTCGTGCGCTCGGCCGCGCGCGCCAAGCGCTGCCCGTCGAGGTGGGTCTCGTAGAGGGTGTCGATGTCGGCATCGCGCAACGCGCCCGTCGCCATCAGGCGCTTGAGCGTTTCGTTCATGGTCGGCTGCAGGCCGGAGACGTAGGTGTACCAGACCGTGTAGGCCCGCGGCGTCGCCGAAGGGCCGTACTCGCGCATCAACGCGTTGGCGCGTTCGGCGAGCGCAAAGGTCCGATCCCGGTCACCCTGACTGCCGCCCATTGTCCGTCCAACCACGCGCTCGTTCCCGGCCTCTCCCCGACTGGGGGGAATCGCCGACGGCGAACCTTATCCGGCAGATCGTGCAGAGGCCGTTAAGAGGACGGGAGCCCGTCCCGTTTCCCGGGGCCGTCCGATCCGGAGCCGTCGAGCGCGGAGGCCGGTCGCCTATTTCGGCGTCTTGATCACGGCCGGGCGCAGGAGGAAGGCCGGCACGTGCGAACCGAGGCCCACGGGCGTGTCGCCGTCATCCTCGTCCCCCCGGCGCCGGGGGGCGGGCCGGCGCTCGTCGCGGCGCGGTTCGGCGCTGCGAGCGGGCACGCTCGCCCGCTCGGGCGCAGGTTCCCTGGCGCGGGAGGGCGCCGGGGCGGCGACGGCCTCGGTCTCGGCCGCCGGAGACGGCCCCCGCTCGGGGCTGCCCCGACGGCCCTTGCGGGCACGGGGTTCGGAGCGGGCGGCGTCACGACCGGATTCGGCGCCGCCGCGCCGGCGCAGGGTCTCGCCGGACTTGCCGCGGTGGCGGGTGCGGGTCGGGGCGTCCTCGCTCACGGTCGGGGCGGAGGGTTCCGGAAGGGCGCCGAGGTCGCCTTCGGCCCAGGGAATCGGCTGACCGATCAGGCTCTCGATGGCGGTGACGGACCGCTCGTCCGACCGGGTGACCAGGGTGAACGCGTGGCCGGCCCGGCCGGCGCGGCCCGTGCGGCCGATGCGGTGGACGTAATCCTCCGGGTGGTGGGGCACGTCGAAGTTGAAGACGTGGCTCACGGCCGGGATGTCGAGGCCGCGGGCGGCGACGTCGGAGGCCACCAGCAGGGGCACCTCGCCGGAACGGAATCCGTCGAGCGCGATGGTGCGGGCGCGCTGGTCCATGTCGCCGTGGAGCGCGGCGACGTTGAAGCCGTGGCTCGCCAGCGACTTCTGCAGGAGCGCCACGTCGCGCTTGCGGTTGCAGAAGATGATGCCGTTGTTCAGGTCCGCCTCGCCCCGGATGAGGCGGCGCAGGAGGTCGCGCTTCTCGTGACCCTCCGAACCCGTGGCCACGAGCTTCTGCACGATGGTGGAGGCCGTGGAGGCGGGGCGCGCCACCTCGATCCGCTGGGGCGTGTGCAGGAACATGTCGGCCAGCCGCTCGATCTCCGGCGGCATGGTGGCCGAGAAGAACAGGGTCTGGCGGGTGAACGGCACCATCTTCACGATGCGCTCGATGTCGGGGATGAAGCCCATGTCGAGCATGCGGTCGGCCTCGTCGATGACGAGGAGCTCGACGCCCGTGAGAAGCAGCTTGCCGCGCTCGAAATGGTCGAGGAGCCGGCCCGGCGTGGCGATGAGCACGTCGGTGCCGCGCATGAGCTTGGCGTCCTGGTCGGCGAAGGAGACGCCGCCGATGATGAGCGCCACGTTGAGCTTGTGGTTCACGCCGTAGCGGTCGAAATTCTCCACCACCTGGGCGGCGAGTTCGCGCGTCGGCTCCAGGATGAGGGTGCGCGGCATGCGGGCGCGCGCCCGGCCGTTCTCCAGCAGCGTCAGCATCGGCAGCGTGAAGGCCGCCGTCTTGCCGGTGCCGGTCTGGGCGATGCCGAGCACGTCGCGCCGGGCCAGCACGTGGGGGATGGCCTGGGCCTGGATCGGCGTCGGCTCGGTGTACCCGGCCGCCGTGACGGCCTGAAGGACCTTGTCGCTCAATCCGAGGTCGGCAAAAGACATATTCTATGAGAACCGTTGCGCGCGGGAAATCGACCGACCGGCGCGGAGTGCATCGACACGGCGACGGCTTCAAGGGGCGGTTTCGACACACGACCCGCCGCGCACACGCGTTGCGGGGACACTTAGAGCCTCGTGCCGGCTTGTCAATCGAACCCGGGCGCGCCGGGAGAATTTATCCACGCCGCACGGACGGTGGATTCCGCTTTCCGGCCCGGGGCGGGGCGCTTGCCGATGGCACGCCCCGTGCTGCACGTTCACCCCGACGGCGGAAGGAGCCGCGGCGAAGGGGGCTGGGCGATGTCACACGGCGTATCGACGATCCACGAGGCGACTTCGGGCGGTGCCGTCCCCGATGCCCCTGCCGACGTACTGATCAAGCCCGGTTACGACGACCGCCTGACCAACGCGGATCTGGCGCCCCTGCGCAACCAGACTTGGGGTACCTACAACATCTTCGCGTTCTGGATGTCGGACGTCCACAGCGTGGGTGGTTACGTCACCGCCGGATCCCTGTTCTCCCTCGGCCTCGTGAGCTGGCAGGTCCTGGTCGCGCTCCTCGTCGGCATCCTCATCGTGCAGGTGTTCTGCAACCTCGTGGCCAAACCGAGCCAGATGACGGGCACGCCCTATCCGGTGATCTGCCGAGCCTCCTTCGGGGTGAAGGGCGCCAACATCCCGGCGATCATCCGGGGACTCATCGCCGTCGCCTGGTACGGCATCCAGACCTATCTGGCGTCCTCCGCCTTCATGATCGTGGCCTTGCGGTTCTATCCCGAACTCGCGCCCTACGCCGACGTCGCCACCTCGGGCTTCGTCGGGCTGTCCACCCTGGGCTGGGCGAGCTTCATGACCCTGTGGGTGATCCAGGCCCTGGTGTTCTGGCGCGGCATGGAGGCGATCCGCAAGTTCATCGACTGGGCGGGGCCGGCCGTCTACGTGGTGATGATCGCGCTGGCCGTCTACCTCGTCGCCCGGGCCGGCCTCTCCAACGTCGGCCTGACCCTGGGCGAGGTGCGCTACCAGGGCTGGGACGCCGTGCCGGTGATGCTGAACGCCATCGCCCTCGTGGTCTCGTACTTCTCCGGCCCGATGCTCAACTTCGGCGACTTTTCCCGCTACGGAAAATCCTTCGCGGCGGTGAAGGCGGGCAATTTCTGGGGCCTGCCGGTGAACTTCATCGGCTTCTCGCTGCTCACCGTCATCACCACCTCGGCGACCCTGCCGGTCTTCGGCAAGCTCATCATCGATCCCGTCGAGACGGTGAGCCGCATCGACAACACCTACGCGGTGGTGCTCGGCGCCTTCACCTTCATGACGGCGACCATCGGCATCAACATCGTCGCCAACTTCGTCTCGCCGGCCTTCGACTTCTCCAACGTGGCGCCCCAGCACATCAGCTGGCGCATGGGCGGCATGATCGCCGCCGTGGCGTCGATCTTCATCACCCCGTGGAACCTCTACAACAACCCGGCGGTGATCCACTACACCCTGGACGTGCTCGGGGCCTTCATCGGGCCGCTGTTCGGCATCCTGATCGCGGACTTCTACATCGTGCGCAAACAGCGGGTGGTGGTGGACGACCTCTACACCATGAGCCCGACGGGCCGGTACTGGTACGCGGGCGGCTACAACCGGGCCGCCATCCTCAGCGTGATCCCCTCGGCCCTCGTGCCGGTCCTGTGCGCCGTGGTCCCGGCCCTGTCGGGCCTCGCCAACTTCTCCTGGTTCATCGGCGTCGCCCTCGGCTTCACGACCTACGTGCTGCTCATGCGCCGGGCTCCGCAGGCGGCATGAGCGACCGTCCGATGCGAATCCTCCTCATCAATCCCAACACCACGCAAGCGGTCACCGACCTCGTGGCCGGCCATGTCCGGGGAATCGCCGGCGGGGCGGCGGAGATCGTGGCTGTGACCGGGCGCTTCGGCGCCCGCTACATCGCGAGCCGGGCGGCCTCCGCCATCGCCGGCCACGCCGCCCTCGACGCCCTGGCCGGGCACGTCGCCGGGTGCGACGCGGTCTACCTCGCCTGCTTCGGCGATCCGGGGCTGACGGCCCTGCGCGAAGTCTCGCCGGTACCGGTGGTGGGCATGGCCGAGGCCGCCTGCCGCGCGGCCTGCGAAGGCGGACGGCGCTTCGCCATCGTCACGGGCGGGGTCCGGTGGGAGCCGATGCTGACGGAGTTCGTCGCTGCCCTCGGCCTGTCCGACCGCCTCGCCTGCGTGCGGACCGTCGCTCCCACGGGAGGCGAGATCGCCGCGGATCCCGAGGCGGCCCTGGGCCAGCTCGCCGCCGCCTGCCGGGCCTGCGCCGAGGCGGAGGGCGCCGAGGTCGTGATCCTGGGCGGAGCGGCGCTCGCCGGCCTCGCGGCGCGCATCCAGCCCGCCGTTCCCGTGCCGGTCCTCTGTTCGGTGGAGGCGGGCACTCGGGCGGTGCTGGCCGCCGCCGGGGCAGGGGAGCCGCGTGGCGCCGCGCCCGCCCTCGCGAGCATCGGTCTGTCCCCCGCCCTCACGGTGCTCCTCGCAAGCGCCTGACGCAATCGCTTTGCGTCGCAAAGAAAGCGCTTGCATCGACTTCGCGAGACGATACACTTTGCGTCACAAAGTTTGGCGATGACGGCGGGATGGGGGGATGGCGTGACCGATCTCGACAGGGCTCTGGCCGACATCGTCGCCATCCGCTCGCAACTCGTGCGCGGCACCGCTTTCAGCGGCTACGGCCCGGCGGCCTTCGCCGCCACCGCCGGACTGGCGCTGGCCACCGCCACGGGCCAGACGCTCCTGCTCGACGATCCGGATTCCCGGCCGCTCGTCTTCTTCGGGGCCTGGATCGTCACGGCCGTCGCCGCCATCGGGCTGATCGGGGCGGAGATGCGCGCCCGGGCCCGGCGCCACGCGAGCGGCCTCGGCGACGCGATGATCCACGATGCCGTCGAGCAGTTCCTGCCGGCGGGGGCGGCCGGGGCGCTCCTCGCCCTGGTGCTGGCGCGGGTCTCGCCGGAGAACCTGTGGCTGCTGCCGGGCCTGTGGCAGGTGCTGGTCGGCCTCGGCATCTTCGCGGGCGTCCGGGTGATGCCGCGCGGGGTCGCCCTGGTGGGGGCCTGGTACCTCGTCGCCGGCCTCGCGGTCCTCGTCGTCATGGGCGGGAACCGTGCCCTTTCGCCCTGGGCGATGGGCGTACCCTTCGCCGTGGGCCAGGGGCTGATGGCCCTGGTGGTGCGAGCCGCCTCGGAGGCCGACGATGCCGAAACCTGACGCCCCCTTCGCGTATGACGGGCTCGACCGGGTCATCCACGAGAAGGCCCGCCTCGGTCTCCTCACCTCCCTCATCGCCCATCCGAAGGGCCTCGCCTTCGCCGACCTGAAGCAGCTCTGCGGCCTCACCGACGGCAATCTCAGCCGGCACCTCCAGGTGCTGCAGGAGGCCGGCCTCGTCGAGATCCGCAAGGGCTACGACGGCAACCGGCCCCAGACCACCTGCGGCCTGACCGCCGCCGGGCGCTTGCGCTTCCTCGACTACCTCGCGGTGCTGGAACGCGTGGTGCGCGATGCCGCCGAGGCCGCGCAGGGCGCGAGTCCCGGCGGCCGGATCCAGCCGGCCTGACCTTTCAGCCCTCGCCTGCGCCCGAGCGCCCGAACCTATCGGACGCCCGAACGCCATTCGCCAGGAAACTTTACGATGCAAAGCATCTCGCAGTCCGGCCTTCACGTCGGTCTCATCATGGACGGCAACGGCCGCTGGGCCACGGCGCGCGGCCTGCCTCGGGCGCTCGGCCACAAGGCCGGGGTCGCGGCGATCCGGCGCGTGGTCGAGGCGGCGCCCGCTCAGGGCATCGGCACGCTCACGCTCTACGCCTTTTCCAGCGACAACTGGCGCCGGCCGCCGGACGAGGTCGCCGCGCTCATGGGGTTGCTGCGCCTCTACCTGCGGGAGGAGGCGAGCCGCCTCGCCAGGGCCGGCGTGCGCCTCACCGTGATCGGCCGGCGCGACCGGCTGCCCGACGGCATCCCCGGGGCCATCGGCCGGGCCGAGGCCCTGACGGCGGCGGGCACCGCCCTGCACCTGCGCATCGCCGTCGACTACTCCGCCCGCGCGGCGATCCTGGCCGCCGCCGCCCAGGCCGGTACGCCCTCCGCCGTCGAATTCGGGCACCGCGTCAGCGGCGGCCCCGTGCCGGACGTCGATCTCGTCATCCGCACCAGCGGCGAGCAGCGCCTTTCGGACTTCCTGCTCTGGGAGAGTGCCTATGCGGAGCTGTACTTCACGCAACGGCACTGGCCGGATTTCGACGCGGGCGATCTCGCCGACGCGCTTCGCTCCTTCGCGGAGCGGCAGCGACGCTTCGGCGGCCTCGCCGCCGAAGCCGCCTGAGTCTCTCGCGAAACGCCCTTCGTCGCCTCGACGTGGGCGCCCCGCCTTCAGCGCCTGAGGTCGGATGCCGTGCAGGGGTCGAGGGTGATGTGGGCCGCCGCCGCGCCGATGGAGCCCGTGGTCTCGGGGTCCATCGGCTGCAGCCGCGCCTGTGCCTCGCGCTGGCGCGGGGTCCCGTTTCCCACGGTCCGGGAGAGGTATTGGCTCGTACCCAGGGCGACGAGGCCGAGCGTCAGGCACACCTTGATCGTCCAGGGCAGGAGCGTGCCGGGCCGCCGTGGCGCGAGCTCCTCCGGCTCCTCGTGCGGACCCGCGTCCCGGGGGAGGTCGATGTAGCGGTCGGGAGGAAGCATGGCGGCGGCGATCATCGATGCGGTGGCCCGGTCGGGCCGATCGAGGCCCAGTCTCTTCCGTCACGGTTAAGAGAGCCTCACGCCGGTCGATCCCTCCGGTGTGGCCATCCGGACTTCGCTCGGGCTTGCCGGCGGCGGCCGGATGCACGGAGGCATGGCCATCGGGCGAGGCCCCCGCCGCTCGATCTCGTGGACCGCCTCCGGTTTCCCGGACGGGTTCTTGCGAGACACCACGGTGCGGGGCGGCATTAAAAAGCAAATCGTCGGCGCGGACGGCATGATTCTGCCAAGGACAATGAACGGTAAAAAATATCCGCGCCGCACTTGATTTCGCCGGCTCGCGAACGAGCGATGATTCCTTAGGGTTCTGTCAATGTGCGCCAGGGCACCGACGGATCCGGGACGAGGTGACCTGCGGCTAACCTTTACCCTTCCTTGAGATGTGCTGGGCTATCCGATGCTCATGTTGCAGGAAAGCGACAGACCTCGCGGCGTCCAGGGACTACAAGCGCGCCGGCTTTCGCCAATCCAGAACCAGGTACCCCGATGAAAAGACTGCTTCTCGCCTCGACCGTCCTCGCCGGCCTGACCGCCGTCGCCTCGGCGGCCGATCTTCCGCGCCGCGCCGCTCCGCCGGTGTTCGTGCCGGTGCCGGTGTTCACCTGGACCGGGTTCTATGCCGGTTTCAACGCCGGTTACGGCTTCGACGCCTCCAGCAACAGCGCGCCCACCGTCATCGGCGTGAACGGCGCCAGCACCCTGGTCCGTCCGGGCACGACCCAGGCGATCGCCTTCGGCAACGGC
>Ga0182231_1000258_pt1 | contig 12613 bp, 8 predicted proteins | sample G6R1MG_29_FD_129667 | JGI IMG/M metagenome (GOLD analysis project Ga0182231, IMG submission 129667) | Miscanthus phyllosphere microbial communities from Michigan, USA - G6R2_NF_07NOV2016_LD1 MG | ecosystem: Host-associated > Plants > Phyllosphere > Phylloplane/Leaf | place: USA: Michigan...
AGTTCGACATCGCTGACATAGCGATCAATCAGCGCCCTCTCCTGCTGACGCTCAAGACTGCGACCAAACGGATCGAGCGCCGTACCACGGAGAAATTTGAACGCCGCCAGCACATCGAAAGCGCGCAGCATCCACGGGCCAAAGCTGCGTTTGCGTGGCAGGCCCGTGTGCGGGTCGCGCTTGGCCAGCCACGACGGTGCCAGATGAAACTCCAGTCGATAGTCACCTTCGAACTGCGCCTGCAACTGGCGGGTAAACTCGCCGTTGCTGTACAGCCGCGCCACTTCGTATTCGTCCTTGTACGCCAGCAATTTGAAGTAATTGAACGCCACAGCCTCGGTCAGCGTCGGCTGCTGACCGGGGAACGCCCGCGATTCGCTGTCGCGTACGCGTTGCACCAACGCCAGATAGCGCTTGGCGTAAGCCGCGTTCTGATACTGCTTCAAGGCATCGACGTTGCTCTGGATACGCTGATCAAGGTCCATCGGTTGCGGCTCGCTGACCTTGTCTTGCGGATTGACGAAGGCCTCCACGGCGGCGGGATCATGCGCGGTACGACGGCCCCAGAGAAACGCCTGCTGATTCAGGTTGACCGCAACGCCGTTGAGTTCGATGGCCTTCTCGATGGCCGCCGAGGTCAATGGAATCAGGCCCAGCTGGAACGCATAGCCGAGCATGAACAGGTTGCTGGCGATGCTGTCGCCCATCAATCGGGTGGCCAGCGAGGTGGCTTCGACAAAGTGGGTCTTCGCCGCGCCGACCGCCTCGATGATGGTCTGCTTCATGGCCTCGGCCGGGAACACGGCATCCGGATTGCGCGTGAACTCGGCGGTCGGTGTTTGCTGGCTGTTGACCACCGCATGGGAAATCTTGCTGTCGAGCTTGGCGATCGCATCCGGGCCGGCAGCCACCAGCAAGTCACAGCCGAGCAGCAGGTGCGCTTCACCGGCGGCGATACGCACGGCGAACAGATCCTCCTGGCGCGCGGCAATGCGGATATGGCTGACCACCGGACCGAATTTCTGTGCCAGACCCGCCTGATCAAGCACGCTGCAGCCCTTGCCTTCCAGATTCGCGGCATAGCCCAGCATCGCGCCGACGGTGGTCACCCCTGTGCCGCCGACACCCGGCAGGAGAATATTGAACGGCCTGTCGAGCGACGGCAGTGCCGGTTCTGGCAGACGCGCGAACGCCTCGACCTGCTTGGGCAACACAGGCTTGCGCAGTTTGCCGCCATGCACCGTAACGAAGCTTGGGCAGAAACCCTCGACGCAACTGAAATCCTTATTGCAGGCGCTCTGATCGATTTCGCGCTTGCGCCCCTGTGCCGTTTCCTTGGGCAGCACCGACAGGCATCCGGATTTCACCCCACAATCGCCGCAGCCTTCGCACACCGCCGGGTTGATCAACGCGCGCTTTTCCAGGTCAGGCATGGTGCCGCGTTTGCGACGGCGGCGCTTTTCGGTGGCGCAGGTCTGGTCGTAGATGATGACCGACACGCCTTTGAACTCGCGTAACTCGCGCTGCACGCTGTCCAGGTCGCGCCGATGATGAAAGGTGGTAATCGGCGCGAAGTCCTCACGACTCGGGTACTTGTCCGGCTCGTCGGAAACCAGCGCGATGCGCAGCACGCCTTCGTTGAACACCTGACGGCTCAGTTGATCGACGCGCAGCACGCCGTCGATCGGCTGGCCACCGGTCATGGCCACCGCATCGTTGTAGAGAATCTTGTAAGTAATGTTGACCTTGGAGGCCACTGCCGCACGCAGCGCCAGGTGCCCCGAGTGAAAATAGGTACCGTCGCCCAGGTTCTGGAAAACGTGCGGAGTTTCGGTGAACGGTGCCTGACCGATCCAGGTCACGCCCTCGCCGCCCATCTGGGTGAACGTATCGGTTTCGCGATCCATCCAGATGGTCATGTAATGGCAGCCGATGCCGGCCAGGGCGCGACTGCCCTCCGGAACCCGTGTCGAGGTGTTATGCGGGCAGCCGGAGCAGAAATGCGGGGTGCGCTGGGTGGTGAACAGCGGCGCCTGCAACGCTTGCTCCTTGTCGCTGAGAAACTGCAGGCGCGCGTCGATCTGCGGGCTGCTGTAGAACGGCGCGAGGCGTTTGGCGATCACCCTGGCAATCATCGCCGGGGTCAGCTCACTGAGGTTCGGCAGCAGTGAACGGCCCTGCTCATCGAACTCGCCGACCACCACTGGCCGCCGTTCAACAGGCCAGTTGTAGAGCTGACCGGTCAGCTGGTCTTCAATGACACTGCGTTTTTCCTCGACCACCAGAATTTCGTCCAGCCCTTCGGCAAAATCGTGCACCGACACCGGTTCCAGCGGCCAGCTCATGCCGACCTTGAGCACGCGAATCCCGACCTTCTCGCACAGCTCCTGATCGATACCCAGCTCTTCGAGGGCCTGCCGCACGTCCAGATAGGACTTGCCGGTGGTGATGATCCCCAGCCGGGGTTGCGCAGAATCGATCACCACCTTGTTCAACTGGTTGGCGCGCGCGAAGGCCCTGGCGGCGTAGATCTTGTAGGTATTGAGTCGAGCCTCCTGAGCCAGCGGCGGGTCCGGCCAGCGGATGTGCAAACCGCCTTCGGGTATGTCGAAGTCTTCAGGGATACGGGTTTTGATCCGCAATGGATCGACCTCGACCACCGCGGAAGAGTCGACGTTCTCGGCAATGGTCTTCATCGCCACCCAGCAACCGCTGTAGCGCGACAGCTCCCAGCCAATGATGCCGTAGTCGAGAATCTCCTGGACATTACTGGGGTTGAGCACGGGGATCATCGAGGCGATGAACGCATGCTCACTCTGGTGAGCGATGGTCGATGATTTGCAGCCGTGGTCGTCGCCCGCCAGGATCAGCACGCCGCCATTGGCCGCAACACCGGCCGAGTTGCCGTGCTTGAACACATCACCGCAACGATCTACGCCCGGCCCCTTGCCGTACCAGAGGGCGAACACGCCATCGTACTTGCCATGCGGGAACAGGTTGACCTGTTGACTGCCCCAGACCGCCGTGGCGGCCAGTTCTTCGTTGATGCCCGGCTGAAAATGGATGGCGTTTTGTTGCAGGTAGTCCTTGGCGTCCCAAAGGCTCTTGTCCAGATTACCCAGCGGCGAACCGCGGTAGCCAGAGATGAACCCGGCAGTGTTCAGGCCCTGCGCCTCATCGCGCTGCTTTTGCAGCATCGGCAGGCGGGTCAGGGCCTGTGTGCCGGTCAGGTACAGATTGCCGGTGGCAAGCCGGTATTTATCATCCAGACGAATATCAGCCAGGGACATGCGCATACCTCTCTTGTTCTTATAAGTCAGGTCATTTGCACCGGGACGGTCCTGCCCGGCAGCCTTGCAACTAGACTGCCAGCAGCAAAGAGGCTTTTTCTTTCTAAATGCGCGCAAATCTGCTGATATTCAGCATGCTTTTTTCGGCCAGAACAAAAAACAAGGTCAATTCATGCAGCCAAAATTGAGCCCTATCGATCGCAGGATTCTTCGTCTGCTGCAACATGACGCCAGCCTGTCGGCAGCGGAAATCGCCGAACGCGTCGAGCTGTCGCAATCGCCCTGCTGGAGGCGCATTCACCGCCTTCAGGAAGACGGGGTGATCGAACGCACGGTCGCCCTGCTCAGCACCCAGAAGCTGGGACTGAGCATGACGGTGTTCGTCGAGGTCAAGCTGTCAGGCCATGGCCGTCGCTATCTGGCGGAGTTCGAGGAGGCGATCATCGGCCACCCCGAGGTGCTGGAGTGCTACACGATGGCCGGGGGGATGGATTTCATGCTCAAGGTGGTCGCTCAGGACATCGCCAGCTACGAGCGCTTTCTGCGCGATCATTTGCTGCAATTGCCCCACGTCCACGAAGCCCATTCAAACATTGCCATGAGCACGGTGAAGCGCACCACGGAGCTGCCGCTGGACTAGGCGATATCGGGGAGAAGCCAGAAAAGAAAATCCGCCGAGCGAGCGCTGGCGGATTATCGGTATCAATGAGGGCAATAAAAACATTTGACTTGCAAATGATAATGATTATTATTGCATCAGCGGGTCGCGAGACTCGCTGGATAACCGGGAAGTCTTAGGTCGGCTTCCTGATTATCTCCTCATCAGGCTAATCACGGTTTTTGACCCGGCTTTTTGCCGGGTCTTTTTTTGGTTCTTTCTTTATGGTTTCGCTGCTTCAGGCTAATGAAGTCTGGGTGTTGCGCGGTGTGTTGCAATGACGCGGATCATAGCAAAGGCCACTCGATCAAGGCCATGCTTTTATGGCAAAAACGCCACAATGCGGCAGATAAAAAGTAATTGCTGCGACTTTTCACTTGAGAATGATTCTCGTATTCACTAGTCTATTCTTGTCACGGACGCTACCCGACATCACAAGGAAGACTCCCATGGACGATCAGCGAGCTATACATCATGAGTAATCAGCTCTCGTCTCTACTGCACCTCCCTGTCCGCGTGCCCGAGCCGCAACCCACGCTGCAGGCCATTGAACTCGGTCACCGACTGGGCAAGCTCTCGCGCCGGACCCGGCAGATATTCCTGCTCAGCCGACTCGACGGACTGGCCTATGCCGACATCGCGCGCTTCATGAACGTCGATATCGCCCGGGTAGAGCGTGCGATGCTTCGTGCGCTGGGCAAGGCCCACGTACCTGGCGCGGCAGACACCCCAAGCGCTGCCATTCAGGCTGCCATTCAGAATCAGGCCAGTCGCTGGTATGTGCACCTGCAGAGCCCAGCGGCAACCGCCAGCGAACGCATCGAATTTCGCCACTGGCTGGACGCCGACGCCGCGCACCTTTCGGCCTTCCAGAACAGCGAGCGACTGTGGCGTCAGTTGCAGGCGCCCGCCTCGCTGCTCGGCGCATCCGGCTGGCATCGGCGCAAGCGCAGTGTGTATCTGATCTGGTGCCTGCTGACCGCCTTCATCTGCAGCCTGATGGTCACCGCCGAGGCCATATCCTGAGGCGCAGATGACCGTTGCAGTGAAGTTTACGTCGCAGGGCGCGATGTTGATCGGTGTACAGTAGTGGCCTGAAAAGGCATCTACGCAAGCAGGCACCTATCTTGACTCTCACTATTGGTTCAGATTTCGACAGCGGCAACATTCAGGTTCTCGACGCAAGCGACCCGGCGCATATCAGGCTGGCGATTCGGCCCGACACGCAAAGCGCGCATTTCCAGTGGTTTCATTTCAAGGCAGAAGGCCTGAACGTCGGCCAGACCTATGGCTTCAGCCTGACCAATGCCAGCGAGTCCACGTTCAACAGTGCCTGGACCGGCTACAACGCCGTGGCGTCCTACGACCATGAGAACTGGTTTCGGGTAGCGTCGGATTTCGACGGCAAGGCGCTGAATTTCAGCCTGGCCCCGGACCAGCCGCAAGTCTGGTTTGCGTACTTCGAACCCTACAGCCGCGAACGCCATGAGTGGCTGATCGAACAGGCGCAGGAAAAAGCCGGTGCGCAGTTGCTGGCTGTCGGCAAAAGCGTCGAGGGTCGGGATATTCAACTGCTGCGCAAAGGCGACGGTGCCGAAGGCAAACGCAGGATCTGGATGATTGCTCAGCAGCACCCTGGCGAACACATGGCCGAATGGTTCATGGAGGGCGTAATCGAACGCCTCCAGCAAAAGGATGACGCCGCGCTGCAGCAATTGCTGGCAGAAGCGGATCTTTACCTGGTACCGAACGTCAACCCGGACGGTGCCTTTCATGGCCACTTGCGCACCAACGCCAACGGCAAGGACCTTAATCGTGCCTGGCAGGACAGTACCGAAGCGCTGAGTCCGGAAGTGTCTTTCATCAGGCAGCAGATGGAAAAGTACGGCGTGGACATGTTCCTCGACGTGCACGGCGACGAGGAAATCCCCTACGTATTCACTGCCGCCTGCGAAGGTAATCCGGGGTATAGCGCACAGCAACGCCAGCTTGAAGAGCGCTTTCGCAGCCGCCTGTGCGAGGTCAGCGACAACTTTCAGACGACTCATGGCTATCCACGCAGCGCGCCCGGTCAGGCCAACATGAACCTGGCCGCCAATGCTGTGGGCGAACGCTACAAGTGCCTGTCACTGACCCTGGAAATGCCGTTCAAGGATCACGACAACGCGCCAGACCCGGTCACCGGCTGGTCAGGCAAGCGCTCCGCGCAACTGGCCGGGGATATACTGACCGTGTTGTCCGAGATGGTAAAAGAGTTGCGTTAAGGGCTCTCCTGCCTTCAGGCAAACCGAAATGCCCACCTATGCGTGGGCATTTTTGTTTGCGCTGGCGGCACGGCGTACGATCAGACTGGCCAGCGCGATCAGCGCCAGCGTGATCACCACTGCCCCGTAGACATTGCTGGTCATCACCAGCCCCGCCGAGTGGGCAAAGAAGCCGGCGACCAGTGCCGGTATGCAGAAGGCCAGGTAGCTGAGCACCAGAAAAGCCGACATCAGCCCGCCCCGCTCGTGGGCATGCGCCAAGGGCATGAGCATGCGCAGCGCGCCCAGAAAGCTCGACCCGAAACCCACACCTGCGACCACTGCGCCGACGAAAAACAGCCACAGCAAACCCAGGTTGATCGAAAGCAGGATCACCGCGACACCCAGCGGCAGAAAGCTCGCACCTACCCACAAGCCGAGTACCGGCTCGCGCTGACGCAACGTCAGAATCGCCGCCGCGCCGCTGAGGGTCAGCGCCGCAACCGCCAGGCCGCCATTGAGCGGTGAGGTGGAGCCGGTCGCCGCTACCAGCAAGGACGGGCTCAACGACAGAAAGAAGCCACCCAGCGCCCACGCGGCGATGTCCACCGGCAGAACAAGCCACAGCATGCGCCGTGCCTGCTGCGGTACATGCAGTGAGGGCTTGAGGGATTGCCAGACACCGGGCTGAGGACTGACGGTTTCTTCGACGCGTCCCAGGTACAGGGCCTGACTCAGAAATGCGGCCAGCAGCAAGCAGTAACCGAGCATCAACGGCAACGGCGCGAACTGCGCCAGCAGTGCCGTCCCCAGAGCGCCAACGGCCATGCCGAGCATCGGCGAAATGCTGTTGATCAACGGCCCCTTGACCGAATCATTGTCCAGCAAGGCTGCGCCCAGTGCGCTGGCAGCCAGACCTGTTGCAAAACCCTGCAGCAGGCGCGCAGCCACCAGCCAGCTGACGTCACTGGCCAGAATGAACAGCAGCATCGAGACGCTTTGCAGCAGCAAGGCGCCGAAAATCACCGGGCGCCGCCCCAAATAGTCAGACAGCGACCCGCCCATCAACAAGGCAGCCAGCAGGCTGAATGCATAGACTGCAAAAATCAGGGTAAGCACGCCCGCCGAGAATCCCCATGCTTCCTGATAAAGGTGATAAAGCGGCGTGGGCGTGCTGGACGCGGCAAAAAAGCATAACGTGGTAAACGCCAGAAACCCGAGATGGTTTCGTGCCCGACCGTCAGACTTCACGTCTGGCGACGTCGAATCGTGTGAAGAAAGGGACATGGATACGCTCTCCGCCAATGCAACCTGTTAAAGCCATAAATTAGCTTTTGCGGAGTGTGCGACGTGATAGCGCTTAAAGCAAATACTTTGTGTTAAGGTCCGCCGTATGGCTATTAAAGAAGCAGTTCGCACCGGAGGCCGCAGTGCCCGTGTGCAGGAATCCATCCACCGCGCTGTCCGCGATTTGTTGCAGGAGCACGATCGGTCGGCACTCAGCGTGCCGATGATCGCGACCCGCGCAGGCGTTACGCCGTCGACCATTTATCGCCGCTGGGGTGATCTGACCACGTTGCTGGCGGACGCTGCCCTGGAGCGTCTGCGCCCTGACGTACCGATCGATCAGGGCAGTCTGCATCAGGACCTGCTGACCTGGAGTGAAATGTATCTGGACGAAATGTCCTCGGCACCTGGCCGGGCATTGATGCGCGATGTCGCCGCCAGTACCTCCGGCTGTGTCGGCAAGTGTGCGGCAATGGTTCGCGAGCAGTTGCAGGTCATGATCGATCGCGCCATCGCTCGCGGCGAGGTTTCCCCCAGTGCCGACGACATGATCGATGCCGTCATCGCGCCGATGATTTACCGGATTCTGTATGCCGAATCGGCGCCGACGCCCGAACGCGTGCGTCAATGGGTCGACCGCTGCCTGAGCTGAGCCGCTTTGCAGGGAGTCAGCGGGCGCAACTCCCGTTATCATGCGCGCCTCGTCCGACATCAATGACCGAACCTATTCATGCACACCCTCGCAGATCTACGCGCCGGCAAGCTGGCAGGCACCCAACGGCTTGACCTCTCCTGTGACCTGAGCGAATTCCCGGTTGAAATCTTCGACCTGGCCGACACGCTGGAAGTCTTGAATCTCAGTGGCAACAGGCTGACCTCACTGCCTGACGACCTGTGTCGCCTGACCCGCCTGCGCGTGCTGTTCGCGTCAGATAACGCCTTTACGCACCTGCCGGAAAGCATTGGCCAATGCCAACAGTTGCAGATTGTCGGCCTCAAGGCCAATCGCATAGAACAGGTCAGCGCCGCAGCACTGCCGCCGCGCCTGCGCTGGCTGATCCTCACCGACAACCGCATCGAGTCGCTGCCCGACGAACTGGGCCGCCGCCCGGACCTGCAAAAGCTGATGCTCGCCGGCAACCGCTTGCGCACCCTGCCCGCGACCCTCGCGCAGTGTCACAAGCTGGAGCTGATCCGCATTGCGGCCAATCGTCTGACCGAGCTGCCGGACTGGCTGCTGAGCCTGCCTGCCTTGGCATGGCTCGCCTTCGCCGACAACCCGCTGTGCGCTGAACGCCCCACCGCGCCGATTCGTGAAATCCCCTGGCAACACCTCAGCCTCCATCAACGCTTGGGCGAAGGTGCGTCGGGGATCATTCAGCAGGCGGTCTGGCACGACGCCGGCGCTGAGCACATGGCAGCGGTCAAGCTGTACAAGGGCGCGGTCACCAGCGATGGCTCGCCGCTCAATGAAATGGCGGCCTGCATCGCCGCAGGCCGCCACGTACAGCTGATCGAGGTGCTTGGACAGATCAGCGGGCATCCCGAGCAGCAGCGCGGCTTGGTCATGGCACTGATAGCCCCCGATTTCGGCAATCTTGCCGGCCCGCCGAGCCTGGAATCCTGTAGCCGCGATGTCTACGCCAGTGACACGCGCTTTTCCCTGCCGGTACTGCTGCGCCTCGCTGAAGGTATTGCATCGGTCACCGCGCACCTGCACGCCCGCGGGATCACGCATGGTGACCTGTATGGCCACAACATTCTTGTGCAGGAGGATGGCAATTGCCTGCTGAGCGACTTCGGTGCGGCGTCCTTTCACCCGTCAGCCGGGTTGGGAGAGGCGCTGGAGCGCATCGAAACGCGGGCATTCGGTATCTTGCTGGGGGAACTGCTGGAACGTTGCGAGGCAGATCCGCAGGATCAGGACGTCATGGCGGGTCTAACGGCGCTGCAGGCAAGCTGCGTGCAGCCTGATTGCCAGCAACGACCGTCGCTGGCAGAGATTCTTCTACAGATAAAAACATGGAGCGCGTAAAGCGCTCCATTGCGCAGTGATCAGCCTGCCAGACCCACGTAAACGTTCTGCACGTCATCATGGTTGTCGATGGCTTCGAGAAACGCTTCGACTTCGGCCATCTGCTCATCGGTCAGGCCGTCCACGGTGCTTTTCGGGCGGTAGCCCAGTTGCGCGGACTGGACGGTGAAACCGAATTCCGGAAGCGCCTTGCAGACTGCGTCCATGTCGGTGGACTCGGTGAGGAACAGCGTCGCGCCTTCTTCACCTGGCTCGAAATCCTGGGCACCGGCCTCGATTGCCGCCAGCTCCGGGTCGGCATCCGCTGCTGCAGGAACAGCCTCGATCATGCCCTGATACAAAAAGTCCCACGAAACCGAACCCGCAGCACCCAGCTGGCCCTTGCGGAACAGCACGCGAATTTCAGAGACCGTCCGGTTGATGTTATCGGTCAGGCACTCGACGATCACCGGCACGCGGTGTGGCGCAAAACCTTCATAGGTCAGACGCTCGAAGTTGACGCTTTCGCCCAGCAGGCCGGCGCCTTTCTTGATGGCGCGTTCCAGAGTCTCGCGCGGCATTGAGGCCTTCTTAGCCTGCTCGACCACCAGCCGCAGACGCGAGTTCATGTCCGGGTCTGCACCAGCACGAGCCGCGATCATGATTTCCTTGGACAGCTTGCCAAACGTACGTCCCTTGGCATTGGCTGCCGCTTCTTTATGCTTGACCTTCCACTGTGCGCCCATGTCTGCTCTCTTGATTCGCTAGGCGCCTCGCCGCCTGCGTCTGCATGACTCACAGAACGCGGCGCAGGCAAGGCGCTGAAAAAGGGTCACCGGCAAATACCCTGTCCGGCGCGGCGCATTTTATACGCGATCACGGCAGATGAAACCCCCGACAGGCAGATTGGCCTGACGAACTGGCCAAGATGACTATCAATCCGGCCAACGGCACTCATCGTCTTTCCATCAACGCTTGTAGGTTCTTTCCGAAAAACCTTGCAGCAATGCTTTTGTAACCCCGTATTCCGTAACCTTCGCGGCCCCGTTTTTGAAGCTAGAGAGCCCCGCGGATGCGCAAGGACCTGCAAGTGCCCTTCATGCTGGCGATCACCGACTGCCAGCCGGATCTGCATATCATCAGCTTCGCCGGCCATGAAGCCCTCAACGAAACGTATCGCTTCGACATCTGGATGATCGGCAGCGACCCGCAGTGGGATGTGCACAGCCTGCTGCAACGCGAAGCGTTTTTAAGCTTCGGCGAATCCGGCGGCGGCAGGCATGGCCGTATCGAGCATGCGGCCCGGCTCCACAGGGGGGCTCGAATGAGCCTTTACCATCTGATCCTGATGCCTGATCTGCAACAGCTGGCGCAGCATCGACATCGCCGCACCTATCAGGACCTTGCGATCCCTCAACTGATCATGCGATTGCTTGAAGCGCACGGCATCGGAGCAAACGCTTACCGCTTCGAGCACATGAACGGCCTTTATCCTGCCAAACCGTTGCACATCCAGTACGACGAAAGCGATCTGCACCTGTTGCAGCGCCTGTGTGAGGAAGAAGGCATGCATTTCCGTTTCGAGCATCGACGGAGCGGCCACCGGCTGGTGTTCTCGGACGACCCAGCCAGCTTTCCGGCGCAGCCATTGCCGGTGCGCTTCAAGCGACCGCAAGCGTCAGGCGCGTTGCGAGATACGCTGTTGCACCTGGCCGAGCGACTGGCGTTTGCGCACGTTTCAAAACAAGTCGCCGAGCACCCGCAACCTGCGCATGCACCCTCATCGCTGCACGATGAACATCCTCTGACGATAGCGGCCAATCATGCCTTTCAACCGCCAGGCGTTCGTGGAGCAATCAGTCACCAGGAGGCACTGAGTCGGCAGCGTGGCAGTCGCAGGCTGGAGCGCCTGCGTTGCGAGCGGCGCGATGTCAGAGGCCAAAGCACCGACACCGCCTTACAGTGTGGTGAAGTCATTCAGGTGCTCGATCACCCGGAACCATTGCTCAACGACCAATGGCTAGTGACCGAAGTCGCTCACGCTGGCAGGCAGTTACAGGTGCTGAAGGGTGTCGCCGCTCATGATGCGCTGGCAATCCTGCGCATCCTCGTGGAAGCGCAACGTTCGTCAGCCGAGGCTGAACAGCTGCAAGGCAACGGCTACTGCAACAGTTTCAGGGTAATACCCTGGGCGACGCCGTTTCGCCCCTCGATCAGCCACCCTCGACCTGCGGTCACCGGTGAGCATTTCGCCACATTACAGCGCAACGGCATGCAGCCGGACCCACCCGGATATCGCTCAATCCGCCTCGACTGGCACGTTCAGGATCTGGAAGACGAACCCGCACAACACTGGCCGTTGGCCGAGGTCGCTTGCGCGGAGGTTCATCGGCTACCGCCGGGCGCACGTGTGTTGGTGCGCTACCTCGACAATCATCCCGAACGGCCTGTGATTTGCGCTGTACTGTCACCGGGTCATGAGCTGGACGGGATGACCGCACAGCCGGCTGGCTGTATTCGAGTGGCGAGCGGTCGGCACTTGCACGTCAATGCCCACGACGGATTGCTGGTACGCGGGCAAACCGCGGCGCTGCAGGTCGACGCGCAACGTATCCTGATCGTGGGCCATGAAGATCAGCAGTCCTTGAAGTCGGGCTGGCGTTTGTCGATAAAGGCGCGCATGCCCTCTTTCTGATCCTGGCTGGCGAAGGCGGCGTGAAAAACCCGGCGCTCGAAGCGAATACCTTCGGCCAGGCTGACCTCGAATGCGCGATTGACGCTCTCCTTGACCATCATCGCCACTGGCAGGGATTTACTGGCGATCACCGCTGCCACTGCCAGCGCTTCCGGCAGCAACTGATCGAGCGGCAGCACGCGGGCCACCAGACCGGCGCGCTCGGCCTCTTGAGCATCGATCAATCGGCCGGTCAGGCACATTTCCATGGCCTTGGCCTTGCCGACCGCGCGAGTCAGTCGCTGCGTACCGCCCATGCCGGGCAACACGCCGAGATTGATCTCGGGCTGTCCGAACCTGGCGTTTTCGGCAGCCAGAATGAAATCGCACATCAATGCCAGCTCACAGCCGCCCCCCAAGGCAAAACCGGCCACCGCAGCCACCACG
>Ga0182231_1000259_pt1 | contig 12592 bp, 8 predicted proteins | sample G6R1MG_29_FD_129667 | JGI IMG/M metagenome (GOLD analysis project Ga0182231, IMG submission 129667) | Miscanthus phyllosphere microbial communities from Michigan, USA - G6R2_NF_07NOV2016_LD1 MG | ecosystem: Host-associated > Plants > Phyllosphere > Phylloplane/Leaf | place: USA: Michigan...
AGTCGTTGGCGAAGTCACAAGGCCCTCCACTTTTCATTATAAAACCGATAAACCAGAAAAAGATGGATTGTTTTGCGAAAGAATCTTTGGACCCATAAAAAGCGGAATTTGTGCTTGTGGAAATGGGGAGCAAGTACTCAGCAGAGATATCTACAGGCTCGGTCATCGCTTTGACTTCTTCCGAATGCTTTCGTGCTATTTTACAACTGTTGGGTTTTATATTAGCTCAATGGTAACGTATATAGGGCAGTAGCATGCATTATATTTGTTACTGTACAGTTGGCTGTCATGCATATTTTCTCATGTTCTTGTCTTAATGTTGTGCAGATGGTTGTCATAATAGTGTCTGTTTTCTTGTACGGAAGACTTTACTTAGCATTAAGTGGACTTGAGTTTGCAATTATGAAGCAAGCACGGATGAGAGGGAATCGTGCACTTCAAGCGGCTATATTACGAGTTCCAGTGGGTTGTCTTAAAAAGAATGGTTTAGCTGAATTCAGGAGAATTCTGTCTTTTGCACATGAGCGAATCGAGAGAATCTCTTGGTTTTTTATCTACCGATTAAAGGTTTCCGGGCACTGAAAAGATAGTGATTCGGGAGTCAAATCCCCAACAGACATAGGGGTGGTATCCGTGGCATAAAACCCTTTCAACATGCTCCTTTCTTCTTTATCTCCTGGCAATGAAAGGCAGGCGGTGCCTTCGTCTCGTTCAATACGGAAGTCTTCGGCTCAGCACCCTGCTCTCTGAAATCGAAACCCCACTTGGGCATCCTGAATAGAACTCCCCCTCTATCACCCAAGGTTGGTTTTTAGCAAGCTAAACCGCATCTCTAACACACCTCTTTGTAGGGCGGTTATGAAAAAAGAATTTGGAGAAAGAACAAGGGGATGAGCAAAAGAAAATCCCCCTCGCATTCACAGGCGAACCTCGTCCTATACGGCTGTTTTTTCGAGAGAAGAGAGATTCCTATCTCTACTGATAGGAGGTACTCGTGCAGGCTATTCCCATCTCTGATGTGTAAACACAAACTCTTCACTGTCCCAACAGAACTAACAGAGCTTGATACCTAAGATGCAAGGGATTCACCCCCAAAGTGCATATTTCTTTTCTCGGCTGCTGTAACAACTAGTACATAAGTAGCAGGCTTTCGCCTCAGAAGTATCTGTTCCCCTAAATAGAATAAGTTGGGCGCCACTACAGCTTCTTGAGTTGGCTCCGCTCCGTAAACTTAGGTTGGCTCAGTCAGCTCCTCGTATCAAGACTGAAGTCTGTCAAGCGGTCCTTGATTGAAAATGTTGTCAAGCAACCATCCATGAAGAAATGACATCAGGAGAGTTGCCAGCGAGGATGATATCATCAACATATACAAGCATATATAGAGTTACTTTTCCCGCCATAACTTCTATAATAGGGCAGGGATTAATCTTCTTTTGAGGCTGAGAATCTGTACCGCTTAAGTAAGTCACTCAGCTTTTTTAACCCGGCCTTAGATGCTTGCTTCAACCCATAGAGAGACTTGAGGAGCTTGCACACATAAGACGGACGAGTAGGGTCAATGAACCGGAGGGCTTGCTGCATATTGCTCATCAAGGCATGTAGAAAAGCATTTTATATATAAAGTTGCTGAATTAATCAACCAGTAGAGATAGCCAGAGATAAGCCTGCTTAGAATATCTGCCCGAATGGTAAGCGGTTTGATAACGGGACTTAATTTATCATTAAAAGAAATTCCTATCTTATAAGTTGATGCGCCGCCCTTAGCAACCTTGTATCGCTCAATATCTCCATCCACATGTGTGTTTTTTTAGTTTCTAAACCCATTTTCAGCCAATTCGGGTTCCATGGGAAGGAGGCGCTACCCACATGAGAATTCACATATATGGTTGATGAAATACTGGATTACTGGGCCCAATATAGTTGTTATGGTGCTTAATCTGTAGACAAGTAGAGTTCGTGCACACTGTTATACAAGACAATATACTCTAACACACACTCTTGGTAATAAAAGGCAATCAACAATTTGCTGATATAACCTGTTCTTCCCACTGTGCAGAAACCGGAGGAGGGAAAACAATGGCAGGCTTTGTACCAGAACCCGCAAAAAGCTGTCTTCTTGGAACTGAATCCTTGTTACCATGACCGAACTCAGCCAGCTCTCTGAAAATTAGAAAAGGTAGCAATAATTAGTTGCCTATTCATATGGAAGCTATGTATATAATTCTCAGGAGCTCAACAAAGAATAACCTGATCTCATTAACCATCATATCTCTTGTTATCACTTCTAACATGTCTTGAAGCAACAGTACCACATTATCAAACTTTGAGGCATCTCTTTCTTTCTGCAGGTGACCAGCATAATGTTAGCATTACCTTCAATACATGAATTGATCATCTGTCTTAACAAGTTGAAATATTGAAATTGTCAAATAGGAGAATAGTTGAGTAAATGAGTAAAGTAGTAACATTGCATTACCAAGGTAGATACAAGCTCCACAAATTTATTGAAAAGAACTGGGATGGGAGTGCGCTCATTCTAAAATTGGCAAGGAACGTATTCTTTGCAATATTAGCTTCTATTTCTTTTATTATAATACCAATAATCCTGTTTATGTTAATGAACAAACATGTCAAAAGAGGATCAACATAATCAACTGAACATGGAATTCAAAGATATATATATGCACCAACGGCCATGCAGTTCAAGAAGCCAACTAGCATGAAGGATAAAACACATATGCCTTCAGTACCATTGAGGTTACGTATGTAACAATAGCTAAAGCTTACTAACTACAAGCAGTCATAGTTTTCTTTACATTGTACATCTATGGTGGTGCTTGGCTGTCCGCTGTCCTTCTCCCTAGTTCATTTTGGAATAGCTAGTTCCTGAATATTGAAATAGTGAATATGTGCAGCCACATGCAAATGTTGGATTCCATATTCTTAGTATTGGATTTGTAACCTTGGCTCAGTGGCTCACACATGCCTAATTATATAGGGTCTGGTAGTGTAAAGCTCATATGTCACTTCGATCACCACCTCTAATCCCCCATTGATTCTTGATAGCGTGAGATGGTGAAATTGTTCTGGCTTGTGTGGAGAGACTGGTCTTGGGCTGGGGCTGCTGCGACTAACCTTTCGCCCAGAGTTGGCGGAGCTGAGGTTGGCTGGCTGGGTGGCACTTTTCGTCGACCCATTTGGGAAAGTTAGTGGTGCGTTGCATGGTCAATTTGGATTTGATCAACAACTTACCTTGACAATTCGCATTGATCAACTGACCTGGCAAAGAAAAGAGTCAAAATCTGGATCAAATCGGTGAAGAAACACGACTTGTCCCTATTGAAAGGAATAGGAGAGATAGAAAGTGCGGGGAAGTTGATTTATTAGTTTGGAGGATAAATAGATAGGCGTGAGAGTACTTTACTGGTTGAAAAATAGACTGGCATAAGGGATAGGCAAGGGTAAACTGGATAGCCAAGTTCAATGACTGAGAAGTAGAGGGCTAGCACGAGCTGTGACCATTGCCAAGAACGAGTGCATTCTATACCTAGCGATAGGTCAAGATCCTTTTTCCTATCTATTGAAGATGCAAAGAGAGATGCTTCTTCCTCTTCAAGTTGGAAGTGCAAGAAGAAATGCGGTAAAGCGGTAAATAGGAGTTCCATCTACCACGCACTCGCCCCACACTCCAGTTCAGCATCCATACTCAGCTAGGAGGAAGGTGCCGGGGACACTATGAACACACATGTACTTGGTTGACTTCACGTCCCGTCTCACAACCGGGTAAGATCAAATAAACAAACAGCTTGCTTGCCCAATCCCTATTGAGAGGATTTCTTGAGCTTGAACTTCCTTTTGTAGCTCCGCTCACAGGGACTTCTTTTCATCCGCAATGAAGCTTATACCACCACTTGGCCAGTAAGGCCTGATTCAAAAAAGATCAATCACCCCCTTCCCTACTTCAATGGAAAAGGGGGAATCGCCCTTTCACAGCCGCCCCTCCACTAAATTGATACCTATCCTTTCGCCTAAGATGATCACGAACGAAGACAGAGAATTGCGTAGATAGGAGGAGGAAACGAACCAACCCGGGGCCCCAAACAAACAAAAGGGAATGAGAGAAATGATCGGAACGATTGAGGAAAGAAAGAGAATGGCGGCCCCTTTCCTTTCGCCCAGGGGGCATCGTCGTCGGGGACAGGCTTCGAGGGTTCTTCCATATTTAGATATAGAGATAGATGATGATAGAGATCTAGATCTTTCTATAGATAGATCCTTTGAGAAATTTCTATTGATCCGCTTTCAAGATCTATGAACAAGAGAGAAAAAAAATATCCATGTAAAAAAAAGAGATGAATAGATAGGGCTGAGCCGATAGCAGGACTGGGTACGATGATGGGGCGAGAGAGGGAAAAAAACCTTCGGGATGGATCGGGAAAAGTGACCTCCGGCTCAGCCCACGACTCCCTTTCCCTTCCCTTCGCATAGCTCACTCAAAATCCCCCTTTTTTCCCAGAATGAATTCGCCCGACACGACGAATCCTGCCCTCCTGTCTTTCTTTCTCATTGAATGAACCACTGCCTGGGACGCCCCTATGCCTATGAATTCAATGATTTAAGGGCCCCGGGAGGAAACTTCGGAAAGAAAGCCTACTGGTTGGTCTGGTTGTCCCCCCGGCGGTGCCCGGGCGGGCCTCGGTTCAATCTTGCCGATTCTACCTAGACATGGCTCAAAACGAAGGGGTAAGGCCAAGTGTTCTTAAAACTAAACTCTCAGTGCACTTCGGAGCACGGTCTTCCGTTAGGTCCTTTACGGACGACGAAAGCCCCTTGGCTATACTCTACTCTTCGCCTCCGGCTGTTCTGTTCTTTTCTTTCCTTTTGGCTCGGCGGAGCTGAGCTGGGTTCCATTACACTCTGTAGGAAATGCATAGACAGTCCACGCAGCAAACCGAGGCCCTGCGTGCGCCGTACGTACCGCCTACGAATAATAGGTAGCCCCACCCCAGGCAGAGTTTGTGAGCCGTGTAATAGGCGACCATTTCGCGCGGTTCGGGGGGCACTTGAATAAGCCGCCGGCACCCGGCTGCGTCTTTACCCCTATCCAATTTTTGGGCCAATTCCCCCTTCGTACTACCAAAAAATGAGATTCTTGCCGAATCCGAGTTTGCTGCTCCAACCATTACAAAACTAATACCTATTCTGTTTAGTACTTCAGGTGCTTCTCTAGCGTATAATGTCAATCTCGTAGCGGATCAATTCCAACGAGCCTTTCAAACTAGTACTTTTTGTAATCGACTCTATAGCTTCTTCAATAAACGCTGGTTCTTCGATCAAGTTTTGAATGACTTTCTAGTCAGATCGTTCCTGCGTTTCGGATATTCAGTCTCATTCGAAGCTTTAGACAAGGGTGCTATTGAGATATTGGGCCCTTATGGTATCTCGTACACATTCCGACGATTGGCCGAGCGAATAAGTCAACTTCAAAGTGGATCTGTTGTGCGAAGAGTGCGTTATGAACCGTGGCCGCCTACCTGCTTTGGTTGGTGGGGGCGGCTCCTCCGTTGTGGGTAAACGGGAAACCCGACTCTACGAACCCGAGGAAAGGCTGCACAGCTTCCGTAGGGTCGTTAAGACCGGAGCTTTTTGTAGTGCTAGCAGGAATGCAAGTGAATGAATCCAATCCCATCCCCTTTCAAATCGGCGAGGTAATACCTTATTGAAGTAGGGCACGCTACGGCAACACAGGACTGACGGGGTGGGGGCTTGCTGTCTACTTGGCGAGCCTTCACTGCCCCCTTCTGTAACTTCCCTTCTTTCGTCCGTCCACGAGGCAGTCAAAAGAAAGAGAGAAAGGGGCGGCTATAACGCAGGAGTCGTGGCGGTTGTATGCCACAAGGTCCCTATAGACAAGGGGACAAGTGAATCATCGCTTTTGGGCGCAGGCAGCCCTCTACCATCCATCCCATTGCATTCCTCTCATAGAGTACTGTACCGTCTCAGACCAGATACATCTATGGAAAGAAAGGATTTCATAGAAAATATTCATTTTTCTATTTTTTTGGATCCCCATGCATTCCGTTATTCCCGTAACTATGGATTGATTGTCCCTACCTAACTAAATGGTAGTGGTCTAGGGAGCGCAATTGCTAGAGCACGGGAGAATGAAGAGTAATGATTTAAGCAAGAGCAGCCGGACGGACTACTATAGTCAGTCTAGTGACTACTATAGTCTTTTCTTTCTTTGTAGTTAAGTAATAATGTTTGGTATAGCAGCCTTTCCGAGCGAGTCTCTGGGATCTCCTGTAAACCCCCATGATGTGGTAAAGGGAGGATATTAGGGGAAGCAGTGAGTGGAGATTCCCCTGCAGAGAGCCGGATGAGGGGAGACCCTCACGTCCGGTTCGGAGGGCGGGGATATCCCGACCCTACTATCATTATGCCTTTGCAATGTTACTTGGTTCAACTCCATTTGTGACCTTTTCTCGTATGTGGGACTCTCTATCTTCTTGGGTAGATTCTAGATCGTCTTTCATTTTGTTAGTGAGTAGTTTTCTTATTAATAAGTCAAGTCAAGAATAATAAGAGAACTGTAGGAGCTTGCCAGGACGGCTTGGTAAGCAAGCTACCTGTTATGTAGGCGCCAACTCCCAGTTCTTTCTCTTCTTTCTTTTTTCTTTTTTATTCTAGTTTTTTATACTATACGTATAATCACCTTTCCGGGGAAGGGGTAACATAGACGGAGGCACATGTAGACAGATACAGACTTTTGAAATCTTTTGCCTAAGCGAAGTAGATAAGTATGAGGGAAGAAGTATTTGATTGTCCAGCATGATCGGTTTCATAAGTCCAGTTGTGCCAGAAGCTAGAGTTGCCTTTATTAGTGGATAAGGGTGGGTTAGGCATGACATTCTTAATCGTAGACAAGGCGCGCTGCGGAAGAGCTTGATTGCTAACTAATTGCTTGCTTTTAACCAGTGACTGACTTACACGGCTACTACTTTCCTGAGTACCGCTTCAGAATCGTTCCTACTTTCCTTTTTAAAGGTCTTCCTCTCTCTACTAGGATTGACTCGCTTAGAAGTCGAGGGGGTCCCATTTCCATTCCTTTGCCAAAGACCCTAACGACAGCTTGAACTACCTCTTTGTCTCATTGATCCGAAAAGAAAGGAAAGAAGAGGATTCCTGGGAAGGATAGAGTATATCAGCAGGTTCATCGCACAGCTCACTCCCTTCAGGGAAAAAGGATTTGAGTGGAAGGTTGAGCGCCCCTTAACGTTTAGAAGTATCCTTTTTTCAACGGTTAGAAACCTTTCTATTCTAAGACGGCTAAGTCGAGGGCAGACACAACAGGTCACGAAGAGCTAGAGGATATAGAATTCCTATTTACCGGGAAGAAAAGCGGAAGGAAACATCGGCTCTTCCGAGATCTTATGTAAGGAATACTATAAAAAGTAGAGCTAAAAGATCTTCTCAACAAGAAATGTCTTTCCCGCGGAAGACTCTAACTCCTCATAGCATTACGCTAATCCGCAAATATCGAATGATGCTTCGACAGATTCAGTCATCCATTCAGCTTTGAAATCGGAGACAAGGAAAACAACTTCATAGAAGCGCCGCGGATCAATATAGAGATGCGAACCAATATCCTTTTCCTGGTGGACTCTGAAGTACTCGTCTTTTGCACAAGGCCTCGTGTCAAATAACATCCAACCACGTCCACGTCCTCCTACCTCGCCCATTTGCTGAGATCATCTACATTTTGCTTCGTGTCGAGCTCTAATCGGCCCAAACGTTTTCCTTCGGGAGGGCATTGCTGCTTTCTTTCTGTAGTGAGGCTGGCTCTTAAAAATGAGCTAAACTCTGATAGATTTAAAGGTCAATTTAGGTATTCTTATATGTATCGAGTGATTGTGAAGCGCATTCAACGCGCTAGATATGAACAAGGCTTGTTAGCATTGGCACGTGCATATGTTGGGTATGATATTTACTTTCCAGCATTTATTGATTTTAGAGGGCGCATCTATCGTGCAGGAATACTACACTTTCACGAGCGGGACTTTGCTAAATGTCTAATATCTTTTCCTATTGGTAGTGGTGATGTTAAGTTCACAGGAAAAGAAGACAAGGAAGAAGCTACTACTTATATGATTGAGCAAGCTGTGGGTTTCCATCATCATTTGGCTTTGCCCTTCCTCCTCGTTTTTCTTTGAGATTGGCAATCTTATCCACTTTTTTACTTTGCTCCACACAGATGAAGGCAAGCTTGTCTTGTCTTCGCTCTATCTTACCAGGAAAGTAGGAAATACACACCCCTGTTGGTTAAAGCAGACTCGTATGCCTATTCTGATGCGGAGGGATCAGCCACCTCTTTCTGTTCGAAAGATTCCAGACCTGACTTAAAGCCCTCTTTCACAAGACATTTGGTTGATCAGGATTTGGTAAACCTAGAGATCTGATTCTGGGATAGGGTAAATCTGTTCTTTCTGCTTCTGCCTATGCTTGTCTTTTAGCATTCGCCTATGCCTGTGAAAGGATTGAGATAGATATTGATATCTATCTGGGCGAAAGAGCACAAAAGGGAGTGGTTTGGCCGCTAAGAACTTAACTCCTAGGCGATGGAAATATAGAATCTATGTATGGCTCAGCCATCTCTTCTTGAACTTGCTGTGGAACTTCTCTATCTTTGTCATTAAAGGCTATGTATCCCTTTCCCTCATTAGTACTCAAGCACTAGAACCGCTTACTGATTCAACGACGGTTACTGATATGCCATGTTGATCGTCATTTCTCGTTGAATGGTTCTCCCTCCTGTAGCTCTGTGGGCATTCAAACCAGAGTTTATGCGGTTGGCTATGTCCCTTCTAGAACTTCGGGTTTCACAGACTTTTCCCACAATAGAGGCTTTGTTCTTTTTGATAAGCTCCCGTCTTTCCCTCTGCTTCTCAATATTGTTCATCCCTCTAGCGTTCGTTATGAGGACATTCATTAGGAGTTTGAGGTTAGATTTGATGGGGAACTCCCTCCTCTGTTGGAGGCACTTTTCATTGCTCTTGTTTGGCTCCGAGCCTTAGCTTTTTTCTTAGAGTTGCATTCACTTCCCTCACCTTTCGCAGATAGAATAGACTTCCCAACTAGCTGGATCCAAGAAGGCTTATCCGCAGCCAGGACACTGGGGGATCTATCTCTGAGTATGATATAGACTTACTCTCTCTGCTCCAGTAGAATGCTGAAGGATTGTGCTCTTTCATGGCCACTGAGACAGCAAGAATCTCGTCCAGAACCACAGGAGCAGTGGAGGTGGAACCAGCAGGATCCGGGATTAAGGCACTGGAAGGTTACTCAGATTGGTGGCCTGGTTACATAATGACATCTCCAGAGCTGACAGCCGATTCTAAGCCCGCAAAAAAAAAGAAATTAGACATAGGTAATGAGGAATGCTCAATGGCTTGCTCGGCTCCAATCTCGCATACATTACCAGTAGGACTCGCTTCAAGCTCTGGGGCAAGGTTATCAGGCTCAGGATTGGGCGCGCTAACAGCCTTACGAACCTGTGGAGGTAGCTTGACAGTTCTCAGAGGCATTAAGTCGATATTCCAGATTGTGCAGAATCCTTGGGCACCAAAGATTGAGTCACTTTCACCGGTTATGACCCGCGGCCTTGCAATTAGTACATGAAAGAGGAATCCATTCGTATTCGACACATTCTTCCTCAAGGCTTCCATTTCCGACGTCGATCCAAACCTTCGAAGGCTGCTTCTTTGCTCTATTAACTTCAATACAGACCCTGGCAAACACGAGAGGGGATTTGGTATAAGTCTGCTTCTCCATATAAAGTGGCTTACCTATAGTACTAGCAATCCTTCCTATAATATTGGATGACCAGAGGTGGAGCCCGAGCTGAGGGAACCGTACCCTCATAGGGACGCTCTGCAAGAGGTCTTTACGGACATCCAATCCTCTTTCCCATTTTTTCAGGATGAAAACCCGACCACCAATAAGCCAAGGTCCGCCTTCGAGCACTTTGGAACCATTTTCCCCCAGCAGGAATTGAAAGAGGAAAAAGCCATTCATTTATGAAATGATCTCAAGAGCCCCTCTGGGTTCCCAGATCTTAGGGAGGTCTTTATTGAGATATTCGAAAGGCGGGCCTCTCCGAATAAATAGTATACCCTTAGAGTAACTCAAACTAATTCCTACTTTTTTCGTTCTCCACGAGCTCTTCTTCCGGGCAGACGGCCACGATCTTCTCAGCCCTAGTTTAAGGTGAAAAGTAGTCGAGTTTTCTCTCAATGTCGCCCATAGCTCCATTACCAAAAAGGGTGCTCCATTGGACGGGGTTCCTAATATATAACTCCGCCTGCTGTTGAGGGTTCCGTCGCCGGTTGGTCTGGGGATCAGGAGGTTTGGGTGGAGGGGCAGGGGCGAAGAGCGAGGAGTCAGAAGTTCAATCGGATCGATGTTGGGCGGTTTTGTTTTTGGAAAGAGCTCGAAGCACAAGAGTGAGAATTTCAAAGCGGTTGCTAGAAAAATGGGATAACCAAATTGGACCCGAACTTACTTAGAATTGACGCTTCGTAGACTTCCTTCTTCCTTCCAATAGCGGGTCTCAGCCAGGGAACTTGCTCAATCTTCTGTTTTCATAATATAGCTTCACCCAACTTCCATACACCGATTGATTGTACGCTTGCTGTTCTCAACTGGGCCTCTGAATCTCCTCTGGTTTCACCTTTGCGAGTCGAAGTAATTTCCGGAAAGACACAGAGGAGCTATCATGCGTGGACCAGCAGTAGCCCTGTCCTCTCCTCTTTGTTGGAAGATGAGTACACATCGGGTAATCCGCCCACGAGAGCCCAATCACAAGAGGCTGATACAGAAAGCAATCAGCCATAGCCCAATATCGAGACCACAGCCTATTATTCAAACCACAAAGGATCCGTCTTTCATCGTCCAATCTTCTCGATCGAACATATTGACATCAATACTCCTTTCCATGGCCATTCACGGCCCGCGAAGATCAACCACTCGTGCCCGAGATCACTATCCAATCAAAAACCAGACTTCCAAGATCCATCTCACTCAGACCCTTTTGAATGTAGCGGATAACAACGGAGCGGGGCTATCGAATTGATATGTATTCGAATCTTAGGAGCTGGTAATCACTGATATGCTCATATTGGTGACGTTATTGTTGCTGTAATCAAAGAAGCAGTGCCCAAAATGCCTCCAGAAAGATCAGACAGAAGTAAGACGAGCTGTAATTGTACGTACATGTAAAGAACTCAAACGTGACAACGGTATGATAATACGATATGATGACGATTGTCATTGATCAAGAAGGAAATGAAATCCAAAAGGAACTCGAGGTGCGATCGCTCGGGAATTGAGACTTATGAATTTCACTAAAAGAGTCTCATGAGCTCCTGAGGTATTATAAATACTAGTAGTAGAGACTATGATATAGTAGGGTACCAGAATATAGATCAATTAGTAGATTGTGTCTGACGCATATACATGAAAAAATAAAATAATTATATAATAATATTAATAAGAATTCTAATCTTAATAAAAGGAAGGGTTCGAATAGCATCTACTAATATAATATTATATTACCGAAAACTTTGTGAAAATACTTCTACGAGAAGGTTTTATTGAAAACGTTCGAAAACCATAGGGAAAGTAACAAATCTTTCTTGGCACGTGCCCCTGCTCCTGGTCTTCGAACTAGTCATTAATGGTCGGCAACATAGGTACCCTTTTTCGGTATGCGTTGCGAACACTTTCATTTTTAGCGTCTCATCTTCTCTGGAGAAGCTCAAATCGAACGGATAGAGCAGATGGTCCAACTACAGAACTTCTTCTTTTTCATTACTTCCATGGTCGTGCCCCGTGGCACGGCAGCACCCGTACTATTGAAATGGTTCGTCAGTAGAGATGTTCCCACTGGTGCCTCTTCTTCCAATGGTACTATAATTCCTATTCCTATCTCTTTATTCCCTTTTTTGGTCTATCTACATTCAAGGAAATTCATACGCTCCATGGACAGAGCAAAAAGTGGAGTGTTGGTCAAAGCAAGCCGCCCTATTCTATTACCAGACAAAATTGGGAGAAGCTCATCCGCTAGAAATGCTTTATTTCGTTTCGTTCCCGTTCTTCATTTCCTTATTATCGAATCCATGGGGGACTTGTCATATTTAGAATCTTTCTGCGGTCTGCTCTGTTTACAATTCTTTCGTACTCTCTTCTCTTTACCACGCGATAGGTCAGCGAAGCGTGAGCGGGCGCTCCGAAGTAAAGGCCAAACACTTCGGCCTAAGGGGAATGAGCAACAAAATGACAAGATGAGGTGCCCCGGGCACCCCCATATAGAAAGAAGGGTCGAAGGTTTTGGGCCTGTAGCTTTCCCCGCCCCCCCCTCGTCGAGTGGTGCTTGTTTGGGGGGTGTGCCACCTGAAATCGGGCTTGAAGCTCTCGCATTACCAACGAGCCGACTGTTGATGGCTGTTGGTCACGACTACTACAAAAAAGTGAAGATGAATCTTTCTATTTCACATGGAGGAGTGTGCATCTTTATGTTGGGTGTTCTTCTGTC
>Ga0182231_1000260_pt1 | contig 12579 bp, 10 predicted proteins | sample G6R1MG_29_FD_129667 | JGI IMG/M metagenome (GOLD analysis project Ga0182231, IMG submission 129667) | Miscanthus phyllosphere microbial communities from Michigan, USA - G6R2_NF_07NOV2016_LD1 MG | ecosystem: Host-associated > Plants > Phyllosphere > Phylloplane/Leaf | place: USA: Michigan...
ACGAGGGCCGCGTCATGGAACTCGAGAGCATGATCGCCCGCGCCGAGGTGATCGACGTGACGAAGCTGTCGGGCACCAAGATCAAGTTCGGCGCGACGGTGAAGCTCGTCGACGAGGACACCGAGGAGGAGAAGACCTACCAGCTCGTGGGCGAGCCGGAGGCCGACGTGCGCTCGGGCCTCGTGTCCATCACCTCCCCCATCGCCCGTGCCCTGATCGGGAAGGGCGTGGGCGACACCGTCGAGGTGACGACGCCCGGCGGCGGCAAGTCCTACGAGGTTGTCGCCGTCCAGTACGGCGCCTGAGACCCGCCATGCGCCGCCTGACGCCCTGGGCCACGGGTCTGCTCGGCCTCCTGGCCCTCTCGGCTCCAGCCATCGCCGAGGGGCTGCCGAGTCTCGGCGGCGAGCGCCTGTCCGGCATCCGCGTCGATGTGGGGCCCCTTCTCGCCCAGGGCGACGGTCCCCGGGCCCGGGCACTTCAGGACGACCTGACGCAGGCCCTGCGCGCCGAGTTCGCCGACGTCTCGGGCGGGCGCGGGCCCACCCTGGTGGTGCGCCTGCGCAGCCTGTCGATGAACCCCTATGTCGGCAACCAGGGCCGCTCCGGCTTCGGCGGCAGCATGGATTCCGACTACCTCGACGGCGAGGTCCTCCTCGTCGGACGGCGCGGCGAGGTGCTGGCCCGGCATCCGCAGCTCTCCGTCGTGCCCGCGAGCTCCGGCGGTGCCTGGTACGATCCGGAATCCGAGCGCCGCCGCGTGACCGCCATCGCGGCGCACTACGCCGGCTGGCTGCGCCGGGCTTTGCCGTCTCGGTGATGGCCGGACGAACCGGCCGGCGGGATTGACGTGGCGGCGCCGATGGCGAAAGCGTCCCGGATGCATGCAAAGCCCGGCCGTCCGGCGCCGACCCCCTCCCCTCCACGCGAGATCGCCCGGGCGGCGACCTGGATCGTCACCGACGGCAAGGCCGGCGACGAGAACCAGTGCCTCGGCCTCGCCGAAACCCTCGGCCTCGCCTTCGAGGCCCGGCGCATCGCGCCGCGTCCGCCCTTCGGCTGGATGGCGCCGTGGGGGCCCGTGGACCCGGGCGACCGGCCCGGCCGGACGCGCGGCGCCCTGTCGGGGCCCCTGCCCGACATCCTCATCGCCTCGGGCCGGCGGGCGGTGCCCTACTTGCGCGCCGTGCGCGAGGCGTCGGGGGGGCGGACCTTCACGGCCTTCCTCAAGGACCCGCGCACGGGGCCGCAGACCGCCAACTTCGTCTGGGTGCCGGATTACGACGATCTGCGGGGCGAGAACGTCTTCACCACCCTCACGGCCCCGCATCAGGTTTCGGCGGCGCGCCTCGCGGCCGCGCGGGCCGCGCCCGACCCGCGCCTCGCCGCCCTGCCCTGGCCGCGCATCGCCGTGCTCATCGGCGGCGACAGCCGGCACCTCACCTATCGCAACGCCGACATGCGCCGCCTCGTGCGCGATCTCACGAAGCTCGCCGAGGGCGGGTGCTCCTTGATGCTCACGGTCTCGCGCCGCACGCCCCCGGCCCTGCGCGACGCCCTGGAGGCCCTCGTCGCGGCCAAGGGCGGGTTCTTCTGGGACGGGACCGGCCAGAACCCCTACGTCGCCATGCTGGCGCTCGCCGAATCCATCGTGGTCACGTCGGATTCCGCCAACATGGTCGGCGAGGCCGTCAGCACCGGCGCCCCGGTCCTCCTGTTCGATCTGCCGAAGACCTATATCCGCCACAGGCGGCTGTTCGCGGGCCTCGCCATGGCGGGCGCGCTGAAGCCCTTCATCGGTCGTTTGGAGACCCTGCGGTACGAACCCCTCGACGCGACGCCGGCCATCGCGCAGGCGATGGCCCGGGCCTACGACGCGCATGTCGCACGTCTGGCCTCCACCGGCCCATCCTGAAGGAGACGAAACCGATGGCGCACACCCATTCCAAGCTCGTCATCATCGGCTCCGGGCCGGCCGGCTACACCGCCGCCATCTATGCCGCCCGCGCCATGGTCGAGCCCCTGATGATCTCCGGTTTCCAGCCCGGCGGCCAGCTCATGATCACGACGGACGTCGAGAACTATCCGGGGTTCGCCGAAGCCATCCAGGGGCCGTGGCTCATGGAGCAGATGCGGGCCCAGGCCGAGCATGTCGGCACGAAGATCGTGTCCGAGTACATCACCAAGGTCGATCTCAAGGTCCGTCCGTTCCGCCTCGAAGCCGATTCCGGCGAGACCTACTCGTGCGACGCCCTCATCATCGCCACGGGCGCGCAGGCGAAGTGGCTGGGGCTGCCCTCCGAGGCGGCGTTCCAGGGGTTCGGCGTCTCGGCCTGCGCCACCTGCGACGGCTTCTTCTTCCGGGGCAAGGAGGTCGTCGTGGTCGGCGGCGGCAACACCGCCGTGGAGGAGGCGCTCTACCTCGCCAACCTCGCCGCCAAGGTGACGGTGGTCCACCGCCGGGGCGAGTTCCGGGCCGAGCGCATCCTGCAGGAGCGCCTGTTCAAGCATCCCAACGTCGAGGTGCTCTGGCACCATGCCGTCGAGGAGGTCTGCGGCACGCAGAAGCCGCCATCCGTGACGCACCTGCGCCTCAAGGACGTGCGCACGGGCGAGATCGTCGAGCGCAAGACCGACGGGGTGTTCATCGCCATCGGCCATCAGCCGGCGACCGCGATCTTCGAGGGGCAGCTCGCCATGCGCGACGGCGGCTACATCGACACGAAGCCGGGCACGACCCATACGGCGATTCCCGGAGTCTATGCCGCCGGCGACGTCACCGACGACGTCTACCGCCAGGCGATCACGGCGGCCGGCATGGGTTGCATGGCGGCGCTAGACGCCGAAAAGTTCATCGCCGCCCTCGAAATCGGCGAGACCCCACAGCAAGCTGCGGCCGAATAGCGATTTTTGTCCACTGCGGCTTGCGCCCGGCCGCAACACAATCGCAAGATCGAAGTCCTAACCTGAGCGCTGACGGCATGGGCCGTCGGCGCTTCTCGCATGGAAGACCCACCGCGTGATCCGTGGGTGGTCCGGCGGCGCGTGTCGGGTTCCGGGCCGGCGACGGCGAACGGGGCGACGCCGGGGTGCGTACGGGAGTGGACGCCGTGGACTGGGACAAGATCCGCATCTTCCTCAACGTCGCCGAGGCCGGCAGCTTCACGCGGGCCGGCGACGACATCGGCCTCAGCCAATCGGCCGTGAGCCGCCAGATCAGCGCCCTCGAGCGGGAACTGAAGGCGCCCCTGTTCCACCGCCACGCGCGGGGCCTGATCCTCACGGAGCAGGGCGACCTGCTGTTTCGCGCCGCGCGGGACATGAAGCTGCGCCTGGAGAACACCCGGGCCCGCCTCGTCGAGACGAGCGAGCGCCCCTCCGGCGACCTCAAGGTGACGACGACGGTGGGCTTGGGCACCTCGTGGCTCGCCCAGCGGGTGGCCGAGTTCCTCGACCTCTACCCCGATGTGCGCGTCGAGATGATCCTCACCAACGAGGAACTGGATCTGGCCATGCGCGAGGCGGACGTGGCCATCCGCATGCGCCGCCCGGCCCAGCCCGACCTCATCCAGCGTCGGCTCTTCACGGTGCATTACCACGCCTACGCGGCGGCCGATTACGTGAAGCGGTTCGGCGAGCCGAAGAGCATCGCCGACCTCGACAATCACCGCCTGATCTCGTTCGGCGGCAACGAGCCCTCCTACCTGCTGGCCACCCACTGGCTCGCCACGGTGGGGCGCGAGGGCCAGGAACGGCGGCCGATCCACTTCACCGTCAACAACATCACCGCCCTGCAGCAGGCCATGGAGACGGGCGCCGGCATCGGCATCCTGCCCGATTACGCCGTGGAGAGCGGCACCGGCCTCGTCCAGGTCATGCGCGACAGCGAGATGCCGCACATGGAGAGCTACCTCGTCTATGCCGAGGAGATGCGTACCGTCGCCCGCGTTCAGGCGTTCCGGGACTTCCTCGTGGCGAAGGCGCAGCGCTGGATCTATTGAGCGCCGCGCCCCGGCTCCGTCACACGAACAGCCGCTCCTTTTCCAGGCCCTTGTAGAGCCCGGCGACCTGTTCGCCGTAGCCGTTGTAGATCAGCGTCGGCACGCGCTGGTCGGTGCCCAGAACCCGTTCCGTCGCCTGGCTCCAGCGGGGATGCGACACGGCCGGGTTCACGTTGGCCCAGAAGCCGTATTCCGCCGATTGCAGGCCCTCCCAGAAGGTCTTGGGCCGCTCGGCCACGAACGACACCTTGACGATGGATTTGACCGACTTGAACCCGTACTTCCACGGCACCGCGAGGCGGATCGGGGCGCCGAACTGGTTCGGCAGCGCCTTGCCGTAGATGCCCGTGACCACGAAGGCGAGGTCGTTGGCCGCCTCCGCCATGGTCAGCCCCTCGACGTAGGGCCAGGGGTACAGGAACGAGCGCTGGCCCGGTGCCATGGCGGGATCGTTGAACGTCTCCATCCGGATGTACTTCGCCCCCGAGGTGGGTTTCGCGAGAGCCACCAGCTTCGACAGGGGGAAGCCCGTCCACGGCACGGCCATGGACCACGCCTCGACGCAGCGGTGGCGGTAGAGCCGCTCCTCCAGGGTCACCTTGCGGACGAGGTCCTCGAACCCGATCTCGAACGGCTTCTCCACCAGCCCGTCGATCTTGATGGTCCAGGGCTTGGTCTTGAGGGCGTTGGCCGCCGGCAGCACGCTCTTCGACATGCCGAATTCGTAGAAGTTGTTGTAGTCGCCGCTGTACTTCTCCGGCGTCACGGCGCGGTCGAGGGCGTAGGCGTCGTTGCGCGGGGCCGGGTAGAGGCCGGCCTCCGCGGCCGCGCTGGCGCCGCGGGGGCCGAGCATCGTGGCCGCCGCGAGGCCGGCGGCCCCACCGAGCCACGCGCGGCGATCGAGAAAGACGCTCTCGGGGGTCGCGAGGTGCTCCGGGATTTCCCAGCCGCGCGGGCGCTTGATGTGCATGTGGGGTTCCTCCGCGAATGCCGGCCGGAACGCTCCGGCTCCGGCCCATGCCCCATCATACGAAGCGGCGGGCCGAATGGTTACACGGGGTCCGCGCTCACGGAGCGGGCGGATCGTCGCGCAGGGCCCGGCGCAGGACCTTGCCGACGTTGGTCTTCGGCAGGGCGTCGTGGAACACCACCCGGCGCGGCACCTTGTAGCCCGTGAGCTGCGTCCGGGCGAAGGCGCGCAGGATGTCGGGCGTGGTCTCGCCCGTGCGCCGGACCACGTGGGCCACCACCATCTCGCCGGTTTCGTCGTGCCGCGCGCCCACCACGGCGCATTCGAGCACCCCCGGATGGCCGGCCAGCACCTCCTCGATCTCGTTGGGATAGACGTTGAAGCCCGAGACCAGGATCATGTCCTTCATCCGGTCGACGATCCGGACCTGCCCGTCGGGCTCGAGCACGGCCACGTCGCCCGTACGGAAGTACCCGTCCGGCGTGGTGGCCCGGGCGGTCTCGTCGGGTCGCTTCCAGTAGCCGGCCATGACCTGGGGGCCGCGCACGCACAGTTCGCCGGGTTCGCCGAGGCCGGCCTCCCGCCCCTCGTGGGTGCGGATGGCGACCTCCGTCGAGGGCAGGGGAAAGCCGATGGTGCCGGACCATTCGGCGAGCGCGGGCGGGTTCACGCAGACCACGGGCGAGGTTTCGGACAGGCCGTAGCCCTCGACGATGGTGGTGCCGGTGATCGCCTTCCATTTCGCCGCCACGGGCGCCTGCACCGCCATGCCGCCGGCGATGACGAAATCGATGTGGCCGAAATTCACCGTCCCGATCCCCGGATGATTCGCCAGCAGATTGAACAGGGTGTTGACCCCGGAGAGGTGGGTGAAGCGGTTGGCCTTGAGGGTCTTCACGAAGCCGTCGGCGTCGCGCGGGTTCGGAATCAGCAGGCAGCAGCCGCCGAGCTTCACGAACAGGAAGAAACAGCAGGTCAGGGCGAAGATGTGGTAGAGCGGCAGCGCCGTGATCATCACCCGTTCGTGGGCGTCCCCGCCGTCGATGCAGAACCATGTCTGGCACTGCACGACGTTGGCGACGATGTTGCGGTGGGTGAGCATCGCCGCCTTGGCGACCCCCGTGGTCCCGCCGGTGTATTGCAGGAAGGCGAGATCGTCGGGGGCGAGGGCGACGACCGGCTGCGGCAGGGTCCGACCCAGGCGCTGGACCCGTTCGAACCGGACCGTGCGCTCCGACGGCAGGGTGTAGGCCGGCACGGCCTTCTTCAGGGTGCGGCTGGCCCAGCCGATGGCCCGTCCCTTGAGGCCGAGGCCGTCGCCCGGCCCGGCGACGACGATCCGCTCCAGGCCGACATCGGCCAGGGACGCCTCGACGGTGTGGGCGAAGTTTTCGAGGACGAACAGGGCGCGGGCCCCGGAATCGGCGAGCTGTGCCGTGAGCTCGCGCGGGGTGTAGAGCGGATTGACGTTGACCACGGTGCAGCCGGCCATCAGCACCCCGATGATCGTCACGGGGTAGGCCGGCACGTTGGGCATCATGATCGCGATGCGGTCGCCCTTGCCGTACCCCTGCGCGGCGAGCCACGCCGCCACGGCCCTGGCCGACTCGCCGAGTGCCCGGTAGGTGATGCGGGAGCCGAAGCACTGCACCGCCGGGCGGTCGGGGTGGCGCCGCAGGGTATCCTCGAACAGGTCGACCAGGGTGCCGAGCCCGGCGACATCGATCTCCGTCGGCACCCCCGCCGGATAGGCGGACAGCCACGGGCGCTCGGCGCCACGACGAGGGGCCACCCGATCCTGGGGCATTGCGTACCTCCCTGTGATGTGGCGCAGCGGCTTGATGCCGCTTTCGTTCACATCTGAACCATCTTTCCGGATTTGCCGGCCCGGATCAACCCACGGCACGGGACGGTGGCCGATGGCGTGTCCGGTCGTCGAACCAGACGAGGACCGAATGGGGCAGGAAGGCGAGGAGGACGAGGGCGGCCACGCGCCCCGCCTCCCCGCCCGTGAGCGGCCGGCGCGGCCACGGTCCGAGCCCGGCGGCGTGGGCGAGGCCGAGCACCGCGAGGGCGAACCAGAGCGCCAGGTAGCGCAGGAGGACACGGCCCCCCGTCGCCAGGAGCCACCGGCCCCAGCCCCGGCCCGTTCGGAGGGGGCCGGCCATGAGCAGGCCGCCGAGACCGAGGGCGAGGCCGAACACGCATGCGGCCAAGGCGGCACCGATACCGTAGGCCACCGCCATGGTCTGCCCGTTGAGGAAGGCGACGCCGCCCGTGGCGAAGCCCGACCGCAGGGTCGGTCCGCCGAAGGTCGGGTACAGGCTGGCGGCGAGCAGCATCGCGACCGCGACCGCGCCTCCGGCGAGGCGACGGGCGGGACCGCTCGGCCCCGGCCGGACCATCGTCACGAGGAGACAGGCGAGCCCGTACACGATGGCGGCGGAGAACAGCGGGTATCGGTCGAGGAAGAAGCCGTAGAACCGCGCCTCGACGGCGCCCGGCAGGACCGTGCGCTGGCTGAACCCCGTCGTCCAGGCGAGGCCGACGCCGAGGATCGCGGCCGCCGCCGGGGCCAGCGCCCAGGCGACGGCGGGCATCCGGCTCACGCCTCGTAGTTGTCGCGCACGAGACGGTCGAGGAGGCGCACGCCCCAGCCCGCGCCCCAGCTCCGGTTGATCTCCGACGACGAGGACGACATGGCGACACCCGCGATGTCGAGATGCGCCCACGGCACGTCGTTGGTGTAACGCTTGATGAAGGACGCGGCAGTGGCCGCACCCCCGTGGCGCCCGCCGGTGTTCTTCATGTCGGCGAACTTCGAATCGATGGCCTTGTCGTAGGCCGGGATGAGCGGCATCCGCCACACGGCCTCGCCCGTCGCCTCGCCGGCGGCGGTGAGCTTGGCGGCGAGGTCGTCGTCGGTGGAGAAGAGGCCGGCGATGTCCTGGCCCAACGCCACGATGATCGCGCCCGTGAGGGTGGCGAGATCGATCATGAACTTCGGCTTGTAGGCGCCCTGGACGTGCCAGACCACGTCGGCCAGCACGAGGCGGCCTTCCGCGTCGGTGTTGATGATCTCGATGGTCTGGCCCGACATGGAGGTGACGATGTCGCCGGGGCGGTACGCGTCTCCGTCCGGCATGTTCTCGACGATGCCGATGGCGCCGACGACGTTCACCTTCGCCTTTCGGGCCGCCAGCGCGTGCAGGGTGCCGACGACGCAGGCCGCCCCCCCCATGTCGCCCTTCATGTCCTCCATGCCGGCCGCGCCCTTGATGGAGATGCCGCCGGAATCGAAGCACACGCCCTTGCCGATGAGGGCGATGGGGGCCTCGCCCGCCTCGCCGCCGTTCCACCGCATGATCACGACGCGGGGCTCCTTGACGGAGCCGCGGGCGACGGCGAGGAGCGCGCCCATGCCCAGGGCCTCGAGCTTGCCGGGGCCCAGCACCTCGACCTCGACGCCGAGCTTCGTCAGCGCCTCGGCTCGGCGGGCGAACTCCTCCGGATAGAGCACGTTCGGCGGCTCGTTGACGAGTTCGCGGGCCAGGATCACGCCCTCGGCCACGGCGTCGGCCGCCTTCGCGGCGGCCTCGGCGGCGGCCGGATCGGACACCATCAGGGTGAGCGCCGTGCCGCGCGTCTCCTCGCCCTCGGGCTTCTTCTTGGTCTTGTAGCGATCGAAGCTGTAGTGGCGCAGGCGGGCACCCAGGGCGATGTCGGCGGCGTTCTCAGGCGTCACCGCAACGCCCGGCAGCACCAGGGCGAGGGTGGCGGTGCGGCCCGTGACCTTGCCGGCGGCGAATCCGCCGAGGGCCGGCCAGTCGATCTTGGCCCGGTCCTTCTCGGAGCCGAGGCCCACGACCACGAGGCGGTCCACGTCGAGGCCGGCGGGGGCCGGCAGGGAGAGGGCCGAGAGGGACTTGCCCTTGAAGCGCTCGCTCGCGGCGGCGCGGGCGACGAGATCGGCGGCCCCGCGGCCGACGGCTTGGGCCACCTCGGGGGCGAGCGCGAGATCGTCGCCGACGAAGACGACGAGGTCGCCCCGGCCCACCGGTCCGAGGGCCCCGAATGCGATCGTGATTGCGTCCGCCATGCCTGCAGCTTTCCATGGTCGCGCCGAGGTCGCGCGTCGAGTTGTGTGCGGCGCGGCACGCGAGGGACGCGCGGCGCCGGATCGGTTTCCTGTGTACCCGACGAGCGTCAGAACGCAACGCGATGGCGCGGCGGGGGAAAACGCCGTCAAACCGCCCGGTTTGGTGGGCTTCAGAGGTGGCTCGACGCCACCCGCGAGCCTGCGCTACATCGGCCGGCCGCCGCCACGGTGACCCGGCCCAAATTCCTCCGGGAGAACCGTCCGCGAGAACCGATGACGCAGATCGAGCGCTACATCTTCCGAATCGCGTTCGGAGCCTTCCTCGCCTGCCTCGTCGGGCTCACCGGCACGATCTGGGTGACGCAGGCCCTGCGGGAGCTCGACCTCATCACCGCCAAGGGCCAGACCCTGGTGATCTTCTTCCTCATCACCGGCCTGTCCCTGCCGACCCTGATCACCGTGATCTCGCCGGTCGCCCTGTTCATCGCCGTGGTCTACGCCCTGAACAAGCTCAACGGCGATTCCGAGCTCATCGTCATGTCGGCCGCCGGGATGAAGCCGCGCCGAATCCTGCGGCCGTTCCTCACCCTGGGGCTCGCCGTCAGCTTCGCCGTGGCGTTCCTGACGATCCAGGTGATGCCCTCCTCGTTCCAGGAACTGCGCGACGTGCTGACCCGCGTGCGGGGGGACTTCATCGCGAACGTCGTCAAGGAAGGCCAGTTCACGAGCCTCGACAGCGGCATCACGTTCCACTTCCGCGAGCGTGGGCCCGGCGGTTCGCTGCTCGGCATCTTCATCCAGGACAAGCGCGAGGCCGGCAAGAGCGTGGTCTACCTCGCCGAGCGCGGCCAGGCGGTGGATTACGGCGGCCAGAGCTACCTCGCCCTGGAGAAGGGCAGCGTGCACCGCCAGCAGAAGGATTCTCGGGATTCCTCGATCATCACGTTCGAGCGCTACACCGTCGATCTCGCCGCCTTCACGCCCCCCGATTCGGAAGTGACCTACAAGCCGCGGGAACGCTCGACCACGCAGCTGTTCTTCCCCGACCGGGCGGAGGGGTATTACCAGCTCCAGAAGGGGCGCTTCCGCTCCGAGCTGCACGACCGCCTGTCGTCGTGGCTCTATCCCCTGGCGCTGACGTTCATCGCCTTCGCGGCCCTCGGCGATCCCCGCACCACCCGCCAGGGCCGGGGCGTGGCGGTGGCCGGCGCGGTGCTGGCCGTGGTGGTCCTGCGGATCGCGGGCTTCGCCGCGACCTCCGCGGCCACCCGCAGCCAGGGCGCCGTGGTGGCGATCTACGCCGTCCCGCTGCTGGCCATCGCCCTCTCCAGCCTGCTGATCTTCCACGGGTCCAGGGTCCGGGCCTGGAACGCGCGCCTCGCCGGGCTCCTGCGCCGCCCGCGCCTCGGGCGGGCCTGAGCCGTGAGCGCCCTCATCGGCCTCACCCTCGGGCGTTATTTCGCGGCGCGCTTCCTGCGCACCATCCTGGGCGTGTTCCTCACGGTCTTCACCCTCGTCTACACCCTCGATTTCGTGGAGCTGCTGCGCCGGGCGGGCGATGCCGAGGGGGCGTCCACGGGGTTGATGGCCCAGCTCGCCCTGTTCCGGACCCCGGCGGTGGCCGAGGGCGTGCTACCCTTCGCGATCCTGTTCGGATCGATGGCCTCGCTCCTCCAGTTGTCGCGAAAGCTCGAACTCGTGGTGGCGCGGGCCGCCGGCATCTCGGCCTGGCAGTTCCTCCAGCCCGGCCTGTTCGTGGCGCTGGCCATCGGCGCCTTCACGGTGGGCGTCTACAACCCGGTCTCGGCCCTGCTGAAGCAGCGCTCCACCGAGATCGAGGCGAAGATCTTCGCGCGATCGACCAAGGCGGGTTCCGGCAAGGACATCTGGATCCGCCAGCGCAGCGTGGACGGCCAGGCGATCCTGCGAGCCGAGACGGCCATCGAGGGCACCACGACGCTGGCCGGCGTCTCGGCCTACACCTTCGACGAGGCCGGTGCCTTCGTGTCCGAGATCGATGCCGCCCGGGCGATCCTCCACGACGGCTACTGGGAGCTGCAGGACGCCCGCCTTCTCACCCCGGAGGCGCCGCCAGAGGGCTTTTCCACATATCTCATCGCCTCGACCCTCGATCCCGGGCAGGTGCGCCAGCGCTTCACCCCACCGGAATCTGTGCCTTTCTGGCAACTTCCCGAGACCATCGCACGCAACGAGCGGGCCGGGTTGGATGCCACGCGCTACCGTCTCCAGTATGACGTGCTCATGGCGCGGCCCGTCCTCTTCGTCGCCATGGTGCTCGTGGCGGCCAGCGTTTCCTTAAGGTTCTTCCGCTTTGGTGGCGTGGGAAAGCTCGTGCTCGGCGGGGTGGCGGCCGGGTTCGCGCTCTACGTCGCCCGGCAGCTCCTCGAGGGGCTGGGCGCCTCGGGGATCGTCACGCCGGCGGTGGCGGCGTGGTTCCCGGCTGTGGTAGGAAGTCTTCTCGGTACGCTCACGCTTCTCTACCAGGAGGACGGCTGATGCTGATCTCCGGATCGGGAAACGGGACGGGACCGTGGCAGGAGTTGGGACTCGCGTTGCGTAAGGTCGCCGACATCGCGTTCGCCGCCACCGTGCTGGCGCTGCTCCCGGCCGTGGTGTCCACCGCGGCCGACGCCCGTCCGGCTGCGCCGTCGGACGCCAAGGCGAAGCCGGCTTCGGGCAAGCCCGCCGAGCGCCTCCTCGTCGAGGCCGCCGAGCTCGTCTACGACAACGACAAGAACACCGTGATGGCGCGCGGCAATGCCGAGCTGCATTATGGCCCGCGCACCCTCCAGGCCGACCGCGTCCTCTACGACCGCAACACCAGCCGGGTCTTCGCCGAGGGCAATGTCCGCCTCACCGACGAGACCGACGCGGTCCTGACCGGGGCCAAGATGGAGCTGACGGACGACTTCAAGAACGGCTTCATCGACGCCCTGCGCATCCAGCAGACCATCGAGGTGAAGGGCCAGCCCGTCCGCACGCGGTTCTCGGCACCCCGCGCCGAGCGCATCGAGGGCGACCGCACGAGCTTCGAGTACGGCACCTACACGGCCTGCGAGCCGTGCAAGAACAATCCGGAGACGCCGCCGCTCTGGCAGATCCGCGCCACCAAGATCATCCACAACAACGAGACGCACACCATCGCGTTCGAGGAATCGACCCTCGAGATCGGCGGCATTCCGCTGGCCTACATGCCGTATTTCGAGACGGCCGATCCGAGCGTGAAGCGGAAATCCGGCTTCCTCACGCCCCGCTTTCTCACCTCCACGGCGCTCGGCAGCGGCATCGCCACGCCGTACTTCTTCAACCTCGCGCCGGATTACGATCTCACCCTGTCGCCGGCCTTCCTGAGCAATCAGGGCGTGCTCGGCCAGGCCGAATTCCGGCAGCGCGTCGATTCGGGCTTCTACAACATCCGCCTGTCGGGCATCTTCCAGACGACGCCGAGCGCGTTCCTGCCCGGCCCCCTCGGGGCCGGCGACCGCGAT
>Ga0182231_1000261_pt1 | contig 12551 bp, 8 predicted proteins | sample G6R1MG_29_FD_129667 | JGI IMG/M metagenome (GOLD analysis project Ga0182231, IMG submission 129667) | Miscanthus phyllosphere microbial communities from Michigan, USA - G6R2_NF_07NOV2016_LD1 MG | ecosystem: Host-associated > Plants > Phyllosphere > Phylloplane/Leaf | place: USA: Michigan...
CCGTTCAGCGACATGTCTTCCATGCTCGCATCGTTGCGTGGGCTGTTGCCGCGGAACTGGCCGCCATACAGCGTCAGGCCGTCGATCTCCTTGGACGTGACCTGGCCACCGCGAAACGTCTGCGGCAACGAACGACCGTCATCGGAGCGCAGGATCGGCAGCACCGGCATCCACTCGCCGACCTTCAGTTCGGTCTTGGAAACCCGCGCCTTGCCCGCAACGCCCAGACGCCCGAAATCATCGGCCGGACGCCCGTCGCTGTGGATCGGTAGCAGCTGAGTACCGCCCGTACCCTTGCCGCCATCGAGCTTGAGCGAATACAGGCCCAGCACATCAACCCCGAAACCCACCACACCCTGAGTAAAGCCCGACTTGGCGTCGAGAATGAAGCTTTGTGTCCATTCCTCGGCCTTGCTCTGTGGCGCGGCACTGCTCGGGTATGCAGGATTGGTGAAATTACGGTTGAAGTAGGCGTTACGCAGGGTAAGCGTGGCCTTGGTGTCGTCGACGAAACCTTCGGCCATGCCGAGCATCGGGAAAATCAGCGTCATGCCGCCGAAGCCCAGCAGGATGCGTGAGCGGGTAGTGTGAGATGTCATTATTGTTGTGCTCCCTTGTTTAGTGAAACCGTCCCCTTTCCTGGCCGCGCGCAAGCGGCGGCCGACACCTTCGAGGATTACGTGATGCCTGTCGCCAGGCATGGCCTCGACCTGCAGGCGGCCGAGTACCGTTCGCTGTGTTTCAGCGAATGTTGTGAATCGGGAAGGGTGTCTGGTAGTGCGAGTTTTCAGTAAACAAGGCGTCACTGATCAGGGCTTCAATGATTGAGCCCTTGCTGATCGAGCGAGCAGGCGCGGCGAGAGTGTTCATGATGGACTGGCCTCGGTGTTGTTTTTATTTTTGGCGTTATAGGTTGTCGTACAACCGTGGGGATTATTTGCAGACCGCTGCGGCGTTGTCAACGCACCCATGGTCGAGGTTTAACGATTCACCGGTCATTTACAGCGCCATTGAAACCAAAATCAAATGCGAGTGAACGCTGCGGCCGGGTGTGCAGTCCACCCGATAATCCCATTTACTTTTTGGAGACTGCCGAATGAATCGTTTCACCCAGAAAGTCGTCGTCGTAACAGGTGCCGGTTCCGGAATCGGCGCAGCGACCGCCAAACGTTTTGCCGAGGAAGGCGCAAGCGTCGTGCTGGTCGGCCGCAATCACGACAAGCTGGCTAAAGTAGCCGCCCAACTGAAGGGCGAAGGGCACTTGGTCAGAGCCGCGGACGTGGCCGACCCGAGCGACGTGGAAGCGCTGTTCAAGGAAGTGGCGACGCGCTTCGGGCGCCTGGATGTGCTGGTCAACAATGCTGGTATCGTCAAGTCCGGCAAAGTGACCGAGCTGGGCATAGAGGACTGGAAAGAGTTGATGTCCGTGGACCTGGACGGCGTGTTCTATTGCACCCGTACCGCCATGCCTGCACTGATCGCCAGCAAAGGCAACATCATCAACGTCTCGTCGGTGTCCGGTCTGGGCGGCGACTGGGGCATGAGTTTCTATAACGCGGCCAAGGGCGCGATCACCAACTTCACTCGTTCGCTGGCCATGGACCATGGTGCTGACGGCGTGCGCGTGAATGCCGTCTGCCCCTCACTGACCCGCAGCGAGCTGACCGAAGATATGCTCGGTGACAAAGCGTTGATGGCCAAGTTCATGGAGCGCATCCCACTGGGTCGCCCGGGTGAAGCCGAAGACGTCGGCGATGTGATCGCTTTCCTGGCCAGTGACGACGCGCGCTTCGTGACCGGCGTCAACCTGCCGGTCGATGGCGGCCTGTCGGCGTCCAACGGGCAGCCGCCACAGGCGTGACTGTCAGGAGTGCAGAAACAATCAAGCCCGGTAAAGACCGGGCTTGATGTCAACGCTGGGTGATCAGATCCGGAAGTGGCTGACCATCGTTTGCAATTGCCCGCCCAAGCGCGCCAGTTCGACGCTGGACGCAGCGGTTTCTTCGCTGGCCGAAGCGGTCTGCTCGGAGACATCGCGCACGTTGACGATGCTGCGGCTGATTTCCTCGGCAACCGCGCTTTGCTCTTCAGCGGCGGCGGCAATCTGCTGGTTCATCGCCTGAATGCTCGACACCGTCTGCGTGATGCTGCCCAGCGACGTGCCAGCCTTACGGCTGAGGGTCACGCTGCTGACGGTCAGTTCGCGGCTGTTGAGCATGATGCTGGACACCTGGCGCGTACCGCTCTGCAACGCAGCGACCAGTGTTTCGATCTCCACGGTGGATTGCTGTGTACGTTGTGCCAGGCCGCGGACTTCGTCGGCAACCACGGCAAAACCACGTCCGGCTTCACCCGCACGCGCTGCTTCGATAGCAGCGTTGAGCGCCAGCAGGTTGGTCTGTTCCGCCACCGCCTTGATGACGTCCATCACCTTGCCGATCTTGTCGCTTTCCTGCTCCAACTGAGTCATGGCGTCGGCCGAGCGACCCACTTCGTTGGCCAGTCGCTCGATCTGGGCGATCGCTTCACCCACCACCTTGTCACCGTCACGCGCTTCGCGGTCGGCGTTGGAAGCGGCTTGCGAGGCCTGTTCGGCGTTACGCGCCACTTCTGCAACCGTCGCCGACATCTCGTGCATGGCGGTGGCGACCTGGTCGGTTTCGACTTTCTGGCTGTTGACGCCAGCGCTGGTCTGTTCGGTAACCGCCGACAGTTCTTCGGCGGCACTGGCGATCTGTACGACGCTGTCGCGAATACCGCCAATCAGCTCGCGCAGTGTGGTGCCCATGCGCTGGATGCCTTGCTGCAGAACGCCGAGCTCATCTCGGCGTGTCACGGCCAGGGTCTGGGTCAGGTCACCGGATGCGATACGATCGACCACCGCCAGGGTTTCCTGCAGAGGACGGGTAATCTGCCGGGTAATAATGACTGCGGCGATGATGCCCAGAATGATAGCCAGCAGTGTGCAGACAATCTGCGTGGTACGCGCCTGTGCGCTTTCCTGATCGCGGCGATCCAGTTGCAGCTTGTACATGTCCTCGCTGATCTTGACGATATCCTGGCCTTGCGTGGTCATTTCCTTGCGCGCCTGGACAATCGTGCCCGTGGCGGCCTTGAAGTTCTGCAAGGTCGCCCGGTACGCCATCAACGAGGTTTCCAGCTGCCTGAGCTGATCGGCCTGAGTGCCGCTGAAGGTTGCCTTGAGCGCATCCAGATCCTTGATGGCCGCATCCAGTTTCGAGACGGCTGCCTGCTCGGTCTCGGGTGTGGCATTGGTGGTGTAACCGCGCACTTCATAGCGTGCGAGTCTCAAGTCATCTTTTGCGTCGGTGACAAGTCGGTACTGCTCGAAGCGGTTGGCGTCAGCCGGGTCCATGTTTTTGACTTCAGTCACAAGCTGCTCGAATACCGCGAGGCTTTTGACAGCATGGGTCGTCAGCTCATCACGAGCCGCAGTGCTGGCCTTGTAGCCACTGCGCATATTGTTGAGGGACTTCTGGTAGTCAGCGATCACGATGCCCAACTGATCGAGCATTTTCACGTTTTCGGGACTTTTGAACGAGGCCCGAAGTTTTTCCTGATACGCCTTGAAGCTGTCCAGCGAAGTCTGCACGGTTTCGGCAACCTTCTCGTCGCCGTCGGCCACCATGTACTGGAGGCGTGTCACGCGCAGTTTGGTCAACTGGGCATTGAGTGAAGTAATGTCACTCATCCAGTTGCTGCGATTGATCAGCCCGCTCATGCTGGTCCAGCCAGTCAATGCAAGAATGGCTGTAAAAACAAGTACTAGACCGAACCCAAGGGCCAGTTTCATATTCACGCTGATGTTTGCAAACCAGCTACTCATTGAATTCTCCAACAACTGCCATTGAAACGGTGTTATCCCTGAAAGGTATGGCATACAGGTCAGGGCAGGGTGAGGTATACAGACGCTATCGGCAGGGACCGGCCAAGCTGAAATAAAAAATAAAGAAAGTTCCAAGACGCGCCGAGTATTTTTTCAGGCATATCAATTGCGTCGGCACACCGTTATAAAGCACTGCCAACGTCATTGGAGTACAGCGCAGCATTTCACGGGAAAGGCACGCTATTGGCTGTGTTTACGCGATTAAAACCCTATTCGTTGTAGGTTCATTGTGTGTGCAGGGCATGACATTTTTTGTGTCGCAAGTTGCTCTGGCATCTGAGCTTTCTTCTAGCAGTCCTTTTGAGATGCCTTGTCATGAATTTGAAGTTTCGTCATAAGATCCTGTTGGCCGCGGCCGGTGTAGTGGTGCTGGCGTTCGCCTTGTTCACCTTTTACAACGATTACCTGCAACGTAAGACGATCAACCAGAACCTTGAGTCCTCCGTGGGCCAAGCGGGTCAGCTGACTGCCAGCAGCGTCCAGAACTGGCTGAGCGGACGCATTCTGGTGTTGGAAAATCTCACCCAGAACGTAGCCTTTCAGGGGGGCAATTCCGATCTCAGCGGGCTGGTATCGCAGTCTGCGCTGGTATCGACCTTCCAGTTCACCTATGTCGGTGACAGCAAAGGCACGTTCACTCAGCGGCCCAACGTGGACATGCCTGCGGGCTACGACCCTCGCCAGCGGCCCTGGTACAAGTCCACTGTCGACGCGGGCAAAACCATTCTCAGCGCGCCTTATCAGGCTTCCGTGGGTGGCCTGGTGGTAACGATCGCCAGCCCGGTCAAGGCGGCAGGTCAGGTCACCGGTGTCGTCGGTGGCGATCTGAGCCTCGACACGCTGGTCAAGATCATCAACTCGGTCGAATTCGGTGGGCTGGGTTACGCCTTTCTGGTCAGTGGCGACGGGCAGATCATCGTCAGTCCGGACAAGGAACAGGTGATGAAAAACCTCAAGGACATCTACCCCGGACAGACCATCAGCCTGGACGCGCACCTGCGTGAGGTGACCCTCAATGGTCAGCAACGGCTTCTGTCATTCACCCCGATTACCGGGCTGCCCTCGGCTGACTGGTACATCGGTCTGTCGATCGACAAGGACAAGGCCTATGCGCCCTTGAGCCAGTTTCGCAGCTCGGCGATGGTTGCCGTGCTGATTGCCGTTGCCGTGATTGCGTTGCTGTTGAGCCTGCTCATTCGCGCGCTGATGCGCCCGCTGACCGACATGGGCCGTGCGATGCAGGACATCGCCCAAGGCGAGGGTGACCTGACCCGGCGTCTGAGCATTCAGGGCAAGGACGAGTTCGCCGCACTGGGTGGTTCGTTCAATCAGTTCGTGGAGCGCGTGCATGCGTCCATCGCTGAGGTCTCCTCCGCAACGCTTCAGGTGCATGACCTGTCGCAGCGGGTGGTCAACTCCTCCAACTCGTCCATCGTCGGTTTCGATGAGCAGAGCGCCCGGACCAACAGCGTCGCTGCAGCGATCAACGAGCTGGGGGCTGCAACCCAGGAGATTGCCCGCAACGCATCGGACGCCTCGATCCAGGCCAGTGAGGCCCGCAATCAGGCAGAAGACGGTCAGGTAGTGGTCGAGAAGACCATCCACGCCATGAGCGCGTTGTCGGCCAAGATCAGTGATTCCTGCACGCAGATCGAGCAACTCAACGCCAGCACCGAAAACATCGGCCACATTCTTGATGTCATCAAAGGCATCTCGCAGCAGACCAACCTGCTGGCCCTCAACGCCGCTATCGAAGCTGCCCGCGCGGGTGAAGCCGGACGCGGTTTTGCGGTAGTGGCCGACGAGGTGCGCAACCTTGCGCATCGCACCCAGACATCTGCCGACGAGATCCACAAGATGATTGGCGGCCTGCAGACCGGCTCTCAGCACGCCGTACTCAACATGAATGAAAGTCAGACGTCGAGTCAGGAAAGTGTCGAAGTTGCCAATCAGGCCGGTAGTCGTCTACGCGATGTAACGCGGCGCATTGGCGATATCGACGGCATGAATCAATCCGTCGCTGCGGCGACAGAAGAGCAGACCGCTGTTGTCGAAACACTCAATATCGATATCAATCAGATCAACACGCTCAATCAACAAGGCGTGGCCAACCTTAATGAAACGCTCAAGGATTGTGCTGCGCTTTCGCAACAGGCCGGACGTTTGAAACAACTGGTCGACAGTTTCAAGATTTGACCGTACATCCAGTAACAGAGGCCGGGCCACTTACCCTGAGTAGATGGCCCGGTCTGTAAGGGTGAGGGCTAGACGCACCTGTGCATAGGTGTTTCATCAAGCCCGCTGGACCTTACAGCGTCATCCGCCCATAAAAAAGCCTGCTCAATGGCAGGCTTTTTGGTCAGAGATCTTTTTTAACTTCTTTATCGATATGCTTGTCAGCCTTGTGACGCTCTTTGTCGTCATGCCTTGCACCTTTGTCGACCTCGTCGGCGTCGTGCTTCACACCTTTGTCCACTTCCTTGGCGTCATGATCGACACCTTTATCCAGCTCACGGTTATCGTGTCGGACACCCTTTTCGAGCTCACTCTCTGCTAAGGCCACGGGCGCTACAGCACCCGCCAGGAAGAGGGCGGCGGTCATTGAGAGTACGAGTTTACGCATGCTTCGCTCCTTCATGAGAAATGCTGGCTCGTCTTGAGCCATCATTTTCGAGCATAGACCAGGCATTCAGAGTGAAAAATGCAGTTCGTCGAAAGGCCGACTCGAGTAACGATCCAGTCCCGGCCTTCAAGCAACTGCTTTAACAAGGATGCTTTCGTCGATCTGCTCAATCGATGTCACCCCGGTCAACGTCATCGCCACATGCATTTCCCTGGCAAAAATATCCAGCATATTCTCGACGCCACGCTGCCCATCGGCGCCCAGCGCATAAGCCATCGAGCGTCCGAGTAACATGCCTTTGGCGCCAAGAGCGAGCATGCGCACCACATCAAGACCCGAGCGAATGCCGGAGTCGGCCAGCACCGTCAGGTCACTGCCGACCGCCTGAACAATAGGCGGCAAGGCCTTGGCGGTGGACAGCACGCCATCCAGCTGACGTCCGCCGTGGTTGGATACCACAATGCCGTCCGCGCCAAAACTCAGCGCATCCCTGGCATCCTGCGGATCTAGAATACCCTTGATGATCATCGGGCCTTCCCAGAACTCACGAATCCACTCCAGATCCTTCCAGCTGATGGACGGGTCGAAGTTGTTCGCCAGCCAGCCTACATAATCTTCCAGCGTGGTGGCCTTGCCCAGGTATCTGGAGATATTGCCCAGATCATGAGGGCGACCGAGCAGGCCGACATTCAGCGCCCAGTCCGGCTTGGTCATGGCTTGCAGAATGCGTCGAGGCGCGGCATAAGGCCCGGACATGCCCGAGTGCGCATCGCGATAACGCGCGCCGGGCGTTGGCATGTCGACGGTAAAGACCAGCGTCGTGACGCCCGCCGCCCTGGCACGCTCCAGAGCGTTTTTCATAAAGCCACGGTCTTTGAGCACGTACAGCTGAAACCAGATCGCTTGCTTGCTCTGCGACGCTACCTCTTCAATCGAACACACCGACACCGTCGACAGGCAGAATGGAATCCGCTTGTTCGCCGCGGCCTTGGCTGCCTGAACTTCACCGCGGCGCGCATACATTCCGCTCAAGCCCACGGGGCTGAGGACAATCGGCATGGCCAGGGATTCGCCAAACAGCCTGGTTTCAAGACTCACGTTATCGACATTTTTCAGGACCCGCTGGCGCAGGCTGATATCGGCCAGGTCCGAACCATTGGCACGCAGCGTGTGCTCTGCATACGCACCGCCGTCAATGTAATCAAACAGAAAACGCGGGAGTTTGCGTTTGGCCGCTGCACGGTAATCGGATGCCGAAGAAATAATCATGACGTTTTCCTGAGCGAATAAATCTACGAACCAAGGCCGCCAGGGGTGAGCGGCAGGTTCAGATTACGGAAAAACCGACTATGATCAAAACAACTAATACAACTTGAATTCAGTCGGAAATCGAATACTTGTGAACCTTCGAACATTACGCACTTTTGTCGAAGTGGTGCGTCAGGGTAGCTTCTCCCAGGCCGCTGACGTGGTATCGCTCACTCAGTCCACCGTCAGCAAGGCCGTCAAGACCCTTGAAGACGAATTGGGCACGCCGCTGTTGAGCCGCATTGGCCACCGCAGCGAACTGACCGCCGCCGGTGAAATCGTCTACCGCCGCGCCTTGACCCTGTTGGCCGAGCGCAACGATCTGCTGACCGAGCTCAACGACCTGCGTGGTTTGAAGGGCGGCGTGTTGCGCATCGGTCTGCCACCCGTGGGCAGTGGTGCGCTTTTCGCCGCCATGTTCACTCAATACCGCGCCCGCTATCCGGATATCGATATTCAGCTCACCGAACACGGCGCGAGCAAACTGCATGAGTGCCTGGCGTCGGGAGAAGTCGAGCTGGCTGCACTGTTGAAGATGAACTCGTTCAGTGAAGAGTTCGATTACCAGGATGTGCGTATCGAGCCGGTGGTGGCGGTCATGGCAGAGAACCATCCATTGGCCAAGCGCAAACGAGTCGTCATTGAAGACCTGGCCGAAACGCCGTTTATCCTCTTCGAGGCGGGGTTTGCACTGAACACCATGATCAAACTGACCTGCGACCGCAAGGGCGTTACGCCCAAAGTGACTGCACGCAGTGGTCAGGTCGACTTTATTGTGGATCTGGTCTCGGCAGGGCTGGGTGTCGCATTTTTGCCGAGGATGCTGGCGCAGAAGCACTATCACGACGGGATTCGATTGGTTGCGCTGGACGAGCCGGATACGGATTGGCATATGGTGTTGGCGTGGCGCAAGAACGCGCACTTGTCACCTGCGGCCGAGGCCTGGTTGGCGCTCGCTAGGGAAACCCGTCTCCCGACGACGTCCTGAAATCCCGGAGGCGTGCTTTAAGCACACGCAGGGGGTGCTGGGAGGCATAAGAGGTGTGACAAAACGGGAAGGCCAGAAACAAGAAAGCCCGCACGAGGCGGGCTTCTTGTTGATTCACAGTGATCAGAAAAAAACTGTGAATCGGTACTTGGTGGCTACACAGGGACTTGAACCCCGGACCCCAGCATTATGAATGCTATGCTCTAACCAACTGAGCTATGTAGCCAAGTGGCGCGCATTATTCTCGGAGAACGCATATGTGTCAAGCGTTGTTGTGAAAAATAATTGCGTGCGATCAACCGGTTAGGTAGCGGCGCTTGTCGGAACGTCTTTCCGGGCGCTTACCGGAACAGGGTGTCGAGTATCTTCAGGTCATCGAATAGCACTCGGCCATCTCCCTTCGCTCCCTGAGTCAGGCCTTAGCGCCGTTGTCCGTTCGCGCTCATCGGCATCCTGTTCACGGTCCGGGTGCAGCGCGCTGGCCAGCTTGCGGCTTTTTTGGCTTCTGTGAGCCTTGCGCCTGCTCGGCCTGCTTACCGAGCATCGGAATCAACTCTTCGATCCACATCTTTTCGCGGCTTGCTGAAATCGCGAGCCACTGCTGCAAAAGCTTGCACCTGGTTTCGAGCTTTTACGGGATGAGAAAATGACTGCCGTAAAGCGCTTTTCCCGTCGGCTGGGCGGTCCGGTTCTTGCTTGGTTGTGCCTGATAGCTCGTTTGAGAAGCTTTTTGACGCCAAAAACAACGAATGGCGACACTTTGCGTACCAATCTGAGGCGACGCGTATCGTCATTGAAACAATAACATGGCATTTTGCTGCTAGTGTTTTTCCAACAAAAGGCATCGCCTCTGTTTGTGCAGATCTGGCAGGTGTTCACGGGGAGTCGCAGGACATGAACAGTCTTTTGTCACCAGGCATGCGCCTGATGGGACATTTTGGTTTTGCTCGCAAGTTTCAGGTCTTGTTCCTGCTGTTCATGTTGCCGCTGGCGGGCAGCGCGTGGGTCATCACCAAGGAGTACAGCAACAAGCTCGATGTCATTTCCGGGGAGCAATCCGGCGTGCGTCAGTTGCTGGCGCTCGACGATCTGAACATCGAGCTGTCCGCCCAGCGCGATCATGCCGCACGCTGGAAAGCCGCCGATATCCTGCGCGAGCCGACCCCGGCAGCGAAGGCGGCGATGGCCAACGTCGATGCGGGGATCCCTCGCATTGCCAAGGCGCTGGAAGGCGTTCAGGCCGCATTGGTCGAGGAAAAGGCGCCTGTCGATACCATGAACCGGTTCAAGACGCTTCAAGCCGCTGTCACCGGTCTGGACACGGCATCATTGCGCACAGTGGGCTGGTGGCCTGATGGCTATGACCGATTCACTACGGTGCTGAATCTGGTCCAGGCGCTGCGCGAGCAGATCGCGATGGACAGCGGTTTGATTCTCGACCCCTGGCTTGAAACCTACATGCTCATGCAGCTCTCCACCCAGCAAGTGCCGGACCTGATCGAGCGTATCGGCCGTCTGTCGAGTGTCGGGCAGACGTCGGTGGCATCGGGTCAGTTCAGTCTGCAGAGCCGTCTGCAAATGCGCGATCTGCGCGGTCGCATCGATGACTCCAAGGATCAGATGCAAAAGGCTGCCGGCCTGCTGCTGTCCAAGCTTCCCGAGCAGTTGCAGCCTTGGGCGGACAAGTACGCTGCAGTAATACAAGTGCTGGAGACACAGCTTAAGGTCATTGATGACGGTGTTTTCGGCGGCAGCATCAAGCTCAAGCCTGAAGAGTTCGAAAAGAGCATCGACACCCTGACCGGCAGCACGGCAGATTTGCGCAGGCAATCGCTTGACGCGCTCAATGGACGTCTCGATTACTACCACGAGAGCTCCAACACCGAGTTCATCCCGATGGCAGTGATCTTCTGTGTCCTGGTGATCATGGCAATCTATCTGTTCGCCTGTCTGCAATCCTCGATCCGTAATAGCGCCAAAGGCATCACCACGCTGGCTGAGTCCCTGCGTGACGGCAATCTGTGTGTGGAAGTGGCTGTGCAGGGCCGTGACGAGCTTGCTGCCATCAGCCGCGCGCTGAATGTCGCGGTGGTGCAACTGCGTACCAGCCTGCTGGGCGTCAATCAGGAAACGGTTCGCGTCGGCGATGCGGTGCTGACGCTGAATGCCCAGTCCAGCGGAACGCTGAGCGAGGTCGAAGACCAGCAACAACAGATCAGTCAGATCGCCGCAGCAGCCACCGAGCTGGCCGCCACCTCCCAGGGCGTGGCCAGAAGCTGTGAACAGGCATCGGAAAGCGCTCGGCAGACGCGTCAGATTGCTCAGCAAAGCAGTCAGGACAGCCAGCGCACCACTGACAGTATCCAGCAACTCAATCAGCGGCTGACCGAAACTGCCGCCGCGCTGGGTCGGGTCAGCGAGCAGGGCCAGCAGATTCAATCGGTGGTGGATGCCATTCGCGGCATCGCCGAACAGACCAACCTGCTGGCCCTCAACGCAGCCATCGAGGCGGCACGCGCCGGTGAACAAGGGCGCGGGTTCGCGGTGGTTGCCGATGAAGTGCGCAGCCTGTCCCAGCGTACCCAGGCCTCGACCGCCCAGATCGCCGGCACGGTCGACAGCTTGCGCTCCACCGTGACGCAGGCGGTCAACCTGATGGAAGCGGCCTGCGGGCAAGCCGTCAACGATGCGCAGTCGGTGACCGGGCTGGGCGTCCGCCTGGGCGAAATCGCCACGGCAGTGCAGGGTGTGACCGATACGCTGGCGCAGATATCGACCGCCGTGGAAGAACAGGCGTCGACCGCTGATGAAGTGAGCAGCAACATCCAGCAGGTCGATCAGGCCGCAGGGCGTTTGCTGCAAGGTGCCCGCGCAGTCAATCAGGCGGCGGATACCTTGAGTCAGGGCAGTCGGGCGCTGAATGACAATACGGCGCGGTTCCGGTTGGGATAACTGGGTAGTTTGCCGCATCAGAACGAAGAGCCGGCGTGGTGAAAACCGCCGGTTTCTCCGTTTTAGTGAGGGGACGTATAAAAGTTGGATCAACGGATAGGCATTCAATCATTTGATAACTGACGGGAGTCGATACAAGGCGTAAAATGCGCGGTTTTTGCAGGCGAAAGGTTTCTTGAGAACGCAGCTCACCGAAAAACACAGGGCGGACGGTGCAAACCCGCTACGGCGTCGAGGTTTATCCGAGGCGTCAGGTCGCCCTCGCGTCGCCATTTTGATGTGCACGTACAATGGGGCTGCGTATCTTCGTGAGCAGCTCGAATCGTTTTTTGCTCAGACCTTTCGCAATTGGGTTCTTTATGTTTCCGACGATGCATCGACTGATGACACCGTTGACATACTGTCCGACTACCAGGCCCGCTGGGGGCGAGAGCGGCTGGTCATTTTCAGCGGGCCTTGCAAGGGCTTTGCGGAGAACTTTGTCTCGCTGGTTCAACGCCCTGAAATAGACGCCGACTATTTTGCGTTCAGTGATCAGGATGACGTCTGGTTCAGTGACAAGCTGGAGAGAAGCGTGGGGCGCCTTGAGCTATTGAAGCCCGATACGCCGGCGCTTTACTGCTCCAGAACCCGGTTGGTCGATGCAGACTTGAAGGTAATCGGGGTTTCTCCGCTGTTCAAAAAAACGCCCTCTTTTAAAAACGCCCTGGTTCAGAGCCTGGCAGGCGCCAATACCATGCTGATCAATCAGGCGACCCGTGGTTTGTTGGCCA
>Ga0182231_1000263_pt1 | contig 12296 bp, 13 predicted proteins | sample G6R1MG_29_FD_129667 | JGI IMG/M metagenome (GOLD analysis project Ga0182231, IMG submission 129667) | Miscanthus phyllosphere microbial communities from Michigan, USA - G6R2_NF_07NOV2016_LD1 MG | ecosystem: Host-associated > Plants > Phyllosphere > Phylloplane/Leaf | place: USA: Michigan...
CTCGGCGGCACGATGCGGCTCGGCGCCTACGACGCGCAGCTCGAGCCTGATTCGAAGATCGCCCAGATCTATGGCTCCACGCAGATCTCGGAGCGCCACCGCCACCGCTACGAGGTCAACATGGCCTATCGCGAGCGCCTGGAGGCGAAGGGCCTGCGCTTCTCCGGCCTGTCGCCGGACGGGCTGCTGCCCGAGACCGTGGAGCATGTCGGCCACCCGTGGTTCATCGGCGTGCAGTTCCACCCGGAGCTGAAATCGCGCCCGTTCGAGCCGCACCCGCTGTTCCGGAGCTTCGTCGGCGCGGCCATCGTGCAGAGCCGGCTGGTCTGACGCGGGACGACGCGCCGCGCCGGGAAATCCCCTCGCGCGGCGCATGCGTGCTTCCCTATCCTTCCCGGCATGCCTAACTCGACGGGACGCGGGGTGACGGCACCCCGCGATGCCGCGACGGGGCCAGGAGGGGGCGTGACCGAAATCCTGTTCTACCATCTGCAGCACCAGCCCCTGGAGCGCGTGCTGCCGAGCCTCGTCGAGCGCTCCCTGGAGCGCCAGTGGCGCGCGGCGATCCAGGTGGCGAGCGAGGAACGGCTCCAGGCCCTCGACGACGGCCTCTGGACCTATTCCGACGACAGCTTCCTGCCCCACGGCACCGACCGCGACCCCGACCATGCCGGCCAGCCCGTCGTCCTGACCCTGGCGGGCACGAACCCCAACGGCGCCGCCATCCGCTTCCTCGTCGAGGGGGCGCCCCTGCCGGAGGATGCGGCCGGGTACACCCGCATCTGCGTGCTGTTCGACGGTACCGACCAGGACGCGCTCCTGCGCGCCCGCGCGCAGTGGAAGGAGGCCAAGGCCGCCGGCCACACCATCGCCTACTGGCAGCAGGACGAGGACGGCCGCTGGCAGAAGAAGGCCTGATGCACTTCCCCCGAGGACATTCCATGCCGCGTTCGAGAACTGCACGCTTCGCCCTCGGCCTCGCCGCCGTGCTGCTCGGTGCGACCCCCCTCGTCGCCCAGCCCGCGCCCCACGGCGAGCGCCCGGCGCAGGACGCGCGCAAGCCCCCAGAGGCGCGGGGGCCCGAGGGGCGCAAGCTTCCCGCCGACGCCGTGACCGAGCACAGCGTCACCCTGCCGGACGGGCGCACCCTCGCGTTCACCGCGCGGGCCGGAAGCCTGCCCCTGGTGGACGAGGCCGGCAAGCTCCAGGCCGAGATCGCCTTCATCGCCTATACGATGCCGGGCAAGGCGGGCGCGCCGCGCCCCGTCACCTTCGCCCTCAACGGCGGACCGGGCGCGGCCTCGGCCTACCTCAACATCGGCGCCATCGGGCCGTGGCGCCTGCCCGTGGAGGGAGCGAGCATCAGCCCGTCGGCCCCCATCGGCCTCGTGCCGAACGACGGCACCTGGCTCGACTTCACCGACCTCGTCTTCATCGATCCCATCGGCACCGGCTACAGCCGCGCGGCGGACGGCGACCCCAAGAAATACTGGAGCGTGGAGTCCGACGCCTCGGTCCTGTCGTCCGCCATCGCCCGCTGGCTGCGCACCAACGAGCGCATGGCCGCGCCGAAGTTCTTCGTCGGCGAGAGCTACGGCGGGTTCCGGGGGCCGCTCATCGCGGCGAAACTCCAGGAGGAGATCGGCATCGGCCTGTCGGGCCTCGTCCTGCTCTCCCCCGTCCTCGATTTCGGCTGGCTCCAGACCCCCCGCACCACGCCGTGGGGCCACGTGCTGAAGCTGCCGTCTTTCGCCGCCGCCGCCATCGAGCGGGCGGGCGGCACGCCGACCCGCGCGACCCTCGCCGAGGCCGAGGCCTACGCCACCGGCCCCTACCTCGCCGACCTCCTGAAGGGGCCGTCCGACACGGCCGCCGTCGCGCGCCTGGCCGACCGCGTCGGGGCGCTCGCCGGGCTCGATCCCGCCTTCGTCCGGCGCCAGGCCGGGCGGCTCTCGGCGAGCGGCGTCCAGCGCGAGATCGGCCGCGACACCGGGCGCGTCGCCAGCGCCTACGACACCGGCGTCACCGGCTGGGACCCCGACCCGGCGGCCCTGTCGTCCGGCTTCGAGGACCCGCTGCTCACGGGGCTCCAGGCGCCGCTCACCAGCGCGATGATCGCCCTCTACACCGAGCGCCTGAACTGGAAGGTGCCGGATCTGCGCTACGAACTCCTCAACAATGCCGTCAACCGGGGCTGGACCTGGGGTTCGGGCCGCATGGCGCCGGAGGCGCTGGGTGCCCTGCGCGGGGCGCTCGCCCTCGACGGAAACCTGCGGGTCCTGGTCGCCCACGGCTTCACCGATCTGGTGACGCCCTACTTCGCCTCGAAGCTCCTGATCGATCAGATGCCGGCCTTCGGCGGCGGACGCCTTGGCCTCGCCGTGTACCCGGGCGGGCATATGTTCTATTCCCGCCCCGATTCCCGCGCCGCCTTCCACAGGGACGCCGCCGCGCTCTTCGCGGAGGCGCTGAAGGCGCGCGGCGCGCCGGAGACGGAAACGCCCAGGCAGAAGGACAAGCCGTGATTCCACGCCCCGCGCATCGGCTGTTGCCCCTCGTTCTCGCCGGCTGGGGACTCTCCGCCTGCACCAGCACGCAGACGCGGGCGCCCGAGCCCGTGCCGGTGGCCGCGCCCATTCCGAGGCCGGCCCCGGCGCCGACCTTCACCGGTCCGGTCCTCAACGGCGACGGGAGCTGCTCGGGCCCCGTGCCCACGAGCGCGGCCGCCATCGAGCCCGGTATCGGCGAGTGCGATCTCGTGCGCCTCAAGGGCAAGCCGCCCACGGACGTTCTCGTCGGCGAGGGCCGCTCGGGCCGCGAGGTGCAGGTGCTCTACACGGAGCCGGGCGCCAAGGAGCTGTACTTCTTCGTCAACAACCGCCTCGACCGGATCGTGAAGTAGGCTTTGCTCCCCCGCGCGAGGCGCCCGACCCGGGCGCGCCCCGCGCGGGGCGCCCCTCAGAAGCTCACGGCCCGGACCCGACGCACCTGCGGGATCGCGTCGATCTTCTTCAGCACCGCCTCGGAGACCGGCGCGTCCACGGCGCAGAGGCAGATGGCGCTGCCGCCCTCCTCCTCGCGGCCGAGGTTGAACGTCGCCACGTTGACGTTCGCCTCGCCCAGGATGCTGCCGAGCCGCCCGATGAAGCCCGGCTTGTCGTGGTTGCGCACGTAGAGCATGTGGCGCGCGAAGGCCGCGTCGATGGCGATGGAGCGGATCTCGATGACGCGGGGCTTGCCGTCGTGGAACACCGTGCCGGCGGCGTCGCGGGGCATGTCCTCGGCGTCCACCGTGATGCGGATCACCGATTCGAAGTCGGTGACCGCGCCCTCGCGCTTGATCTCGTCCACCACGATGCCGCGTTCGCGCGCGAGTGCGGGGGCCGAGACCATGTTGATGTCCTGCAGGAACGGCCGGAGCACGCCGGTGATGGCGGCGGAAGTCAGCGCCCGGGTGTTCATGGCGGCGACCGCTCCCTCGTAGGTGATGCGGATGCCCTTGATCGGCGCCTCCGTGAGCTGGCCGAGGAACGAGCCGAGCTTTTCGGCGAGGGCCACGAAGGGTTTCAGGCGCGGCGCCTCGTCGGCGGAGATGGAGGGAAAGTTGATGGCGTTGGTGATCGCCCCCTGGAGCAGGTAGTCCGACATCTGCTCGGCCACCTGCAGGGCGACGTTCTCCTGCGCCTCGTTGGTGGAGGCGCCGAGATGCGGCGTGCAGATCACGTTCGGATGCCCGAACAGCGGGTTGTCCTTGGCCGGCTCGGTGACGAACACGTCGAGGGCCGCGCCCGCCACGTGGCCCGAATCGAGGGCGGCGCGCAGGGCCGTCTCGTCGACGAGGCCGCCGCGGGCGCAGTTGATGATCCGCACCCCGCGCTTCGTCTTCGCCAGCGCTTCCGCCGAGAGGATGTTGCGGGTCTTGTCCGTCATCGGCACGTGGAGCGTGATGATGTCGGCCCGGGCCAGCAGGGCATCGAGTTCGACCTTCTCGACGCCGAGTTCGACGGCGCGCTCCGGCGACAGGTAGGGATCGTAGGCCACCACCTTCAGCTTGAGGCCGATGGCCCGGTCGGCCACGATGGCGCCGATGTTGCCGCAGCCGATGACGCCGAGGGTCTTGGCCGTCAGCTCGACGCCCATGAAGCGGTTCTTCTCCCACTTGCCGGCCTGGGTCGAGGCGTCGGCCTGGGGCAGCTGGCGGGCGAGAGCGAACATGAGCGCGATGGCGTGCTCGGCGGTGGTGATGGAATTGCCGAACGGCGTGTTCATCACGATGATGCCGCGCGCGGTGGCCGCCGGCACGTCGATATTGTCGACGCCGATGCCGGCCCGGCCGATCACCTTGAGGCGGCCCGCTTCGGCGATGACCTTGCTGGTGACCTTCGAGGCCGAGCGGATGGCGAGGCCGTCGTAATGGCCGACGATCGCCGCGAACGCCTCCTTGTCCTTGCCGAGGTCGGGGATGAAATCGACGTCGATGCCGCGGTTGCGGAAGATCTGCACGGCCGCGTCGGAGAGCGAATCGGAAATGAGCACCTTGGGAGCAGCCATGACGGCCTCCAGGATTTAGGGAGAAGGGAAATTCGGGGGTGAGGCGCAGGGCATCGACCCTCCCCCCCTCGCGGCATTCGTCCTCAGCCATCTCGCGAAAGGCGCGGGTCCCCTCTCCTGTAAGGAGAGGGACAGGGTGAGGTGTGCGGACTCTCCGGAAAGGTCCCACACCTCACCCCAACCCTCTCCTCCCAGGAGAGGGAGCCCGTCGCGCCTTACGCCGACACATCCGGGCTTGGGGGAGGGCTGCCTTGTGGGGGAAGGAGCGTCGCGCCTTAAGCGGCCTGGGCCAGCTTCGCCTTCTCGGCGGCGAACGCCCAGTCGAGCCACGGCAGCAGGGCTTCGAGATCGGAGGCCTCCACCGTGGCGCCGCACCAGAGGCGCAGGCCCGCCGGGGCGTCGCGATAGGCGCCGATGTCGTAGGCGATGCCTTCCCGATCCAGGGTGTCGGCGATGCCCTTGGCCACGGCCTCCACCGCCTTGTCGCCCTTCGCCAGCACGTCCGGATCGGTGATCACGAGGCACACGCCGGTGTTGGAGTAGGTCGCGGCATCGACGGCCAGATGGCCGATCCAGGGCGTGCGGGCCACCCAGTCGTGAACCACCTTCGCGTTGGCGTCGGCCCGGGCGTACAGGGCGTCGAGGCCGCCGATGCCCTGTGCCCAGGCGAGGGTGTCGAGGTAGTCCTCCACCGCCAGCATGGAGGGCGTGTTGATGGTGTCGCCCTTGAAGATGCCCTCGATGAGCTTGCCGTCCTTGGCCATGCGGAAGACCTTCGGCACGGGCCAGGCGGGCGTGTTGGCCTCGATGCGCGCGACGGCGCGGGGCGAGAGCACGATCATGCCGTGCGCGGCCTCGCCGCCCATGACCTTCTGCCAGGAGAAGGTCACGACATCGAGCTTGTCCCAGGCGAGCGGCATGGCGAAGGCGGCCGAGGTGGCGTCGCAGATGGTGACGCCCTCGCGGTCGGCCGCGATCCAGTCGCCGTTCGGCACCCGCACGCCGGCGGCGGTGCCGTTCCAGGTGAAGATCACGTCGTTGTTCTTGGTGTCCACGGCCGAGAGGTCGGGCAGGATACCGTATGCGCCGACATGCACCTTCGGCGCGATCTTGAGTTCCTTGAGGGCGTCCGTGACCCATTCGAGGCCGAACGCCTCCCAGGCCAGGACCTCGACGGTGCGGCTCCCCAGCATCGACCACATGGCCATCTCGACGGCGCCGGTGTCGGAGGCGGGGACGATGCCGATGCGATAATCCGCCGGGACCTGCAGCACTTCGCGGGTGAGGTCGATGGCTCGGGCGAGCTTGGCCTTGCCGAGCACGGAGCGGTGGGAGCGCCCGAGGGCGGCGCCTTCGAGGGCCTGGAGGCTCCAGCCGGGGCGCTTGGTGCAGGGACCGGACGAGAAATTCGGCACGCGGGGGCGCGTGTTGGGTCGGCTCATGATGGTCATCCTTCCAGATGAAAGCTCCTCGTTGGGGAGGAGTGTCCCACCCGCAGGAGTGGACGGCACATGGGCCGGAGGCAAGTTTCTTTTTGTGAAAGTCGGTCGGGTTTCCACGAATGCCGTTTGAGGCAGCCTACAGGGCCCCGCGCCGTCGGTTCACGACGCGATCACGGCTCCGGCGGATCGAGCAGATCCGGCCGCCGCGCGCGGGTGAGGCGCAGGGATTCCTCCACGCGCCACTTCGCGATGGCGCCGTGGTTGCCGCCCGTGAGCACGTCCGGGATGGTCCGCCCCTCCCAGTCCCTCGGCCGGGTGTAGTGCGGGTATTCGAGGCGGCCGCCCTCGAAGCTCTCCTCGTCCCCGGACGCCGCCTTGCCCATGACGCCGGGCAGCAGGCGCACGCAGGCGTCGAGCAGGGTGAGGGCTGCGATCTCGCCGCCCGACAGGATGTAGTCGCCGATGGAGACCTCCTCCAGGCCGCGCCCTTCGATGACCCGCTCGTCCACGCCCTCGAACCGGCCGCAGACCACGACGACGCCCGGCCCCGCGCTCAAGGTCCGCACCCGGGCCTGGGTCAGGGGTCGTCCGCGCGGGCTCATGAGGAGGCGCGGGCGCGGATCGTCGTGCGGCGCCGCCGCGTCGAGGGCCGCCGCCAGCACGTCGCAGCGGAGCACCATGCCGGCGCCGCCCCCCGCCGGGGTGTCGTCGACGGCGCGGTGGCGGCCGAGCCCGTGCTCGCGGATCTGGCGGGCCTCCAGGCTCCAGCTGCCCCGCGCCAGGGCGTCGCCCGAGAGGGAGACGCCGAGCGGCCCGGGGAACATCTCGGGGTAGAGGGTGAGGATCGTGGCGTGCCAGGTCATGATGCTCCATGACGCGGGCCGGGCCGGCGGGTCAACGCGTGGGCGGCGGGCACTTCTCGGGGCCGGCGCCGGTTGTCACCGCATGATGCGCTTCCTCCCCCTCGCCGCCCTTCTGTTCACCGCGCCGGCCCTCGCCGCCGAACCCCTCGGAGGCCCGGGCGCGCCGGCCGCCGCCTTTCCGAAGCCAGACCGGCCGGTGGCGGAGATCGTCGCCCCGCTCTGGGCCTCGGAAGCGGAGCGCGACCGGGTCGACGAGGTCGGCCAGGTCGCCCGCCTCATGGGAATCGCGCCGGGGCAGACGGTCGCCGATATCGGGGCCGGCAGCGGCTACTACACCGTGCGGCTCGCCGAGCGGGTCGGCCCGCAGGGCCGCGTCTTCGCCGAGGACGTGACGCCGGGCTACCTCGCCGGCTTGGAGCGCCGGGTGGCGAAACTCGCCAACGTCACGGTGGTGCGAGGCGAGGCGCACGACCCCCGGCTGCCGCCCGCCTCCCTCGACGCCGCGATCCTCGTCCACATGTATCACGAGATCACCCAGCCCTTCGGCCTGCTGTACAACCTCGCGGGGGCGATGAAGCCCGGCGGCCGGGTCGGCATCGTCGACGCGGACGCGATTCCCTCCCGCCACGGCACGCCGCCGGCGCTCCTGCGCTGCGAACTCGCCGCCCTCGGCTACCGCGAGACCGGGTTCCAGGTCCTCGAGGGCGGCGTCGGCTACCTCGCGCTCTTCGCGGCCCCCGCCGTGGCGGACCGGCCGGAGCCGGGGGCGATCCGCACCTGCCCGGACACGGCGACGCGGAGCGCGCCCGCCCGACGCTGAGGCGGCCTTCACCGTTCGGTAGTGGCTCCGCCCTACGGTCCTGGGCGGACCTGTTCGACGGGAGACCTTGCGTGATCCTCGGCCTGTGGCTCGACCTTCCGGTCTGGCTCATCTTCACCACCCTCGGGGGCGTGTTCGCGGGCGCCACGGGGCTCCTCGTGCTCCTGACGAACCTGCCCTGGACGCGCCCGGCGATGCTGCGCCTCGGCACCGGCGTGGTGCCGACCTACTTCACGGCGATCTCGGTGCTGCTCGCCCTGCTCACGGGCTTCGTCGCCAGCGATGCGTGGGAGCGCCAGCGGCAGGCGGCGCGGGTGGTGCAGAACGAGCGCTCGAACCTGCTCGCCATCCACGACCTCAGCCTCGCCACCGTGTCGGACATGCGCGAGATCCGCGCCGCCCTCACGGCCTACGCGGACGCCCTCCTCACCGACGAGTGGCCCAAGATGACGGACGGGCTGTCCTCGCCGGAAGCGGGCGCGGCCCTCGGGCGCCTGATGGCGGTGGCGGCCGACCCCAAGCACGACGTCTCCGGCCAGGCCGCCCACGCCCTCCTGCTCGACGCGGTGATGAGCCTGCGCACGGCCCGGGGCGAGCGCCTCGCGCTCAGCGACGCGCAGGGCGATCAGTCGAAATGGCTGACCCTGATGGTGCTGGCCGGCCTCACGCTGATCTCCATCGGCCTCGTCCACCTCGAGCGCCCCGTGGCGCAGGTGACGACCCTGACGCTGTTCTCCCTCGCCATGGTGACCACCCTCGGCGTCGTCGCCCTGCACGAGCGCCCGTTCGACGGCCCCATGGCCATGAGCTCGGCGCCCATCGCGCGGGCGAAGGCGGTGATGGTGGAGGGGCGGGGATAGACGCCGAGAGCCGGAGATGGGACCCCCGTATGGACGCCGCGTCCGAGCGCCGGTGGGCCCGTTGCCGACGCACCGATGATCGATTGAACGGTTTCAGACTAGACGTCGATCGAACGAAAGCGTCACCCTGGTGCAGTCGTAGGAAAAGCCCATTCGCTTTTCGAGGGGGTCAAGCTTTTCCCCGGCTCTCGGAAACGGACTGGGCGATCGATAAGATTCTTTCGACGTCTGCTTCGGTCGTCTGAGCTTCAAGATCGCCGTGTGCAACTCTGTTTCTCAGATGAATGAGATTCCTCAGATAGCGTTCGGTTTCGGGTTTGATCGTCCCTTTCATGGCGAGCGCTTGTACGACCGTTCCAGGCGATTGCGGGCGCCCTCTCAAATCAGCGTCGGCCATTCGCGCTGCCGCTTCGAGCAGCGACCACGACATCAGAAACGCGGCCTGAGATTGCCCATGCGCCAATAGGTTTCTTGTCGTCGCAAGCTTATCGAAGAAAACGTTCGACGTGCTCGTGGGAATGTCGAAACTATCCTGTTCGCTGTCCGCGATATAGAAGACGCGGAACTGCCATTCCGGATGCGCTTGGAAGAGATGACGAATCACCCGAGTACTAAGATCGTTGGCGCGATTTCGACGGCTTTTTACTTCGATCGCGATCTTATGGTCCGGCTTGAGAGCAATGGCGTCGGGTGCGAATGTCTCCATGAACGCCGGTAGATCGCTCGCTGTAGGGTAAGAGCGAAATTCATACCCTTTTTGCTCGAAGCGCGGGCGCAACGTTTCGATGAAACGCCGCTCCGCCTGCTGAAATTCCCGAGCCGACGTCATTGTGCCTGTCTCCAGCTCAAGTCGTCCACAACCTTGATGTAGACCACGGGCGGGGCCGCTTCCAGCGCGGCGGCGAGCTGATCACTGGGGTCCACGAACTCCCAATCAAATCCCGGCTCGAACTTTTGTACAATGATGCGTTCGACCAATCTATCGTCTGGGTACGCCACGTTGATGAGCGCATCCATGATAGGTTTGACGATGTTGTCCACATCGCCGGCCATTGGCGCAGCAGGCAGGTAAAAAATCGTCAGTGCAACCGGTGCCGGGTACAGAAAGCCGATTTCATCGGTGGCATGCGCCCGGTCTTGGCCGGCAGTCTTGACGGTCGCTTTCCATCGTTCCTTGGAGTCGCGACTTCCCTGTAGTGAAATCGGGGTGCCTTGGACGATCACCTCGAACGGGTAAAGAGCGTTTTGATCCGCCTCGGTCATGATCACCCTGCGCCCGGTGCTTTCCGCAGCTTAGACCGAAAGACGACGCTGGAACCAGAGAGAGTCGGAGGCGCAACGAGCGATCCCGTCGGCACGCCGGCCAGCCGGTGGAACGACGCACGCCGACGGGCTTCGCTGGCACTTGGCGGGTCCGAAGGCCGCGCAGGCAGAACGTTCGTAGGCGTGAAATCCCCTAGACCGGCTCCTCCGGGGGGCGCGGGCCGGCCGGGGCGAACAGATCCTCGGGCGGGTCGATCACCACCCGGCCACCGGGGAGGTCGAGTTCGGGCACGAAGGCCTTGGTGAAGGGCAGGAGGGCGGTGGGGCCCCCCAGGGCCGGCTTGATCTCCAGGAGATCGCCACCGCCGTAGTTCGGCACGTCCGCGACGGTGCCGAGGGGGGTGCCGGTGGTGTCGACCACGTCGAGGCCGACGAGATCGGCGGTGAAGAACTCGTCCTCGGCCTCGACGGTGCCGAGGCGTTCGCGCGGCAGGTAGAGGGCGAGGCGGTTGAGGCCCTCGGCGCCCGTGCGGTCGGCGATGCCCCTGACGCGGACCACGAGGAGGTCGGGCGCGGCACCGCCGGCCTGGCGCACGTCGGTGAGTTCGATGCGGCGCCCGTCGGCGCCGAGTAGCGGGCCGTAGGACGCGATGGCCTGCGGGTCGCCGGTGTAGGACTTCAGGCGGATCTCACCGTTGAGCCCGTGGGCCCGGCCGAACTCGCCCATCTGGACGAGGCTCGGATCGGTGGCGGGCAGGGGGCCGTCGGCGTCCGGCCTCGGCCGGTGGGCCGAGGTCGGAACGCGCGTGTCGATGCGTCCGGGACGCGCGCGGCGTCCGCCGTCCCCGTGGGGCGTGTGACCGGGGGGACGGCGGGCCATCGCGTTCGCCCTCAGGCCGCGGCGTCTTCGGCCGGGGCGGCGGCCTTCTCGGCGCGCTTGGCGGCGCGCTCCTTGGCCTTCTCGCCGGGCTCGGCCTTCTGCGGGTTGTTGCGCGCGGGGCGCTTGGCGAGGCCGGCGGCGTCGAGGAAGCGCAGGACGCGGTCGGTGGGCTGGGCGCCCTTGGCGAGCCAGGCCTGGATCTTGTCGGACTCGAGCACGATGCGGGCCGGATCGTCCTTGGCCTTCATGGGGTCGTACACGCCGACCTTCTCGATGAAGCGGCCGTCGCGCGGCGCCCGGGCGTCGGCGACGACGATGCGGTAGTACGGGCGCTTCTTGGCGCCGCCACGGGTGAGACGGATCTTGAGGGACATGGGGTCTACTTTCTGTCTTCGATCGCGTTGTGCTTGGCCGCAATCGTCTGGTGGTGCCGGATGACTTCCTTGACCACGAAGGCCAGGAAGGTTTCGGCGAAATCGGGATCGAGCTTGGCGTCGATCGCGAGTGTGCGCAGGCGGGCGATCTGCATCGCCTCCCGCCCGGGGTCGGAGGCGGGCAGGCCCTTGCGGGCCTTCAGCTCTCCGACCCGCTGGGTGCAGCGGAACCGCTCGGCGAGGAGATAGATCAGGGCCGCATCGAAATTGTCGATGCTCTCGCGCAGGCGCACGAGTTCGGGGTCGATCCCCTGCGCCGCCATGGTCTCGGAGCCGCTCATTTCTTCTTACCTGGCAGGAAGCCGCCGAGGCCCGGAAGGCCCTTCGGGCCGCCGAGCCCGGGCAGGCCCGGCATCTTGGCCCCGAGGCCCGGGGGCATCGGGGGCAGCTTGCCGCCGAACTGCTTCTGCATGTCGGCGATCATCTCGGGCGTCGGCTCGGGCATGCCCGGGGGCAGGCCCGGCATCCCGCCCGGCATGCCGCCGCCGCCGCCCAGTCCTCCCGCACCCATGCCGAACATCGAGCCGATCGCCTGGCCGATGCCGCGCTTGCCCGAGCCCATGGCCTTCATCATGTCGGCCATGGTCCGGTGCATCTTGAGGAGCTTGTTCAGCTCCTCCACCTTCGTCCCCGACCCCGCCGCGATGCGCTTCTTGCGGGAATTCTTGAGGATGTCGGGATTCCGGCGCTCCTGCGCGGTCATCGACGAGATGATGGCCCGCTGGCGGGCGAACATCTTCTCGTCGAGGTTGGCGTTCTCGACCTGCTTCTTGATCTGGCCCATGCCCGGCAGCATGCCCATGAGGCCGCCGATGCCGCCCATCTTCTCCATCTGAGCGAGCTGCGTCGCGAGGTCGTCGAGGTCGAACTTGCCCTTGCGCATCTTCTCCGCGGTGCGGAGCGCCTGCTCGTGGTCGATGGTCTCGGCGGCCTTCTCGACGAGCGAAACGATGTCGCCCATGCCGAGGATGCGGTTGGCGACGCGGGCCGGGTGGAATTCCTCCAGGGCATCGACCTTCTCGCCCGTGCCCACGAGCTTGATCGGCTTGCCCGTCACGGCGCGCATGGAGAGGGCGGCGCCGCCGCGCGAATCGCCGTCCATGCGGGTGAGCACGATGCCGGTGACGCCGAGGCGCTCGTCGAAGGCCCGCGCCGTGACCACGGCGTCCTGACCCGTGAGCGC
>Ga0182231_1000265_pt1 | contig 12268 bp, 13 predicted proteins | sample G6R1MG_29_FD_129667 | JGI IMG/M metagenome (GOLD analysis project Ga0182231, IMG submission 129667) | Miscanthus phyllosphere microbial communities from Michigan, USA - G6R2_NF_07NOV2016_LD1 MG | ecosystem: Host-associated > Plants > Phyllosphere > Phylloplane/Leaf | place: USA: Michigan...
CGGGACAGTCCACGAATGTTCGACATGAGTTGGGGCGAGGTGATGCTGATCGGCGGCGTCGCCCTCATCGTCATCGGTCCGAAGGACCTGCCCAAGGCCCTGCGCACGGTCGGGCAGATCACGTCCAAGATGCGCCGCATGGCCGGCGAGTTCCAGTCGCAGTTCAACGAGGCGGTGCGCGAGGCGGAGTTCGACGAGATCCGGCGCGAGGTCGACGGCGTGCGCAAGTCCGCCGGGACCATGGGGCCGGTGTTCAACCCGGTCCAGACCATCCGCGACGAGATCAAGGGCGCCGTCGACGGCCACACCAAGACCACGCCGTCGCCGACCCAGCCGCTCGCCAACGTCGCCGCGCAGCTCGCCGCGAACGATCCGGTGGTCGAGGCGGCTTCGGATGAGCCCGTCCGGTCCACCGACCCCCTCGCTTCCCCCCCGCCCGCCGAGGCGCCGGACCGTCCGGCCCCGGCCCAGACGCAGCCCGATCAAGCCCGATGACCAACGCCACGGATGACGCCGACATCGAGGCGTCGCGGGCTCCGCTCCTCGATCACCTCATCGAACTGCGCTCCCGGCTCATCAAGTCGCTGGCCGCCTTCGTGGTGATGTTCTTCGCGTGCTTCTTCGTCTCGCGGCACATCTACAACATCCTCGTCTGGCCCTACGTCTCCATCGTGGGGGCCGAGAACGCCAAGCTCATCGCCACGCATTTCCTCGAGCAGGTGTTCACCAACATCAAGCTCAGCGTGTTCGGCGCCGGCTTCCTGGCCTTCCCGGTGATCGCGACGCAGATCTACGCCTTCGTGGCGCCGGGCCTCTACCGCAACGAGCGCCAGGCCTTCCTGCCCTACCTCGTGGCGACGCCGGTGTTCTTCATCCTCGGCGCCCTGGTGGTGTTCTTCCTGGCGATGCCGCTGCTCATCCAGTTCTCGGTCTCCCTGCAGCAGATCGGGCAGCCCGGAGAGGCGACCATCGCCCTCCTGCCGAAGGTGGACGAGTACCTCTCCCTCATCATGACGCTGATCTTCGCCTTCGGGATCGCGTTTCAGCTGCCGGTGATCCTGACCCTGCTCGGCCAGATCGGCATCATCGACACCGCGTTCCTGCGCGAAAAGCGCCGCTACGCCATCGTCCTCGTCTTCGTGGTCGCCGCCGTCCTGACGCCCCCGGACGTGATCTCGCAGCTCTCGCTGGCGATCCCGATGATCCTGCTCTACGAGGCCTCGATCTTTTCGGTGGGCCGTGTCGAGCGGATGCGGGCGGCCAAGCGCAAGGCCGAGGGGCTGGATCCGTAAGGAGAGGGGACCCACTCGCCGCCCTTGTCGGGCTGGCGGCGATGCTGCAAAGCCTCGTCGTCTGTTCAGAAGCCTGCCCCGAGCGCCCCCATGCACGACATCCGCGCCATCCGCGAGAATCCGGACGCTTTCGATGAGGCCCTGCGCCGTCGTGGGCTGGCGCCGCTGTCGGCCGAGCTGATCGCCCTCGACGATGCCCGCAAGGGCGCGACCTCGGCGGCGCAGGCCAATCAAGAGCGGCGCAACGCCCTCGCCAAGGAGATCGGCGGGGCCAAGAAGGCCAAGGACGAGGCGCGTGCGGGCGAACTCATGGCCGAGGTCGCCCGCCTGAAGGACGAGGCGCCCGGGCTGGATGCGGCGCAGGCCGAGGCTGGCCGGGTCCTCGACGAAAAGTTGGCGGCGATCCCGAATCGCCCCAATCCCGAAGTGCCCGAGGGCGCCGACGAGCACGGCAACGTCGAGTACCGGCGGTTCGAGGCCAAGCGCCCGCAACTCGCCACGGGACGCCAGCATTTCGAGATCGGCGAAGCCGCCGGGCTCATGGACTTCGAGGCCGCCTCACGGATGTCGGGCGCGCGCTTCGTGGTGCTGAAGGGCCAGCTCGCCCGGCTGGAGCGGGCGCTCGGGCAGTTCATGCTGGACCTGCACACGGGCGAGCACGGCTACACCGAAGTCGCCCCGCCCCTGATGGTGCGGGACGAGGCGATGTTCGGCACGGCGCAGCTGCCGAAGTTCCGCGACGACCAGTTCGCGGTCCGGGAGCACTGGCTCATCCCCACCGCCGAAGTGCCGCTGACCAATCTCGTCCGCGAAAGCATCCTGCGCGAGGAGGAGCTTCCCCTGCGCTTCACGGCCCTCACCCCCTGCTTCCGCGCCGAGGCCGGCTCGGCGGGCCGGGACACGCGCGGCATGCTGCGCCAGCACCAGTTCAACAAGGTCGAGCTCGTCTCGATCACCACGCCCGAGCAGTCGGCCGCCGAGCACGAGCGCATGCTGGGCTCGGCGGAGGCCGTGCTGAAGAAGCTCGACCTGCCCTACCGGATCATGACGCTCTGCACGGGCGACATGGGATTCGCCAGCCAGAAGACCTACGACATCGAGGTCTGGATGCCGGGCCAGGAGACGTTCCGCGAGATCTCGTCCTGCTCCGTCTGCGGCGACTTCCAGGCGCGGCGGATGAACGCGCGCTTCCGGGCCGGCAAGGCGGTGAATTTCGTCCACACTCTCAACGGCTCGGGGGTGGCGGTGGGCCGCGCCCTCATCGCCGTGATGGAGAACTACCAGAACCCCGATGGCAGCGTCACGGTGCCGTCGGCCCTGAAGGCCTATATGGGCGGGATCGACCGGATCGAGGGACACACCATCTGATGCGCATTCTCGTCACCAACGACGACGGCATCCACGCGCCGGGGCTCGAGACCCTGGAGGGGATCGCCCGGGCCATCTCCGACGACGTCTGGGTGGTGGCGCCCGAGACCGACCAGTCGGGCGTCTCGCACTCGCTGTCGCTCAACGATCCCTTACGCCTGCGCGAGATCTCGGAGAAGCGCTTCGCCGTGAAGGGCACGCCGTCCGATTGCGTGATCATGGGGGTGCGCCACATCCTCAAGGACCACGGGCCGGATCTGGTCCTGTCGGGGGTCAACCGCGGCCAGAACGTCGCCGAGGACGTGACCTATTCGGGCACCATCGCGGCGGCCATGGAGGGCACGATCCTCAACGTGAAGTCCATCGCGTTGAGCCAGGCGTATGGCGCCGGGGGGCGCGGCGCCATCAAGTGGCACTGCGCCGCCGAGCACGGGCCCGGGGTCGTCCGAAAAATCCTCGAGATCGGAATCGAGCCCGGCATCGTCGTCAACGTGAACTTTCCCGATTGCGAGCCGGGGGAGGTCCAGGGCACCTCGGTCACGGCGCAGGGATTCCGCAATCAGGCGTTGCTCGCCATCGACGCCCGCCAGGATGGGCGCGGCAACCCGTATTTCTGGCTCGCCTTCGCCAAGGCGACGTTCCAGCCGGGGAACGGCACCGACCTCAAGGCCATCGCCGAGAAGCGCATCTCGGTGACGCCCCTGCGCCTCGACCTCACGGACGAGCCGAGTCTCACCCGATTCGCGCAGGGCTTCGCGGGCTGAGGCAGGTCCTGCCATGACGATGGACGGCTCCATCGAGGCGGCGGCCTTCGTCATGGCCCTGCGGGGGCGGGGGGTGCGCGACACCGACACCCTGCGTGCCCTGGAGCGTGTGCCGCGCGAGCGCTTCGCCCCGGGCCCCCACCGCGACCTCGCCCGGCGCGACCTCGCCCTGCCGCTGCCCTGCGGGCAGACCATGACGGCGCCGAGCGCCATCGCCACCATGCTGACGGCGCTCGGCGCCCGCCCCGGCATGCGTCTCCTCGAGATCGGCACGGGCTCGGGCTACGTCACCACCCTGCTGCTGCGGTTGGGCGCCGCCCACGTCCACAGCGTCGAGCGCTACGCCCTGCTGGCCGAGGATGCCCGCGCCGCCCTCCTGCCCGAGGACCGGGTGCGGGCCACCATCGCGGTCGGCGACGGGCTCGATTCGGCGGACCTGCCCGAGGGCCGCTTCGACCGCATCCTCCTGAACGGCACCCTGGCCGCCCTGCCGTCCCACTTCTCCGGAATCCTGGCGCCGGGTGGGCGCCTCGTCGGGGCCCTCGGCACGGCCGAGGCGGCGCACCTCGTGGCGGTCTCTGTCGGCGAGGACGGCGTCGCCCGGGAGCGTATCGGCGGGGCGTTGCGTCTCGCGCCGCTGACGCCGGGGCGTGCCCGCGTCCTGTAATGGAGCAACGCGAAGGGTTCCGGGCCGCTGGAAACGTGGTGAATCGGAACGGATGTTTAACCTGAATCCCGTTTGAATGACGGCATCAAGTTGCGTCAGGTCAGACAGGTGCGTCGATGCGGGTTCGCGGGACTGGTCGAGGGTTGAAGACGCTGTCGCGCTTCGCACTCATCGGAGTGATCGGAGGCGGCGCGGCCGCCTGTTCGTCGGATGCGTCGCGCTTGGGCGACCCCTTCGGCAATCCGTTCGCCTCCAATGTGGCGAGCGAGCCGGCGGCCACGGGAAGCCTTCCGGACGGGGAGATCGCTCCGGCCCCGGTGGTGCGGACGAGCCGCATCCAGTCCCAGGCGCTCGGAGCCCCCGGGGTGGCGATGTCGCCCCGGCCCATGGCCGCGGCGCCCGCATCCACGCCGGCGCAGACGAGCCGGCTCGCCTCGACGGAGCCGGTCTCCGGCATGGTCTCCGGCATGAATCCGGATGCGGGCCGGGCCATGACGACCCGCAGCGTGCCGGCGGCGCCGGCGCCCAGGGTCATCGACCGTGCCGCCGAGCGCAAGGCCGCCGAGGCGGCCGCGCTCGCGGCCCGCAAGGAGGCCGAGGCCGAGAAGATCGCCGAGGCCCGCCGCGCCCTCGAGGCCGGCAAGGCCGCCGAGCGGAAGGCCGCCGAGGCCAAGGCCGCGGATGCCCGGAAACTCGCCGAGGCCAAGAAGCTCGTCGAGACCCGCAAGGCCGAAGCCGCGAAGGCCGTGGCCGATGCCAAGATCGCCGATGCCAAGAAGGCGCATCCGCGCCCCGGCCAGGCCGTCGCCAAGGCGGACGGCAAGCCCGTGCGCAAGATCGAGATCAAGGAGGCCAAGGCCGAGCCGAAGCCCGATGCCGCCAAGGTGAAGGCCGAGGCGAGCAAGGAGGCCGCCAAGGACGCGGCGAAGAAGGCCGCCGAGGCCGAGGCCAAGGTCGCCAAGCTCGAGGCCGCCAAGGCCGCCAAGCAGATGGCCGAGGCCAAGGCCGCCGAAGCCGCCGCCAAGGAGGCGGCCAAGGAAGCCGCCAAGGCCCCCGTGAAGGTCGCCGCCGTCGAGACGCCGAAGGCCGAGCCCGCCAGCACCGGGTCGGTGGCGCCCGACGCTTCGTTCCGCTGGCCCGCCAAGGGCCGGGTGATCTCGGGCTACGGTTCGTCCGGCAACGAGGGCATCAACATCTCGGTGCCCGAGGGCACGGCGGTGAAGGCGGCCGAGGACGGCACCGTCGCGTACGCCGGCTCCGACGTGAAGGGCTACGGCAAGCTCGTCCTCGTGCGCCACTCCAACGGCTACGTCTCGGCCTACGCCCACAACGGCGAACTCGACGTGCGCCCCGGCGAGAAGGTCAAGCGCGGCCAGACCATCGCCAAGTCGGGCGCCTCCGGCAACGTGACCTCGCCCCAGCTCCACTTCGAGATCCGCAAGGGCGCGACCCCCGTCGATCCGATGCCGCACCTCGCGAGCAACTGAACGACCGACGCAGAAGCCGGAAACGTGAACGGCGGCTCCCGATGGGGCCGCCGTTCTTCGTTCGCCGAATGATCACCGCAGGAAATCCCCGAAGGCGCGGGGGCCGTCGGGGACGGGAATCTCCTTCGTCACCTTGAGGGTGGTGGCGTCGAGGAGGCTGAGGGTGTTCGAGCCCCAGTTCGCCACGACGAGCGCCGTCCCGTCGCGGGTGGCGGCGATGCCCTCGGGATGGTCGCCGACCTCGACGGCCGCGACGTTGGTGAGGGTCTGGAGATTGAACACGCTCACCGTGCCCGCGTACTGATCGGTGACGAAGCCGCGGTTGCCGGCCAGCGCCACCACATAAGGGCGTTCGCCCGTGGACACCCGGCCGATCTCGGATCCGGCGGCGACATCGATGACGGAGACGTCGTTCGACGTGACGTTGGCGGTGTAGGCCCGGGCGCCCGCCGCATCGACGGTGATGCCGAACGGGTGCCGGCCGACGGGAATCGTGCGGGTCTGGGCCAGGGTGGCGGCATCGACCACGGACACCGAATCACCCTCGCGGTTGGCCACCAGGATAGTGGCGCCGTCCGGCGTCACGGCGATGCCGGACGGCGAGGCCCCGACCTGGAACTCGGTCTCGAGGCGCGAGCCGTCGGCGGGCACCACGAACACCCGGCTGCCGTACCAGTCGGCCACGTAGACGAGGCCGGTCTTCGGATTGACCGCGATGCCGAGCGGTCCGCCGGGGAGCGCGAGGGTGGCGGTGACGGTGCGGGTGGCGAGATCCACCACCGCGAGGCCCGGCCCCTCGGGGCGGGTGACGTAGGCCATCTTGCGGTCGGGCGAGAGGGCGATGCCGGCCGGCGCCCCGTCCAGAGCGATCCGGCCAACCACCGCGCCGGCGTCGAGATCGACGATGGCCAGCGCGTTGGCGCCCTGCGCCGTGATGAGGGCCTCGTCGGCGCGCGCCGGAACAGCGATCAGCGCCAGGGCGAGGAGGAGAGGGCCGGCGCGAAGCCGGCCCTTCCGTGCTGCGAGATACGAGCGGACGTCGCTCAAGAACCGCTCTTCTCGACCTTGGCCTTGAGGGCGTCGAGGCCGGTGCGGTAGAGGCCGCGCACCGCTTTCTGGGCGGCCTCGTCGTTCAGCTCGGCCGGCGGATCGTTGTTCATGTAGCCGCGATAGAACGCGCCGCTCCACGAGACCTTCGACTTGCCGCCCTCGTCCTCGACCTTGATGGTGGAGGAGTAGTCGTTCACCGGCAGGGTCTTCACGTCGACCTTGGTGATCCGGTAGGAGTAGGTCTTGGTGTCGGGCGCGTACTTGTACAGCTCCTCGTCCACCGTGGCGCCGCCCTTGAGGGTCAGGGTCCGGGTCGCCTTGACCTCGTTGCCGCCCTTGCCTTCGGTCTTCTCCACCGGCGGCAGCCAGCTCATGTCCTGGAAGTTGCCGATCACCGCCCAGACCTTGTCCGGGGCCGCGTTGATCTCGACGGTCTCCTCGACCTTCTTGCGGGTGGGGCCGTGCGCCTGGGCGCCGAACGAGACGAGGGCGAAGGCCGCCGCCGTCGTGAGTGCCAAAAACTTCATCGGGGTCTCGTCTCCTCGGGAACGCACAGTCTTAAGGTGCTGCGGGGGGCTTATCGAGAATCCGGTCGCCGCGCCCCAGGGCGGCGGCGACCTTGTCCTCGATCCAGTCCCAGGCCTCGCGTTCGGCGGGCCCGGCGGTCTTGGCGATCGCGATGGCGTGGTAGCGCATCTCGGTCAGAATCTTTTCGGGGTCCAGCATGTGGAGCCGGGTGGAGAGGATCGCCGCCTCCAGCACCGCCGCCTGCGCGCGGTTGTAGCCGAAGAACGGGATGTGGGCGGCGGCATGCACCATCCGTCCGCGATAGCGCGGACGGATCTCGTCCGGTTCCACGGCCACCACCTCGAACTCGGCGTGGCCGAAGCTGTCGGCGAGCCGCCGGCCGGGAATGCGGTCGCAGGGCAGGGTCGCCCAGTCGCGCCGTCCCGTCACGGCGCCGGCGATCACCCGGACGTCGCTCGGGCTCGACGCGGCGAAGACCGGACTGGATTCGAGGTTGAGGATGGTGGGCGAGGGCCGGAACGGGGCCAGCACCCACTCCGCCCCGTCCCGGATCAGGCCGAACGGCACGAGGTGCAGGTCGCCGGCAGGCGACGTGGTGGTGACGATGGTCTCGAGGATCAGCGGCACGGGATCACGCCTTCCCGGCCGGGACGAGCTTGCCGCAGACGATGCGGGCGCCGGCGTCCGCAGGCGTCTCCGACACCGCATCGGCGGCGGACGTCTCCCCCGGCCCCACGGTCTCGGGCCGGCCCGCATCGGCCTCGGGCGAGGTGCGGTCGCGCGTCGCCCCGTCCGGGCCGGAATGCTTGGTGTGCCCGGCCTTCTTGAACGCGGTGGTGTCCTCGATTTCGGCGTCGGCGGCCGCACCCCAGACCAGGGCCTCGTCCTGCACGTAGCGCTTGCCGAGCCGCCACGCGGTCTCGGCCTTTGTGAGTTCGCCGCCGAGGTAGAAGGCGTGCGCCCCGTCCTGCGCCACGTCGAGGCTGGGGAAGAACGCCATGGCGTCGGTGCCGATGGAATGGGTGTCGCGGTTGAACACGTGGATGCCGTCCTCGGCGACCGCGATGCGGTAATTCGGATCCTTCACCTCGGCCGCCTGGGCCGCGATCTCGTCCGGGGTCTGCACATAGGGGCGCTTGTCGTGGAGCGCCAGGAGGGAGCGCCCGTAACCTTTCGGCAGGGCCGAATCCGCCTTGGCGGCGTACATCACCCGGCGGGCGGCGTCATGCTCCTCCACCGTGCGGCGGGTGTGGTTCGAGACCTGGACGATGAGGACGTTGCGGATGGCGAGTTCCGAGCACATGCCCACCAGCAGCGCCGTGACCCCGAGGCTGTCGGCCTCCGTGAGCTCGGTGAGGTTGCCGGTGCCCATCATCATCTCGATGCCGGGCCAGCGTTTGCGCGTCTCGTGATAGCGGGTGATGGACTCGACGAAGCCGAAATGGATCGGCTCGAGGATGGGGTCGGCCATGTAGGGGCGCCCCGCCTTCTCCATGCGCTCGATGGCCCGGTCGAGGGAGGCGAGATCGTCGGGCCGCACGGGCACGAGGACCGGCACCGCGTCGGTCTCGAAGGCGAGATCGAGGGTGTCCTCGTTGAGGCTGAGCAGGTAGTCCGCGCCCGCCTTGGCGCCGCGGGTGAGTTCGTCCAGCGAGAACGAATCGACGCTGACCTTGAGGCCGGCGCCCTTCAGGAGGTGCACGCAGTCCTCCAGATGCGGAAAGTCGGTGTCGGGCAGGCCGCCGAGATCGATGACGTCGGCGCCGCGCCGGGCGAGATCGAGGCCCTTCGCCAGGATCTGCTCGGCCGTCATCTTCGAGGCGTCGACGATCTCCGAGAAGATCCGCAGGTCGTGGCGCGACAGGTCCACTTTCCGTCCGGCGAGCCCCAGATGGGCCGGCAGATCGACGATCTCGTCGGGGCCGCGCTCCACCGGCAGGCCGAAATGCCGCGCCAGGGCCTCCGGGTTCGCCCGGCAGCGGCCCGGCAGGACGATGCGGGTGGCGCCCGGCGGGATCGTCACCCGGCGGCGGATGATCTCCTCCGTCATCAGGGCCGCGACCTTCACCCCGGCATCGGCGATGCTCCAGGCGAAGCGTTCGGCCGGCAGGGTCGCGGCGACCTTTTCGAGGCGCGCCTTGGCCATGCGGCCGGTGATGAAGACGAGATGCTCGGGGGCGCTCACGCGGCGGCCCTTTTCCCGGAGGGGCCGCGCAGAACGATCTCGCCCGCATAGCGCCCGGCGAAGGCGGGGAAGGCGGCATCGACGAGGCCGAGACGGGTGAGGTGCTCGGGCGTGGCTCCGACGGGGACGATTGCGGATTTGACGAGGACGCAGCGTCGCGCCCGCCACTGCGCGGCGAGCCACACGGCGAGGCTGTCGGAGGTCACCGCCCAGGTCTCGGGGATTTCCGCATGCCCGGTCTTGAGGGCGGCGGGGTCCCAGACCGGGACGCCGCCCCGGGCGAGAATCGCCGATGCCGCATCCCACGTCGCCGCGATGGTCAGACGCGGCTCGAGCGCCGAAAGGACCTCGGCCATGCGGCCCATGGCGTCGAGGGCGAGGCGGTGGGCGAGGGCGTCGTCGAAGCCCACGGCCGCCTGGGAGATCCGCACGGCCTCCGCGAATGGGCCGCCGCCGGGAACCACCACGCAGGGGCCGTCCCGCCCTTCCGCGAGGGCGGCCAGGACGGCGCGCAGGCGCGATCGATCCGACAGGAGGCTGCCGCCGACCTTCACGACCGTGAGTTCGCGACTCATGCGGCGTTCCGCCGGGCATGGGCGCGCAGGGCCCGAACGGCCTCCGCCACGCGGGCCGGATCGAGTCCCTGCCTGCGATCGCTGTCGTGGCACAGGCCGCCCCGGAAGCCGAGATAGTGCGCGCCGAGGGGCGTGAGGGGCTCGATGTCGCCGAGCGCGAGCGAACCGGCGAGGCCCGAGAGGAGGCCGTGCCGGCGGCAGGCGCGGGTGAAGGCCGACAGGGCTGGGGGCGGTAGGATGTCGGACAGGCGACGCCCGTCCTTGGTCGCGGTGTCGATCATGGCACCGACGAACCCGGCCGCGGCGAGGCGCGCCACGAGGCCGGCGGCCGGTTCGTGTTCGGCGAACAGCACGGCGATGAGCCGGCGCGGTGCCGCCTCGGCGGCCTCCACCAGGGTCGCATCGGGGAAGCCGGCGGGCACGGCGACCTTGACGTAATCCACCCCCGTGGCGGCCATGGCGGCGACGTGAGGGGCCAGCAGGGCCGCGTCCGCCGGCTCGCCCGCCACCGCACTGGTGAGCGCACGGCCTGCCACGCCTGCCACGAGGGCGCGCACGGTCGCGACGGGGAGGGCGCCCAGGGCGCCGTGCTCCGGGTCCTTGGCATCGACGAGGTCGGCGCCCGCGAGCGCAGCCGCGAGGGCCTCGTCGGCGTCGCGCACGCTCACGAGGAGGCGCGGGGCGGTGTCACCGGGTTCGAAGGGGGAGGGCGTCAGCACGGACGGTTTCGACTCGCTCGGACTCTTGTGACCGCCAACGTTCGGAAAGAGCATCCCGCACGGGCTCCCGTTGACGCGACGATGGCCCTACCAAAAAACCGACCGCATCACGAGCGGTTCGGGAGGGGCTCGGCAAGAAGGCGGTTCTTGACCACCCAGCGCATGGCATGCGCCCAGGTGTCGTCGGTGTCGGCCCGGATCACCACCCGGCCGCCGCGCACGATCTTTCCGGTGGCGGCCTCCGCGATGGTGACCGTGAGGTTGAAGATCTGGTTGGAGCCCTTCTCGACGTAACCGCTCACGGCGAGATCCGCCCCGAGGGTCTTGGCGATGGCGGCGGCGCAGCCGTCGCACTTGTAGAGGGGCGCCTGCTTGGCGATCTCGGCGGCCTGGGGGGCCACGTCCACGGGTTCGACCGCGTCGCCGAGCGCCTTGCGCAGTTCCTCGGTGACGAGGCCGAGGCGCCGGGTCTCGTCCGGCCGCGCCTTGCGGCCCCCGACCACTCCCGGATCGAACAGTTCGATCCCGAAGATCGCGGCCTTCTCGGGCGCGGCCCGCGCGGGCGCCGCGAACGCGAGGGCGAGCACGAGACCGAGGCTCGCGTGAACGTGTCCGGCACGGGGGAGGGGGATGGGTCGCGTCATCGACTCGCTCGTCTCGCATCGGGCACAAGGCCAGGCATCATCGCGGGAATCATCGGCAGCATGATGCCCGACATTCCGGCAGGCAACGCCGGGAAACGCAGGGCGATCCCCGCTCCTCCGCAGCATCCTGCCGGGCGCGGGCTGCCGTCCGGAACGGCCGGAGCCGCGAGGGGTGCTTATGATTTCCTTATCAAACGCCGATTGAGCGTGGTGGGACAATGTTGTTAGCGTGCCGCCCGCATGCAGGCTTCGACGCGCTCCCTCCTCGCCCCGCTCGCCCTCGTCCTCGGGCTCGGCGGCCCGTGGTGTCACCCGGCCGCCGCGCAGGAACCGGCGCGCTCGGCCCAGGAGGTGCCTCCCGCGCCCGCCGCGACGGAAACCCGCGTCGGGTTCATCTACCGGCCCGAGCCAGCCCCCTCCTCCTACGATGCGGAAGCCGCCCCCGAGGACGAGGGCGTCGCCGGCGCGCGCATGGCGATCAAGGACAACAACACGACGGGCCGCTTCACGAAGCAGACCTACGCCCTCGACGAGATCGCCCTCGACGGCACCAAGAGCGCCGTCGAGGCCGCCCGCGAACTGGCCGGCCGGGGCCTCAAGTTCCTCGTTCTGGCGCTTCCCGCCGACGAGGTCCTGGCGGTCGCCGACGCGGTGAAGGGGGAAGGCGTCACGGTCTTCAACACGGCGGCCCCCGACGACCGCCTGCGCGGGGCCGATTGCCGCAAGAACGTGTTCCACGTCGCGCCCAGTCGGGCGATGCAGACGGACGCGCTCGCGCAGTTCTTCACCCTGATGCGCTGGCGCAAGATGTTCCTCATCACCGGCCCGCAGGACGGTGACCGGCTCTACGCCGAGGCGTTCAAGAATTCGGCGCGCAAGTTCAACCTCAAGATTACGGCCGAAAAGCCCTGGACCTTCGGGCCGCTGGCCAAGGCGCGGGGCGACACCCCGACCCGGTCCGAGGCGATGGTGTTCACCCGGGGCGTCGA
>Ga0182231_1000266_pt1 | contig 12226 bp, 5 predicted proteins | sample G6R1MG_29_FD_129667 | JGI IMG/M metagenome (GOLD analysis project Ga0182231, IMG submission 129667) | Miscanthus phyllosphere microbial communities from Michigan, USA - G6R2_NF_07NOV2016_LD1 MG | ecosystem: Host-associated > Plants > Phyllosphere > Phylloplane/Leaf | place: USA: Michigan...
CATGGCGGGCTGTATGCGCGGTTGTGGCAGCATCAAACGGGTGGGTTTGTAGGCGTGGATTGATAGGGGGAGTTTGCTGGCCTCTTCGCGAGCAAGCTCGCTCCCACAGGATCTTCAGAGGCCACAACATCTTCAGCGGCAGCGACGCAGCACTTGTGGGACCCACCAGTCGGTCATGTGTACGCCGCACTTGTGGGAGCGAGCTTGCTCGCGAAGAGGCCGGTGCAGTCGCTAAATGAATGTCTGCTGTGTAGCGACTCCACCTGTCGGTCATATGTACGCCGCACTTGTGGGAGCGAGCTTGCTCGCGAAGAGGCCGGTGCAGTCGCTGAACGTCTGCTGTGGTCATGTGTACGCCGCACCTGTGGGAGCGAGCTTGCTCGCGAAGGGGCCAGTGCAGTCGCTGAATGTCTTCTGGCCGGTTACTCCACCTGCCGATACGGCAGCGCGCTGCGCGCTTCCTCGGCATAGGCCAGTACGCCGACTCGCTCCTGCTCCAGAAACTCGCTGACCGCGTCTTTCAGGCCTGGGTGCATCAGGTAGTGCCACGAACGGGTGATCTGCGGTTCGAAGCCGCGGATCAGTTTGTGTTCGCCCTGCGCGCCGGCGTCGAAGCGTTGCAGGCCGTGAGCGATGGCGTAGTCCATACCCTGATAGAAACAGGTTTCGAAATGCAGCCGGTCAAACTCGGCCAGACAGCCCCAGTAGCGCCCATAGAAACTGTCGTCGCCGATCAGGCTGAAGGCCATCGCCACCGGCCGTGAGCCCTGCAGCGCGATGACCACACGGATCGATTCAGGCATGCGCTCAGCCAGCAGGCTGAAGAACTCACGCGTCAGGTAAGGCGCCTGCCCGCGCACCTCGTAGGTATTGGAGTAGCACGCATAGACGAAGTCCCACAGCACTTCACTCATCTGCGCGCCTTCGAGCCATTCAAACTCGATGCCCTGCCCGGCCACCTGCCCACGTTCCTTGCGCATCTGTTTGCGCTTGCGCGAACTCAATGCATCAAGGAAGTCCTGAAAGTCCCGGTAGCCGCGATTGTGCCAGTGAAACTGGCAGCCAAAGCGTTCCAGCCAGCCCGGTTGCGTTTCAAGCAAGGCATCGGCCGCCGGATCGGTGAAGTTCACGTGGGCGCTCGACAACCCTTCACTCTGCAGATAGGCAGGCAGCTCGCTGAGCAACTCGATACCGCCCTGAGGCGTCGCCGACAAAATCCGCGAACCGCCGACCGGGCTGAAAGGCACGGCGATCAGCAGCTTGGGGTAATAGGCGATGCCGGCGCGACGGCAGGCGTCTGCCCAGGCGTGATCGAACACGTACTCGCCATACGAATGCCACTTTCGGTAAGCCGGCAACGCCGCCACCAACTGATCGTTTTCGTAGTGCAGCACGTGCTCGGCACGCCAGCCCGATCGTGGCCCGAGGCTGCCGCTGTCCTCCAGCGAGCTGAGAAACGCATGCCGCAGGAATGGCTGATTGCCAGGCACCAGCGCATCCCACTGGGCAGGCGCGACGGTGCCGAGGCTGTCGATTACGTGAACAGGCATGCAGGTTCCCCGATAGGCAGACAGGGTGAAGAATATCCCTTATTGAGCCGTCATGTTCACCGCCTGGGCAATCTGCCTGGAAAGAGTGATCGCGAATTCGTTGATCGCCTGCTCACGCTGACGAGAGATCAGGCCAATATGCTCGAGGTACTGCTGATCGGATCGCTGATCAGGCGGCAACTCATCCAGGGCCACCAGGCGCTGATTGAAAGGCTGCTTGACCGGCTCGAACTCCGGGGCGTAACGAATTTCCAGATAACTCATCCAGAATTCCCGGGCAATCATCGACTGGAAAAACTCAGGGGTGGCTTCGCGATCGATGATTTCGTTGTAAGCCGCCTGCAAATCCGCTTCGCTCACCTTGGCAATAGCGCGGAACCACATGTTTCGCGGCTGGCCCGGCAGCTCAAGCCGCACCTGCAGACCGACGCGGTAGGCCAGGCGTACTTCGGCCTCATCGACCGTTTCGCCGCTCGCCTGACGAAACGCTATATCGCGCAGGGCAATTTTCTCCACCTGGTCCAGACGGTCCAGACTGCGGGTCATCCTGAACAGCTCGCGTGGCTGCGCGGCCGCCGTCGTGGATGACATGATCGAGAAGATCTGGACGCGCACTTCCATATCGCCAAACACCATTGCCAGTCCATCACCACACGTCTGCGGGTGCGCGGCAACATCGAAGAGCTGGGCACGCAGCTCGGCGTTGACCGACGCCGATTCGATCATCGACCAGACTCGCGCAATCAGCTCATCGCAGTTACTTGAGAAGTCGGCCGATTGCGTCAGATCGCTCAGCATCTGAAAAAAATCCGTGGATCCGGCACAGGCGCGCAGGTCTTGCCACAGCCTTATGCGGGTATTTACCTGCTCACGATTCAGACCTGCAAGCCACGGCGCACTGCCAGGTCCGGCCTCGACCGGATTGCGACTCTGGCTGACACCCCACCGCGGGCGCAACCTACCCTCGCGAAACAGCCTGATGCGTTCCAGCGTGGGTGAATTCAACGGATTGCCGCTCAGATGCAGGTGCAGGCGCGAGGAACTGAGGGAGCGCTCGATGTTATCGAGTTCATCGATGGATATTTCCGAGATGCGATTGTCACGCACATCAATCCGAATCAGCTCGGACCGCACCCAGTTCCATGCCGGCAATGTTCGAATGCCCGTGCCACGCAAAAACAGTAGGCGCAATGAGTTCAATGCGTGGATGGGGACGTCCTCGCCGAGCGAGCAAAAGTTGAGGTCCAGAATCTCCAACCGGTTCAGGTTCTGCAACGCCGCGTTGGCGGACTCTGTCCAGATCAGCGGGTTGTGGCTGATGGACAGCTCTGCAAGCTGAGGCATTTGCCCTATCGAGGTCGGCAAGGATCGCAGATCATTGAAGTCCAGGCTCAGCGAACGCAGTCTGTTGAAGTTTTTCAGTAATGCGTTCGCTTGTGGATCGGTAAGCTGCATGGCGCGGGCTTTCAGCACCGCCACATGGTCGAAGTTAGCCGTGATATCCGGGAGTTCTCCGATACGCAAGTTATCCAGATCGAGCGCATACCCTAAAAAGTCACCCTGAAAGTTTCGGCACTGAAAGCTCAAGCGTTTCCAGCAGTCGCGAATGCGCGTCGCGGCGACCTCCCTCGGTCTGCGCAACGAAGAAAAGGGCGTTTCCGCGACCCAGTTGTCCAGGGTAACTTGAAGCGTTCGCAATTCATCGGCGAGGCTGCTCAGTCTTTGCCGGACGAAAGTCGACAACTCCCTCGCCGGTCCGGTGTGTTCGGCGCGCAGCGTGCTCAGGAAGTCGGACACTTCTGCATCGGAAAAACCCGGGTACAGACTTCTTACCGCAAGCTCCGGCGAGTGCCTGGACGCGCCAATGCCCAAGCGACGAAAGAAACCCCGCAAGCGTCCACTCAGGGGGTAGCCAATACGGCCATGAGGCAAGCGTTGCGGCCACTTGATACCCGGCTTGATTGGCTGCAATTGCAAAATGGCAGCCATGCGCTCACGCCGTTCGACTGCCGTATTGCGCAACAGACTGCGCAGTTGCTGCTCATCCGCGCCAGCAGGCAGCTGAATGTCGAGGCGTATCTGTTCGGGAAGCGCCAGCAACAACGCCCTGAAAAATTGCTGATCGACTTCACCGAGCGGCTCACCTGAAGGATCGAAGCACTGAACGCCCGCTTCGGTGCTGACCAGCAGCCGGTGCACTGAGGCCTGATCGCTGTCGAGACTGGCGATTTCGTCGCCCTCCAGCGAATCTTTCAGCAGATCAATGGAAACATCACCTCGCCAGCCTGGCACGTACTGCAGCATGCCCATCCCCGCCGCCTGGGTGTCCAGATTGTCGGTTACTGGCCGATAGAAGCCTTCGTTGGCGCGGTTTATCCGCAGTTGCTGCTGATACTCGCGGGCATGCTCGGCAAGTGTCAGAGGAATGCGTTCTTCCGTGGTCATCCGCGCTTTGTCCGCGTCGCTGGCCATGCCGATGAGTTCGAGCGCCACGCTGCTCGGCAAGCTGCCGAAGTCGCGCTGTATCAGTTGAACATGCGGGTCGTCGCTGCGACCTTTGAGCGCCTGCACGTCATCCAGCAGGCACCCCAAGTGTGTCTGGGCGCAATCGGCCAGATAGCGTTTGAAGCCGCGCAGTTGAACGGCCTTGTCGGCACTGTCGCTCCCGGTCAAACGAGTGACTTCATCGGCGGGCAGACCTTCCAGCAACTGGCCGAGCACTTGACTGAGGTGCCCGGTCGGCCCTGTGACATGGGACGACAGCGTCATCTGCGATCCCACGTTCCAGGATTCCAGCAGCGCCCCTTGGGCGTCGATGAGTAACAGGCCGCGGGGCTCATGCCAGCGCGGTGACGACACCAGCAGTTTCAGCCACGGCTCAAGATGAGAAACATGGACCTCAGACACATCGGCGGCCTGAAGAGCATCGATGCAGACGTGCAGTTGCCGTTCTGTTTCAACGCGCTGAATGGCGTCCTTCAGCAAGGCCGGAGGCTGGAGGTTCTCGACATGTATCTGGCGCAGCAACGCCTCGTGGGTGCCGGTAATGCGCAGGACTTTCTGAATGTCCTCTTCCGGGAGTGCATGACAGGTCGGGTTGAGGCGTCTGAAAGCCGTTACCTCGTCCCAACCCATAGGGTTTTCCCATTCATGGCGCCAGGCACCGGCCCCATTGTGCTTGAGCTTCGGCGCGTAAGAACGCTCATTCAGCGGATGCCTGATGCGCCAGTTGGCGCCGGAGGCATCGGACTCGACGCGATACAGCTTGCCGTCCAGTGGCAGCCAGGTCCTGCCATCGTGCTCATAAAGTCCAAGGGCGTTGCTGCTCAGGTTGTCGGGCAACGAAACCGTATGCGCATAGGCGTCGATGCTCGGCTTGCCGAGACGTACGGCCCCGTCGACACGTCGTTGCACCAGGCTTTCGATGAACATCGAGGGTTGCAACCCGTTCACCGCGCCCACCACGCCGCCTACCAGCAACATCTGTGCAACGTTTTCGCCGATGTTGTAGACATGTTGCATGGCATCTTCGACTTCATCGTGCTGCCAGTCCTCGTAAGCCACGAACGCTTCGCTGGCGAGCTGATAGAGGGCGACCACTGACATGATTTCACCCAGCACCGGCACAAAGAACCCGGCCACGTTGAGCAGGTTCATGCCATTGTTTTCAAGGCTTTCGATCAGTGAATCATGAGCCTGCTGGTCCACCTGCGCGGAAGGCACCGCGATAGCCTTTGAGTCGTCATAGGTTTTGGCCAGCAAATGGTCGTACAGCAGTTCGAATGGCGGTTTCGAAAACGGCTGTGCCTGCACGACCAGGTCGGCGTCGGGGTCCAGCTTGTGGTCCCCGGCGGGATACAGCCGTGCGTCCAGTTTGGTAAAAAATGCCGGAGCCTGGACAAGGCTGACGAAACGGCTGAAGTAGCGTCGATAGTGTTCGCTGCCCAACGCCGTCACCAGCCAGGCGTTGAAGGCCCGCAATGACTCGAACTGCTTGATCGGATGCGAGGGCTCGGAAGGCAGGTAGACCAGACAAGGACTGTCATCGGGCCTGGCGCCGTCCTGCTGTATCAGCAAGGCACCCTGTAACAGCGAGCCTGAAAACGTGTAGGTGTCGAGCACGTGCAACTGGCAATAGCGCACGCCCTTGCCATCCCAGCGGGGCTGGTCAACGGACTTCACCATATCCAGCAGGGTCTGGTACGCCGCTTCAGTGATATCGCCTTTCATCACGGCAATATGCGCAAGCACCTCGACGGCGGCACGCTCGCTGTCCATGAACGCGCTGGCAACCGCTTGCGCAGCCTGGCCTGGCGGCTTGAACACGCTGTCCAGGTGAGTCTGATACTGACGGCCCAGATCCAGCTCATGGCAAAAATCAGCGAACTGCTCAAGATCGATCGCCTGACGGTCCCGGTATTCCACCTTGTAGCGGCGCTGGGCGCTGTCGATCAGCCAGTAGCGCAGGCCACCTGTCCGCAGGATTGCCGAGTAGGGATTGAAGCGGCTTCTGTTGCTCGGAGCAAAGTTCTGCAGGGCCGCCTGGAGCAAGGTCTGCTCGAGCGGGGCGGGGTTCCAGGCGCTGTCGTAGCGCCAGGTCATCAGTTGAAAGGCTTCAACGTCCAGGTCGAGCTGGAAACGTTCGACAAACGCTTTCGACAGCAAGGGCGCTGCAAATTGCTGTGGCGATAACAGGCGGTCGCGCACCGGCTCCAGCGCCTGCGCGTAACGCCGTGCACTTTGCTGGCTGGCGTGCAGTGCCTGGCGCAGTGCCGTGGACGCACCCACATACCAGTCTGGCAAGTTGAGCCTGATGAATTCGGTGTTGGCGTGCTCCGCTTCGAACGGCGCCGCGTCCTGCGCTCGAGGCGTTACAGAGGCGTGCGCAATGGACGCTTCTATGGTTTCAAAGGGGTTGTAACGGAGGGTGAACATGGTCGATACCGCTAATGGCTTTGTGAATAGCCAATACGATAAAGACCCAAGGGCCTGCACATGACATAACGGGATATGACAGGTAGCGCCCGCCTCCGGAGCGCTACCCGTCGAACGCGATCAGCGCTTGCGCAGAATCACGCTGCCGATCGAGTAACCGGCGCCAAACGAGCTGAGTACCGCCAGCGCGCCTTGCGGCAAGTCATCCTGATAGGTGTGAAACGCAATCACCGAACCCGCCGAGCTGGTATTGCCGTAGGTGTCGAGAATCACCGGCGCCTCTTCGACCGTAGCGTCGCGGCCCAGCAGCTTCTTGACGATCAGATGGTTCATGCTCAGGTTGGCCTGATGCAGCCAGAAGCGTTTGACGTCAGTGATGTTGATGCCGTTATCCTGCAAATGCGCAGCGACCAGCTCGGCGACCATCGGGCACACCTCGCGAAACACCTTGCGGCCTTCCTGCACGAACAGCTTGTCCGGCGCATTCTGACCCTCGTCCGAGGTACGGTTGAGGAAACCGAAATTGTTGCGGATGTTGTTGGAGAACTGGGTCAGCAGGCGGGTGCTGACGATATCGAACTGGTAAGGCGAGGTTGCCAGGTCGGCGCGCTCGACCACCACGGCAGTGGCGCCGTCACCAAAGATGAAGTGGCTGTCACGGTCACGGAAATTAAGGTGTGCGGTGCAGATTTCCGGGCTGATCACCAGCAAGGCGCGGGCCTGACCGAGTTGCACACTGTTGCAGGCTGCCTGAATGCCAAAGGTGGCCGAGGAACAGGCTACATTCATGTCGAAGCCGTAACCGGCGACACCCAGCGCTTGTTGAATCTCGATGGAGATCGCCGGGTAGGCCCGCTGCAGGTTGGAGCAGGCAACGATTACACCGTCGATATCGGCAGCGGTTTTGCCCGCGCGTTGCAGCGCCTGTCTGGCGGCAGCTACACCCATCTCACAGAGGATCGACCATTCGTCATTGCTGCGCTCCGGCAGGTTGGGCTTCATGCGCTGCGGATCGAGAATGCCCTCCTTGTCCATGACGAAGCGGCTTTTGATACCCGAAGCCTTTTCGATGAAGGCGGCGCTGGATTCACTCAGCGCCTGCACGTCGCCACGTTCGATAGCGGCGGCGTTATCGTTGTTGAACTGTGCAACATAGGCATTGAAAGACTGCACCAGCTCTTCGTTGGAGATGCTGTTGGCCGGGGTAAACAGGCCTGTGCCGCTGATGACGACGTTGTGCACGGTCGTTCCTCTCTTATTGAGTTGCAGGTAATGACCTGCTCAGGCACGGCAATTGAAGGCCCACTGTTTTTGGGACCAACGTACCAGTGCGACTGTAAAAGCTGCCCGTAACAGGGAGCAGCATTTCATGACACGGTGAAGACAGGCGCGGAGTGTGCCACAGAGCCCGGTTTTGGCGCTATCGGGCCAATGAATATAGGCACGATAGACGCCTTTTACTGGGTGACAGGAAGCAGTGGATCAGCTCTCCACCTGACTCCACTGCTTGCTCAACCGTTTGTCCGACACCGGCATTTTGGTGCCCAGTTGCTGGGCGAACAGCGAGACGCGGTATTCCTCCATCCACCAGCGGTACAGCGCCAGCTCCGGGTCGCGCTTGCCCTCTTGAGCATGCTTGTCGGCGCGTGTCTGATATTGCGTCCACAGACCTGCCAGCTCGATGCTCCATACTCTGTCCTTCTGCACCTGAGCCGGGAGTTTTTCCAGGCGCATCTCGATGGCCTTCAGGTAACGCGGCAGCTCCTTGAGCCATACCGCCGGGGTCTCGCGGACGAATCCGGGGTACACCAGCTTGCTCAGTTGCGCCTTGATATCGTTGAGCGCCACCGCTTGGGGCAGGTCGATCTTGCCTTTGAAGCGCTTTTGCAGACCGTGCCACAGCTTGAGGATTTCCAGCGTCAGCTTCGCGAGCCGCTCGGCATGCTCGGTCCAGTCGGCGCGCTTGCGCTCAGCCAGTGACAGCAGGCCGGCACCGTCGCGCGGCAACTCGGCCTCACCTTCCAGCACGCAACTGTCGAGGCTGGCCAGCAGAATGTCTTCGATCAACGCATCGATGCGCCCCAGTTCGCGATGCAGCAAGGCCAGCTCGGTCTGCCCCGGCAATTTGTTGCGCAGAAACTTGGCGGGTTCGGCCAACTGCTGCAACAGTAAACGCTGCAAGGCGCGGCGATGCTGGTATTCGGCCTCGGCCTGAGTCGAGAACCGGCCTTCCTTGACCGCGCCGCCCTCTTCGACCAGCGCCGGATAGACCGTCATCGACAGCCCGGCGATGTTCTGCTGGGTTTTCTGCGCCACCGCTGCGAAGGCCTTGGCCTGCACCGGCTGCTGGCTTTTTGCGGTTTGCGGCACGGCCAGCGCGGCCTGGCTCGCCTCGGCAAAGCGCGCCGTCAGCTCGGCCAGATCACGTCCCTCACCAAGAAACTTGCCGCTGCCATCGACGATTTCCAGGTTCATCTTCAGGTGGCCTTCAAGCTGCTGTGCCGCCTCGGCCCAGGCTTCGTCGCTGACCCGTACGCCGGTCATGCGCAGCAGTTCACGACCCAGCGCCTGAGGCAACGAGCCCTCGCCGAAAGTAATGCGCTGCAACGCCGCCTTGATGAAATCCGGGACCGGCACGAAATTCTTGCGTACCGCCTTGGGCAGGTTGCGGACCAGCGCGATGCATTTGGTCTCGAGCAACCCCGGCACCAGCCACTCAAGACGTTCGGCAGGCAGCGACAGCAACAATGGCGCGGGAACGCGCAAGGTCACGCCGTCACGCGGGTGGTTGGGTTCGAAGTGGTAGCTCAGCGACAGGCTCAGGTCGCCCAGACGCAAGGTATCCGGGTATTGCGCGGCGGTGACTTCGCTGGCCTCGCGAGCCAGCACGTCCTCTTCGCGCATGATCAGCAGCTGCGGATTCTTCTGGCTTTCGGTCTTGTACCAGCTGTCGAAGGTGGCCGTCTGATGAATCTCGGCCGGGATGCGTGCTTCATAGAAGCTGTACAAGGTGTCTTCGTCAGCCAGAATATCGCGGCGTCGAGCCTTGGCTTCCAGCTCGTCGAGCTGCTCCAGCAAGCGGGTATTGGCGCTCAGGCACTTGGCCCGCGACAGGATATCGCCACGCACCAGGCCTTCACGAATGAACAGCTCGCGCGAAACCACCGGGTCGATGGGGCCGAAATGCACAGGGCGACGGCCCACCACGATCAGGCCGAACAGCGTGATCTGTTCGAACGCCACAACCTGCCCGCGCTTCTTCTCCCAATGCGGCTCGAAATGATTTTTCTTGATCAGGTGGCCGGCCAGCGGCTCGATCCAGTCCGAGTCGATCTTGGCGACCATGCGCGCGTACAGCTTGGTGGTTTCCACCAGTTCGGCGGTCATCAGCCACTGTGGACGCTTTTTGCCCAATCCGGAGGCCGGATGAATCCAGAAGCGCCGCTGCCGTGCGCCGAGGTAATCGCCCTCGTCGGTCTTTTGCCCGATCTGACTCAGCAGACCGGAAAGAATGGCCTTGTGGAATTTCGGGTAATCGGCCGGCTCCTTGTTGACGGTCAGTTGCAGGTCGCGACAGATCAGACTCAATTGCCGATGGGAATCGCGCCATTCCCGCAGGCGCAGGTAATTCAGGAAATTGCGCCGGCACCAGTTACGCAGCGGGCTGGCGGTCAGGGTCTGGCGCTGCTCTTCGAAGCCGCGCCATAGATTGACCATCCCGGCGAAGTCCGAGTCGGCGTCCTTCCATTGCGCGTGGGCCTGATCCGCGGCCTGCTGACGCTCGGGCGGGCGCTCGCGCACGTCCTGTACCGACATGGCGCTGGCGACGATCAGCACTTCCTGCAGGCTGCCCTGCTTCGCTGCTTCCAGCAGCATGCGGCCCATACGCGGGTCCACCGGCAGACGCGCCAGTTGACGGCCCAGCGGGGTCAGCTGATTCTCGCGGTTGACCGCCGAGAGCTCCTGCAACAGGTTGAAACCGTCGCTGATCGCCTTGCCGTCCGGCGGTTCGATGAACGGGAAGTCGGTGATCTCGCCCAGGCGCAGGTGCAGCATCTGCAGGATGACCGCAGCCAGGTTGGTGCGCAGGATCTCGGGGTCGGTGAATTCCCCGACCGTTGAAATCCTCTTCGCTGTACAGACGCACGCACAGGCCGGGTTCGACCCGTCCACAACGGCCTTTGCGCTGGTTGGCGCTGGCCTGCGACACCGCCTCGATCGGCAGGCGCTGGACCTTGGCGCGATAGCTGTAGCGACTGATGCGCGCCGTACCGGTGTCGATCACGTAACGGATGCCTGGCACGGTCAGCGAGGTTTCAGCGACGTTGGTGGCCAGTACGACGCGACGACCGGGGTGCGACTGAAAGATACGCTGCTGCTCGGCCGGCGAGAGGCGCGCGTAAAGCGGCAGAATCTCGGTATGCCTGAGCTGCGCCTTGCGCAGCACTTCGGCGGCATCGCGGATCTCGCGCTCGCCGGGCAGGAACACCAGCACATCGCCTGGGCTCTTGCGCTCGCTGCGCTCGAAGGCCGCCAGTTCGTCCAGCGTGGCCAGAATCGCCTGATCGACGGTCAGGTCCTCTTCAACGCTGTTGCCGTCTTCGTCCTGCTCGCTGGTCAGCGGGCGATACCAGACGTCCACGGGGAAGGTACGCCCGGACACTTCGATCACCGGCGCATCGTTGAAATGCTCGGAAAAGCGCTGCAGGTCGATGGTCGCGGAGGTGATGATGACTTTCAAGTCCGGACGACGCGGCAGCAGGGTTTTCAGGTAACCCAGCAGGAAGTCGATGTTCAGGCTGCGTTCGTGGGCTTCGTCGACGATGATCGTGTCGTAGCGCTCAAGAAAGCGATCATGCTGGGTTTCGGCCAGCAGAATACCGTCGGTCATCAGCTTGATCAGGGTATTGCTGTCGCTCTGATCCTCGAAACGCACCTGATAGCCGACCAGTGCGCCGAGCGGCGTGCCGATCTCCTCGGCAACCCGGCTGGCCACGCTGCGAGCGGCGATACGGCGCGGCTGGGTATGACCGATCAGACCGTGCTGACCGCGACCGATTTCCAGGCAGATCTTCGGCAACTGGGTGGTCTTCCCGGAGCCGGTCTCGCCGGCAATGATCAGCACCTGGTGCTTGAGCAGCGCCTCCTTGATCTCGTCACGCTTGGCCGCGATGGGCAGGTTATCGTCATAACGAATCGCCGGCACACTTTCACGCCGCGCCGTGACCTGCGCACAGGACGCCTGCACCCGCGCTACCCACTGCGCCAGCTTCGCCTCGTCGGGCTTTTTGCGCAGGTCGTGCAACTGACGGCGCAGACGATGACGTTCGCTGATCATCGCTTGGTCGAGGTTTTTCAGAAGTTGGTCGATAGAGGGCGATTCGTCGGTCATCAGGCGCGCAGGGTCTTTTTTCAAATGGCAGGTGCGGATTGTCGCAGATTGTGGCGGGTCGTGACGAATGGCCTGAGTGTCAGGCTATCCATTGCGGTCATGGTTTGCGGCAGCAGTGCTCAATCACAATAAAGTATGAGGTACTCCATTCCTGACGCTTCGCGCCCTTTTTGCGACGCAGAGCGTCGAGAACTGCATTCCCACGCTGGAGCGTGCGGAACGATAATCTCAACTATCGTGCAGCGCTCCGCGTCGCCCCGGAGCCGGTCTCGCCGGCAATGATCAGCACCTGGTGCTTGAGCAGCGCCTCCTTGATCTCGTCACGCTTGGCCGCAATGGGCAGGTTATC
>Ga0182231_1000267_pt1 | contig 12190 bp, 10 predicted proteins | sample G6R1MG_29_FD_129667 | JGI IMG/M metagenome (GOLD analysis project Ga0182231, IMG submission 129667) | Miscanthus phyllosphere microbial communities from Michigan, USA - G6R2_NF_07NOV2016_LD1 MG | ecosystem: Host-associated > Plants > Phyllosphere > Phylloplane/Leaf | place: USA: Michigan...
ATCGACCTGGCGCAGCTTGGAGACAATCTCTTCAGCCGTATGCTTCTTCCGTCCCATGACAACATCCTCCACATGGCTCGAAGCCATACCTCAGGGAGGACCACTTTCCAGGGGGCAGGCCAGAAGGGCCTCTGTTGACCGCCGCCCACGCTGCGGCGGCGGAGCGGTTCGGCACACCCAGGGCCCTGAGCACCGCCGTGACGTGAATCTTGATCGTGCCCTCGCTGAGCGACAGCGAGCGGGCAATTTCCTTATTGGATTGGCCCGCCACGATAAGATCGAGCACTTGGCGCTGCCGGGACGTGAGACATCCGGCCGGTCCACCGCCTGTTTCGCGTTCGGCCGAACGGGGGGCCGTCCTGTCCGTGGGGCCTCCGTCGATCCGCGTGACAAAGGTGGGGACGAAGACGAAACCGTCCAGAATCATGCGAAGGGCTTCGACCAGCGCCTCGACGCTGGTGCCCTTGGGGACGAAGCCATGAACGCCGGCACGAAGTGATAGAAAGACGTCTTCCCGCCGCTGCGACCCGGAGACCACCACGGTGATCACCTCCGGATGGCATTCCCGGACGGCGGCCAAGTTCGAGGGACTCCCCATGCCGGGCATGGCGAGATCGAACAGGGCAAGGCGAACGACCGGTCTCTCCGCGAGGGTTTCGAGGGCGTCGTCGTACGATGCGACCTGGTGCACACGGACGATGCCGAAATGATCCGTCAGCACACTGGCGAGCGCCAAGCGAAAAAAGGGATCGTCATCCGCGACGACAGCCTCACTTGGGTTCTGGTCCGTCGGCAACATGATGACGCGGGCTCACTTCCCCATTGGTTCTATCGATCGGCTTAATACCATGCCGCATGCCGTCGCCAAGCTTTTCTAGTCCGGAACGATTATGAAGGCGTGGCTCGCCAAAGTCTTACGACATCTATCCTGCTCGGCGATGCGTCGGCGCAGGAGTGAAATCGAAGATGACGGGGATCGGCTCGCGCACGCGCTCGCCCACCCCCGGGGCTATCTGTCGAGCATTCGCGAAGCATAGATAGACAGGGCCTTGGTTTTCCGCCGACCGATCCGCCCCAATCGCGTCCCCTCCAGTCGAAATACCCTCGCCCCGTCATCACCCCGGTTCGGCCCCCGGCGCAGAGGAGATCGAGAGTGTCAGGGTGCGTCAGTGGGCAGCGGCGTGGAGTTAGCGCTGGCGAGGGCGCGCCGCGTCAGTCGCATTCCAGTGAAATCCGCCTTGGCGAGATGGCCGAGGAGCCGGGATCGCACAATCGGGTATGGAACACGGAGAACGTCACGAGGACGATGCCTCCTGCCTGATGGGACTGTTGCAACGCTATGAGCCGATCATGATGCCGAACTGGGCTCGGCGATCGGGTGTCCCGGCATGAGGCTTCGGGGCATCGACCTCAATCTGCTGGTGGTGTTCCATGCGCTCGCCGCCGAGCGGAGCGTCTCCCGGGCGGCGCAGCGGCTGGGCCTCACGCAATCGGCGGTCAGCCACGCCCTGCGGCGGTTGCGGGCGACCTTCGAGGACGACCTCTTCGTGCGCGGTGAAGGCGGCCTCGCGCCGACGCCTCGGGCGCTCGCCGCGATGGAGTCCGTCCGGACGGCCCTCGACGAGATCGAACGCTGCATCGTCAATCGCCCGACCTTCGACCCGCTGGAGGCGCAGCGGAGTTTCACCCTGCGGGTGACGGAGTATCTCTCCAGCGAGATCGTCCAGCGCCTCTGCCTCCTCCTCCGGAAGGAGGCGCCGGGCCTGCGTCTCCGGGTGTTGCAGTTCGACACGAGATCCCGGACCGACGGGATCGTCGGCGACGATCTCCATGTGAGCATCGACACGGGCGCGCCGATCCCGGAGGGCATCCACCGGCTGCGCCTCCTTGACGAGAGCTTTGTCGTGCTCTTCCGGCGGAAAGGCGCTTCGGCCCGGGCAAGGATGAGCGTCGCGCATTATGCCGGGCTGCCGCACGTCAAGGTCGTCGCCACGATCGGCACCAACGTCATCGATGACGCCCTCGCCCGCCGCGGCCTCACCCGCAACATTATCCATCAGGTCTCGAGCTGGCGGGATGCGCGCTTCCTCGTCGCCCGCTCCGATCTGGTCGCGACCCTGCCGGCGCGCTTCGCCCGCAGCGGAGCGGAGGCGGATGTCTGCGCCACGGCTCCGTGCCCCCTGCCTGGCATCGGCTTCGCCGTCGATCTGATGTGGTCCGCCCGCTACGAGGACGACCCGGCCCACCGCTGGCTTCGCGGCAAGATCGCCGAGGCCCTCCTCGCCACCGGCCCGCATGAAGCGGGTTCATCCTGACGATGACAACTATGAATTCGACATTCTGAAGCCGGCGGGCACCAATGGGGCTGAACGGGTGGCGCATGCACGACCGCCCGGACGATCCGAGGAAACGCCATGCCCCCCGCCAGACGACGCCTCGTCTATGCCGGCCTCTTCGTGGTGATGTTCATCAACTACCTCGACCGAATGAACCTCTCGGTCGCGGCGAAGGACATCGCCATGGCCTACGGCCTCTCCCCGGTGGAGATGGGCTACGTCTTCTCGGCCTTCCTCTGGACCTATCTCGTTCTCCTTATCCCGGCAGGGGTGGCGGCCGACCGCTTCGGGGGCCGGACCATCACCTACGCGAGCCTCGGCCTCTGGTCGCTCGCCGGGATCTGCACCGGTCTCGCCACCTCCTACACCGCCATGTTCGCCTCCCGCCTCGTGCTCGGGGCCGGCGAGGCCGCGAGCTATCCGGCGGGCGGGCGCATCGCGCGGGAGTGGGCCCCGCACGGGGAGCGCGGCCTCGCGATGGCCCTCCTCAACAGCGGAGCCCATGCGGGCCTGTGCGTTGGGGCGATCCTGGTGGGCTGGCTCGTGGTCGCCTTCGGCTGGCGAGGCTCGTTCTTCGTCACCGGCGGCCTCGGCATCACCCTCGCGATCGCGTGGTATGCCCTCTACCAGCCCCCAGAGAAGGCCCGGTGGCTGAGCCCGGAGGAGCGGAGCCACATCCTGGCCCATCGCGGTGCCGGAGGGGGCGAGGGTCCGGCCGAGGCGGTATCCCAGGGGGCCGCGCTCGCCGGCCTGCTGCGAAGCCCGTCGATGTGGGCGCTGGCCCTCACGCAGGGCTGCGCCGGCTACACCCTCTATCTCTTCATGACATGGCTGCCGAACTACCTCGCGAGTGCCCGGGGCATGGACGTGCTGAAGAGCGGCCTGTTCACCGCCGTCCCCTACGGCGTCTCCGCTCTCCTCGGGATCGCGTTCGGCGCCCTTAGCGACCGGATGCTGCGGCGGCCCGGGACGAAGCCGGCCGACCGCCGCAAGCTCATCGCCGGGCTGCTCCTGACCTCCTCCGTCATCCTGGTCGCCCCCCTGGTGGATTCGGTCTGGCTCATCCTGGCGCTCATCAGCCTGTCGCTCGCCTGCGTCGGGACCGCCATGGCGATGACCATCGCCCTCACCACCGATCTCCTCGCCGACGGGCGCCATGCGGGCGTGGCGGTCAGCCTGCTCATCATGGGAGGCAACATCTTCGGCCTCGCCGCCCCCATCGTCACCGGCTACGTCGTCGCCGGGACAGGCGGCTTCTCCGGCGCCTTCGTGATCGCGGGCGTGCTGCTCGTGGCGGGGGCGATCATCGTCGTGTGCGGCGCGACGCGGGCGATCGAGGCCGGCCCGCCGCCGCCCGCAGGAATCGCATCGGCACCGCTCCCCGTTCGCCAATCCTGAGGTGCCGCATGGCCACGCTGAAATTCGCCGCCGTCTCGCGTAACTACTTCAACCTGCCCGTCTGGATCGCACAGCACGCCGGCCTCTTCGCCGACGAGGATCTGACGGTCGAGATCGAGCTGCACGAGAGCGTGGACGAGGTGACGGAGCGGCTGCGCGACGGCCGGGTCCAACTCGCCTACGGCATCACCGAGCACGTCGTCCTCGACCGCGAGGCGGGCGGGCGGCTCGCGATCATCGGCGGCAACGTCAACAAGCTCCCGTTTTCACTGATCGCCGGCAAGGGGATCCGGAGCATCGAGGACATGCGCGGCAAGGTCGTGGGGGTCTCCTCCCTCGAAGCGGGAAGCTCCTCCCTCGTCATGAAGCTCTTCGAGGCGCGGGGGCTCGCCTATCCCGGCGATTACGAGATTCGGGCCGTCGGCCCGATCCTGGCCCGCTGGGACCTGCTGCAATCGGGGGAGATCGATGCGGGTCTCCAGGGGGCGCCCCTCGACTATATCGCCATGGACGCTGGCTTCCCGTCGATCTGCAACCCGCGGTTGGAGGTTCCCGATTTTCAGTTCACCTCCCTGCACGTCGACGAAACATGGGCGGCGGCGAACGAGGCCGTGCTCGGGCGGTTCATGCGCGCCTTCGTGCGGGCCCACGCCCTGTTCTATGCCGACAGGGAGGGCGCGGGACGGATCGCGCGGGCCGAGACCGGGGTCGAGCCGCGCCACCTCGACCGCGCCTGGCAGGAGTACACCCACGAGGAAATCTTCCCCCGGGACGGGAATGCGAGCACAGCGGCCGTCCAGGCCCTGATCGACATCAGTGCCCTCATCCGCGCGGTTCCGAACCGCAAGGAGGCGGGAGCCGACGGCTATATCGACCGGCGCTACCTGCAGGCCGCCCACCGCGACCTCGCCGCCGCGAGGCAGGCGTCGTGAGCGCGGCCGGCATCCACCCGATCGACTACGGCCATCGGCTGCGGGCCGGCATCATCGTCCCCTCGGGCAATGCGGTCGCCGAGCCGGAGATCCGGGCGATGCTGCCGGAGGGGGTGTCGGCGCTGATCACCCGGCTGGCCCTGCGGGGCTCCTCGGACCGGGAACTGATGGCCATGCTCGATGGCCTGGAGGGGGCCGCGCGTCTCCTGGCGGATGCGGGCGTCGCGACAATCGTGTTCCATTGCACCGCCGTCTCCACCTTCGCCCCCCATCTTGGCGACGAGATCCGAAAGCGGATCACGGGGGCGAGCGGCGTCCCGGCCTTCGCCACGTCGGAGGCCCTCGCGGCGGCCTTCGCCGCCCTCGGCGCCAGACGGATCACCCTCCTCACGCCATACAACGACAAGGTCCACGCCCGGGAGATCGCCTTCCTTGCAGGCCTCGGAGTCGAGGTGGTCTCGGACGCCAATCTCGGGCTGGAGACCAACGGCGAGATGGCGCGCCTGACGCCGGAGGACCTGCTCGCCTGGGCGGAAGGCGCGACCGAGGTGGCCTCCGATGCGATCTTCCTGAGTTGCACCGCCCTGCGCTCGGCCGGTCTCATCGCGGCGCTCGAACGGCGGACGGGGCGCCCCGTCGTCACGAGCAATCAAGCGATGGTCTGGCATTGTCTGCGCAGTCAAGCGATCGCGCCGGACTGCCCCGCCTTCGGGCGCCTGTTCGCATAGGATCGCCGTCCCAAGTCCCGGCCTTCCGGGCCGCATTCCACTGCGGAGAGGTCGTCACGGCTGAGATCGGGCTCGAACGGCGCAAGATCGCCTCCTTCGGGGACGCGCTCAACACGGCGAGCCGGCTCGAAGGGCTGGCCAAGCAACTCGGTGAGAGTGTCGTGGTCTCCGGCGATCTCCTCGACCGCCTCGGCGAGGTGCCGAGCCGCATCCTGATCACCGAATTGGGCGTCCACCCCATCCGGGGCCGCGATGAGCCGCTGCGGATTGCAGCCGCCAAAAGCCGCGTCGGGTAGAGCGTGACACGGCTCCAGCCGATTGCTGCAACAGCTCGAAACAATCAGGTTTCCGAAGCGAACAGGCAGCATCCAGTCAGATTTATCTGACCGCTCCGCGTCCAGCGCGAGGATTCAGCAGGTCTGTTTCGAAGGTGCTGTCCGTGGTTCTCGCTACGGGGGTTGGGCGCAGCATGTGTTCGACCCACGTGCGGGCGACCGCCGGGGTCGAAACCGAGCCAAGGCTACTCCGCGTTCGTCCTCCACGATGCCAGATGCCACAAGGCGTTGGCCCGGCGGCACCCGGCTTGGACGCTCAAGGCTGGGGTTCGGCGACTTTGTCCTGTGTCCGCGTGTCGAAATCCTCCGCCTCGTGGCGCTCATGGAGCTGATCGGAGGGATCGCCGCTGATGCGGTTGACCTTGCGACCGCGCTGCACGGCCGGGCGGGCGAGGATTTGATCCGCCCACCGCGCGACGTGGCTATAGTCCTGAACCGCGAGAAACTCCGCCGCCGTGCCGTACAGCCACCCCTTCAGCAGGCCGCCATACCAGGGCCAGATCGCCATATCGGCAATCGTATAATCGTCGCCCGCGACGTAGGCGGATTCAGCCAGCCGGCGGTCGAGGACGTCGAGCTGCCGTTTCACTTCCATGGCGTAGCGGTCGATGGGGTATTCGAGTTTCATAGGGGCGTAGGCGTAGAAGTGGCCGAACCCGCCGCCGAGGAACGGAGCCGAGCCCATCTGCCAGAACAGCCACGACAGCGTCTCCGCGCGGGCCGCCGGCTCGGTGGGCAGGAAGGCGCCGAACTTTTCGGCGAGATAGACGAGGATGGCTCCGGACTCGAACACCCGCACGGGCTTGGGGCCACCATGGTCCACCAAGGCGGGGATCTTGGAGTTCGGGTTGGCCGCGACGAAACCCGAGCCGAACTGGTCCCCGTCCCCGATCTTGATGAGCCACGCATCGTACTCGGCCCCCGCGTGGCCGAGTGCCAGCAATTCCTCCAGCAGGATGGTCACTTTCTGACCGTTCGGCGTCGCCAGCGAGTAGAGTTGAAGGGGATGCCGGCCGACCGGCAGGTCCTTGTCGTGGGTCGGGCCGGCGACCGGCCTGTTGATGGCGGCGAAACGGCCGCCACTGGCCTTGTTCCAGGTCCACACCTTGGGCGGAACGTAATCGGCTGTCTCGTCCATGCAACTCTCCTGGTCCCGTCGATGATCGATGGAGTGTCTCAGGCCGCGATGGATCCTCCTCGGCACGGAGATCCGCACCCGATGAGGATCAGGATCCCCTGGAATCACCGCCCTCGACAATGGAGGGCGAGCGTCGTCGTTCCCGATGGCCGACCTCCGAGCCCCCATGCAAGCGACGACGAGTCTGCGGGTCGTGCCGCCAGCGGGTCGTCGCGCCGGTCTACGGGCGCGACTTTTGCCTCTGTCCGCCATTCAAAAGTAGGTCGGCGAACGCTTCGAGCCTTTCGGCGCTGGGGACGGTGGCGAGATCTATCGATGAGCCGACGTAACCGGGAACGACACGGCACGAATTCAGAGGAGTGTCGCGCCGCGGCACTGCTCAGGCGGTGAAATCGATGATGCTGCCCGGCGAGGCGGGCAATGACGTCGCCGCGCCGGGGGGCGAACCCTTGGCCTGCGCCAGTTGCCCTTGTGCCATGTCCACCCGTTTCCGATCGACGGAGACGCAGCCGGGACTATGGTTGCGCTTGTCTAGATCCACGATGGAGTTAGCCTTATCGAGGGCCTGCTGCGCCGCGACGATACGAGCTTCTGACTTCTTCTGTTCTGTCGTCTGACTGAACTCAACTGTACGCGACCGCGTCGATGAGGGCCGCATCGGCGGGTCGATCCTCCCGGGAGGGGTGATACTGGTGCTGAGCGACATCGATCGGCCAGTCCTGCCCGCGTTCGAGATCGTGATCACAGGATGATGTTGCCATACGGCTAATCGACTATTCTCGACGGCATTCAACGTGAATGAAATCTCTATAAGGGTGCCCGACGTGATGCGAACCAAATTCGATGCTTTGTCGCGAGGTGTTCGCCGGGCGGTCTGCCGGTCCCGGAGACGGCTTGCTTCATCCCGTCCGCCGGACGGACGTACCGGTATCGGCGGGAGCGGAACGCCCGACGTCATTGGAACTGGCGTGCGCCAGTGCGCTTCACGATGACCCCCGGGATTGGCGGCGACCCGAGCTTCGCGCGAGACTTCGAGCCCGTCGGCGCCCTCCCGTCGGACGATGCCACGCGCTCCGACATCTGCGACCTCGGGCCGGTCCCCGGCGGGCGGACGCCGGAGCGTCTGGAGATCCCTTTCCTCGCCGGCCTCGATGAGGCGGATGCCGGGGCGATCCGGGCGCGCATGACGTCCGTGGCCGTCGCCGGAGGGGGGCTGCTCTTCGCGGAAGGTGACTCGGCCGATGCCCTCTATACGCTCGTTAGCGGCGCGGTCGGCCTCACGGTCCAAAATCCCCGCGATGGCAGCGTGCGCCGCCTCATGCGCCTCTCGCCCCCGGAGACCGTCGGCGAGCACGCCCTCCTGTCCGGGGAACCACACTCCGTCACGGCGACGGCGCTGCGGGATACGCATCTCCTGCGGCTGCCCCGGGACGCGTTCGAGGATCTGATCAAGGACCACCCCGGCACGCTGCTCTATTTCGCCCGGATCCTGGCGAGTCGGCTGCGCACCGCCCATACGGGCGTGACCCTGAGCCATGCGCCGCGGAGCTTCGCCGTACTGGCGGTGACCGAGGATCTGACGGTGGCGAGCTTCGGCGAGCGGCTGGCGCAGGCCCTCGATGCCACGCTGCCGGGGCGGACCGGCTGCCTGACCGACTGGCCGGCGGGGGCGGACGAGGCGTGGTTTCACCGTTACGAGCAGGCGCACGATCGGACGGTCTTCGTCGCGCATCGGATCGACTGCCCCTGGTGCCAACTCTGTTTGCGCCACGCCGATCACGTTCTGCTGCTAGCCAAGCCCGGAGCGCCGCCGAGGCCGGGCGCCGACGCCTATCTCACCTCGATCCGCTCCGACTGGATCCGCATGGACCTCGCGGTGACGCAGCCGGCCGAGGCGCCGCTGCCGTATCCTCTGCATCCCGAAGTGGCCGCCCTCCCGTTCTCCATGCGGCTTCAGGTGCGCGAGAACCATGGGGGCGACTTCGCCCGGCTCGCCCGGATCGCCTCCGGCCACGCGCGGGCCCTCGTCCTCGGCGGCGGTGGGGCCCGCGGCCTCGCCCACCTCGGAGTCCTGCGGGCGCTCAGCGAGGCCGGACTGGATATCGACCTCGTCGGCGGCACCAGCATGGGCGCGATCCTGGCCGCCAGCGTCGCCATGGATTGGACCATCGATGAGATCGAGACCCACACGGTCGCGTCCTTTGTCGGACGAAACCCCCTCGATGACTACACGCTGCCTTTCCACGCCCTGACCCGGGGCGCCAAGGTCGATGCGGGCCTCGCCGAGCGGTTCGGGGAGGCCCGCATCGAGGATCTCTGGCGCCCGTTCTTCTGCGTCTCATCAAACCTCACGGCGGGCACGGCGATGGTCCACCGGACCGGTGCCCTGGACCGCGCGATCCGCGCCAGCATCGCCATCCCCGGCCTGCTGCCCCCGGTGGCCACCGAGGACGGCATCCTCGTGGATGGCGGCATGATGAACAACCTGCCCGCCGACGTGATGGCCGATCTCGACCGGGGGCCGGTCCTCGCCGTCGATGTGGGCAGCGACAGCGCCTTCCAGGCCATGCCGAGGCCCGGTCGGAGTGCGCGGGCCGTCCGGCGACTCTTCGGGATCTCGGACCGGCTGCCCGGAATTGCGCACCTGCTCCTGCGCTCGGCCACCGTCTCGAGCGATGCCCAAACGATGATGGCGATCACCCGGGCGTCCGTCATCCTGAAGCCACCCCTGGCCGGCGTCGACCTGCGGGCGTGGTCCAGCTTCGAGACGACGGCCGACCTCGGCTACCGCTGCGCGCGGGACGCCCTGGAGTCCGGTCGCCTCGAGGTTTGGGCGTGACGACCGTCGGCGCGGGTGCGCGGGCGCACATGGATGGGGGGGAATCGGTCACCTCGGCCCGTGGGACGCGAATGACTCGTCATCCCTCCCGATCCTCCAGGAGTTGATCGTGAAAGTCCTGCTCGCCGCCTCACCTCTCACGGGCCATGTCACGCCCATGCTCGCCGTCGGCCGCCTGCTCGCGGAGCGGGGCGACACGGTCACCGTCCTCACCGATCCCGCCTTCGCGGGACATGTCGAGACAGCGGGGTTCGGCTTCGTCCCCTGTCCGGACCACGGGGCCGCCAGCTACCTCGAACACGATTTGTCTCCCGGCCCCGCGCGTTGGACGCACGAATTCGCCCGGCGCTTCCTCGATCCCATGCCGGCCCAGGCCGCCCTGTTGCGCGATCTGATCCGGGACAAGGCGCCAGACGTCATCGTCGCCAGCAGCATGTTCCTCGGCGTGCTGCCCCTTCTCCAGTCCCACCTGCCCCGGCCTCCGATCGTCGTCCTGAACGTCAGCGTCCTCTTTCTCGACCGGCCGGACGGAACGCCGGTCGGCATCGGGCTGCAGCCCGCACGGACCGAGGAGGAGAGGGCGAGCCACGCCGCGATCGGGACCGCGATCGAGGGCGGCTTCGTCCGGCCGGTCCGGGCCTACGCCGACAGGATCCTGGCGGACCTCGGCCTCCCGCCGCTGCCCGCCTCGCTCACGCAGTCGATCGTGCAGTTGCCCGACATCTTCCTCCAGCAGGGCGTGCCGGGTTTCGAGTTCGACTTCGGAACGCTCCCGCCGAACCTGCGCTTCGTCGGCCTTCTCCCGCCCGGGGCATCCTCGGCACCGCGTCCCTCATGGTGGGACGAGCTCGACGGGGGGAAGCCGGTGGTTCTCGTCACGCAGGGCACCCTGGCCAACGGCAACTTCCAGCAGTTGCTGGAGCCGACGCTGGCCGCGCTCGCCGACCGGGACGACCTCCTCGTCGTCGCGACGACGGGCGGGCGGAGCGTCGAGGCCCTGACCATTCCGCTGCCGGCGAATGCGAGGATCGCCTCGTTCCTGCCCTTCGATGCGATCTTCCCCAAGGTCGATGCGTTCGTGACGAATGCGGGCTACGGCAGCGTCCTGCAGTCCCTGACGGCCGGGGTGCCCATCGTGGCCGCCGGCAAGACCGAGGACAAGGCAGAGGTGGCGGCCCGGATCGGCTGGTCCGGGGCGGGCATCGATCTCGCCACGAGCGCGCCGACAGAGGATGCCCTCCGCGGGGCGATTGAGCGGGTGCTGACCGAACCCGGGTTCCGGCAGCGCGCGCAGGCGATGGGCGCGGCCCTGCGTGCGACGGACACCGGGGGGGAGATCTTGACGGCGATCGATGCCCTCGTGGACAGTCACGTCCGGGTGGAACCCAGATCGCCGACGAGGCCCCGGCGCCTCGCCTCCGCTGCGGGAGTCCGGTGATGCGCGTCGTGGTCGATCTCAATCGTTGCCAGGGCTACGCTCAGTGCTGCTACGCGGCGCCCGAGCACTTCGAGGTGCGGGGTCACGAGATCCTGTTCTACGATCCGGCGCCGCCAGAGGCGAAGCGGGCCCAGATCGAGCGGGCCAAGCAGGCCTGCCCCGTGCGGGCCATCGAGGTCGAGCCCCCGGGGCTGTCCGCGGAGGACGGCCGATGACGGACGCCGACAGACCGGGCTGTGTCGTCGTCGGCGCGTCGCTGGCCGGATTGCGGGGTGCGGAGGCGCTGCGGGACGGCGGCTATGACGGCCCGCTGACCATCGTGGGGGATGAGCCCCATCGGCCTTACGACAGGCCGCCCCTGTCCAAGCACGTCCTCGCGGGAGAACTCGACGCCCACGCGACCGCGCTGCCCCAGCTCTGTCGCTTGAACGCACGATGGTGCCTCGGCCAGCCCGCGGTCGCCCTCGACCGCCGGCGGCGGAGCATCCGCCTCGCCGATGGCACACAGATTCCCTATGAGAGGCTCCTGATCGCCACCGGCGCGAGGGCGCGGGCATGGCCGGGGGACGACACGGACCTCGCCGGGATCTTCACAATCCGCACCCTGGACGATGCCCATGCCCTCCGCGCGGCCCTCGCGGAGCGGCCAAGCCGCGTCCTCGTGATCGGCGCTGGCTTGATCGGCTGCGAAGCGGCTTCCTGCTGCTGCGACCTCGGCCTCGCCGTGACGCTGATCGACCCGAATGCGGCGCCCCTTGCTCGACTCCTCGGGTCCGTGATCGGTGCGACGCTGGCCGCGCGGATGCGGACGGCTGGTGTCGATCTCCGCCCCAACACCAAGGTCGAGGCGCTCTCCGGCGAAAACGGTCGCGTGCGCCGCGCGCACCTCAGGAGCGGCGAGACCGTCGAGACGGATCTCGTGATCGTCGCTCTGGGGGCGATCCGGGACACGGAGTGGCTCGCCGCTTCGGGCCTCGCCGCCGATCCGGGCGGCCTCACCTGCGACGGCGCCTGCCGCGTTCTCTCGACCACCGGCGAGCCTGATC
>Ga0182231_1000269_pt1 | contig 12017 bp, 9 predicted proteins | sample G6R1MG_29_FD_129667 | JGI IMG/M metagenome (GOLD analysis project Ga0182231, IMG submission 129667) | Miscanthus phyllosphere microbial communities from Michigan, USA - G6R2_NF_07NOV2016_LD1 MG | ecosystem: Host-associated > Plants > Phyllosphere > Phylloplane/Leaf | place: USA: Michigan...
ACCGTGCCGGTGTCGTCGATGTTGATCTTGGCGCCGGTCTTCTCGACGATCTCGCGGATCACCTTGCCGCCGGTGCCGATCACTTCACGGATCTTGTCGGTGGGGATCTGCATGGTCTCGATGCGCGGCGCGTACTCGCCGAGTTCGGGACGGGCGTCGGTCAGGGCCTTGGCCATCTCGCCGAGGATGTGGACGCGGCCTTCCTGCGCCTGATGCAGGGCGACCTTCATGATCTCCTCGGTGATGCCGGCGATCTTGATGTCCATCTGCAGCGAGGTGATGCCGGCTTCCGTGCCCGCCACCTTGAAGTCCATGTCGCCGAGGTGATCCTCGTCGCCGAGGATGTCGGACAGCACGGCGTAGCGCTCACCCTCGAGGATGAGGCCCATGGCGATGCCCGCCACGGGACGGCGCAGGGGCACGCCCGCATCCATCAGCGACAGCGAGGCGCCGCAGACGCTAGCCATGGAGGACGAGCCGTTGGACTCGGTGATCTCGGACACGACGCGGATCGTGTACGGGAACTCGTGGGCCGGGGGCAGGATCGGGTGGATCGCGCGCCAGGCGAGCTTGCCATGGCCGATCTCGCGGCGGCCGGGCGAGCCCATGCGGCCGGTCTCGCCCACCGAGTAGGGAGGGAAGTTGTAGTGCAGCAAGAAGGTCTCCTTGTAGGTGCCTTCGAGCGCATCGATGAACTGCTCGTCCTCGCCGGTGCCGAGGGTCGCGACCACCAGGGCCTGGGTCTCGCCGCGGGTGAACAGCGAGGAGCCGTGGGCGCGCGGCAGCACGCCGACCTGGGACTCGATGGGACGCACGGTGCGGACATCGCGTCCGTCGATGCGCGAGCCCGTGTCGAGGATGTTCCAGCGCACGACCTTCGACTGCGCTTCCTTGAACGCGGCCTTGACCTTCTCAGGCGAGAACTTCTGCTCGCCTTCGGCGGGGCAGAGGGCCGCGATCACCTTCGCCTTCACGGCGTCGACGGCGGCGTAGCGCTCCTGCTTGACCGTGTTCTTGTAGGCCTCGCGAAGCTCCGCCTCGCAGACGCCGAGCACGGCCGCTTCCACGTCGCCGTTCTCGGGCGCGGAGAAGTTGCGGGGCTCCTTGGCGGCCTTCTCGGCCAGACGCACGATGGCCTCGATGACCGGCTGGAAGTGCTTGTGGCCGAACATCACGGCGCCGAGCATGACCTCCTCGCCGAGTTCCTTGGCCTCGGACTCGACCATCAGCACGGCGTCGGTGGTGCCGGCGACGACGAGGTCGAGGGTCGAGGCCTCGAGATCCGCCACGAGGGGGTTCAGGGTGTACTGGCCGTTGGCGTAGCCGACGCGGGCGGCGCCGATGGGGCCCATGAACGGCACGCCCGAGAGCGTGAGCGCGGCCGACGCCGCCACCATGGCGAGGATGTCGGGATCGTTCTCGAGGTCGTGGGTCAGGACGGTGACCACCACCTGGGTGTCGTTGCGCCAGCCGTCGACGAAGAGGGGGCGGATCGGACGGTCGATGAGGCGGGAGACCAGGGTCTCCTTCTCGGACGGGCGGCCCTCGCGCTTGAAGTAGCCGCCGGGGATGCGGCCGGCGGCGTAGGCGCGCTCCTGGTAGTTCACGGTGAGCGGCAGGAAGTCGATGCCGGCCTTTGGCTCCTTGCCCGAGACGACGGTGGCGAGCACCGAGGTCTCGCCATACGTCGCCATCACGGCGCCGTCGGCCTGGCGGGCGACCTTGCCCGTCTCGAGGACGAGCTTGCGGTCGCCCCACATCAGCTCTTCGCGTTGTACGTCGAACATACGTTTGTCCTTGCCATCATGCGGTCGGGCAGACCCGGCGCGGTCGGGGGCAAGACGGCGAGGGGCTCTTTCGGTGTCCGAAAAGCCCCTCGCGATCCTGTCCCCGACCGTCGCGCCTTCAAGTCGCCCGAGGGTCGCGCGGCCGAACCCATTTCCGGCCACGCGGTCGTTTCAACGAAACGCGGCCCTGAGCGAGGCTCGGGACCGCGTGAGGTTCGCCTTAGCGGCGGATGCCGAGGCGCTCGATGAGGCTGCGGTAGCGGGCCTCATCCTTGCCCTTGACGTAGTCGAGCAGCGAGCGGCGCTGGGAGACCATCTTCAGGAGGCCGCGGCGGGAATGGTTGTCCTTGCCGTGGGTCTTGAAGTGGCCGGTGAGGTTGGTGATCCGCTCGGTGAGGATCGCCACCTGGACCTCCGGGGAGCCGGTGTCCTTGCCGCCGTTCGCGTATTCCTTGATGAGCGCGGTCTTGCGCTCTGCCGTGATCGACATCGCTATCCCTTTCGGTGGGGTTTTCGGATCGGGCGAGCCCCGGCTGAGCGGGGGGATCGCGAACACTCGCGGGAGGCCGGTGCCGGGATGTCGTCCAGCACGGTCAGTCCACAAGCAGCTTGTGCCCCGGCCCCGTTCACACGGGTCGAAGCGCGCGGACCATACACGAAAGCCGTGGCCGCGCCACCCCCGGACCGCCGAGGTCCGGCGTGGGACGGCTCCGGCGCGGGAAGGCGGGAGCCCGCCGTCATGCCCGCGCCCACGGGGCATCGCGAAGCCCGGAACCCAAGGGCGGGACCGCCGTTGACACCCAGATTGGATCTGTTCTAATTCTCAACTGCGGGCAGCGAGGCTGCCGAACGACATTCAGGAGCGACGGTCATGGCGCACGCCAAGTGTGAGAGCTGCAAGTTCTTCGACGAGCACAAGGTCAACGGCGCGGCTGCCGCCGCCGACGAAGGCCTGTGCCGGTTCAACCCGCCCGTGAGCCAGCCCGAGCCGCAGGGCCACGGCCTGTGGCCGGTGGTGGGCGCCGCCGACTGGTGCGGCCACTTCACCCCCGAGATGAGCGCGGCCGAGTAAGCCTTCGCCGCTGTATCGAACGGAGAAGGCCAGCCGCGAGGCTGGCCTTCTTCACGTGGCGGCTCCTACGCCGCCCTGCGGCTCGAGGCCCGGATGTCCGCCACGAGGGCGTCGATGCGATCCGGATCCGAATCCCAGGCGAACATGAACCGGGCGCCCCCGCCGATGAAGGTGTAGAAGCGCCAGCCCCCGGCACGCAGCGCCTCCAGCTGTTCGGCCGGCGCGCTCAGGAACACCGCGTTGGCCTCCACGGGGAACAGGGCCGACCAGTCGGGCAGGTCGGCGACGGCGGCGGCGAGACGTTGGGCGCAGGCATTGGCGTGTCGGGCATGCCTGAGCCAGGCGCCGCCCTCCAGCATCCCGACCCAGGGGGCCGAGAGGAAGCGCATCTTGGAGGCGAGCTGACCGGCCTGCTTGCAGCGGTAGCCGAAATCCTCCGCGAGCGCGGGATCGAAGAACAGGATCGCCTCGCCCGCCGCCATGCCGTTCTTCGTGCCGCCGAAGCACAGGAGATCGACGCCCGCCCGCCAGGTCATGTCGGCGGGGGCACAGCCGAGGCTGGCGCAGGCGTTGGAAAAGCGCGCGCCATCCATGTGCAGGCGCAGGCCGAGATCCCGGCAGGTGGCCGAGAGGGCGCGGATCTCCTCCAGGGTGTAGACCTGCCCCGTCTCCGTGGGCTGGGTGATCGTCACCACCCGGACCTTGGGGAAGTGGATGTCCGAGCGGCCGGTGGCGAGCGCCCGCACGGCCGCCGGGGTCAGCTTGCCGTTCTCGGTCGGAGCCACCAGCAGCTTCGAGCCGTTGGAGAAGAACTCCGGCGCGCCGCACTCGTCGGTCTCGACATGGGCCGAGGCCGCGCAGATGACGCTGTGGTAGGATTGGCAGAGGGAGGCCAGCGCCAGGGCGTTGGCGGCGGTGCCGTTGAAGGCGAAGAACACCTGCGCGTCGGGTGTATCGAACAGGGTCCGGAACGCGTCGGCGGCACGGGCCGTCCACGGGTCCTCGCCGTAGGCCGGCATAGAGCCCGCATTGGCGGCCTGCGTCGCCGCCCAGGCCTCGGGGCAGATGCCGGCATAGTTGTCGCTGGCGAATTGCTGGGGCGCAGGGGGCTGATCGTCGAGGGGCATCGCTGGGTTCGCCTGTCGGTCCGTGTCCGCATCGGGAGGCGGATCGACGACGCTGTGGCGAAACCCGTTTGTTGCCGGTCCGGCCACATCCCCCTCTCGCTTCGGAAGGGCGCCACCTTGCCCGGGAGCAGGTTGGCGTCAGGCGTCGCGGCCCGACTCTTGATGCGGATCGGACGCTATCAGATCGGGCCCTCGGCGCAAAGCGGGAGGCCCGCACAGCAAAACGGGCCCCACGGGGCCCGTTTCACGCGATGACATTCGCCCCGGCCTCGCCGGGGGCGGCCGTCCCGGTCGATCAGTACGAACGACGGGTCGGGGTGCCGGAATAGCGGCGGCGGAAATAGGACACGAGCTTCGGCAGGAGGAAGGCGACGAGCAGCTTGCGCATGGAAACTCCGGGTTGGCCGCTCCGGGGCGGCATCTCGAAGACCCAATGCGGCTGCCCCCGTGCGCGTTCCGTCAAAGCTCCAGGGTCAGGGTCACGGGCGCGTGGTCCGAGGGGCGCTCCCACCCCCGCACGTGCCGGGCCACGGTGACGTCGCGCACGGTGCCGGCGAGGTCGGGCGAGACCCAGGCATGGTCGAGGCGCCGGCCCTTGTTGGCCGCCGCCCAGTCGGGCGAGCGGTAGCTCCACCACGTGTAGATTTTTTCCGGCTCCGGCACGAGGAGGCGGGCCGTGTCGATCCACCCGGCTTCGCCCCGCAGGGTCTCGAAGGCTTCCGTTTCCACGGGGGTGTGGCTCACCACGTCGAGAAGCTGCTTGTGCGACCAGACGTCGTGTTCGAGGGGCGCCACGTTGAGGTCGCCCACCAGGATCGCGGGGCCGGACGGGCGGCGCCCACCCCAGGCGCGCAGCTCGGCGAGGAAATCGAGCTTGTGGCCGAATTTCGGATTGAGCGTCCGGTCCGGCACGTCGCCGCCGGCCGGCACGTAGAAATCGTGCAGGACGAGGCCGGCGGCCGGCCCCGCCTCCGGCCCCAGCGCGGCCGAGATGTGGCGCGCATCCGCCCGCTCGCAGAAGGCCATGCAGTCGCGGGCCAGCAGCGGAAACCGCGACAGGATCGCCACGCCGTTGTAGCCCTTCTGCCCGGCGAACACGACATTCTCGTAGCCCGAGCCGCGCAGGGCCTTGAGCGGAAAGGCGTCGTCGGGGCACTTCGTCTCTTGCAGGCACAGGACGTCCGGCCGGGCCTCGGCGAGGAACCGTAGGACGAGGTCGATGCGCAAGCGCACCGAGTTGATGTTCCAGGTGGTGACGGTGAGGCGCAACGATCGGCTCGCTTGGACGAGGAAAACGTTTAAAGGAACGGGCGCACGGGGGCGCGGCTTCGCCTTAGACCGAAACCGCGCCGGCCGTCGCCGTGGGAAATGCCGCGTCCGCTCACGATCCCCGTCGAGGATCGGAGACGGACGCGCGATTCAAGGGCTGTCGTTACCGTGTCGCGCATCCGCTCCACGCTGTTCAACCTGTACTGGGCCGGCTGGACCGCGCTCTTCCTCGGGCCCCTCGTGGTGCTGGCGGCGCTCGGCTCGCCCACGGGGCCGATCCGCGCGGCCACACGGGCTTGGTCGCGTGGCATCCTGTTCGGACTGCGCCACATCGTCGGCCTCACCTACGTGGAGGAGGGGCGGGCGCGCATCCCGGCCGAGCCCTGCCTCATCGTCGCCAATCACCAATCGGCCTGGGAGACCCTGGCCTTCCTGACGCTCGTCCCCAACGTCGCCATCGTGGCCAAGCGCGAACTCGTGGCGATCCCCATCGTCGGCTGGTTCCTGCGGCGCTCGCCGATGATCATCATCGACCGGGCCAACGGCACCCAGGCCCTGCGCGTCATGATCGACGAGAGTCGCGCGGCCATCGCGCAAGGCCGCTCGGTGCTGATGTTCCCCGAGGGCACCCGCGGCGGCATCGACGATCCGGTGCAGTTCAAGCGCGGCGTCGAGCTGCTCTACGCCAAGCTCGGCCTGCCGGTGCTGCCGGTCGCGGTGAATTCCGGCCTGTACTGGCCCCACGGCGGATCGCGCCACCACCCCGGCGCCGTGACAGTGAGTTATCTCCCGCTCCTGCCGCCGGGGCTCTCGGGCGCGGCCTTCATGGAGGGGACGCAAGGAGCGATCGATGCGGAGTTGGATCGGTGGCGGCACACGGACGATCCGGGTGCAAAGGGCGACAAAAGCCACCCTGCGTTGTAGGACAGGCCAAGGCCGCGCGTGGCTGCCTGTTCCATCGAACGATCCGATGTCAGACGCACGAAGAATCACTCTGATACCTGCGCCGCCGGGCTCTCTCGTCTGTCAGGTCAAATGTCCGAATTCCTACTTCTCTCCGCCCAAAGTCATCGAACTCGAGCGGATGACGCCACCCATTGCCGAGCTCATGTCGGACATTTGGGGCAGATCCGTTCAGGCCGGGCGGAACATCGACATATATCTTTTCAGGAATGTCTTCGTCACGGCCGAGGGATTGGTTTTCAATAAGGAAGGGCAGCTTATTGCCTGCACGCGGACACTTCACTCCGACGAGCAGATCGATTTTTCCGCTGACGCGCTCCGTGCGGTTCGGGATAGTCAGGACCTTCGCACCATTAAGAAGGCCGTCCTGGCGAAAAGTCGAGGCGCGGAGAATTACGGGCATTTCCTGATCGAGATGCTGACGCGGGCCTGGTTCGCCCGGACCCATCTCGATCTGACGGACTGGCCCGCCCTGATCCACAAGAGCACTGCGGCCATCGAAAGCGTCGCGATCCAGGCGCTTCAACAGGCGGGATATCGACGCGACCAGATCCTGATCTGCGGTCAGGAGCCGGTCTTCCTGCAGGAACTGATCTTCGTCGATGGCCTGTCCGACCATTCGAGATATCTGTCCCCCTATGTCATGCAGTGTCTCGACACCATCGCGGATGGCGTTCAAGCCAGCACGGCCAGCAAGATCTATGTGACGCGCCGACCGGCGCAAACACGGGATTTCGTCAACGAGGGACAGATTTCCGCGTGCCTGGCCGCGAACGGTTTCTCGGAAGTCACGACGGCGTCGCTGGATTTCCGAAGCCAGATCGCGACATTCAAGGGCGCCGGCACCGTCGTCGGCGCGATGGGCGCAGCCTTGACGAACCTCGTCTTCTGCAAACCGGGCACGGATGTCTTCGTGTTCATGCCGAGCAGTGCGGCTGAAGTCCTGTTCTGGATGATCGCTCAGGTCAGACGGCTCAACTACTGCGAAATCCGCACCAAGGAAACGGGTCCCCAGACCGGGCCCCTTGCGTGGGACAGGGCCCTCGAGATCCATCCGAAACAGCTCGCTCGCATCGTCTCCGGTAAGGAATCGGGTCTTCTCGAACGCTTCCGACGGCTCCAGCCGCACGGCACGATGGGTGCCATGCGCCAGATCGTCCGTGGCCGCTTCATCAACGGCGTGGCTTGAGATCCGAAACGGGTTCGGCCGCACGCCCCGACGCTCGTCGTGGGCTGCGCTCTTTTGCAGGCCGAAGGCTCGACCGGGACATCGCGAGAGGAGGCCCCACCCCGATGCATTCGCGTCGAAGCTCGCCTCCGGATGAGCAGCCCACGGCTCACGAACGGCGTGCGCCGCCCCTCACTGCGCCCGGATCTGCTTCTCCATGGCCTTGTCCTCGGTCCGGCCGTAATTGATGAAGAACGCCGTGCCTTCGACGCTGCGGCCCTTCTGCAGGTTCGAGAGCTGCACCGTGGTCTGGTAGCCCTGCGGGTCGGTGATCCGCCACTGGCTCAGGGTCTTCACCTCGGCGTCGAAGAACAGCTGGATCTTCGAGGTGCCGCCGAGCGTCGAGCGGTCCTCCAGGGAGATGCGCACCCCGCCCGGATCGTTCGAGACGTCCGAGACCGTGAGGTCGCGGGCGAGGTCGATCTTTTCGCGCAGCAGGAATTTCAGCGGCGTCTGCGAGATGAAGTACAGGTCCTGCGTGCCGAGCTTGCGGTCCTTGACCGCGACCGACGTGCCATCGGCCACCACCTCGAGGGGGGAGGGCTGATCGTAGTCGAAGCGCAGGCGGCCGGGCTTGGCCAGCGTCAGCTTGCCGCCGATGCGCCGCCCGTCGGCGCCGATCTGGATGAAGTTCCCGGTGAGCGTGGTGATGCCGTTGAAGTAGGCGTTGGCCTGCCCGAGCACCGTCGCGGCATCGGCCTCCTGTGCCAGAGGGGCGCCGACGGCCGCCACCTTGGCGGCCGGCTCGGCGGATTTGGGGGCAAGCTTGGGGCCCACGATCTTGTCGCCCGCCGTGGTTTTGGCGTCCTTCGTTTCCTTGGCCGGCACGGGCTTGGCCGCCTGCGGCGCGGGCTTCTTCGGCGCCGCGGGTGCCGCCACGGGCGGGGCCGGCGGCTCGGGCGGCGCCGGGGCGGGCTCCTCCTTGCGGCCGAACAGGCCGTCGAGGAACGAGCCCTGGGCCACGACGGGCTGAGGCGTCGCGAGGGCGGCCGCCAGGACGAGGAGCGGGCCGGCGGCAAGGCGGTGACGGCGGCCGATCATCTGGCTGTCTCCTGGAGGCGGTTCGGACGGGCGGGCTCCGCTTAGAGTCCGCCCCTGTGGCGATTATGCGACGGGTCGGGGCCCTGCGCCGTTCCCGGTCGGGGAGGGGACAAGCCTAGTCGTCGTAGTCCATCATCGACGACGGGCCGGGGCCGCCCTCCATGAGGATTTCGCGCTTGCCGGCGTGGTTGGCCGGGCCGACGATACCCTCGATCTCCATCCGCTCCATGATCGAGGCGGCGCGGTTGTAGCCAATCTGCAGGCGGCGCTGGATGTAGGAGGTCGACGCCTTCTTGTCGCGCATCACCACCTGCACCGCCTGGTCGTAGAGTTCCGCGCCCGGATCGATGCCGCCGGTGGCGGCAAAGGCGCCGCCGTCGAAGATCGGCACGTCGAGATCCTCGGCCTCGATGGCCTGGGCCTTCTCGGCCTTGTCGGCCTTCGAGCCCTTGGCGGGCTTCTCGTCGGGCGGCGAATCGTCGGTGGTGACCGCCTCGAGGTAGGACGGACGGCCCTGGCGCTTGAGGTGGGCCACCACGCTCTCGACCTCCGAGTCCGAGCAGAACGGCCCGTGGACGCGGGTCGTGCGCCCGCCGCCCGCCATGAACAGCATGTCGCCCTGGCCCAGGAGCTGCTCGGCGCCCATCTCGCCGAGGATCGTGCGGCTGTCGATCTTCGAGGTGACCTGGAAGGAGATCCGGGTCGGGAAGTTCGCCTTGATGGTGCCGGTGATGACGTCGACCGAGGGACGCTGCGTCGCCATGATGAGGTGGATGCCCGCCGCCCGCGCCATCTGGGCCAGACGCTGGATCGCCCCTTCGATGTCCTTGCCCGCCACCATCATCAGGTCGGCCATCTCGTCGACCACGATGACGATGTAGGGCAGCGGGGTGAGGTCCATCTCCTCGTTCTCGTAGACGGCCTCGCCGGTCTCGCGGTCGAAGCCCGTCTGCACGGTCCGGGTGAGGATCTCGCCGCGTCCGCGCGCCTCGGCGAGGCGCGCGTTGAACCCGTCGATGTTGCGCACACCGACCTTGGACATCTTCTTGTAGCGCTCCTCCATCTCGCGCACGGCCCATTTGAGGGCGATGACCGCCTTCTTCGGGTCGGTGACGACGGGCGAGAGCAGGTGCGGGATGCCGTCGTAGACGGACAGCTCCAGCATCTTCGGATCGACCATGATCAGGCGGCACTGCTCCGGGGTCATCCGGTAGAGCAGGCTGAGGATCATGGTGTTGATGGCGACCGACTTGCCCGAGCCCGTGGTACCGGCGACGAGCAGGTGCGGCATGCGGGCGAGATCGGCGATGATCGGCTCGCCGCCGATGTTCTTGCCGAGACACAGGGCGAGGCTCTGCTTCGTCTCGGCGAAGTCGACCGAGGCGAGGAGTTCGCGCAGATACACCGTCTCGCGCCGGGCATTGGGCAGCTCGATGCCGATGGCGTTGCGGCCCGGCACCACGGCGACGCGGGCCGAGACGGCCGACATGGACCGGGCGATGTCGTCGGCGAGCGAGATGACGCGGCTCGACTTGGTGCCCGGCGCCGGCTCCAGCTCGTAGAGGGTCACCACGGGGCCGGGGCGCACGGCGAGGATGTCGCCGCGCACGCCGAAATCGCCGAGCGTGGCTTCGAGCAGGGTGGCGTTCTGTTCCAGGGCTTCGGAGGAGACCTGAGCCGAGGGCGAGACCAGGGGCGGCTCGGCCAGGAGGCCGAGTGCCGGATGGGCGTAGGATCCCGGGTCGTGCGGCGGCGCCGGGGCCGGACGGCGCTGGGGCACGGGGGGCGCCGGCGGCGGCGCCACGCGCGAGCGCGCATCCGTGGCCACGACCACGGGGGCTGGCGCGAAAACCGGCTCCTCGCCGCCGTCGTCGGGCTCGTCGTCGTGCAGGACCGGCGCGACGCGGCGCGCGGGCGCGGCCTCGGTCTCGAACACCGGCTCACGGCGCGGATCGCCCGCGACGGGCGCCTCCCAGGGGGCGTCGTCGGAGAAGGCGCGCCGCGCCGCGAGGGCCGGCGAGGCCCCGTCATGGGCCAGCACCGCCTGTGCGGCACGACCCTCGCGCCAGGTCTCGACGCGGGCGGCCAGGGCCGCTCGTCCGCCCATGAGCATCTGCGCCAGGGCCCCCAGCGACACGATCCCGAGGCTCGGCTCGTCGTCCTCGTAGCGGTCGTCGGCGCGGGCCCGGGGCGGCGGCCGGACCGGATGCAGGGGCTCGTCCTCCTCCTCCGGCACCTCGCCGACGCGGCAGGCCCCGGTGAGGCTGAGGATCGCGATGGCGGCGAAGAGGAAGCCCACCAGGGCGGCGGCGGGCGAGGCGACGATGCCCACGATGGTGCGGGCCGCGTGGATCAGGGCATCGCCCGTGACGCCGCCGAGCCCCGTGGGCAGGGGCCAGCGCGCCGTGGACGGCAGGGCGCTCGCCACCGCGCTCGCGGAGAAGAAGCCGATGATCCACAGGGTGATGCGCAGGCCGCCCCGCGGCAGGGCGCGCGAGCGCATGAGCTGCACCCCCCACAGGGCCGGCGGCAGCACGAACGCGAGGGAGCCGAGCCCGAGGAGCTGCATGGCGAGGTCGGACATCACCGCCCCGCTCGTGCCCAGCACGTTGTGGGCGGCATGGTCGGTAGCGTGGTTCAGGCTCGGGTCGTCGATGGACCACGTCGCCAGGGCGACGGTGAGCGCCGTCGCGCCGGCGAACAGGATGAGACCGCCCAACTCCGTCATCCGCTTGGCCAGGAACGGGCGAAAGCTGTCGACGAACGTGTCGTAGGGCGATGCGGAACGGCGAAGCGAGCGCATGCGGAACCAGACGCGAGGGGAAACGGTCCGGTAACGCTAACGTCCTTGAAGTTAATGCCGGTTTAAGTGCGGTGCGGTTGGAGCGCGGACGAAAAAGGCCCCGGATCGTGCGATCCGGGGCCTGCCTTCCTCGTCGCTTCCGGGCGAACCCGGGAAAGCGCGATTCTAGTAGTTGTAGGCGCGCTCGCCGTGGTCGGCGATGTCGAGGCCCTCGCGCTCCTCGTCCTGGGTGACGCGCAGGCCGATGGTGAGATCGACGAGCTTGTACAGGATGGCGGAGCCGATGCCGGACCACAGGATGGTGAAGCCCACCGCCTTGAGCTGGCTGAGCAGCGCCGCTGCGGTCTCGTAGGTGCCGACCGCGAGTTCACCGGGCTTCGAGGCGTAGTCGGGCAGGCCGACGCCACCGAAATCGGGGTTCACGAGGAGGCCCGTCGCGATGGCGCCGAGGATGCCGCCGACGCAGTGAACGCCGAACACGTCCAGCGAGTCGTCGTAGCCGAGGGCGTTCTTCACCGTGGAGCACATGATGAAGCACAGGGCGCCGGCCACGAGGCCGAGGACGATGGAGCCCATGGGGCCGGCGAAGCCGGCGGCCGGGGTCACGGCGACGAGACCCGCGATGGCGCCCGACAGCATGCCGAGGAGCGACGGCTTGCCCTTCAGCATCCACTCCACGAACAGCCAGGAGAGGGCGGCGGCGGCGGTGGCCACGAAGGTGTTGAGC
>Ga0182231_1000271_pt1 | contig 11972 bp, 9 predicted proteins | sample G6R1MG_29_FD_129667 | JGI IMG/M metagenome (GOLD analysis project Ga0182231, IMG submission 129667) | Miscanthus phyllosphere microbial communities from Michigan, USA - G6R2_NF_07NOV2016_LD1 MG | ecosystem: Host-associated > Plants > Phyllosphere > Phylloplane/Leaf | place: USA: Michigan...
CAGCACAGTACGCGGAAACGGATGCTGTAGCCGCAGAATGGTTTGCCCCCGCTGGTTTAAATAGAGCTGTTCTGGATACCGCTTTAGGTTTACGTGTTGAATACGACGAAGATGAAATGGGCTTACTAATTTCCGCTCAGATTAATCCAATTATTAATCGTGGTGGTACAATTGTTATTTGGGATCAGTTAACTACACAGCGTAAACCTTCAGCGTTTAAGAACGTTTCTTTACGCCGTATGCTTATTACTGTAGAGGTTTCTATCGTTGATGGTCTTGATTATACCATTCACGAGCCAAACGATGATTTTACCGCACTGTTAATCATTCAGGTTTGCGTATCCGTCCTTCAGCCTATTCAGGAAGGTCGCGGTCTTTACGCTTACGCTGCAGTATCAGATGACAGAAACAATAAAGAATTTGATTACAACAATCAACAGCGTAACCTAGACGTTATCATGGACCCTATTCTACCCATTCGTACAATTCGCTTAACTTCGGTTGTAACTAAAAAGGGCGCAGCATTTAATGAAATCGTTACCGCTATTAATGGCGGCAGCAGTTCCTTAGGAGCTTAAATGACAAAGATTTTTATCAACCCTCCTAAGGAGATTTAAAGATGGGTCACAGTAGCTTATTAGACGTAAGAGGCGGTCTACCGGACGCCCAAGATACAGAAATGTTTGATTGGGTAATTCCTGACGTACCCGGTGCGGAAGGTTTTGGTGGACGAGATTTAGCCGTATTATGTCAGACCGCAGAATGGCCGGGCCGTAGCTCTGAAACATTAGAGGTACAGCTTCACGGTACACAGGTAAACTTTGCAGGTAAAGCAAATATGCCTCGTACTCTTTCAGCTACTTATGCTGAAAATGCAGGTTTAGAGGTAACAAATACTTTTCAGCGTTGGTTTGAATATCAGCGTGGTACAATTTCTGGTACTGCAGCTGATTATAAGAGTGGTTATTCAATAGACGGTGCAGTTCTTATTAAATACGATGTAACAGGTGCTGTAGCAGATCAGGCAGTATTCTACGGTCTGATCGTTGAAGATATGCCAAATGTATCTTTAGATGGTAGTAACACAGCTCTTTACGTAGTAAACATAACCTTCAGATATGATTTCTACCGTACTCGTAACGTTACACTTCGTTAATATATTAAAGGGGTGAGTTCAATTGAACTCACCCCTTTTCTTTTGTTAATTTTAAAAGTGTAAAGAAACATATATCTTATAGGATAGCGCATGGCAGCAAGTGCAGGTATTCCAGATACCGATACAGTAAGAGGGTTATTTAACAAAGGTGTAGCAGAGAATTGGCGTTTTACAGCGGTTTTACCTGATATTGATCAAGCTAACGGCTCCAATTATTCCTTTTCCGGAAATAATGGGGCTTCTTATAGTTCTAGCCCTAAGCTATCCCGGCCAAATACTCCATTTTCTGTATTGGAATCGGTAGATGCGCCTCCAATTACAATTGATGCTGATCAAAGATTTGGTGGTGGTACAAAAATCTATGTTCCGAGATTCAAAAATACAGCAACGTTTACTTTAAACTTTTATGAAGATCAAGACTATAGCGTTTCTAAGTATTTATGGGCTTGGCGAGGTCTAATGATAAATGAATACAACTTATATAACGTGCCTACTATGTACAAAAAAGATATATCTATATGGGCTTTTGACTCCGTTAGCAATTATGCAGCAGTGATGATGATAGATTTTATAGAGTGTTGGCCTACTAGTTTAATTGGAGGTTTATCTTATTCCCATTCAGCGGCAGGTTTTTTAACCGTAAATGCTGAATTTACTATAGACGGGCAAGAGATGCAGTTTACCGGCGGGAATGGTAGCGGTAATAATACCGTAGTAACAAAAGGATAAATAACATGCAAGGCAAGTCGATTGAGAAATTAATAGATCAACATTTAAACGATCCTGAGGTAGACAAGACTCGTAGACAGTTGGCTGATTTATTGAAAAGCGCTGACTCTGAGATTGAAGACCGCGAAGTAGTAAATAGAGAAGCAGAGGATGCTGAAGAAACGGCTTTTCTTCCTCCCTCTAGTATGATGCGTAAACCTAAAGGTCCACTTATAAACCAAAATAATGCTAAAAGAGAGAGGGACGCAGAGGAAAAAGTAAAAAGAATTATGGGAGAAAATTACATCCCACCAGAGGGTGTAAAGCCCAAACCGCAGATTAAACAAAGCTTTAATCCAGATATCGAGCCAGAAGATGAAAATGAAGAACCTATTAAAGAACGTAAAACTATATCAAATGGTAATAGAGATCGACGTGTAGTAAATGGTGATGCAAATGCCCCTATTGATCCTCCCACTATTACTGCAATCGACAGACTAGAAAAAAGATTACGTGACCAAGAAAAAGAGATCGAGTACTTAAAATCTGAAAAGGGTATTCCTACAGTAACAGATACTCCACGAAAACCTGCAAAGCTGGCCGCGCGTCGCGTAAAATATGATTCAAAATATTCAAAAATTGAGCCCCCGTCAAATGGAGTATTTTCTGATTTTGATTTTGGTGAATTATTTGCAAAAAATATAGACCTACCCACTCAAGAACTAATTACAAAAGCCCGTTTACCCGAAATACGCGACATGTCTTCTTATATTGACGCATTGTCCACGCTTATTAAAGAGCCTATTGATCTTCGAGATTTTACCTATGATGACTTTTTCTACTTTTTATACTATACAAAATTTAACTCCTATACTCGTATTCCGCTTGTTTTACGATGGGTCTCTAAATACGGAAATGAGAATTTTTATAAAATACAGGAAACAGATTTAAAATACATAAATCCTGTAATCACAAAAGAACAGTATATAGAAAATTTCAAATCTAAGGGTATAGTAATGCCTACACTCAGAGATTGGGAAATATTAAATGTACAGAACGATTTTGATGAAGAGGATTTGGATATTTACCGCAGAGCACAGTATTTTGAAGGCAACTCAATTGAAGAAAAGGTAGACCATTACTTTAGACGTGGTGAGGACCTAGAAGCTTTATCTATAGTCGCTGAATTAAAACAAGTCTCGCAGCATGGTGTTATAAATACTGTAGACCTGATTGATGCAAAATTTAACGCAAATAAATATATTGAAGCACGTATTGAATATACAGACGCGCTAAAAAGAGAAATGGAATATTATAAAGAAGAAAACCTGCCTTTATACTTGTCATACCGTAAAGAAGTGGATGAGTCTGAACTAGAAATAAAAGAAAAGCAGGCAATTCTACAGAACGGTGGTCAAGTGCGTCCTGAAGTCGAGACGGTTCCCGTCCGCTTCAACGCACTTGATATCTTTCCCATTTTATAGTCTAAAAGAAATAAACACAAGACTGTATAACATAAAATCAGTATTTAAGTATCAGCCTCGTTCTGATACAGAGTTTGTTGAAATACTATATGATACAGCCATGATTGATATAGATTTTGAGAAAGCCCAAAAAAGAAAAGAACAAATAGAACGTAAAAGGGTTGCACAAACAAGTGCAATAAGAAACCGTAGAAGGAAGTAATAATGGCAAATAGAAAATTTGAGTTGGAAGGTGATATTTTAACCCTACTATCTTCCACTGATGTAGTAAAAGCAAATCAGACCTTACAAAAAGCTGTAAACAAGTCTAGAGAAAATGTTTCGAAATTGAAGAGTTTTAATGAGTTCTCTGTTGAGCAATTGACGGAAAACTTGGAAACTGTTGCTCAAAGTGGTTTAAGCTTAGAGCAAGCGTATCGTGAAATTAAGCGTATAAACAAAAATGACATTCGAGTAAAACGTCTAAAAAATCTATTAGACGTTTTAGAAATGGAAAGAAAAGCTCTAACAGATAAGTTGAACAAAACGCTTAGAGCGTACGATAGTTTAGGTAACAATGCAGAAGAAGCTAGTACAAACTTGTCTTCCCGTGATCGTTTAGTACCGTTACCAAGAACAACTAAATCTCGCAATGGTTTTGGTTTTGTACCTGATGTTAAAAGTTCTATAGATATTGCGGGAATATCGGACGTAGCTTCTAGAGGTAGTCCACGTTTTAGACGCAGAGCAAATATAAATCAGTCTGGTTCTAGTAGTAGCCCAAAAGGTTCAAATACTGAATTAAATATACAGCGTCAAGGTTTAAATCTGGATAAATCAAACTCACGTAGAGATACAGAGTATCAGCAACAACAGGCAAGATTTAGAGAAGACTCAAGCCGTAAAGTATTGGATAGACTAGACGATATATTAAAGGAATTAAAACGTAAAGGAAGTGGTGGTGGAACCGGTGGTCTTGGAGGTTTTGGGGGTATAGATTTAGACTTCGATTTGGATAAAAATAAAAGAGGAAAGAGCAGACGTTCGGGGCCTAATTATGGTAGAAGCCGTGGTGGTGGTAGATTAAGGGGTGGGTTATTACGTGGAGGTATTGGCGGAATTTTAGGGGGTTTATTAGTAGACAAAGAAAATACTACAGGTTTAGGCGCAGCAATTGGTGGAGGTTTAGGTTCCGTTGTAGGTCCTTTAGCTGGTGTTGCTGGTGCATATATTGGTAACGATATAGAAGAAAGTCTAAATAGTAAAGGTAAAGAAGCTCAAAGAAAGAGAATCGAGAGTAAATTAAATAAAGAAAATACGGAACAACAAAAACGTAATGAATTAGGGGTTGGTGGTACAGTTGAAAGATTAAAAAGAGTATTTACTGGAAGAACCAGCTTATCTGATTTCTTTTCAGAAAAAGATGTTGATGCTATCATTACAGATAGACGAAATAATACAAAGTCCGTACCATCTCCATCTATTTCTGCACCGTTTGTTACAAAAGCCCCCGATAATATTACTATAAATCCCGGAGATCAGTTACCTAGTATTGCTGCAACTAATACAAAAGTGGACGCTAGACCAGAATCAAATCTTTTTATAAATACAGATAAACTATTATTAAACGGTTTGCACGGAGGTATAGCAGGAGGTAGAAAAGATGGAGGTAATGACTTTAATACCGATGCTTCTGGATTAAGTGGTGGCATAGGTAGTGGAGGGTTTTCTACTGGGGGTGCATCAAATAATTTAGTAGGTAGAGGAAATAGTGGACCTTTTGTTCCCAAAGGCACAGAAAGAAAACAAGTAACCTCTGGTGCATTTGATAATAAGTCTGTAAGTATGCCTCCTGGTGTAGGGGGTTCAAATACTTCTAGAGTAAATCCAAATGGTACATTAAACCCTTGGGGCTTTTCCCGTGGAAGCGGCCCGGCTACTATGGGAGAATCAAATAGTTACGGACCAAAGGTTACAGGCGAATATAGTGCTTCAAATGCGGCTCCTAGAGTATTAGGGCCTAGTGCGGGTGGTTCTGTTGGTGGTCTTATAGCAAAGGGTGAAGGTGGCTACGGCTCTTACAATAGAGGAAATGCAGGCGATTCTAAAGATCAAATAGATTTTTCGAATATGACTGTAAAAGAGTTAATGGAACGTCAAGCTTTACCTCCAGGCCATCCAAATAGAATATTTGCATTTGGTAAATATCAAGTAATTCCAGGCACAATGAAGGAAGCAGTACAGTCCTTAGGTATCGATCCAAACGCAAAAGTTACACCAGAATTACAAGAACATATATTCCGTAATCATCTTATAGATAAAAAGCGCCCTGAAGTAAAAAACTATATTACAGGAAAGTCTGACGATATACATAAAGCACAGGGCGGATTAGCTGGAGAGTTTGCTTCTGTAGCTGATCCGGATACGGGTGCAAGTCGTTACGGAGGTATAGGAAACAATAGGTCTTCTATTTCTCCAGAGCAAACAAGACGTGCTTTGGAAGAGGAGCGAAGAAAGTTTAAAGAAAACAAAGCAAAAGGTATGTCTGACGAAGAAGCATGGAGTAGTTTATCTAAAAAAGAAGACATGGGTTCAGGAGACGCTCCAAACGTTGTTGAAAAACAAGGTGAAGTAGCAAGAACAAGACGCTTACCTATTAAACAAGAATTAAAAGAACAAATGCAATTTGCTGCAGAAAAAACAGGTACGGGTGTAGAGATTGGTTCAGGCGGTCAAGCTCCAATCGGCTCTGGTGGACCTAGAACAGGTAGTACTAGACATGATGACGGCGGAGCAGCAGATTATAAACTATACAAGGTAGACGAAAAAGGTAACAAACGTTATTTGAATGCTAGTAATCCTGAAGACGCAAAGATTATGGAAGAGTTTAACGTTAGATTGATGCAAGGTGGTGCTACAGGTATTGGTCAAGGTAGAGGGTATATGGGCGATGAAACTATGCATGGTGGTGGAGGGTCGCCTGCTAGTTGGGGTGGTGGTGAGTTTATTAAAAGAGCTTTTGAACGCGGTAAAGAAGCTAGACGAACAGGTCAAAAAGAGTATGAGGATTGGCAGAAAGAAAGAGCAGAACGTGCTAAAAATTTAGAAAATCCTGATAAAAATACTACTCCCCCAGACAAAGTAAGTGAGGGTAATTGGTCTGCAGAAAGCCGGGACCCATTTACAGGAAAAATGTATTCCGCTGAAAAGGGTCGAAAAGCTCTACAAGATCAAAATGCGTCAAACTTTAATAAAAACTTTGAAAGCTCTTATCAGTCAAATACAGAAAATCAAGGTAGACCCAACACATTTTCAGATGCTCCGCTTACGCCTTATGATACAAAAGGTAAAAATCCACCTATTAGAAAAGAATTTCAGGCACCTTACGCTGGATTTGGTGGAGTAGGTGAACTACCAAAACCTAAACAGGGACTTAGTACAAATGCTCCCATAGATAAAAAAGATGAAAAAGCCGAAGACGTTGAGTTGGATGAGATTGGTGTAGACACAAAAGGTAGAACATGGGAAGGTTCTAAAAATAATCCAAATAATAAGGTAAATAAAAAAGAAAAAATAGACTACGATCCTGACATAATGCCAGACGCTTACAATCCTGATAAAAAGGGAGGTAACGCTTCTCCTCGTATTTCTCCGTACCCCGATGAATCTTTTGCAGATTATATGAAAAGACGTGTAGATCAGGGTGTAAGATTTGGTACAGAAGAGGGTAAAACAGAGACATACGAAGACAGAGGTATTCAATTTAGAGACGGTCAATTTCCTTTTAGTAAAAAGCTTAAAGAAGCAGAGATTTTAAACAACTATAATAAAACTCAAGATAGCTCTACTTTTGAAAGCAGATACGAAAAAAGATTAGAAAGTGGTCAGCGCATAGACCCTAATAGCAGTGAAAGACTAAAATATCGCAGAGATATTAATGATCCTTATGCACCTTCAGAATCACAACATTTAACTTTAGATCAAATTAAAAAATTAGGCCCTTACGGTGGCGAAAACGCCAGTTCTATGTCACAAGAAGCGGGCTCGGAAAGGCGCTCCGTTGCACCAGAACCAACACCAGCCGCTCCGCCCACTGCTACAGAAAATAGTAATAACGAAAAAACTAGTGTTAGTAGTAATTCAGATAACAATAGTGGTGGTAAATCAACTAGCGGAACAACCGCAGGACAGGATGAACCTACGTTAAATCAAATTCCTACACGTATAGATTCACTTGGCCTCGTTTTAATAAACACCCCTGACGTAGCTTAATACAGTTTTTAACCTTAATTTTACGTGAAAGAGGCATTCAAATGGCATCAACTCCTTTAAGCGATCCTTTAGCTACTAGAGCAAGAAAAGTAGATGATAAAAAATATTATATTGCTGAGATTCATCAGCCTTCTAAAAGCTTAATATTTAGAGCATTTGTTCCTGAATCTTTTAACCTTAGTATTCAAAACCATTGGGAACCTATATTTGGTGATATAAACCAGGGAACATCAATTGTTAGCAGAGGCGCGCAAGCTTTAGGCTTACCAATTAACGTTAAACCTTTATCACGTCAGATTTGGATTGGTACAGAACCTATTGAAATGACTTTTACGTTCCATATAGACAGTTATAGTAATACAGAAAAAGATGTAGAAGAACCTATTAAAACGTTAGCCCGTATGGGCACACCAATTAGGAAGGACGGGGGCATCTTTTTGGAGGCCCCCGGCCCTTCTCTAATATCTGATGAAAATCGCTTATACCTAAGAATTGGTCGTTTCTTTACATTGGACAGCATAATCTTAAGAAACATAGATATTACTTTTTATACTGTAGCGGATCGTGCTGACGGTCGATACATGTCTGCAGATATTAACGTAACCTTGGCTACTGCTTATACTCCCGATCAAGCGGATATTCTAAACTATTTTGCTAAAGGTCAAGCAGGCGGCGATCCCGGTGCAAACGCTAGTTCTCAGATACCAGGAGGAGAAACCTTAGAAAAACTAAAAAACGCAGGCTCCGCTGCTATAGACAGTTACAGAAATTCTTCCTTAGATCAGATTATTGGTAAAAACTTCAATTTCTTCTAGGAGCTTTAAATGGCAGATTTTATCGATACCGTTATAAATTCTACAAACTATGATAAACGCTATGCGTCAAACAATCTTATGCGTACTTATCAGTTGGAGTATGCAGATGGATCATTAGAGGAAAGAATTGATTACAGCGATTGGCGCTATACCTCTATCATCAAACGTTTACGCAAATTTACGCCTTATACTTACAATGGGTTTGAAAAGTTTACGGCTATTGTAAAGCGCTATTACGGAAATACTACAATCTATCGACTAGTTTTAACTTTCAATGGTTTTATGCATCCTTATGAGATACCTCGTGGAGCGGTTATCAAGTTGTTTGATCCATTAGAATTAAAAGAACAAATACAGAAATTAAACAATAAAAAACAGGGAGCCTCTGGTCGCTCCGTACTAGTTTAAGGTTGAAGCATGAGTGAAGTCCAGCATCAACATTTAGTACAAATGTCGGTAAGTGGTAAAGAAGTACCTGTCAGTCTATCCTCTTTTCAAAGTCTTGCAATTGTCGAGAATATTTCTACAAAATTGCCTGCCATTGAATTTGCGTACAGCGATGCGAGTAACGCTTTAGTTGATAATCTTTTAGTTGACGACGTAAAGATGGGTTTTGTACTTCACTCTGCAAACTATAATGATCCCGAGCAGCCTTTAGAGTTTATATTTAGAGCAAAAGGTGCAAAATACGTACCTGTAGGTAATAGAACACTTGTGACTTGTTCTGGAATTTTTGATCGCATGGAGTATCTTAGAAAGATACAAAAAATGCCAGTTGAAGGAAATTCTAGTGATAGCGCTAAAAAGATAGCTCAACAGAACGGTTTTGGTAAATTTGATATAGACTCTACAAACGATAAGCAGTGGTGGCGCCCTAAAGGCCAAATGCAGTTTGTAGAAAGCTTTGTACGCCATTTAGTAACGCACGGGCGAGCCGATGAAAAATCGGTTTTAAGCTTGGGTGTATCAGACGATGGTACTTTTCATTTTAAAAACGTTGCAAAACTTGCTGAGAAAAAGGGCGGCAGACGAATTACAGAGGTAGAGCGCGTAAATAGAGATAATGGTGATATACCCCTTTTAGCTTGGCAAATTAAAAGCTTAGGTGGTCTTATAAATACTATGTCTGGGTATGGTTCAAATGTTGTACAAGAAAAACTAACAGGCGTAGCTGATATTATTTCAAAGGTTAACATACCCATACTTGGTGGTGCTTTAAACATGAGTTCTGCTGTTCAAGGCGCTGTTCAGGAAGTTGTTAAAATCTATGCCCCTACAGATTTAGGTAATACTCATAAAAAGTTCTATGAAGCTAAAGAACAGAATGTTCGAGGTTTGCAGCAACTACAGTCTTGTTCTGTAGAGTTTATGACAAATATGGCTACGGGTTTGAAGATTTACGACGTTGTAGATTTTCAACCGCATTTAACAACAAACAATGAATTGTTTAGTGCTATAGCCGGATCATATATTATTAGTTCCAAAACTAGATATTTTAACAAGTCTATCTACCGGGAAAAGTTTACTCTAGTACGTTCGGGGTTTGGGGCTCAAAAAGGTCAGGTAGGGTTTCAATCATAGGAGGATTTAAATGTTAACATCTTTTGCTAGTTATTTTGCTACCCGCCAGACTTCTATCAAAGGCCAAAAATTAGTCTCCGAGGTTGTTAAGCACCATCCAGATCAAAACGGTCTAGTACAAATTCGTACTCGTAATATACATGATGATTGGCCGGAAGCAGCTTTACCCTGGGTTCAAATGAAGGGAGGTTATGGTTCTGGTAATAATCAAGGTACTACAGATACCACAAAACAAATCCCGCCGGTAGGCTCAAAAGTTTACTCTCAATTTGAGGATGATAGTCAGTATCACGGTGTTTACTTTGGCGGACCCGCTTCCGATGATAAAAAAATTCCAGAATTTACAGGTGAAAATTACGGTCATACCTACGGACAAGCTGATCCTGGCGGTCATTTAGTTGTTACAAATACAAAAGAGGGTTCGGAATCTTATTCGCGTACCCATCCTACAGGTACAACACACGGTATGGATAAAGACGGTGGATATAATGTAAATGCTGCTAAAAAAGTTAGTATGGGTGGTGAAGAAGGTATGTTTAAATTTGATAAAGATGGTGCGTTGGAGTTTGGCGGTGATCTAGTAATTAGGGCAGGTGGTAAAGTTACGTTTGAGGGTAAATCTATGGAATTTAAACATGGTGGCGCCACTTCTACTACTCCAATTACCCTTGGTGGTGGCGGTCCTTCCGCGCCGTCGAGCCGCACAAAACCTGTAAAAAGAGGCCGTCCAAAGTATAAAACTCCCGGTATGAGTGTTTAAATGAGCAACGGTATTGGCAGCCAAGTAATTGTAAACAACTTTCCTACGACAAATACCACGGAAAGTATAAGTAGTGAAGTTTTAGACAATTTAGTTGATGTAAATCTATTATTTTCTTATAATAGAAACAATATACTATTGGTGTCTGGATTAGACGCTATAAATAATATGATTTTAAACTTGGCTTTTACACGCCCCGAAGAACGAGACTTTGAACCAGAGTTTGGTACTAAAATACTGAATATCATTCATGAACCAAACGATTCAATTATTGCTTCTCAGGTAGAGATTGAATTGTTTGATAAAGTAGAATACTGGATACCTGTAGCAAAATTTGTGGTAGGTGCTGTTATTTGCCAGCCTTTACCACAGTATCAAAGCTATAGAATAATTATAGGCTATAAAGAAAGAGCTACAGGTATTGAAAATACGTTTAGCTTCTTACTATCGGACTCTGGAAGGAAAATTTGAGGAGCTTAAATGTCTATAAACTTGCAGCCGTACGTTTCTAGACCTATTCCTGATCTAGCAACAGCACTACATAATAAGATTCAGGAGTCTCTAAATATAGATGTACCGTTTGTTAAAATTGCTTCATTTATTTCAGACTACGTAGAAGAAACCGAAGAACAGTCGTTTGAGTTGAGCCGTACTAAACCAGATTTTGAGCAAATCAAACAGCAAATGATAAGCCGCTTAAGACAAAAAGATTCCTGGCGTATTCTCTTGCAAGCGGGTGTTGGCGAAACCCTATTGGAGTTTGTGGCGACCGTTGGTGATTACGGACAAACGTCAATTCAACGCGCTTATCAAGAAACTTCGTACGAGGGACGTTTAACCTCTTCAATTTTAACTATTACTCGTACACTAGGCGTTCATATTGATAGAAACGTTCCAGCTGAAGTTGTAGTTGAGCTTTACGGAGATACTATTGATTCTCTGCAAAATCTTACAATCCCGCCTTTATCTCAGTTTTCAGTAGGCGGTATACCGTTCTTTAATCGTGAAGCAATTATATTCAATAACAATACAGAAATCGATCCTTTGCAGGTTACTTTATATCAAGGGTCTGTACAAATCGAATTATTTATGTCTACAGGCACTCCATTTCAGTCAGTCGAAATCGGTCAAGACGATTACCGTGTAGCAGATAAAGATATATATTGTTATATAGATGACCTTGAGTACACCTTTACAGAGGATGGTTTATGGAGATA
>Ga0182231_1000273_pt1 | contig 11907 bp, 11 predicted proteins | sample G6R1MG_29_FD_129667 | JGI IMG/M metagenome (GOLD analysis project Ga0182231, IMG submission 129667) | Miscanthus phyllosphere microbial communities from Michigan, USA - G6R2_NF_07NOV2016_LD1 MG | ecosystem: Host-associated > Plants > Phyllosphere > Phylloplane/Leaf | place: USA: Michigan...
AAAGAACGCCGGGTCGCCCCGGAAACTCAGCTCAACCAAACCGCGCGGTCACCCACACGAAACCCGGTTGCCAGACTTGGAAGACCGTGGTACCGAACTCACCATCAGCAAGTCGTCCCAGCGATCCGGAGCGTCTAGAGCCCCGCCGACCCCCTGTCAACCCAGACAATCCAGCACCGCCAGACCACCCAAAAGACAGACAAAACACCCAAGAGACAAAAACAGTGGACCATCCAGCAAATGCCGGATCATCCATCCGATAACCGTCTCGAAGATGCACCAGACAAACAACCCCGCCAGTCCCGTAAGACCCGCTGGCCGCCGCCGATGAGTGGGGTATACGGACCCGCACCCGGCCCGTCAACGGCCAAATGACGGAAGAATGCATTTTTCGCGACAGACCCACGACACGGCGCCCAGGAGCCTTCCCGCGCGACGCGGTAGGCTTTCCTCATGCGGGCCGCACTCATTGGGGGGGCAGCCGACGGACTATGGTCTCATCGGCCGGACTGCGGAACGCGGCTCGGTCGAGGGTGCTCCCTCGCGAAAAGCTCTTACGACGTGCCGCGATCGCAGGTTCCCTCGCACGGTGCCCGACCGCCGAGGCGACGGGCGATCCATGGCCGGAGGGGCAGGAACAGTCGGTAGGCGCCTTCAGCCAGCCACGGCACGCCAGGGATATGGCGGATCCAGGCGAGCCGCCGCCAGCCGGGCAGGTGCGACCAGAGGGTGAAGAAGCCGGCGGCGCCCGATGCGAACCGCCCTGCCCCATCGCGGACATGGAAGCGGGCCCGGGCGTCCGCACGGCTGAGACCGCCGAGATCGGCCGGGCCGTCCTGACTCACATCCACCCAAGCCAGGGCATCCGCGCCCCGGCAGCGGCGGTAGGTCCGGATTTCGGCTGCGCAGAGAGGGCAGGCGCCGTCGTAGTAGACGGTGAGTGGGGCATAGGGCGTCGTGTTCATCCCCATGAGATAGGGCGGCACACACGAAAAACGGCCGCGACAGGTGTCGCGGCCGTCCGGTCTTCGATGCGGGAATGTCTCAGTAGCCCGAGCGGATCTTCAGGGCCTCGCGTCCGGCGTAACGGGCCTGCGAGCCGAGGCCCTCCTCGATGCGGATGAGCTGGTTGTACTTGGCCAATCTGTCGGACCGGGCGAGCGAGCCGGTCTTGATCTGCCCGCAATTCGTCGCGACGGCCAGATCCGCGATGGTCGAATCCTCGGTCTCGCCCGAGCGGTGGGACATCACCGCCGTGTAGCCGGCGCGCTGGGCCATATCGACTGCTGCCAGTGTCTCGGTGAGGGAGCCGATCTGGTTCACCTTCACCAGGATGGAATTGGCCGTCCCCTCGCTGATGCCGCGCGACAGGCGCGTGACGTTGGTGACGAACAGGTCGTCGCCGACGAGTTGGCAGCGGTCGCCGACCCGGTCGGTAAGGAGCTTCCAGCCGGCCCAGTCGTCCTCCGACATGCCGTCCTCGATGGACAGGATCGGGTAGCTGTCGACCAGCTTGGCGAGGTAGCTCACCTGGGCCTCGATATCCCGGGTCTGGCCCTCGCCCTCGTACCGGTAGGCGCCGTCCTTGAAGAACTCCGTGGCGGCGCAGTCGAGGGCCAGCACCATGTCGGTGCCGGGCTTGAAGCCGGCGGCCTGAATCGACTGCATGACGAAATCGAGGGCGGCCTCGGCCGAGGGCAGGTTGGGGGCGAAGCCGCCCTCGTCACCCACGTTCGTGTTGTGACCGGCCTTCTTGAGCGCACCCTTCAGGGTGTGGAACACCTCGGCACCCATGCGCACGGCCTCGGCGAGGGACGAGGCCCCCACCGGCATGATCATGAACTCCTGGAAGTCGATGGGATTGTCCGCGTGGGCGCCGCCGTTGATGATGTTCATCATCGGCACGGGCAGCACCCGACCCTGCGTACCACCGATGTAGCGGTAGAGCGGCAGGCCGGCGGTCTCGGCCGCGGCCTTCGCCACGGCGAGTGAGACGCCCAGGATGGCGTTGGCGCCCAGGCGGGCCTTGTTGGGGGTCCCGTCGAGCTCGATCATCGCCTCGTCGATGGCGATCTGGTCTTCGGCATCCATGCCCCCGATGGCGTCGAGGATGTCGGATTGCACGGCGTTGACCGCCTTGCGCACGCCCTTGCCGCCGAACCGGCCCTTGTCGCCGTCCCGCAGTTCCACGGCCTCGTGGGCGCCGGTGGAGGCGCCGGAGGGCACGGCCGCCCGGCCGAAGGAGCCGTCCTCGAGGAGGACATCGACCTCGATGGTCGGGTTGCCCCGGCTGTCGAGGATCTCGCGGGCGGCGATGTTGGTGATCGCGGTCATGCAGGAGCCTTCTTGCGTCGTTGCGATCCGTGAGCGTGTCCGGTGCCGGGCCCGTTCCGCCTCCCCGCGCCCAAGGGAGGAGCGGGGTCGAGATCGCGATTCTGTCGAGGCTTATCCGCCAACGTCTCGCATCGGGCAAGCGCCCGACCCGTGCGGGCGAGCGGCAAGACCCCCAAGAATGTTCGCCCGACGGTCAAGAATTTCTTGTCGGCGCCGCTTGCATGCGACCGGCAGTGACGAACCGCCGGATGCACCCCGTGCCCGCGCGCGCTATAGCGGGGGAATGACGCACGCGCCCCTGAACCCCGAAACGCTCCAACTGGGGCAGGCCACCCCCCTGCCCGGCTCTCCCGAGGAGGCCCGCCTCGACCGGGTTCCGAACCCGCATCCGGGCACGGATTACCTCGCCCGCTTCACGGTGCCGGAATTCACCTCACTCTGCCCCGTCACGGGCCAGCCGGATTTCGCCATCCTGGTCATCGATTACGTGCCGGACCAGTGGCTCGTGGAGTCGAAGTCGCTCAAGCTCTACCTCACGGCGTTCCGCAACCACGGCGCCTTCCACGAGGATTGCACCGTGGGGATCGGCCTGACCCTGACGGCGTTGCTGGTGCCGCGCTACCTGCGCATCGGCGGCTACTGGTACCCGCGCGGCGGCATTCCCATCGACGTCTTCTGGCAGACCGGTGAACCGCTGGCGTCGGTGTGGCTCCCTGAACAAGGAGTGCCGCCCTACCGGGCGCGCTAGCCACAAGCGGGCCTGGCATCTCTCGGCGATCTTACCGGTCTTCGTAGACCGCGCGCCGGACCTGCTCGATGAACCTGTTCTGCGCCTCCGTCGGTCCCTGGTGGACCGTGGCCACCGCTCTGAGCATCCGGCAGAGGTCGTCCCGTTCGGTTTGGGTGAGACGGTCCCGCAGGAGCGGCGCGAGAGACCGGATCGCCGTATCGGGCTCGGGCGCCTGATCGGCCGCGTGGCGGATCACCACCATGCGTGTCGCGAGATCGTCGCCCGGGTCGGTCACGTCGCGCATCTGGGTCAGGATCTCGTTCTCCTGTTCGGGTGTCGGAACGCCCCGCTGTCGAGCCACCAGCATCATCAGCACGCCGGCCGCGTCGGAGGGATTGCGCAGGGATCGCAGGGGGGCCGAACGAATCTGGCGTTCGCTCGCCTGTCGACGTCGGGCGGTACGCCAATCCCGTACGGCGTGATCGATGTGCTCCATGCCGTGTCCGTACCTGACCCAGTAGATCAGGCCGGTCACGAGTGCCCCTGCCATGGCGATGAGGATCGGCATCCGGGATGTCCTCCATGCGCATGCGCGCGGGCATCCCATGCAATTTTGGCGGGCTGTCTTCAATGGCTTCGACCGAGGGGTGCGGGCTTTTCCGCTTCACGCCATCGATCGAAGCCCGAAACGAAGAGGGCGGCTGGCTTGGCGCCAGCCGCCCCACGGCTTTGGCCGTTCGCGAAGCTCAGTAGCCGTATCCGTAGGCCGGCGCGCCATAACCGTAGGCCGGACGACCGTAACCACCGCGATAGTAGGAATCCCGGGCGGCACCGGCTGCGATGGCTCCCGCGGCGAGACCCGCGATCCCCAAGCCGACGGCGGCCCCGGTCCCGATCCCACGACGTCCGCCGCCGCGATAGGCATGGCGGCCATAGCCGCCGTGACCGTAGCCACCATGGCCGTACCCACCGCGACCGTAGCCATGGCCGTGCCCGGGGCGCGCCTCGGCTGCGGTGGTCGCCGCGAGGGCGCCGAGGGAAAGGGTCATGGCGGTGATCATTGCAAGCTTACGCATGGGGCTCCTCGACGTGTTGCATCTCTTGACGAGAACAACAGGCCGGACGCGCGTCGAGTTCCCCAATCGGGTCTTCGGCTCGCTTTCCCCGTGGATTCACGAGGATTGCGCCTCATCCGATCGGGGATTGTGGGGCCGCTTTGGCGAGGCGGTCGAAGGCCTGCAAGTTGGCGAGGAGAGCCGGCATGTCCTTCAGCGCCACCATGTTCGGGCCGTCCGACGGCGCGTGATCGGGATCGGGATGGGTCTCGACGAACAGGCCTGCGACGCCCACCGCCACGGCGGCGCGGGCGAGCACCGAGACGAACTCGCGTTGACCGCCGGAGGTGGCACCCTGCCCGCCCGGCTGCTGCACCGAATGGGTGGCGTCGAACACCACCGGGGCGCCATGGGTCACCCGTGCCATGATCGGCAGGCTGCGCATGTCGGAGACGAGGGTGTTGTAGCCGAAGGAGGCACCGCGCTCGGTCACCAGCACGTTGGGGTTGCCGGCATCCGTCACCTTGGCGGCCACATGCGCCATGTCCCAGGGGGCGAGGAACTGCCCCTTCTTGACGTTGACCACCCGGCCGGTGGCGGCGGCGGCCAACAGGAGGTCGGTCTGCCGGCACAGGAAGGCCGGGATCTGGAGGACGTCGATGACCTCGGCCGCCACGGCGCATTGCCCGGCCTCGTGCACGTCCGTGAGGACGGGCAGGCCGAACCGCTCCTTGATCTCGGCGAAGATCGGCAGGGCGCTCATAAGCCCGAGGCCGCGCGCCGTGCCGCCCGAGGTGCGGTTGGCCTTGTCGAAGGAAGCCTTGAACACGAGGCCGATGCCGAGTCTCTCCGTCATGCCCTTGAGGGCGTCGGCGATCTCCACGGCGTGGTCGCGGCTCTCGAGCTGGCAGGGGCCGGCGATGAGGGCGAAGGGCAGGTGGTTGGCGAAGGCCACGGCGCCGGCCTGGACGATGGGGCCTGCGGTGCTGGGAGCGATCTCGGACATGGGAGCGGTCTAGCCCGCCGGGCGGTTCACGAAAAGGCCGGCGCGGCGGCGCAGGGGCTCGACCGATGTCACGAGGCAGACCGTGAGGCTGCCGGCGAGACCGTCCGCGCGCGGCCCGGTCTCGCAGCGCAGGGCCGCCCTGCCGGCGATGCCCTCGCGGGGCATCCCCGTCAGCAGCGAATCCTGATGCAGATTCAGCGCGAGACCCTCGACCTCCTCGGCCCGGGCACCCGTGAGCGCGTGGGCCGCCGCCCCGATCAGTGCGAAGAACCGTCGGTCCGGTTCGCGCGCTAGGGACCCGAGGACGATTCGGCGCGGTGCCCGGCAGGCGAGGCTCATGCGCTCGGCATCGGCGGCCCGGAACACGGCGCCCGTCCCGGCACGGCCGGCCAGCGACGCGCCCGTGGTTCGGATGACCCTGGCGGTGAGGACGTCGCAGGCGTCGGCGGCCTGGGTCGGCCCTCCGGCCATGGTGGCGATGAAGCCGGCGGCGAGAGCCATGGACGCACGACGTGTCATGAGCGAAGTCATTAAGGCGAACCGGTGGGATGGCAAGGCGCCACAGGTTTCATCGCTCCGCGCCGAGCGACCCCGTCCGCTCCTCCCGGCAGGCCGGGTTGGCGCTCGGGCGCAGGACCCGCGACAGGCGCACCGGGTGCGAGCCGGCCTCGTTCTCCAGGACGCCCGTGAGGGCATCGACCCCGAGGGTGCCGGTGAAGCGGATCGTGCGGCCGTCCGTCTCCGCCTCGAAGGCGAGACCCTTGGTGGCATCGTCGAGACGAACGGTCTCGACCTGGACCGGTCCGGAAAGGGTCGCCGCCTCGTAGACGAGGGTGTCGCCCAGGGGCGAGCGACGGAGGGTGACGCGCTGGCCGACGGTCTCGCTTTCCTGCGCCCTGCAAAGATCCGTGTAGATGTAGGTGCCCGAGGCCCAGGACGGCCGGGCCTGGGCGAGGCCGGGAAGCGCCGCCGACAGGGCGACGGCGACGCTCAGGGTCCGTATCATCGCTCCATCCACCATCGCCGCCTCCCGATCACCGACGCACGATGGGGTGCGTCGGTTTCCGGTTTGCGTCGGGCGGATTACGCGGCCGTGCGTTCGCGCACCCGGCGCTCCGCCTCGACGGAAGCAAGAAGGATGCACACGGCGATGCCCTCGGCGGCGGCGGTGCAGTCCTTCAGGCTCGGGTACGAGGGGGCGAGGCGCAGGACGCTGTCGCGCGGGTCGCGGCCGTAGGGCGAGGTCGCCCCGGCCGGGGTCAGGGCGAGGCCGGCTTCCTTGGCCAGCCGCACCACCTCGGTGGCCGTGCCGTCCCGGGCCTCGACGGTGATGAAGTAACCGCCCTCGGGCTTCGTCCACTTGGCCGCGCCCGTGCCGGCGAGGTGGCGCTGCAGGGCTTCCTCGACGGCGGCGAATTTCGGGGCCAGGAGGGCGCGGTGCGCGTCCATGTGGGCGTCGAGGCCCGCGCGATCGCGCAGGAAGCGGACATGGCGCAGCTGGTTGAGCTTGTCCGGCCCGATGGTGCGCTTCGAGGCGCGGGCGAGGTACCAGCGCACGTTGTCGGGCGAACCCGCGAAGAAGGCGAGGCCGGCGCCGGCTAGCGTGATCTTCGAGGTCGAGGCGAACACGAAGGCCCGGTCGGGGTTCCCCGCCTCGGCGCACAGGGTGAGGATGTTCGCGACTTTGACCCGCTCGGGGGTGAGGTGGTGCACCGCGTAGGCGTTGTCCCAGAACAGGCGGAAGTCGGGGGCGGCGGTCTTCATGGCGGCGAGCCGCCGGACGGTCTCGTCGGAATAGGTCTCGCCCGATGGGTTCGAGTATTTCGGCACGCACCACATGCCGCGCACGGCCGGATCGGCGACGGCGGCCTCCACCACGTCCATGTCGGGGCCCTGCCCCGTCATCGGCACGGGGATCATGCGGATGCCGTAGGCTTCGCACAGGGCGAAGTGACGATCGTAGCCCGGCACCGGACACAGGAAGGCGATGTCGCTCTCCTTCGACCAGGGCTTGGCCGAACCGGGCACGCCCGTGAGCAGGGCCCAGGCGATGCTGTCGTGCATCATGGCGAGGCTCGAATTGTCGCCGACCACGATCCCGTCGGCCGGCGCGTCGAGGAGGTGGGTGAACAGGGCGCGGACCTCGGCGATGCCCTGCTGGCCGCCGTAGTTGCGCGCGTCCTCGCCGGCCTGGGTGACGTAGTCGCCGTTGCCGGCGAGCCCCAGCATCCCGGCGGCGAGATCGAGCTGCTCGGGCGAGGGCTTGCCGCGGGTCATGTCGAGCTTGAGCCCCCGGGCCTTGAAGGCCTCGTAGGCGTCGCGGGCGCGGGCGTGAAGATCCGCGAGATCGGCGGGCGTCCGATCGGCGATGGTGGTCATGGTGCGGTTCCGAATGGTTGGGCTGGGGGCAATCAAACGGGGTGCACCATGGCCTCTCTCACCGTCCGCGTCACCCCGCCCCCGCCGCGTTCCAGGGCGCCCCGCCCTGCATGGCCGACCCTGCGGGCCGACGCAGACGCCGTTCTCCCCTGGACCGGGCCGACCTCATCGCATGGGAGGAACACCGGATCGTCCGTCACGGACGAGGAGCTTCACCGCGGGGCGCTTCACGGCTCGACCGTGGCGCCCGGCCGGCCGGGTCGCCTTCGCGCCGACCGGCGCCCAGGCCACGGACCTGTACGAGGCCCCGCGCCGGGCGCAATCCCCTCCATCGGTCCTCGAACGAAAGGAAGCCGGCCACGGGGGACCGGCTTCGAGTCGAGGAGGGAGGCATGAGGACGGGCGGGCGGCCACTCGGCCGCCCGGGTCGGATCAGCCGGCCTTGTTGAGGGCCACGGCGACGAAGCGGGTGGTGCCCTTCGCGCTCTTGACGCGCATGAGCACCGCCTTGCGGCCGCTCGACTCGGCCGAGCGGATGCGCTCGGCGACCTCCGAGGGCCGGGAGACGCTGGACCCGGCGACATCGAGGATGATGTCGCCCTGCTCGATGCCCTTGGCCGCCGCCGGACCGTCGGGATCGACCTCCATCACCGCGACCCCCTCGTCGCCCGCTCCGACCTCGGAGGCCGGAGCGAGGCTGAGGCCGAGGCGGGGCTGGCCGTCGGAGGATGAACTACCCCGGCCGCCCGTCGCCGACTTCGGATCGTTCGGCAGCGCGCCGAGTTCCACCGTGGCGGTGTCGGACTTGCCGGCCCGGAGGTAGGCGAGTTCGACCTTGGCACCGGGCTTGAGGCCGGCGATGCGGCGGGACAGTTCCTTGGCGTCGTTGACCGGGGTGCCGTTGACCGACTCGATGACGTCGCCGGACTTGAGACCCGCCTTGGCGGCGGGCGTCCCGGCCTCGGCGTGATCGACGAGCGCGCCCTTGGCCTTGTCGAGGCCCAGACCATCGGCGATGTCCTTCGTCACCGGCTGGACCTGAACGCCGAGGTAGCCACGGGCCACCTTGCCGTCGGCGCGGAGCTGATCGACCACCGCCTGCACGGTCTCGGCGGGGATGGCGAAGGCGAGGCCGACGCTGCCGCCCGACGGCGAGGCGATGGCGGTGTTCACGCCGACCACTTCGCCGCCGACGTTGAAGGTCGGTCCGCCCGAATTGCCCTTGTTGATGGGCGCGTCGATCTGCAGGAAGTCGTCGTACGGGCCGGCGCCGATGTCGCGGCCGCGGGCCGAGACGATGCCGGCGGTCACCGTGCCGCCGAGCCCGAACGGGTTGCCGATGGCCACCACCCAGTCACCGACGCGGGGCGCCGACTTGCTCAGGGAGACGTACGGGAAGGTGCCGCCCTCGGTGATCTTGAGGAGCGCGAGGTCGGTCTTCGGGTCCTTGCCGATGACCTTGGCGTCGAGGGTGCGGTTGTCGTCGAGGGTCACCTGCACGCTCTTGGCCTTGTCGACCACGTGGTTGTTGGTGACCACGTAGCCATCGGCCGAGATAATGAAGCCCGAGCCCATGGCGCCGCGCTGGCCCTGGCGCTTGGGACCCTGGCCGCCGAAACCGGGGCCGCCCTGCCCACCGGGGCCGCCCTGGCCGAAGCGCTTGAAGAACTCGCGCAGCTGCGGCGGCACGTTCTGCTGACCCTGGCTCGGGCCGTCGTCGTCGTCCGAGGTCGCGCTGTCGTCGAGCTTCACCTTCACGGCGACGACGCCGGGCTTCACCTTGTCGACGACGGTGGCGAAGGAGCCCGGCGGATGGTCGGGGGTCTCGATGGGGTTCTTCGACAGGGCCTGGGCGTGGACGGGGGTCACCGGCTGGGTGACGACGCCGACGGCGCCCGTCGCCACGAGGGCGGCCACGGCGACGGAGGCGAGGGCATTGCGGCGCAGGCGGTTCGGCTGGGCGGACATACGGGGTCTCCGGATCGGGGGGCACCACCGAGCGGCGGGCCGTGATCCAGGGTGTAGGGCCGGCCGGGTGACCCCGCCGTGGCGGCGACATTACAAGTTGGACAGGTTCGGCTCAGGTACCAGTCCGGCGCGCCAGCGCAGGTCGAGGAGGAGCCCGCGCGGGTGAGTGTCGAGCAGGAGCGTCACCGGCACGCCCGCCGCGTTCAGGAGCCGGGCCGCCCAGTGGTTGCAGACGTTGGCGTAGGAGAAGCGCCCCTCCCCTTCGTAGAACAGGCTCGGCCCGTAGAGGCCGGGACCGCCCGCCACGGGCTGCCCCTCGGCGAGGCGAAAGCTCGCGTCGAGGCGCGCGAGGAGGCGGGCCAGCCCGGCGCCCGAGACCCGCACGGCCACGATGTCGGAATGTGGGAAGCTCGCTCGCACGGTCCGCTCCAGGCCGACCACCTGGACCACGCCGGCACGTCCGCCGGGGGTGAACAGGGCCTCCAGGGCGAGGCGCAGGTCGAATTCGGCCAGCGTCGGCGTCGCGCGGTAGAATCGAGCCTCGCCCCAACCGAATTCGAGGTCCGGGTAGGCCCGGAACCGCTGGGCGATGGCGCGCAGGGCCGCGCCGGCGCCCTCCCCCGTCAGGGCCTCACGCGGGATCACGAGGCCGGAATGCCAGCCGTGATTGACGAGGTGGATGGTCCGGGCGTCGGATTCCGCCGCGGGATACAGCGCCGGGTCGCCCGGGCTCGCCGTGAGGAGCACGGCGAGGGCGAGGATCGCGAACAGGCCGGCGAGGCCCAGGGCCAGCCGGCGCAGGGTCACGGAGTTTGATCGGTGAGCCGGCTCAGGGCCTCGGTGATCTTCTCCAGGCGGGCGGCCTGGGCCGCGCGGCGCTCGTGCTGCTCGTCCACGATCTCGTCGGGCGCGCGGGCCATGAAGTCGGCGTTGGCGAGCTTGGCGTCGATCTTCTCGATCTCGCCCGCCGCCTTGACGGCTTCCTTGCGGAGCCGCGAGACCTCGGCGCCGAGATCGACGATGCCCTCAAGCGGCAGGGCCGCCACGGAGCCGCGCACGAGGAGTTGCACCGCGTTCCTCGGGGCCGTCTCCTCGAATCGGATCTCGGACAGGCGCGCGAGGCGCAGGAGGGTGTCGCTCCAGCGCGTGGCGCGGGCCTTCAGGGCGTCGTCGGCCCCGATCACCACGAGGGGGATCTGGGCGCCGGCCGGCACTCCGGTCTCCGAGCGGGCCGAGCGGATCTCGGAAACGAGGTCCACGAGCCAGCCCACCTCGGCCTCGGCCTCGGCGTCGTTCAGGGCGGTGAGATCGGGCCACGGCGCCAGGGCGAGGAGGCCCCGATCGGCCAAGCCCTCTCCCTTGATGGTCCAGAGTTCCTCCGTGAGGAACGGCATGAACGGGTGCAGGAGCTTGGCGATCTGGTCGATGAGGAAGGCGACGGTGGCTTGCGTCTCAGCCCTCGACGCGGCGTCGACGTCCTCGCCCTGGAGCACGGGCTTAGCGAGTTCGACGTACCAATCGCAGAAGATGTTCCAGACGAATCGGTAGGCCGCCGCCGCCGCGTCGTTGAAGCGGTAGGCATCGAGCGCCGCCGTGACCTCGGCGACGGCGCGGGCCGCCTCGCCGAGCGCCCAGCGGTTCAGGGGATCGGTGGCGGCCTCCGGGCGGTAATCGGCCCGGAGCACGCAGCCGTTGATCTCGGCGAAGCGCGAGGCGTTCCAGAGCTTGGTCGCGAAGTTGCGGTAGCCCTCGACGCGGTTCACCGCGAGCTTGATGTCCCGCCCCTGCGCGGCCATCGCCGCCAGGGTGAAGCGCAGGGCGTCCGCCCCGTACTGCTCGATGAGGCCGAGCGGATCGACGACGTTGCCCTTCGACTTCGACATCTTGGCCCCGGCCGCGTCCCGCACCAGGGTGTGGAGGTAGACGGTCGAGAACGGCACCCGGTCGGTGACGTGGAGGCCGAGCATCATCATCCGGGCGACCCAGAAGAAGATGATGTCCTTGCCCGTCACCAGGGTGTCGGTGGGATAGTGGCGCGCGAGTTCGGGCGTGGCGTCGGGCCAGCCGAGCGTCGAGAACGGCCACAGGGCGGAGGAGAACCAGGTATCGAGGACGTCTTCGTCCCGGCGCAGGGCGATCGGACGGCCATGCTGGGCATCCGCCTGGGCTTGCGCCTCCGCCTCGCTCGCCGCCACGAAGACGCCGCCGGTCTCGTCGTACCAGACCGGGATCTGGTGGCCCCACCAGAGCTGGCGCGAGATGCACCACGGCTCGATGTTCTCCAGCCACTGGAAGAACGTTTTTTCGTAGTTGTCCGGCACGAACTTGGTCTGACCGTCGCGCACGGCCTGAAGGGCGCGCTCGGCGAGTGGCTTCACGTTCACGTACCACTGGTCGGTGAGATACGGCTCGATGACCACGTTGGAGCGGTCGCC
>Ga0182231_1000275_pt1 | contig 11874 bp, 12 predicted proteins | sample G6R1MG_29_FD_129667 | JGI IMG/M metagenome (GOLD analysis project Ga0182231, IMG submission 129667) | Miscanthus phyllosphere microbial communities from Michigan, USA - G6R2_NF_07NOV2016_LD1 MG | ecosystem: Host-associated > Plants > Phyllosphere > Phylloplane/Leaf | place: USA: Michigan...
GCGGCGAGCATCGGGCCGACCTCGACCCGTTTCGCGTCGCGCTGCAGCATGAGCCGATCCAGCAGCTCCCGTGGCCGCTCCCGGAGCTTCTCGCCGAGATCCATGATTGCCTCTGAGACGATCTGTGGCCGCACCCCGATATCGGCCGGCGGGATCGCCCCGAGGGCACGCATGATCTCGCGATAGGCCAAGAGGCAGCCTTGGATGGTCCAGTGCGTGTCGGTCCGCAGATACAGCGGAGTCGGGCCGTCGCGACCCGCGCGGAGGGGCGCGAGGAGATCGAGATAAGCCGGGTGCCGGGCGAGGCGCCGGGCGAGGCGCCGGGTCGAGGCCTTGGCCGGGGCGTAGCGCAGCCCCTCGACCTTGTTGTCGTAGACGGACAGCTTCTCTGGCACGATCACGTGCAGGCAGCGGATCCCGAGGCTTTCGGCGCGGCGCGCCCGGGCTTCGATCAGCCGCGTCCAGCCGCGCAGGAGCAGCCAGTGCCGTAGCCCGCCCCGGTAGCGGTCCATGACGCGGTTGCTGCCGCCGATGAGGAACAGCCATCCGTTGCGGCCGACATGTACGCTCTCCCTGCCTGCAGCCATGGCGGTGCTTTAGAGCCGTTCCGGATCCGCTTGCAATCGGGAACGGCCCCTAGCTGCGGGCGTCGGACGCTCGCCTGAGCCCAACCAGCCCCGCGACGGCGGCGAGCGCTTCGGCCGCACCGCACCCGGACGCTTGGGGCGGACCCGACGCGGAGGGCCTGCGTTCGACAAGCATGTCGTCGTCCCCAGCCCTGATGCCCGCCCTGCCGATCGAACGCCCCGATTCGGAACGTCCCCGTCCGGGTCGGCTGTGGCATCCCCGCCGGGTTCTGGTGACCCCGGCCGCGCTGGATTTCGCGCATGGGCGGGCCATGGTGGCGCGCGCCGAGGCGATGGGGCTACCGGTGGAGCGGCTTTCGGCCAACCGCCTCACCGGCCTGCGCGACGCCGATCCGCGCCGGGCCTACATTGCCGCCAAGGCGACCCTCGCCATCACGGTGGCGCCGCCAACCAAGCTCAGGCTCCAGCCGATCCCACCCTCGGCCGACTGGCGCTTCGACCTGGCGGAAGGATGCCCGGCCCACTGCCAGTATTGCTACCTCGCCGGTTCGCTCCAGGGTCCTCCGGTCACCCGCGCCTACGCCAATCTCGACGCGATCCTGGACAACCTTGCCGCCTATGCCGGCCAGGGCGCCGTGACCTCGGCTTCGGTCGAGCGTGCGCATGAAGGCACGACCTTCGAGGCCTCTTGCTACACCGACCCGCTGGGGATCGAGCACCTCACCGGCTCCCTCTCGGCAGCGATCCGGCATTTCGGCGCCTGGGACGCGCCTGTGCAACTGCGCTTCACCACGAAGTTCGCCGCCGTCGCGCCGCTCCTTGACCTGCCGCACAACCGGCGCACGCGCATCCGCTTCTCGGTCAACGCCCGGCCGGCCGCCCGTTACGAGGGCGGCACGGATCCGCTCGACGCGCGTCTCTCCGCGATGGGTGCGATGGCGCGGGCCGGATATCCGGTGGGGCTGACCATCGCGCCGATCATTCCGGTTGCCGGTTGGGAGGCCGCCTATGCCGGCCTGATCCGCGACGCCGCCGACGCGCTCGCCGGAATCCCCGATCTGGACCTCACCGCAGAACTCATCACCCATCGGTTCACGCCGATCTCGAAGACGGTCTTGCGTGCCTGGTATCCCGGCTCGGACCTGCCCCTGGACGAAGCTGACCGCGTCGAGAAGCGCACCAAGTTCGGTACGGTAAAACATGTCTTCCCGAAGCCGTTGATGCAGGCGATGCGCACGCATCTCACGGATTGCCTGGCCCGCGATCTGCCGGCTGCGCGGGTGCTGTACTGGACCTGAGTGGGTTCAGGCGCCATGTCGCCCTGCATGCATGACGCGGCCCCCCTGATCCTGACCCTCGCTTTCGACGAGCCGACCTTCGCCCGCTTCGATGGCGAGCGGCGGCGCCACTTTCCCGAGGCCCTGAACTTCATCCCGGCCCACGCGACCCTGTTCCACCACCTGCCGGGGGATCGGGAGCGCGGCGTGATCGAGGCCGTGACGACCCTAGCCCGCACGGTGCCGGCCCCGGAGGTCGCCGTCACGGGCTTGCGCTTCACAGGGCGGGGTGTCGCCTACGTCCTGGATTCCTCGTCGCTGTCGAACTTCCGGGCTCGGCTCGCCAAGACTTTCGAGCCCTTCCTCACCTCGCAGGATCAACAGGGCTGGCGCCCCCATGTGACGGTGCAGAACAAGGTTGCCCCCGACAAGGCGCGTGCGCTCCACGCCGATTTGGCCACCGGGTTCACGCCGTTCCACTTCACGGCGCCGGCTACCCGGCTGTGGCGCTATCTGGGCGGCCCCTGGGAGGCCGTCGCAACGCTGGCCTTCGGGGAGAATGCCTGATGGGTCTCACGCTGACTGGGGAGAGAGCGCCATGAGGGCGCCGGGTGGCTTGCAGCACAATCCGCTCACCGGGCGGGCAATGGCCGTCTGGCTGCGCCTGCGGTTGAACGAAGTCGGTCCGTTGGTCGCCCTCCTGGGCGTCAGCATCCTCGGCTACGGCTTTTTCTATCTCGCTCACGAGGTCGGCGAGGGCTCGACCGCCGCGCTCGACCGCAAGATCCTGCTCGCCCTGCGCAACCCGGCCGATCTCTCCGACCCGATCGGGCCGCCCTGGCTTGAGGAGACGATGCGCGACATCACCGGGCTCGGCAGCGTCTTCACAGTGCTGTTCCTGACCTGCGCGGTGGCGGCCTACCTGGCGGTGTCCGGGAGGCGTCGGATTGGCGTATTCGTACTCGCCGCGGTGGGCGGCGGCGAACTGGTTTCGACGGTGCTGAAGCTCTTCTACCAACGACCGCGGCCGGATCTCGTGCCCCACGGTATGGAGGTGTTCACCGCGAGCTTCCCAAGCGGCCATGCCACGATGTCGGCGATTGCCTACCTGACCCTGGCGACGCTGGTCGCCCGGATCGACCGCAACCGGCGCGCGAAGGCTCTGGTGCTCGGGCTGGGTGTTGGCCTCACCCTGCTCGTCGGGCTCAGCAGAATCTATCTCGGCGTGCACTGGCCGAGCGACGTGGTGGCCGGTTGGTGCATCGGTGCGGCCTGGGCCTCTCTGTGCTGGTTCGTCGCCCTCCAGCTCCAGCGTCGCGGCGAAGTCGAGGCACCGGATCCGCCGCCCCCAGCCTGACCGCTCGATTAAGGTAAACCGAAGGTTAAGGTGGACCTAACAGCACCATCTAGGCTCGAATGAGGTTGTCGAGCGATTGATCGAAGCGACCTATAGCCTGAGGACAGCGATCGTGACCGAGCGTCGTCAAACCGCCCGCCGCCGCGTCTGTTTCGGCGGACGTGTCCGGGTCGCCGCCTTTCTGCCGGAAATCGATTGCGTGGTGCGCGACGTCTCGCTTGGTGGTGCGAAACTCGGTGTCCCGCCCACGGCCACGCTACCGGACTGCTTCGATCTGTTCATACCCTCTCGCAATGAGATCCGGCGGGCCTTCGTGGCTTGGCGGACCCCCACCGTGATCGGCATCGGTTTCGAGGCGACGCGGGCGGCAAACACGCCGGAAGCGATCGTCCGCCGGCTCGCCGATCGCGAAGCCGAAGTCACGCGTCTGCGCGCCGCGCTTCTTGGTGGAAACGACCGGATGCTGGACTGCGTTCACTGAGGGGACAGGAGCGATATCGGACGCTCGCCCGACGGCGTGGCGATTCGGCGCCGTGACCCGGATTCAGCGGAACGGCGAGGCTCATGGCGGACGACATCCGACTCTCACGACGCAATCTCTTGGCGGCCGGGGGCGCATTGGCCGGTGCCAGCCTCGGCGGCGCGGCCCAGGCGGCCCAGCCCGGTCCCGCGGTTCCGGCTGATACCGGCGCGGTCCAAGGCGGGCGCGTGATGTTTCCGAACTGGCGAGGTCAGGCCGATCGCCCGCCGGCGCCGAGCCCGGCGCCCCAGCCCCCGGGTCAGCGCATCGGCTACTGCGTGGTCGGCCTCGGGCGTCTGAGCCTCGACGAGATCCTTCCGGCGTTCGGAGCAGCCAAGCGTTCGCGTCTCGCCGCGGTGATGTCGGGCACCCCCGACAAGGCCAGGCTCGTAGCTCGGCAATACGGCCTGCCGGATGATGCCGTCTACGGCTACGACGAGTGGGATCGGCTCAAGGCCAATCCCGCAATCCAGGCGGTTTACATCGTGACGCCCAACAGCGTGCACCGGGAGAACGTCCTGGCCGCGGCGGCAGCTGGCAAGCAGGTGCTGTGCGAGAAGCCGATGGCGGTGGCGTCGCAGGAGTGTCGCGACATGATCGCGGCCTGTAACCAGGCCAACGTCAAGCTGATGATTGCCTATCGCTGCCAGTACGAGCCGCACAACCGCGCGGTGATCAAGCTCGCCCGCTCGGGCGAGTTCGGGCGCCCGCGGATGATCCAGGCGTTCAACGGTCAAACAACCGGGCTGCCGGAGCAGTGGCGGCTCAAGAAGGCGCTCGCGGGCGGCGGCTCCCTGCCGGATATCGGGCTCTACTGTCTCAACACCACCCGGGCGGTCCTCGGTGAGGAGCCGGACCTGATCCAGGCCCAGATCCATTCGCCGCCCGACGATCCGAAGTTCCGCGAGGTCGAGGAGACGGTGAGCTTCACGATGCACTTCCCGTCCGGCGTGATCGCGCAATGCACGTCGAGCTACGGCGTCTACGAGGCGCGCAGCCTGACGCTGCACACCGGCAACGCCGCGGTCGATCTGCAGAACGCCTTCGCGTACGAGGGCCAGCGCCTCTTCATCTCTCACCGCGACGGCAAGTCCGGCGCCCGCGACGAGAAAGTTCTGAGCCCGAAGAACCAGTTCGCCCTGGAGATCGACCACTTCTCCCGGTGCATCCAGGAGAACCTGCGCCCCCGCACCCCCGGCGAGGAGGGGCTGCAGGACCAGGTGCTGATGGAGGCGATCTACGAATCCGCCCGCACCGGCACACCGGTGAAGGTCGGCCCTCCGGCTGGTGCCGGCACAGGTCTCGACGTGACCCGCGGGCCGGAGCCGGAGGAGCCGAACTGACGCGCCTCAGAACGGCAGCAGGATATCCACGATCTGCTGGCCGTAACGGGGTTGCTGCACGTCGGTGATCTGGCCGCGGCCGCCATAGGCGATCCGGGCCTGGGCGATCTTGGTCGAGTCGATGGTGTTGTCGGATTCGATATCCTCCGGCCGGACCACGCCGGCCACCACCATCTCGCGGACCTCGAAGTTCACCCGGATCTCCTGCTTGCCCTCGACCACGAGGTTGCCGTTGGGCAGGACCTGGGTGACCACCGCGGCGACATTGGTCGTCACGGTCTCGGCGCGCTGAACAGAGCCGGCGCCGTCATTGGCGGTCGCCGAGGTCGCGGCCAGCAGCGCCGTGCTGCCGACACCGAAGGATTTGCCCAGCGCGTTGTTCTCCAACCCAAGCGCATTCGGCAGGCCGAAGCTCTCTGTATTGGCCCGGGACCGTTTGGTCTCGTTGCTGATGTTGGCTTGATCGGTGACGTTGACCTTCACGGTCAGGAGATCGCCGAGCCGGGCGGCCCGCTGGTCCTTGAAGAATGCTCGGGAGCCGGTGCGCCAAAGCGAGTTCGGCGCGTAGGAGACCGGCTGCACGTCGGGCATCGGCATCCGGACCGGCTTGTAGCCGGGCTGGGTCGTGGGATCCTCGATCGCCGACAGGGCCGGGGTCGCGCCGACCTGGGACAGCCGGTCGGCGGTGTTGCAGGCGCCCAGCGCGCCGGCGATGAGCGCGGCAACGAGCGGGTTCAGGACAAGGCGACTGGCCATCGGGGAAACTCGTTGACGCATCGATAAGGGCGATCAGCGCAGGGACGCCGTCGCCTGGACTTGCGGGGTGCCGGCGCTCTGCTGGGCCACCGGGCCAGGCCCGACCGAGACCCGGCCCGGTCCGATCACGGTGGCCTGGAGGACCTTCTTCGAGGCGACGTTCACGACGTTGACGACGGCGCCCATACGGCCGGCCTCGTTGGCGAGGCCGCGCATCGACAGGCTGACGCTGGCGGTCTCGTACACGATGGTCACGCTCTCGCCCCGGGCGACGAGCTCCGGCAGGGCGGTGTCGGAAACCCGCAGCACCGTGCCGGCCGGGAGCGGGTGCTGGGCGACTTCGCCCACGACCGTGGCGCCGCCGAGCTGTACGTCGCTCGCCACCGCCTCGCGGGGGCGGCGCTCGACGACCAGGTCGCCTTCGCGCACCGGGTCGCCGCGGTTGAGCGCCCGGGTCAGCACCGCCACCTCACGCAGCTCGATCACGACGCCCGAGACCCGCAGCGAGGCCTGCCGCTCGCCCAGGCTCACGAGGCCCGAGACTCGACGCGAGCGCGGATCGTAGGTCAGGTCGAGGGCGGTGGCCTGACCGGCGAGGTCGATGGGCGCCAGCAGGGTCGGGCCGTCGCCGTCGAAGCGAACAGCGACGCTGCTTGGATCGAGGCCGTAGCCGGATTCCAGGCCGCGCTTGAGTGACGCCTCCAGATCCGGCGGCCCCAGGCGCCGGGCGGCGCGCTGCACGGCGATCTGCATCCGGCCCCCGGTCTCCAGGCCGGTGATGCCCAGGGCGGCGGCCGCTTCGGCGATGCGGCGAGTCTGGATCGTCCCGGTGGCGCCCAAAGCCGGCGAGCGGAACAGAGGTCGGGCGGCCAGCGAGTCGGGTGCGCCCTCGATGAGGTCGGCCAGGGCCAGAACATCGCCCCGCGCCGTCACGTCGCCGCGCAGCCGCGGCTGGACCTTCTGCGTCTGGGCCTGCTGCGCACCGGGCTCGGCCATGGCGGGGATCGCCAGCGCGCCGATGGCCGCGAAGGTCATGAAAGCGAGCGCCGCACGCAGCAGCACCGCGGCGCCGGGGGCGGCCGCCCGCGGGCGGGCCCGTCGGACGATCGGGCTGAGATCGCTCTCGTCCGCCGCCGTGCTGACAAGGGGCAGATCGGCGAAGGCCGTGTCGGGATGGAGGCCAGCATACATGAGCGGAGACCGGAAATGAGGGCAGGACGCGCGGTCAGCTGCGGAACATCTGCGAGGTGGTGGAGAGCATCTGATCGGCGGCGGTCACGACCTTCGAGTTCATCTCGTAGGCGCGCTGCGCGGCGATCAGGGACGAGATCTCGGTGACGGCGTTGACGTTCGCCTCTTCCAAATAACTCTGCTGAAGGTTACCGAACCCTTCCGCTCCCGGCAGGCCGCTGATCGCCGGCCCCGAGGCCGCGGTCTCGATGAACAGGTTGTCGCCGATCGATTCGAGGCCGACCTTGTTGACGAAGCGCGACAGCTGGAACTGGCCCAGAGCCTGCGGCGCGGTCTGGCCGGGCAGCGTCGCCTGGACGGCACCGGTGGCGCTGATCGTCACCGCGGTCGCGGTCTGCGGCACGGTGATCGCCGGATCGAGCAGGTATCCGTCGCGGGTGACGAGCTGGCCCGTGGCCGACAGGTCGAAGGAGCCGTCTCGGGAATAGGCGGTGCGGCCGTCCGGCAGCGTGACCCGGAAAAAGCCCTCACCGCGGACCGCGACGTCGTAATCCTTCTCGGTCGAGCTCAGCGTGCCCTGCGACATGACGCGGGCGGTCGAGGTGGTCTTCACGCCCGAGCCGAGCGCGAGGCCGGCGGGGAGCTGGGTGTTCTGCTCGGACGTCGAGGAGCCGGCCCGGCGCAGGTTCTGGTAGAGCAGATCCTGGAAGTGGACCTGCTGGCGCTTGTAGCCGGTGGTGCGCAGGTTCGCGATGTTGTTGGAGATGACCTGGACGTTCAGTTCCTGGGCCGCCATCCCAGTGGCGGCTGAGTAGAGGGCGCGCATCGGTCGAGCCCTCCTTACGCGACGTCGGCGAGGCGGCGGATCGCCGTGCCTCGCAGGTCGTCGAGGCGGCTGATCATGCTCGACACCATGGCGTAGGAGCGGTTCACGTCCATCAGCCGGGTCATCTCGATGACGGGCCGCACGTTCGAGCGCTCGAGCGCTCCGGATTCCACGCGGCCCTCGAGCCCGGCCGGGCGCGCGGGCTCCGGGGAGGCGTAGAGGTTGCCGCCCTCGTTGGTGAGCCGCTGCGGGTTGGCGAAGGTGACGAGCTTGATCTTGCCGCGGATGCCGAGATTGGTCGACACGGTACCGTCGGTTCCGATCGTCAGGCCGGTCTCCTGCGGGTTGATGGTGATCGGCCCGCCGTCGCCCGCGACTTTGTAGCCGTCGCTGGTCACGAGGGCGCCGGTCGGGTCGACCTCAAAGGCGCCGTTGCGGGTGTAGCGCTCGCCCTGGGGCGACTGGACCGCGATGAACGCCGAGCCCTTGACGGCGACGTTGAGCGGGTTGCCGGTCTGCTCGATCGGACCCTGCCCCAGATCCAGGGTGGTGCCCTGGTCGATGACGTAGGAGAGGCGCCGGTCGGGCCGGGCGAACGAATCCGCGCTCGCCACCGGCATCAGGTATTCCTGGAAGCGCGTGCTCCGGCCTTTGAAGCCGCTGGTCGACACGTTCGCCATGTTGTTGGAGATGACGTCCAACTCGCGCTGGAGCGCCATCTGGCTCGACACGCCGACGAAGAGGGCATTCTGCATCGTGGACTCTGACACTCGCGTGCCGCGGTGGCGGCAACGATCCATTCAGCATCCGCTGTGCCAACAGCGAGGACTTAGATTTTTCTTTCAATTGTAATGGGTTGGGTGCGGGTCCGGTAACGCCGTCGACAGGCTGGAACTGTGCGGCGGCAATCCTGGCCCGGCAGGATTTGCCCGCTTAACGACACGTTAACCGTAATGCTTCGATATCCGAGCATACCCGGCACGCGGATATCCGCGATAGAGCATTATTTCCCATGGCCAAGAAGCCCAAGAAGGCCGCCGAAGACGGCGAGGCCGGTGCCGACGCCGCCCCCAAGGGCAAGAAGAAGCTCGTGATCATCGGAGCCGCCGCCGCCCTGCTGGTGGTCGGCGGGGGCGGCGCCTTCATGATGATGGGCCAAGGCGGTAACGCCGAAGGCAAGGAGGCGGCCGCCGGGGGCGGCGGTCACGGCGGGGGCGGTCACGGTGGCGGGCATGGGGACGCCGCCAAGGGCGTCGGTCCCGACGGCAAGAGGCCGATCGTGTTCGTTGAGCTGCGCGAGATGCTGCTGAACTTGAGCCCCGACATGCCGCAGGAGAAGGCGAAGTACGCCAAGCTGCGGCTCGCCCTGGAGCTCAAGGATGCCGGGGTCGAGGACGAGGTGAAGCCCCTGATGCCGCGCATCGAGGACACCCTTCAGGTCTACATGCGCGAGCTGCGCGTGAGCGACCTCACCGGCTCGGTCGGCCTCTACCGGCTGCGCGAGGAGCTGCTGCGGCGGGTCAACGTCGCCGTCTACCCCGCCAAGGTCGAGGCGGTGCTGTTCAAGGACGTGATCGTCCAGTGATCCACCGGATGACCCTGACGGTCTTCAAGAGCCAGGCCAAGAGCGGACGCGCCTGATGGAACCCGAGGACGAGCTCCCCGAAGACGATTGGTCGGCCGCCCTCCTGGAACAGGGCGCCGAGGGCGGCGACACGTCGCTTGCCGAGGAATGGGGCGCGGCGCTCGCTGAGCAGGGCACCACGCGCAACGCCGGAGACGTCGCCGCCGAATGGGCGACGATGATCGAGGACGGGGAGAGCGACAACCTCCCCGAACTCGCCGGCAACGACCGCGTGCTGAACCAGGACGAGATCGACGGCGTCCTCGGCTTCTCCATGCGCGAACTCTCGGCCTCAGGGGCCGGGGGCGTTCAGGCCATCGTCGATTCGGGCGTCGTCCAGTACGAACGCCTGCCGATGCTGGAGATCGTCTTCGACCGGATGATCCGGTTGCTGTCGACCTCCCTGCGCAACCTGTTCCAGGACAACGTCGAGGTGACGCTGGACAACATCACCTCGGTCCGCTTCGGCGACTATCTCAACGCGATCCCGCTGCCGACCCTGCTCGGCGTGTTCCGGGCCGAGCAATGGGAGAATTCGGGCCTCGTCACGGTCGATTCGAACCTCGCCTACGCGACCTTCGATCTGCTGCTCGGGGGTAAGCGCGGCGGCTCATCGAGCCGCCTCGACGGACGACCGTTCACGTCGATCGAGATGACGCTGGTGCGCCGCCTTGTGGAGATTATCCTGGGCGACTTGGAACAGTCGTTCCAGCCGCTCTCGCCCGTGACCTTCGGCATCGACCGGATCGAGACCAACCCCCGCTTCGCCACCATCACCCGGCCCGGCAACGCCGCGATCCTGATCAGCCTGCGCCTCGACGTCGATGGGCGCGGCGGCATGCTGCAGATCCTGTTTCCCTACGCAACGATCGAGCCGATCCGGGAACTGCTGACCCAGAGCTTCATGGGTGAGAAGCTCGGCCGCGACCACGTCTGGGAGGGGCACCTCGCTACCGAAATCTGGCAGGCCGACGTCACCATGGAGGCGGTGCTCCACGAGATGATGCTGCCGCTCAAGCAGGTGATGCGCCTCAAGGTCGGCGACACCCTGATGTTCGACGCCAAGCCCTCGGACCTGATCGCCGTGCGCTGTGGTGACTGGGCCCTGACCCAGGGGCGGATCGGCCAGGTCGACGGCAATATTGCCGTTCAGGTTACGCGGCCCCTGCGCCGATCGCGCACGACCATCCAGGCCTACGAGGCCTCAATGAACAGTCATTCCGATGTTTAGCGCGCGGTGCAAACCATGAGCCTCTTCGTCACGCTCGCCGCCGACATCCTGGTCGCGGTCCTATTGGCGGCCACGATCGTCACGTGTCTGCGGCTGTCGCGCCGGATCAGCCAGCTCAAGGGTGACGAGGCGGCGTTGCGTCAGACTATCGGTGACCTGATGGTGGCGACCGGCACAGCCGAGCGCGCTATCGCAGGGCTGCGCTCGGCAATCGACGACAGTGACCGTACCCTCACCACACGGATTGAGGCCGCCACAACCCGCTCCGCCGAACTGGCCGCACAGGTTGAGGCCGGTGAGACTGTGGTGATGCGGATCGGCGCGATTGTGGCGCAGATGCGGACCGTACCGGTCCGGGCCGAGCCGTCGCCCGCTCCGCGGACTGCGCCCGAGCCGGAGGTGCGCCGGACCGAGCCTACGAGCCCGAACGGCGAGCGTCTCGGCGCCGCCGCTGCGGCCGCTCTGGCGATGAGCGAGCGCGCCCTGGCTCGCGTGCGGGCGCGCGCCGCGTGACCGGCGTCCCGGCTCCAAAGATCCCGCCTGCGGCCAAGCCGACCCCGAAGCCGCCGCGCCAGGGTACGACGGCCCTGCGCCGCTCACGTCTGAAGCCGGTGCAGCCCATGCGGCTGCGCCTGATCGATGCCGTGGCGATCGCGGCCGGCGGCCTTCTGTTGCTCAAGCTGCTTACCCTGGCGCAGGTCGGCCTGCCGGGCGTCGGGACCCTGCCGGAATACGGCCGCGCGGTGGCCCGGGCGCGCACGGGCTACGAACCATCCGATCCCGTCACGACTGGCTCGGTCGGTGCCAAGGAGGAGCCGCCGGCGGCGCCTGCCGAGAAGCCGCCGGAGATGCCCGCACCCGAGCCAGCTAAGGCCGCATCCGGCTCCCCTACGGAACGTGCGCTTCTCGAGAAGCTCGGCGCCCGTCGTGACGCCCTGCGCCAGAAGAACGACGAACTCGAGTTGCGCGAGAAAATGCTCAACGAGGCCGAGCGCAAGCTTGAGACTGGCTTGGGCGATCTCAAGCAGGCAGAGGAGAAGGTCGATGCGGCTGCCAAGGCCCGCGAGGAGGCCGAGAAGCAGGGGCTGAAGAACATCGTCACGATGTACGAGTCGATGAAGCCGAAGGACGCCGCCCGGGTGTTCGACCGCCTCGGCCATGA
>Ga0182231_1000277_pt1 | contig 11830 bp, 9 predicted proteins | sample G6R1MG_29_FD_129667 | JGI IMG/M metagenome (GOLD analysis project Ga0182231, IMG submission 129667) | Miscanthus phyllosphere microbial communities from Michigan, USA - G6R2_NF_07NOV2016_LD1 MG | ecosystem: Host-associated > Plants > Phyllosphere > Phylloplane/Leaf | place: USA: Michigan...
GAAGGAAGGCCGAAGCCCCCGATTACCGACAAAATTCACGGTGCACTCCCGAAACTGCTGCGTTGAAACCGACCGGCCGAAGCCAGTGTGGTGTGCGCTACATTTTAAGAATTACCCAGTAAATACTGGTTGGTAACCGGCAACTCATGTCGTTTCAAAAGAACCGACAGAAGCTGTATCAAGAAGGGAGCGTAGTCTACCTGAAAGGGCCTTTCAGCTCAAACTTTGGTCGCCGGTCGGCACAACCCAGCGCAAACGCCAGTTTTCATTGGGCGAACCGTCCAGTCCAGGCAGGTTGGCGACGGCCAGCAGCACGTTATCGAGGTAGAGCAGCGGCAATCTGCCGCGCAGAAACGCCGGCACTGACTGTTCGTTGAGCAGGCGCTTGAGATCACGGCTGCCACGCCCGTCCAGGCGTAACACCTCACCGCCCTGCCGATAGCGGACTTGCAGACACCCCGACGGCGCCTCGCCCTCCAGAACCACGCGGCCATTGCCGGGCAAGTCCAGCGCCACACCAGGGTCCGTCCAGTCCATTGCCTGATGACAGAGCCGCTCCCAGGCAGCCGGCACCCACCAGATGCAGCCCTGCGCCCTGTGCAACGTTCCATCGGCGAGCCGCCACAGCGGACCCGCGTCCTGCGCCGCATCGCGCAACGCCTCCCAGCCAGCCCAGTGATCGGTGTCCGGCAGACGCGTCAGTGGCGCAAGCCAATGACGCACTGCATTGCGCTGCCGGGCTGCGGACAAAGCGGCAATCGGCCCGAGACTCAACACCGGCAGGCCAACCCAGCCGAACGACGTAGCAGCCTGAGCATTGGCAATATCCTGCAGCGCAAGCTCATCGAGCAATTGCTGCGCTTCGCCGAGGTGGTGTGCGGTACGTGCCAGACTGGCGGCTGCCTGCGGCCATCTGGAGGTCAGCAACGGCAGTACCTGATTGCGCAGAAAATTGCGCGAAAACTGCTGATCGTCATTGCTGGGATCTTCGATCCAGTTCAGTCCATGTCGACGCGCGTAATCTTCCAGCTGCATACGCGACACATCCAGCAGCGGCCTCAGCAGATACCCACGGCCCAGCACTCGCTGATCGGGCATGGCAGCCAGACCACGCACGCCTGCGCCGCGCAGCAGACGGAACAGCAGGGTCTCGGCCTGATCATCGCGATGCTGCCCGGTCAGCAGCACCTCACCCTCACCCAGCCGCTCAGTGAAGGCGCCGTAACGCGCCTGACGGGCAGCCTGCTCGAGACTTGCAGCGGGCTCGACCTGAACGCGAACAGACTCGAATGCCACGCCGAGCGCCTTGCAGACCTGCTGACAATGCTCTGGCCAGGCATCGGCAGCGGTCTGCAGACCGTGGTGCACATGGATTGCGTTGAGCGCAGGCAGGGTTTCGCGGTCGGCGAGTTCAGCCAGAAGATGCAAAAGCACGGTTGAGTCGAGGCCGCCGGAGAAACCGACATGCCAGACAGGCGCATTGCGCCAGGGGGCCAGAACTTGAAGAAGCCTGACAGAAAGATCATGACCGGCGCGTGAGAGAGTGGTCATGGGTGTTTTTCACCGGTCTGGCGGGTTCGCACACTAAACGCTTCAGTGCTCAAGCCAGTCCTTTCGCGAACAGGTTCGCTCCCACGCCTTCCGGGCAGAAGCCCGCAAGACGTGGAAGCAATCGGGCGACGCAGCTTACAGACCGTAGCTCATCAAGCGGTCATAACGGCGGGCCAGCAGCTCATCGTTATCGAACTCCTTGAGCATCGCCAGCTGACTGCTCAACTCTTCGCGAATCAAGGCAGCGGCGGCGACCGGATCACGATGCGCGCCACCCAGTGGTTCGGCGATGACCTTGTCGACGATACCCAGGCCTTTCAGGCGGTCAGCGGTGATACCCATGGCTTCGGCAGCATCCGGTGCCTTCTCGGCGGTTTTCCACAGAATCGACGCGCAGCCTTCCGGAGAGATTACCGCGTAGGTCGAATACTGCAGCATGTTCAACTGGTCGCATACGCCAATCGCCAGCGCACCACCGGAACCGCCTTCACCGATAACAGTAGCGATGATCGGGGTCTTGAGACGGGCCATCACACGCAGGTTCCAGGCAATTGCCTCGCTCTGGTTGCGCTCTTCCGCGTCGATACCAGGATAAGCGCCCGGCGTATCGATAAAGGTCAGGATCGGCATCTTGAAGCGCTCGGCCATTTCCATCAGGCGGCAGGCCTTGCGATAGCCTTCGGGGCGCGGCATGCCGAAGTTGCGACGAACCTTCTCGCGCACTTCCCGGCCTTTCTGATGACCGATAACCATGACTGGCTGGTTGTCGAGACGGGCAATACCGCCGACGATCGCCGCATCATCGGAGAAATGACGATCACCGTGCAGCTCATCGAACTCGGTAAAGATGTTTTCGATGTAGTCCAGCGTGTAGGGACGACGCGGATGGCGCGCCATGCGCGCGATCTGCCAGCTGGTCAGGTTGCCGAAGATGCTTTCGGTGAGCGTCTTGCTCTTGTCTTGCAGCCGGGAGATCTCGTCGCCGATGTTCAGCGAGTTGTCATTACCCACCAAGCGCAGTTCTTCGATTTTGGCCTGCAAGTCAGCGATAGGCTGTTCGAAATCAAGAAAATTCGGGTTCATAGGCATCCGTCTTGGGTCGACGGCCAAGAGGCCGGCCGGTTGATCCGTCTGCGCCGTTCCTGTTCGGAACCGGCGCGTTCAGGTCGAAATTAAAATTCAGGGTTGAGCGCAAGTCGAGCCTGCGACGTTCAACGATACTGGAGAAAGACGTTCTCACGTCCGAACTGGTCACGCAGAGCTTGAATCAAGCTGTCCGCAGGATCAATCCGCCATGCTTCTCCCAATTGCAGCAATGCGCGGGCGTCCTGCCCCGTGTAGTCCACCGTGATCGGACAGGCACCGCGATGGCGCTTGCACAGATCGCCCAGCCAGCGCAGCCGGTCGCCCTTGAGCGCTTCGGCACGCACCGTCACACGCAGGCTCTCGGCCAGATTGGTGCGGGCATCCTCGATACTCATGACACGCTTGGCCCGCAGGCGCAGCCCACCGGAGAAGTCATCATTACTGACTTCGCCCTCGACCACCACCATAGCATCGGTCTGCAACAGTGACTGAGCCGAATGAAACGCTTCGGCAAACAGCGACGCCTCGATGCGCGCCGAGCGATCGTCCAGGGTAATGAACCCCATCTTGTCGCCCTTCTTGTTCTTCATGACGCGCAGGGCAATGATCAGGCCTGCGACCGTCTGGGTGTCTCTTGCGGGCTTGAGATCGATGATCCGTTGCCGGGCGAAACGGCGGATCTCGCCTTCATATTCATCGATCGGGTGCCCGGTCAGGTACAGCCCCAGGGTTTCCTTTTCACCACGCAGACGATCCTTGAGGCTCAGCTCACGGGTCTTGCGATGATTCGCATAAACATCGGCGTCCGCTTCGACGAACAGGCCGCCGAACAGGTCCGAGTGACCACTGTCGCGACTGCGCGCTGTCTGCTCGGCAGCCTGAATGGCCTCTTCCAGCGCCGCAAGCAACACCGAACGGTTACGATCGATATTGGCCTGATAAGCCTTGGGCTCGAGTTCGAAGTACGGCCCGAGACGATCCAGCGCACCGCTGCGAATCAGGCCATCCAGCGTTCGCTTGTTGACGCGCTTGAGGTCGACGCGGGCGCAGAAGTCGAACAAGTCCTTGAACGGCCCGTTCTGGCGCGCATCGGTAATCGCCTCGACCGGCCCCTCGCCTACGCCCTTGATCGCGCCAAGGCCATAAAGAATGCGGCCATCGTCACTCACCGTGAACTTGAACTCCGAGGTGTTCACGTCCGGCGCGTCGAGGCGCAGCTTCATCGTGCGCACTTCTTCGATCAAGGTCACGACCTTGTCGGTGTTGTGCATATCCGCCGACAACACCGCCGCCATGAACGGCGCCGGGTAGTGAGTCTTCAACCAGGCAGTCTGGTACGACACCAGCCCGTAGGCCGCAGAGTGGGACTTGTTGAAACCGTAACCGGCGAATTTTTCCACCAGGTCGAAGATGTTACCGGCCAGGTCCGGGTCGATGTTATTGGTCTTGCAGCCATCGATGAAACCACCGCGCTGCTTGGCCATTTCCTCGGGCTTTTTCTTGCCCATTGCGCGACGCAGCATGTCCGCACCGCCAAGGGTGTAACCGGCCATGACCTGAGCGATCTGCATCACCTGTTCCTGATACAGGATAATGCCGTAGGTCGGTGCGAGTACCGGCTTGAGGCCTTCGTACTGGTAATCGACGTGCGGATAGGACAGCTCGGCGCGACCGTGCTTACGGTTGATGAAGTCGTCCACCATGCCCGATTGCAGCGGGCCGGGGCGGAACAACGCCACCAGTGCGATCAAGTCTTCCAGACAGTCTGGCTTGAGCTTTTTGATCAGCTCTTTCATGCCGCGCGACTCGAGCTGGAACACCGCCGTGGTCTCGGCGCGCTGCAGCAACTGATAGGTCGGCATGTCGTCGAGCGGGATGAACGCGATGTCCAGCGGTTCTTCGTTGACCTTGGCGCGGTCGCGGTTGATGGTCTTGAGTGCCCAGTCGATGATGGTCAGGGTACGCAGACCGAGGAAGTCGAACTTCACCAGCCCCGCAGCCTCGACATCGTCCTTGTCGAACTGGGTCACCAGACCGTCACCGGCCTCGTCGCAATAGATCGGCGAGAAGTCGGTCAGCTTGGTCGGGGCAATTACCACGCCACCGGCGTGCTTACCGACGTTACGCACGATGCCTTCGAGCTTGAGCGCCATCTCCCAGATTTCCGCAGCTTCCTCATCCACCTTGAGGAAATCGCGAAGAATCTCTTCCTGCTCGTAGGCTTTTTCGAGGGTCATGCCGACTTCGAACGGGATCATCTTCGACAGACGATCCGCCAGCCCGTAAGACTTGCCCTGCACCCGCGCCACGTCACGCACCACCGCCTTGGCGGCCATGGAACCGAAGGTGATGATCTGGCTGACCGCGTTGCGACCGTACTTCTCGGCCACATATTCGATCACCCGGTCACGACCATCCATGCAGAAGTCGACGTCGAAGTCGGGCATGGAGACCCGTTCCGGGTTCAGGAAGCGTTCGAACAGCAGGTCGTATTCCAGCGGGTCGAGGTCGGTGATCTTCTGCACATAGGCAACCAGCGAGCCGGCCCCCGAACCACGACCCGGCCCCACCGGTACGCCGTTGCTCTTGGCCCACTGGATGAAGTCCATCACGATCAGAAAGTAACCGGGGAAGCCCATCTGGATAATGATATCCAGCTCGAAATTCAGCCGGTCGACATACACCTGACGCCTGGCTTCGTAATCTTCGGTCGTGTCCTTGGGCAACAGGACTGCAAGACGCTCTTCCAGGCCATCGAAGGAGACCTTGCGGAAATACTCATCGATGGTCATGCCATCGGGAATCGGGAAGTTGGGCAGGAAGTGCGTGCCCAGCTTGACGTCGATGTTGCAGCGCTTGGCAATCTCGACGGTGTTTTCCAGCGCTTCCGGCAGGTCGCTGAACAGCTCGGCCATTTCTTCCGGGCTTTTCAGGTATTGCTGATCGCTGTAATTGTGCGAGCGACGCGGGTCGTCCAGCGCACGGCCTTCACCGATGCATACGCGGGTTTCGTGGGCTTCGAAATCGGCCTGTTTGATGAAGCGCACATCATTGGTCGCCACCAACGGCGCGCCGTGACGCTCGGCCAGGGCCACCGCAGCGTGCAGGTGTTCTTCGTCATTGGCGCGGTTGGTACGCTGTACTTCGATGTAGAAGCGGTCAGGAAAGACTTCCAGCCACTCGCGCAACAGTTCGTCGGCCTCCCCCGGATTGCCGCCGAGCAAGGCCATGCCGATCTCGCCTTCCTTGGCCGCGGAAAGCGCAATCACGCCTTCGCTGGCCTGCGCGACCCACTGGCGCTGAATGACGATCTGACCGTTGCGCTGGCCTTCGATAAAGCCTCGGGAAATCAGCTCGGTCAGGTTGCGGTAGCCCTGGGCATTCATGGCCAGCAGGCTGATGCGGCTGAGCGCGGCATCTTCGTCCCTGCCTGCCAGCCATAGGTCGACGCCACAGATCGGCTTGATGCCGGAGCCCTGGGCAGCCTTGTAGAACTTGACCAGCGAACACATGTTGTTCTGGTCGGTCACCGCCACGGCGGGCATGTTCATGCCGGTCAGCGCCTTGATCAACGGCTTGACCCGGACCAGACCGTCAACCAGAGAATATTCGGTGTGCAGGCGTAGATGAACGAAAGAAGCCGGCATGGTGATCCTATAAAACGCGAAAATACAAAAAACGAAGGGCAGGATTGTAGCTGGCCCGGAGTGAAACGTCAGTCCTGCAGCAAACCGGCTGACAACGGAAGCGAGCCGCCGAGCATTAGCGTGGCGCGCGCTTCATGGGCTGCACGCACCGGAGCGAAAGAACGCCGATGAATGGGCGTAGGCCCAAGCCGGGCCAGTGCTTCCAGATGCACCGGCGTAGGATAACCCTTGTGCCCACCGATGCCATAACCCGGATAGATGAGTTCAAACGCCGCCATTTCCCGGTCCCGGCTTACCTTGGCGAGAATCGATGCGGCGGCGATGGCGGGTACCTTGGAATCACCCTTTACCACCGGTGCCGAAGGCACCGACAACTGCGGGCAGCGGTTGCCGTCGATAAGCGCCAGTCTGGGCGTGATACTCAACCCTTCGACGGCGCGCTGCATGGCCAGCATCGTGGCGTGCAGGATATTCAACTGGTCGATCTCTTCGACTTCAGCCCTGGCGATGAACCAGCACAGGGCTTTCTCCTGAATTTCGACGTAGAGCTTTTCGCGCCTGGCTTCGGTCAGTTTCTTCGAGTCATTGAGACCGAGAATGGGCCTGGTCGGATCGAGAATGACGGCGGCGGTTACAACTGCACCGCACAGCGGACCGCGACCCACTTCATCGACACCCGCCACCAGGTCCTCGACGAGGGTAAAATCCAGACCTGTTTGCATCATGGGCGACCTCACAGTGAAGGCGACCGTCCGAGCAGGCTCAATACCGCATCGGCGGCCTGATTGGACGCATCGCGGCGCAGAACCCGGTGAATAGCGTCAAAACCGGCGGTTTGCTCGCGACCGTCTTCGATCAATGGCAGCAGCGTACGCGCCAGGGCTTCTGGCGTAGCGTCGTCCTGCAGCAGTTCAGGCACCAGCAGACGCTGGGCCAGCAGGTTCGGCAGCGACACATAAGGGCTCTTGACCATTCGCTTGAGTATCCAGAAGGTCAGCGGCGCCAGGCGGTAGGCAACCACCATGGGGCGCTTGTAAAGCAGCGCTTCCAGGGTCGCCGTGCCGGAGGCGATCAGTACCGCATCGCAGGCGGCCAGAGCAAGGTGCGACTGGCCGTCGAGCAGCGTGACGGGCAAATCAAGGCCCTGCAGCAACTGTTCCACCTGAGCCCGCCGCTGCGGGCTGGCGCACGGCAGTACGAAGCGCAGGCCCGGGCGCCGGGCAAGCAACAGTTCGGCCGTGTCGAAAAACAATGCGCCCAGACGCCCCACTTCACCGCCCCGGCTGCCCGGCATCAATGCCACAACCGGCGTATCCTGCGCGAATCCCAGGCCAGCGCGAGCACCTGCACGATCGGACTCCAGGGGGATGGTGTCTGCCAGCGGATGCCCGACGAAGCGCACCGGTACGCCCTGCTCTTCGTAGAAACGCGCCTCGAACGGCAACAGGGTCAGCATCAGATCACAGCCTTCACGAATCTTCAGCACACGCTTCTGGCGCCAGGCCCAGACTGAGGGGCTGACGTAGTGCACGGTCTTGATGCCGGCGCGACGCAGCTGAAGTTCGATATTGAGCGTGAAATCAGGGGCGTCGATGCCGATGAAGACGTCCGGCTTTTCAGTGATCAGGGTCTGGACCAGCAGCTTGCGCCGGGCCAGCAGCTCGCGCAGTCGCCCGAGCACTTCAACCAGCCCCATCACCGACAGGCGCTCCATCGGGAAGAAGGACTGCATGCCTTCGGCTTCCATCAACGGACCACCGACACCAATGAAGCGGATATCGGGATGGCGCACCTTGAGGGCACGCATCAAACCGGATCCGAGGATATCGCCGGATGCTTCACCCGCGACCAGAGCGATACAGAGTGGACTGGTCATGATTAGCGAATGATGCCGCGAGTCGACGTCTGAATGGACTGAAGAAATATGGCCACTTCAGGAAACTGCGCCGCAGGCTCTGCCAGATCGGCCAGCGCCTGGCCGATGGTCAGCCCCTGGCGATAAACCGTCTTGTAGGCTCTGCGCAGCGCATGAATGGCTTCTTCGGAGAAACCCCGACGACGCATGCCCTCGAAGTTCATGCTGCGCGCCTCGGCCGGATTGCCAAACACCGTGACGAACGCAGGTACATCCTTGCCGATCGCAGTGCCCATGCCGGAGAAGCTGTGCGCACCGATATGGCAGAACTGATGGACCAGAGTAAAGCCCGACAGGATAGCCCAGTCATCCACATGAACATGGCCTGCCAGGGCGGTGTTGTTGACCAGAATCACGTGGTTGCCGATCACGCTGTCGTGCCCGATATGGGCATAGGCCATGATCAGGTTGTGATCACCCAGCGTGGTTTCGGCACGGTCCTGAACGGTCCCGCGGTGAATGGTCACACCTTCGCGGATCACGTTGTGATCGCCGATGACAAGGCGGGTTTCCTCGCCCTTGTATTTCAGATCAGGCGTGTCTTCACCCACCGATGAAAACTGGTAGATACGGTTGTGCTTGCCGATTCTGGTTGGCCCCTTGAGGACAACGTGAGGACCGACAACTGTACCCTCGCCAATTTCCACACCGGGTCCGATGATCGACCAAGGGCCGACCTCAACATTGTCGGCCAGAACGGCCGTCGGATCGATGATTGCGCGAGGGTCAATCAAACTCATAGTTTGCGTTCCGCACAGATGATTTCGGCAGAGCAGACTGCCTTGCCATCAACGGTAGCCTTGCATTCGAACTTCCAGATCTGACGTTTGCTGCTCAGGAACTTCGCCTCGAGAACCAGTTGGTCGCCCGGCAGGACCGGCTGACGGAAACGCAGTTTGTCCGAGCCCACGAAATAATAGAGCGTGCCGTCCGAAGGCTTGGAGTCGAGCATCTTGAACGCAAGAATACCGGCAGCCTGCGCCATCGCTTCGATGATCAGCACGCCGGGCATGATGGGATGCTCGGGAAAGTGACCGTTGAAGAAAGGCTCATTGACGCTGACATTCTTGTAGGCGCGAATGTTCTTGTTCTCGATATCCAGCTCGGTCACGCGATCCACCAGCAGGAACGGGTAACGATGAGGCAGGTATTCGCGAATTTCTTTGATGTCCATCATTTCGAGGGGAAGCCTGTAGTAAAGATTAGGAGTGCGTCGCGACTGCGCAGCACCCCTCTACATCAAGGAGGCAGTTTATCGACTGAGCACGCTTGATATTAAAAAGGTATCAGCCATCAGATGAGCGATTATCAGCGCAGGTCACCGTCTCTATGGCCTTTTCAAGCTTTTGCAGACGTCGCGCCATATCATCGATTTTGCGCAGACGAGCTGCACTCTTGCGCCACTCGCCGGCCGGCTGCATGGCCGTACCGGACGAGTAGGAACCCGGCTCGGTAATGGAATGCGTCACCATCGTCATGCCGGTGATGAAAACACCATCACAAATCTCGATATGCCCTACCAGACCAACACCACCAGCAAGCATGCAATGCTTGCCGATTTTAGTGCTTCCGGAAATGCCGACACACGCGGCCATCGCCGTGTGGTCGCCAATCTGAACGTTGTGAGCAATCTGAATCTGGTTATCCAGTTTCACGCCATTGCCAATGCGTGTGTCAGCCAGTGCACCGCGATCGATCGCCGTATTAACACCGATCTCGACGTCATCACCCACGGTGACGCCGCCGATTTGTGCGATTTTCTGCCAGACACTCTTTTCATTGGCAAAGCCGAAACCTTCACCGCCCAGCACAGCACCCGACTGAATGACCACACGCTTGCCGATGCGCACATCGTGATAAAGCGTCACACGGGGTGCCAGCCAGCCGCCTTCACCGATCTCGCAGCGAGCGCCGATGAAGCAGTGCGCACCGATGGTGACACCTGCTGCAATGCGCACACCGCTCTCGATCACGGCAAAAGCGCCAATGCTGGCGGCAGGATCAATCAGTGCATCCTCGGCAATCAAGGCCGTCGGATGAACGCCTGCGCTGCTTTTGGGCTTGGGATCGAAAAAATGCGAAATACGGGCATAAGCCAGATAAGGATCCGGGACCAATAGCACATCTCCGGTGTAGCTGTCGGCATCTGCGGGCTTGAGCAGCACGGCAGCAGCCTGGGCATCGACCAGGAATTGACGGTATTTGGATTTTGCCAGAAAACTGATTTGACCAGGGCCAGCCTCTTCTAAAGAGGCCAGCCCGGTGATGTCCTTGTCCTTGTCGCCACGTAACGTGGCACCAAGGAACTCGGCCAACTGACCGAGTTTGATGGTTATACTCATGGTTACTTCAGCTGGTTCATGCGCTCGATGACCTGACGAGTCACGTCATACTGAGGCTTGACGTCGATCACCGCACCGCGCTCGAAAACCAGGTCGAAACCACCTTTCTTGATGACTTCTTCTACAGCCTGATCCAGCTTCGGCTTCAACTGCTTGAGCATTTCACGGTCAGCAACTGCCTTGGCTTCGTTCAGTTCCTTGGACTGGAACTGGAAGTCGCGGGCCTTTTGCTTGAATTCAAGCTCCAGACGCTCGCGCTCAGGCTGAGCCATCTTGTCGCCACCGCTGACCAGACGATCCTGGATACCCTTGGCGCTGCTTTCCAGACTTTTCAGCTTGGTCAGTTGCGGACCGAATTTTTTCTCGGCATCGACAGCGTATTTCTTCGCAGCGTCAGATTCCAGCAAGGCCATCTGATAGTTCAGTACCGCAATTTTCATGTCGGCGAATGCAGGGCTTGCGACCAGTACGGTTGCCAGCATTACCAGTTGAGTCAACTTACGCACAATACAACTCCTACAAAATTCGTTGCGTTATCAAAGATCAGACGCTTAGAAGGTCTGACCCAGGGAGAATTGGAAAACCTGCGTTTCGGCTTCGTCGTCCGGCTTCTTGATCGGCATCGCCAGAGCGAAGCTCAGCGGGCCGAGTGCGGTGATCCAGGTGACGCCGATACCCACAGAGCTGGCCATGCCGGAAAGGTCGATGTCGTTACATTCGACTTTCTTGCCTGACGAGCTTGTTCTGGTCGAGTCGCACTTGGTATCGAAGACATTACCCACGTCCCAGAACACAGACGTACGCAGCGAGCGCTGATCCTTGACGAATGGCAGCGGGAACATGACTTCTACACCGCCCTGAACCAGGGCGTTACCGCCGAACGGCAGTGGATCCTGATCGGGGTCACGCAGAGTACCGGGCTTGCCCAGGCCGCTGGGATCATCAGCTCCGCGACTAGGCGTACTACGCGGACCGAGAGTGCTGTCCTTGAAGCCGCGTACCGAGTTGAAACCGCCCGCGTAGTAGTTCTCGTAGAACGGCAGACCCGAGGTCGAACCGTATCCGTCACCGTACCCCAGCTCGGTGTGCAGACGCAGGGTGTAGTTATCGGTGATCGGGTGGAAGTACTGAGCACGGTAATCCAGCTTGAAGAACGACAGGTCGCTGCCCGGTAAGGTGGATTCGAACACCAGGCTTTGCGAGTGACCACGGGTCGCCAGCACGCCTTTGTTCAGAGTCGATTCAGACCAGCCAATCGAGCCCTTGAAGTTCAGGTACTTGTCGCCTTC